>Ga0075522_10001886_pt1 | contig 15777 bp, 16 predicted proteins | sample NGEPerA_FD_74796 | JGI IMG/M metagenome (GOLD analysis project Ga0075522, IMG submission 74796) | Arctic peat soil microbial communities from the Barrow Environmental Observatory site, Barrow, Alaska, USA - NGEE PermafrostL2-A | ecosystem: Environmental > Terrestrial > Soil > Wetlands > Peat ... | reverse complement strand
TTCAACATGCTGCCCATCCGGCACACGGCGGTGCTTCTGCTGATTGCTGCTGTCGCGCTGATCGTGCTGGAGGTCAAATTTACGAGCCACGGCCTGCTGGCGCTGGCCGGCACGGTCTGCCTGATCTTCGGCCTGCTGACGCTGGTCGACGGCCCACCGGAGATGCGAGTCCACACCGCGACGGCCCTCGCCGCCGGCCTGACCTTCGGTGCAATCACCTTTACCCTCGCGTTTCTAGGCGTCAAAGCCCGCCTCAACAAGTCCCTCACCGGCACCGAAGCCATGGTCGGGCTGGTGGCAACCGTGCGGACGCCATTCTCGCCCGTCGGGCAGGTCGAGGTGCGCGGCGAACTATGGAGGGCCGTCCTCGCTCCCGATTCCGCTGCCGCGAACGTCGAACAACAGACCGTTATCTCCGCAGTCAATGGTCTTACGCTTACCGTCCGCGCATTGCCTTCAAAGGTTTAGACTTAGAACCAGCGCGCAACCTCAATTCTTTCGAACCCGCGCTCCGGAGCATTCACGTCTTGATTCGTAAAGTTCTTCCTTTCGCCGCCGCTCTCGCCTTCACGTTTTCCGCTGCCGCCGTCGCCCAGGATGCGCCGGTCACGGGGCTCGACAAGCAGCTTTCGCGCATCGACTTCGCCGTTCAGGGCGTCGGTATGTTCAACAAGACGGTGCAGGGCACAATCCCTCCCACGGCCGCCCAGGAGGCTGGCCCGACGGTCATCGATGCGCCTTCCAACACCCTCGGCGCGCTGGTCACTTTGCGTTACGTCGCCAAGCCGTACTTCGGCTTTGAAGGCAACTATGGCTACGCCCGCTACACCGAGGACTACTCCAATGTCGGCGGCATCCAGACCCAGGCCAATGAGTACACGCTTGGCTACATCGTCACGCCCCCGCACACCATCTTCGGCTTGCAGCCGTTCGTCTCCGCCGGCGCCGGAAGCATCGGGTTCCGTCCCACACCCCGCGGCGGCCAGGGCCTCACCATCCAGGCCCGCGCCGCTTACTACTACTCCGCAGGACTGCAAAAGGAATATTTCTCCGAGCACTTCGGCTTTCGCGCCGGCTTTCGCCAGCTCTTTTTCCTCGCACCCGATTACGGCCAGAACTACCTCACCATCAAACAACGCACCACCACATACGGGCCGTCTTTCGGCTTCTATCTCAAGTTCTAGAACGTTTTCGCTTTTTCGCAAGACCAGTTAGCGAGCCACTATGCCCACGTCTTCTCTTCCCGTTCTCATCGTCGTCGTAATCGTTGTGCTTTACCTCTTCAACTCCATCAAGGTGCTCAAGGAGTACGAGCGTGCCGTCGTCTTTCGCCTCGGCCGCACCAGCACAACTCCCAAAGGCCCCGGTCTTATCCTGGTCTTCGGGCCAATAGACCGCATCGTCCGCGTCTCATTGCGCCAGGACGTCATGGAAGTTCCTGCCCAGGACATCATTACCCGCGACAACGTCACGCTGAAGGTCAACGCCGTCATCACGCTGCGCGTCGTCGACCCCATCAAGGCGGTCATCGAGGTCACCAACTACATCTACCAGACGTCGCAGTTCGCGCAGACCACGCTCCGGTCGGTGCTCGGAGAAGTGGAACTCGACCAGCTCCTCTCCCACCGCGACGCCCTGAACGCCCGCATCCAGACCATCATCGACTCGCACACGGCTCCCTACGGCGTGAAGGTCATCTCTGTCGAGGTCAAACAGGTCGACCTCCCCGAATCCATGCTGCGCGCCATGGCCAAACAGGCCGAAGCCCTCCGCGAGGCCCGCGCCAAAGTCATCCATGCTCAGGGCGAGTTCGACGCCGCGGCCAAGCTGGTCGAAGCCGCCGCGCTCATGGCGACACAGCCCATGACGCTGCAACTCCGCTACCTTCAGACGCTCACCGAAATCGGCGTCGAGAAGAACACCACCATCGTCTTCCCGCTGCCGATGGAACTGATGAATCTGCTGAACCGTACTACTCTCACGCCAGCCAGCCACAGCTTGCCTGAAGCAGGCAACGAACCCGGCAAAGGAGCCGAGTCTGCATGAGCTACCTGCACGACGAAAGCGATGATGGTCCCCAGCACCGCTCCGCGTACAACACACCGTCGCGCGAACTGACGTTGAGCACATCGGCAATCCTCGGCATCTTCTTCGGCCTCGCGCTGCTGTGCGCCGTCTTCTTCGGATTCGGCTACAACATGGGCAGCAAGTCGCACCAGGCGCCGACCGTGGCCGCCAACACAACAACCGCGCCCAGCCCGACCAACTTCGACACCTTCAAGCCCGCTCCCGGCGCACCCGCCGCCGTGCAGCCTGCCCCGGTTGTTTCCGAACCGCCCGCCACAACCGATACCGCGCCCGACACGAGCGCATCCGCATCGCCGCAGCCTACTCCGGTCGTTCGCACGCCTTCTGCCGCCCCGCCAGCGGCGGCAACCCATCCTGAAGCCTCTGCGACCCCCGCATCCGAGACCGGCCTCACCTTCATCGTCCAAATCGCCGCCGTCTCGCACCAGGAAGACGCGGACCTGCTGGTCGCCGCGCTCAAGCGCAAGGGCTACTCCGTCGCCGCCCGCACCGAGCCGCAGGACAAACTCATCCACATCCAGGTCGGCCCCTTCGCCAACAAAAAAGACGCGGAAGCCATGCGCCAGCGCCTGCTTGCCGACGGCTATAACGCCATTTTGAAATAGGCGCTCACACGGCCAGCGCCTGCTCCATCGCGTCCCGCACCGCCGCCATCAACTCCTCGCGCAACGCATAATCCAGCGACTCGATCGCCGGTAAAAACCGCACCTCCGCCACGCCCGGCACGATCTTCAAACTGCCCTTCGGCATCATCCCCGCCGTCCCCGAAATGATGACCGGGACGATGGGCGCGCCGGTCTCCGCGGCCAGAAAAAACGCGCCCTTCTTGAACGGCAGCAACTTCCCGTCCAGCGACCGCGTACCCTCCGGGAAGACCATGATGTTCAGACCATGCGCCAGCGCGTCCTTCGCAGCCTCGACGCTCTGCATCGCCTCTTCGCGAGAATGGCCGCGGCTCACCGGGATGAATTTGCCCATCCGCATCGCGGTCCCCAGCAGCGGAATCTTCATCAGGCTCTTCTTGAGGAACACACTGTTCATCCCCGGCAGGCTCGGCAACAGCACGGGCGGGTCCATGTTCGACACATGGTTGCTCATGAAGATGCACGAGCGTCCCACCGGAACGTTCTCCAATCCCACCAACCGAACCCGAACGCCCGCCGCGCGCAAGCCCAGGCGGATCGTCCCCATTCCCCACCGATACATGGTTGAAAAGTCACCGCGCAGCGCGGACCACGGAATCCCCACCAGCGCCGCCGGCACTCCCAGCACGATAAACACGAACAGCATTTTCAGAGCAGCAAACATACTGCTTCAGAATACTGTGTAACCGAACGTCGCTCTCATCGTTCGTGAAGATTGCGATATCCCTCTATCGCGCCCGGGACCGCGACCACATATGGCAACGCGCGTTCCATCCGGCTGTGGCCCATCTTGTGGAGAGCGTACATCACCGATATTTCGGCTGTATTGACGATCGCCGCAACGGCCACCTGTCCACCCCATCCCTGATCGACAAATGGCCGCGCCAAGCCGTTTTGCTCCTGCAACCCGTGATGAAGAAAGCGTTGCGTCGTGACGGCATCCGAGGTTTGCGCGAGCAAGCTGACACTCATCCCAAACAAGTTCGTTGCGTCGAAAAAGCGATGCAGGGGCTGCGCATCGAGCGCCGGCCTCGGCCGGCCAACAACTTTTCCCAGGCCGGTGTAGAGCCCGATGGTAAGCTCCGCGTTGCTGTCCCATGCAGTTGGATTGGAAGAGCACTTGACGCCGCACCCAACATCCTCGGCTCGCCTGTAGTCGATCTCGCGCTCGCCCGCTTCGATGCGCAAATGAGTGCGCGGCGTCATGCTGTATTCCAACCCAGCACCCAGCCCAATGCTGAAGTACGTGCCGCCGCCACTCACAAAGTTGGGGATCGTCCCGCCTCCCGGTTGTGACACAAAAAACTCGTCCGTGAGCACTTGGCTCCAGTGCAGAAAGCCGGCCTTGGAATCCACGAAGATGCCCAATCGCCCACCTCTCACCTCGGCACGTGGCCCTACAAGGAACTCCAGCCCTCGACCTCCCGCAACCGAACCGTCGGGGAAGTCCGTTGAAAAATCTTCGTTTCCGGCGAAAATATTAAGCGTCGAATCGATTGCAAAATGCTCGTTCAAATTCCACGTCGCCCCCAGCCCCAGTGCGAGAGTCGGAGGTGCCGGTAGGCACCCGTTCCGCGTCGCACACGGAGCGAAGGCGACATCGCTGAACTGTCCCCCAACCTCAAAGCGCCGCACGACCGGACCGGCTTTCACGCTCGTCCCCGGCGCATTCGGCAGCCCCTGGGAATGGATTGCTGGCACAACAAGCACCACGCAAAGCCAACGAAAAACACGCATGACCCTACGTCCTTCCATCAACACACGAGGTGACGTCAATCTCTACGCTCCATTATCTAAACTCTGCCTCATTGCCTTTGGCAGCTTCTCATAGATCCCGCCGAACCCGCCGTTCGACAGGATCGCCACCACGTCCCCCGCCACCAGCCGCGGCGCCATCTCCGCCACAATCGCATGGGCGTCTCCGCAGACCACCGCCGGCACTCCACGCGCCCGCAGCGCCTCGACCACATGCAGCGGCTCCATTCGCTCCAGCACCGGAATCGCGTCGCTCTTGAAGACGGCGGCCAGCACAACCTCATCAGCCAGTGCGAGACTCTCCACCAGTTCGCGCTCGAAAACGTTCCGCCGCAGAGTATTCGATCGCGGCTCCAGCACCGCCCACAACCGGCGTCCTTTATACGCCGCGCGCAAGGCACGCAACGTCTCGCGAATGGCCGTCGGATGATGCGCGAAGTCGTCGATGACGGTAACGCCCGCGACCTCGGCCTTCACCTCCAGGCGCCGCTTCACGCTCTTGAAGCTGGCCAGCGCCGCCTCGATCGCGTCGACGGGAACGCCCTGCCCTGCGGCCAGCCCAGCGGCAGCAGTCGCATTCATCGCATTGTGTTCGCCGGCCATCGGCAAGGTCAGATCGGCGAACCGTTCGCCGCCGCGCAGCAGCGTCCACTTCGTCGTGCCCGCATCCTGCCGCAAGTCGACCGCCTGCCAGTAGCTTCCGTCGATCAGCCCATATCGCTCCACTTTGCAGAACGCTTTTGCGGCGCACTCTGTCACGCTCTCGCTGGCGTCGTACGCGACCAGCCGCCCGCGTCGCGGAATCAAATTCACCATCCGCTTGAACGCGACTTTCACAGCTTCGAGGTCGGCGTAAATGTCCGCATGATCGAACTCAACGTGCGTCAGCACGGCCGCGTCGGGAAAGTAATGCAGAAACTTCGGTCCCTTATCGAAGAACGCGGTGTCATACTCATCGCCCTCCAGGATGAACGGCTTCGTCCCCTCCTGCACGCGAAAACTCGTCCCAAAATTCTCCGCCACGCCGCCGATCAAAAACGACGGCGACCACTGCGACGCATCGCCTGACATCGTGGCCGCCGTGTCATAAATCCACGCCAGCATACTGGTCGTCGTGGTCTTGCCATGCGTCCCACAGACGACGAACCGCTCACGCCCGTCGAGAAACTCATCGTGGATCAGCGCGGCCATCGAGGTCATCGGGATGCGCTCATCGAGCACACGTTCCAGTTCCACATTGCCGCGCGAAATCGCATTGCCGACAACTACGAGGTCCGGCCGCGGATCGAGATTCGCCGCCGCATAGGGCTCCATGATGGCGGTGCCCATCTCGCGCAACTGGTCGCTCATCGGCGGATACGCCGCGACATCCGATCCAGTCACGCGATGCCCCTGAGCCCGCAACATTCCCGCCAGCGAAGCCATCGCCGTCCCACAAATTCCAATCAGATGCACATGCTTCGCCATTACTCGGGGCCGGCTTCCATCAACGTTTCCTCGTCCATTCTCACCCACGCGCCGAGCGGCAGCGACCGGTTGCCCGCGCTCACATGCCCGCTCTTCAATCCGATCGCAATCGGTCCATCGAAATCCCTCAGCGCGTGCAGGCAGGCATGCGTCAGCGACTCCATCTCGCTCTCCTCGACATTCGCGGTCATGTCGCCAAGCACAACGCCGACAACATTCTCCGTCAACCCCGCATACCTCAGATGCTGCAACATGCGGTCCCACTGATACGGCTTGGTGCCAATGTCTTCGAGAAACAACACACATGGCTCATCGAACCGCAGCGCCCACGGAGTCCCCAAACCCTCCGCCAGAATCGACAAACACCCACCGAGCAACCGCCCCTCGGCACGACCGCTGCGCAACACCTTCAGTCCGTCCGCCTCGCCGACGCTCCACCGGCGCACACCCTCCACCGCGGCCCGCCATGTGCGCTCATCGACGCCATCATCCCGCGACCAGTCCGCCGCCACCATCGGCGCGTAGAACGTCGGCATCCCACACTCATTCCAGAACCACACCTGCAACGAGGTGTGGTCCGAATAGCCCACAAATACCTTGGGATTCTCCCGCATCAACTCGCGGTCCAGCAGCGGCAGCAACTCCGCCGAACCCCATCCACCGCGCGTGCAGATCACGCCGTCGATCGTCGCATCCGCAAACGCCGCATGAAGGTCTGCGACCCGCTCCTCCGCCGAGCCCGCGTAGTACATTGGCCCCCGCGCCAGTGCATGAGGCATCACGACCGGCTCATATCCAAACGCCCGCAACCCTGCCACGCCACGCTCCACAAGCTCCGGCTTCGCCGCACTCGCGGGCGACACAACGGCCACGCGACTTCCCGCCTTCAATCTCATCTCAAACCCTCTCTATGCTCAATAGCTCTGCGCTCCAAGCTGTCCAAAAACCCGCACCGCCTCAACTCCGAACCTCCGCCACGCCCCGGCAAATCATCTCCGCCGGCCCGGTCAGCATCATCTCGCTCTGCGAGGCGGCCCAGACAACCGTCTGCGCTCCACCCTGCGCCACGGCCGTCAACGCACGATCCACACCACGCAGCAACATTGCAGCCGCGCTCGAAGCACACGTCCCCGTCCCACTCGAAGTCGTCGGCCCGCACCCGCGCTCGAAAATCCGGAACGCAATCTCGCCTTCCCCAAGAATCTTTACAAACTCCACATTCGTTCCATGCGGGAACAGCTTGTCGACAGCGACCTTCGCCCCCAACTCCTGCCAGCTCATGCGATGCGAACTGAAGTCGGCTGTCTCCACAAAGATCACATAGTGCGGATTCCCGACATTCACCATCGCCCCATCGATCGCGCCCGGAACTCCGGCGATCTCGATCCTGCGAGGCATCACGCGCGGCACACCCATCGCGCTTTCGATCCACCACTCCGCGCCCTCCTGCCGCACCACGCGACATGTCCGGACGCCGCCATGCGTGCCCAGCGCGACCTCCTCGCGCCCCTCGCTCTCCGCCAGCCACGCTGCGACACAGCGCGTTCCGTTGCCGCTCAACTCGGCCTCGCTGCCATCGGCGTTGAACAGCCGCAAAAAAAATGTGTCGTCCGGGCGCCGATCAAGGAACTCAATCCCATCTGCGCCAATGCCTGTGTTGCGTGCGCAGAGTTTGCGTGCAAGTGCCGCATGACGCCCGCCTGCTGCCTTTTCCTCGATCACCAGAAAATCGTTCCCACACGCATGGGCCTTCACGAAATCAATGCCGCTCACTCGTCCTCACTCTTCTCCGGGATCGCGAAACACGACCACCTGGTCCGTCGCATCGCTCGCGCGCAACTGCGCCAGCAACTGGCGATGGTCCTTGGGCGTCGCCAGCACCGAGAACGAAACCCTCTCCAATCCCGCCACATTGTCGCGGTCCAGCACATGCAGCCGGAGTGCCGCGGCATCCAGCACTTTCAGCACCGCGGTGTACATCCTGTGCCGCGCCGATTCGCGCTCCTCCGCCAGCGCCTCCGCTCGCGCCGCGCCGACAATTTCCTTGCTCAGCGCCGTGCCCACGTCCGCACGCACCTCGTACAACATTGGAATCCGCTTCCACCCCAACTTGCCTTCGAACGCACCCACAATCTGCAGCGCGGCCAGCAGGATCACCGTCGCAAACGCGGCAACCACATAGAGACCGGCGCCACACGCCATCCCCACCGACGCGACAACCCACACCGTTGCCGCGCTGGTCAGCCCCAGCACGCGGCTGCGCGTATGCAGGATCAGTCCCGCGCCAAGGAACCCGATTCCCTGCACGATATTCGACGCCACCTGCCCCTGGTTGGTCCCGATCGCGCCCGCGAGCACCGGGCTCAGCAGCGTAAACAACGCCGACCCCATGCAGATCAGCATGTTCGTCCGCAGCCCCGAATCCTTGTGCCGGTACTCGCGCTCGATGCCGACCACACCGCCCATCGCGCACGCCAGCAGCAGCCGCTTCGCCGCCACCAGCGATAGGGCCATCTGCTCCGGAGAAGTGAACGCATAGTGAGTCTCGAAAATCATCTTCGCAGCAGGATACCAGTCGCAGCGAAAGCCTTGCCGGTCGGCCAGAACCAAACAACAAAACGGCGCCATCGGACTTCGATGGCGCCATCTCCGACTTCACTCGGCGCCGAATTAATCCGCTGCCATCGACGCCGGCGCCTGCACATTGATCTGTTCGGAAAGTCTGGTCAATAGCGCGTCTGCGTTCTTCTCTTCCTCCAACGTCTGTTCGAGGATCCGCGCGTCTCCGTCCTCGCCCAGCACCATCGCCCATGTACGCAGCGTGCCATACACAGCAATTTCGTGATGCTCTACTTTGTTGCCCGAGGCGATGAGCGACACATCGCGGACCGCATCGTTCGTCGCATCGCCGGCTTCACTGCTCGCGCCCGAGATCAGCGCCGCCATTACTTTGCACTTCGAATCGTCGTCGTCGCCCTGTTCCGCTTCGAGTATCTTCTCCAACCGCGTGACATGCGTCTTCGACTCTGTCAGATGGGCTTGGAAGGCTTCCCGAAGTTTCGGGCTCTTCGCCGCCTTGATCATCGCCGGCAAACCTTCTTCGACAATCTGCCGTTCGCTGCTCAATGCCATCCGCAGCCCATCGATATACAACCCGCGCAAATCATTCACATCCGGTGTAAACAGGCCCATGATTCTTCTCCTTACGCGGCGTCTCCACCTCGCGAAGGCGAGTCGGGTACCGCTGCAACGTCCCTAGGTTCTGGTCATCCGGCAATCGATCGTAGCCGGCGTGGAACAACACTTCTGGGTTGTAAGATGCAGTCGGTCGCCACGAGGTAATCGGGCTGGCTATGGCTTCTTTCCGAACACCGTCGACTGATACACGCGCGCGCATGGCTGCCCGGTCGTGCAAATCACCTCAAGCTCCGTCAAGCCTTGCGGATGCGCCTTCACGGCCTCCGCCACCGGGTCGCCAGCGATAGCGATCACATACGCCGCATTTGCCGCCGGAGAGGCCAGCGCCTTCTGCCATGAGTCGAAATCCTGCTCACTCACCATGCTCTTCAGCGTGCGCCCCGCCACCTGCACCGCACCCACATGCGCCGAGGTATACATCATCACGGGCGCGTCCAGCGGCATTGTTTCCATCACCGCTGCAATCTCATGCTCGAACGCAACCCGGGTCGTCGCATTCACCATGCCCTCCTTCAACACCAGCGGCACGCGGTACATCATCCCAAGGCAATTGCACGCGCATAGGAACATCGCCACAGGTTGTGCGAGCCTCGCGATCACCCGCGCCCAGCCCTCCGTCCGCATGCGCATCCAGGCGTCGAGTCGGTCGACGGCTAGCACTCCATACGCACTCAACGCCGGAAGCATCTCCATGCCATAGCGAGCGTTGTAGTACGAGTGCGGCCACAGCTGCGGAATGAATATCGGCACCGAACCGTACGCGACTGAGTACACATAAAACGGCAGCGGCAACCACAACAACCAAGCCAACGAACCGTGAGCCGCCCCCAATTCGGGGTGACCCATCTTCGCAACGGTCTTATCGTTGCTTAGGTGGGCCGGGTGCCCCAAATCTCGGCTCTGAGATGCGGGCTTTCGCAGCGACAACCACAGCCCACACAACGCCGCGATCATCACCGCCCATCCGGTCTCCCACACCGAAGCATCGACCTGCGCAGTCCGCGTATAAAACAGCAACGCCCATCCAGGATTTTTCCATCCGCGATAATGCTGCCCTGGCGGCGCCGTCCTGCGCTCGATCGCCTTGGCCGAATACGGCCCCCGCATAAAATCCAGCCAGTCGCCCATGAAGTGGTGGTTGAACCACAGCCACCACACCGGCCCCGCGACGCACAACAGCGTGAACATCACAAACTTCGGCATCAGTTTTCGCCGCACAACCGCGCCGCATCGCCAGAGTTCCCACGCAAAAACGCACCACACGGCCGCGCCGACGATCCAGCCGTCATAGCGCGTAAAAACCTGCCCGACGATCAGCAGACCTGCGCCGATCATCCACCTTCCCGCGCGTTGCGTATTGCCTGCCCGCAGCGCGGCAATTCCTTCGACGGCCGCGATGACAGTCCATACCAGCAGCGCGAGAAACAGCGCTTCGGTCATCGCCGTCGACGCCAGAAAAAGCAGGTTCGCATTCAGCGCGAAAAACGTGGTCGCGACCAGCGCCCAACGCACGGTCATCATGCGCCGCGACAGCCGCCACATACCCGCGACGCTCGCCGCATAACTCACAATGCACATCGGAGCGCCGCCCAGCCCGCTCTGCCACCACGCCATCTTCTGCACGAACGGCATCATCAACAGGTGCGGCAGCGGCAGCCAGACTCCACCGAGCTGCGACAGCCCCGGCTGCCGCGCGTCCAGTATCCGCCGCGCGATCGCGAGATGCGCGACCGCATCGCCGTACAGCAGCGTGTACCCCTTCGCATAGCAGACCAGCGTCGCAAAAAATGCGATGACGATGCCTGCCATAAACACCAGACGCACCTCGCCCGGTCCCACCGGCCCCACCGCTCCCCAATCGAACGGTGGCCCTTCACCGCGCGGCGGCATCTTCGCCAACCGCAGGCGCGACCCGGGCTTCTCATACGTCACTGTCCGCTTGGCCAAGTTTCAGTCCCTGCTTTACAAGTGCGAGATTTCGCGCAGATGCCCGAAGCGCTCATCGATCTCCGCCCGCGTCACTTCTTGCAACCGCTCCGTGCCAAACCGCTCGCAAGCAAACGACCCCATCACGCTGCCGTAGAACATCGCCGACCGCAGCACTTCGGACGTCACGCCGCCCCGCGACGCGATGTAGCCATAGAAGCCGCCGGCAAACGAATCGCCCGCGCCAGTTGGATCGACCACATCGCCGAGCGGCAGCCCGGGCGCGCGAAACGGCCGGCCTTCGCGCGAATACACGGTGGCCCCATACTCGCCATGCTTCACCACCAGCGACTTCGGTCCCAGCGCCATCACCATCTGCGCCGCGCGCAGCGCGTTCGTTTCGCCGCTCAACATCCGCGCCTCGCCGTCGTTGATCAGCAGCACGTCAAGCTCCGCCAGCACCTTCAACAGGTTCTCTCGATGCGCGGCGATCCAGTAATTCATGGTGTCGCCGGCGACCATCTTCACTCCCGGCATCTCGCTGCGCACCCGCGCCTGCAAAACCGGATCGATGTTCGCCAGAAAGAGATACTCCGAGTCCAGATAAGCCTGGGGAATCTTCGGCTCAAACTCCGCAAAAACATTCAGGTCGGTCGCCAGAGTCTCGGCTGCGTTGAGGTCCTTCACATAGCTGCCGGTCCAATGAAAACTCAACCCCGGCGCGCGTTCGATGCCGCGCGTATCGATGCCGCGCCGCGTCAACACCGCCTCATGCTCCGGTAGAAAATCTTCGCCAACCACGCCAATCACACGTACATCGGTAAAGAAACTCGCTGCCAGCGAAAAGTGCGTCGCCGCACCACCAAGCACACGTTCGCGTTTTCCACTCGGCGTCTCCAAAGAATCGAACGCCACTGAACCTACAACTAAAATTGACATAGAGTAAGTTTATCTCAGGCTAGCCCACAGAACCTCAGGCGCGCGTCGCCGGCGCAAACATGTTCTTAAATAGTGAAGGCAGCGGCGTGGGTGCTCCGCTGCCTTCGCTTTCATTGCAGTTATGGTTAGATCAGACGGCGGCGACGAATAACACCCGTAATCCCGGCCACACCGGTGCCGAGCAACATCAGGCTCGAAGGCTCAGGAGTGGCAGCCACTGCGCCGCTCACAACCAGTTGTGCGCCCGCGAGCGAACCCAGTTCGCCGGTCGATAAGTAGGTCCCGCTGGTGCTGAAAGCTCCGGCCGGAAAGAGAATGTAGTTTCTCGGACCAAGGAAAGACGCGTCGCTGTCCCATTCGTCAAAATCAGTCCCGAGGTACGCGGCAGTAAAGAAATTGCACTGGAATGATCCGGTACCATTGCTCGTACAAAAGCCAGGGATAGAGGTGCCCGATGGGATCAGACCCGTGGGACTGTCGTACACCAGGTCAAGACCGGCTTGGGATCCACCCGCGTCAGTCAGCGTGTAAGTCACATCGGCGCGACAGATAGACGGAGCAACAAACGCCATTAACAAGCAAGCGAAACAAATAAAACTTTTCAAAGGTGACCTCCGGTTACTTAAGATTGTTACCGAAGGCTAATACGGTATTGAGAGCACGTCAATAGAAAAATATGAACTTTAGCAGAGGAAGCATGCAGGGCGGCGGGCGGTTCGGACGGCCTTTTGCCGCTTCATCGCGGTGGGGCCAGGCACCAGAGAACTTGAGTGCCCCTTGGAGCAAAGCTACCAATACTTCCCAAAGAGCACATCCAGCTTCTTCTTCGTCTCCGCCGGGATCAAACTCTTATCCGTCATGATCGCAAACTTCGCAGCACTCTGAGCAGGGCTCGAACTCAAATCCTTCGGCATCAACCGCACTGCGGCCTGCACAACCTTCTGCGCATTCCCCGAGTTCTGATGCATCACGGCGACTACCTGTTCGACCGTGACATCGTCGTGCCCGGCGCGCCAGCAATCGTAGTCGGTGACCATCGCCAGCGTGGCGTAGCTTATCTCCGCTTCACGCGCCAGCTTCGCCTCTTGCAAATTCGTCATCCCGATCACATCCGCACCCCAAGAGCGATACAACTTGGATTCGGCCCGCGTCGAAAACTGCGGGCCTTCCATGCACACATACGTGCCGCCCTTTTTCCCTACAACGCCGACTTCCTCACACGCCTTCACAAATGTGTCCACCACAATCGGACACACCGGATCGCCGAACCCCACATGCCCCACCACACCGTCGCCGAAGAACGTCGAGTGGCGTGCAAACGTGCGATCGATGAACTGGTCCGGCACAACGAAATCCGTTGGCTTATGCTCTTCCTTCAAGCTGCCCACGGCGCTCACGCTCAGGATGCTGGTCACACCCAGCGCCTTCATCGCGTAAATATTCGCGCGGAAGTTCAACTCGGTCGGCGATATGCGATGCCCCTTTCCATGCCGCGCCAGAAACGCAACTCGGCGCCCCTCAAGCTCACCCAGCACAAACGGGTCGCTCGGCTCGCCAAACGGCGTCTCGACGCGCTCTTCGCGCACATCCGTCAACCCCGACATGCCATACAAACCGCTGCCGCCAATGATGCCAATCTCAGCCTTCTGCAAACGTATTCTCCTCAACTTCCAGTCTACTTTTGTTTGTCCTCGACCTATCGCACCAGCGCCGCCTTCATCACGCCAAGACTGCTCATCCACTGCGACAACCCACCGAGAAGCTCTCCCTGGGCCCTGGGCCCTGGGCGCTCACCCCAATTTTCAGCCTGCATCATCTTTCCACTGCCCTGCGGATTGGCCACATCGATCGCATCCCGCAGCTTGCGCGATAATCCCAGGTCAAAGCCCTCCCCGATATAGACATCGTTCCCCACCAGCGTCAGCAGGACATCGCCTTCATTTGTGGAGTACACACGTTCCGTATCGTCCTTCTCATCCGTCTTGTGCCGCTTCAGCATGGAATATTTGCGCGGCAACTGGTCCTCGTACACCTGAAAAAACGACCGCGCCGAATCCTCATTCTTCCACCGCGAGCTGTACAGCAGCGCCAGCGAAGCCGTCGAATCCTTATCCGCCGCCGACTTCTTCTGCGCGGCATAATAAATTCCGCCCGCCCAGTTCGGCGCCAGCGCTTCGGCCATCGGACGGCCACCGAACAACTCCGTCGTCATGCGCACATCGATCTCGCCCATCACGCCAACGTCGTACGGCTCATACCCAGCCGCTTTCAGCAGCGGATGGATATCCGGCAAGCGCAGCACCGGCACCGCGGCGTGGGCCAGATACTGCGCCGGATGCATCACCTCAAAGCTCGAACTCGGCGGACGGTCGAGCGTGCCCGCAAACGCCCGCTCCGTGCCGGCTTTCACAAGTACCGCCTCTTCAAACGCCATCCCCTCGACATACGGAAACAGGAGCGCCTGCTGCAACACCAGCGGCGCCCGCGCCATCACCGGAGAGCCCGTCATATCGCCCGCGCCCTGCTCGATGCGCTCCGCCATCTGCGGCACGTCCTTCATCGTTTTGCCCGTGTCCTTCAGCGCATAGTCGCCAAAAGCCAACATCGCCTGCCCTTCGAGCACGCCCTGCCGCGCGGTGTCGGTTTCATCCATCTGGATGTGGTGGTTGTCCTCGTCGACATTTTTCGCAATCCCCGGAACTTCCTGGTCGCCCCACTTATCGAGGTTCACTCTCTGGTCCTGTAGCGCGTGCGTTAGTTCATGGGCCATCACCGGCAACTGCTGGTCTTCGGGCACCCAGTCGAGAAGGTTCATCGTATGCGTCTTGGCGTCGTAGTACCCGGCAATCTGCTCCGTCAGCAGGCTCAACAAAAACGGCCGCAGATGGAAGTCATGGTCGAGCAACCCGAACTTCTTCAGCACCAGTTCACTGCGCTCCATGCGCTTGGCGTCTTTATCTTCGTCCAGCTTCTTGCGCAGCTCGGTCGCCACCGCGTCGCGCGAAATGAACACGCCCTTCACCGGCCGCTTCAACTCCAATTTCGTATCGCCGCTGACAAACTTCAGCGTGGCGTCGATGTCGGCAAGCAACACTTTCTGCTGTGCCGGTGTCAGCCGGACCTCCGCGGCTGGACCGTCCTTTTGCGCCGGAGCCAGTGGAGCAGGGTCAGCGACTCCCGGCTTCGACTTCCCTTCCGTTTGCGGCGCGGCAGTTGCCTGCGCCCACATTCCGCCCGCAAATCCCACCAGAACCAGCGACACCAGAAATTTCTTCAAGTACATCCCCTCCACTCTACCTATCCAGTGTCGCAGAAATCCGTCCCAAACCAGGCAAACAAAATGGCGTTCGTCATCCGCTATGCTTCTCTTAGCGGAGAAATCCCCAGCCGCAATCCGACCCGAAGCCCCGAGCATCCAATCCTCTGCATGACAACCGACACAAAATCCGAACTAGCGGCGATCCTCACCGGCGCCGCCGTCTTCCCTCTCGACGACCGCGCCTTTCTCCGCATCACCGGCTCGGACGCCACGCGCTGGCTCAACGGCATGGTCACCAACTCCATCCAGTCGCTCGCTCCCCGCGAGGGCAATTACAACTTCCTGCTCAACGCCCAGGGGCGAATCCAGGGCGACTGCACGATTTATCGCGAACCCAGGGAAGAACCGACGTTCCTGCTAGAGACCGACGCTGCACAAATCGACGCGATTCGACTTCATCTCGACCGCTTCATCATCATGGACGACGTGGAACTCGCCCCC
>Ga0075522_10001883_pt1 | contig 15780 bp, 14 predicted proteins | sample NGEPerA_FD_74796 | JGI IMG/M metagenome (GOLD analysis project Ga0075522, IMG submission 74796) | Arctic peat soil microbial communities from the Barrow Environmental Observatory site, Barrow, Alaska, USA - NGEE PermafrostL2-A | ecosystem: Environmental > Terrestrial > Soil > Wetlands > Peat ... | reverse complement strand
CACCGCATTTTTCGCGGATCCGGTGCTACGGATGGGCGCGCCTGGGGTCGAGTACTTCGCCCACCCCTGGCAGATGGGCCCACGCTTCGCCAAAGAGTTCCTGTTCCTCGGCGAGCGCGTGGACGCCGTGCGGGCACGCGAGCTGGGCATGATCAACCGCGTAGTGCCTCAGGCCGATCTCGACTCGACGGTGATGGAGATCGCCGGCAAGATTGCCGCGATGCCGCGGATGGCACTGACTCTCACCAAGAGGGCGATCAACTTCGCCGAGGATGCGATGGGACTGCGAGCTGGTATCGACTATTCCTTTGCGCTGCACCAGCTTGCGCATGCCAGCAGCGCGGAGGTGTCTGGCGGCGACGCCATCCTTGGTGCGACGCCGGCATCGATGAAGAAGGCCGACAAGAGCTGACAGCGATGGGAGACCTCCCGGTGTCGGTCAACGCCCGGATTGCCGACGAACTAAAGCGGCAGGGCGTGCGCGCTGTCTTCACGCTCATGAGCGAGGAAACCGCAAAGCTGATCGTGGAAGTCGATCGTCGGGGGATCGCTTTGTACAGCACCCGCCACGACTCGACAGCCGTGGGAATGGCGGACGGATATGCGAGAGCCTCGGGCGAAGTCGGCGTTGCCATCGTCGGTCGCGGCCCCGGCCTGACGAATGCACTGAACCCCCTGATCACGGCCGCGAAGGCGGGCACCGGCATCGTCGTCCTGATCGGCGACAGCCCGAACGGCTTCCAGGATCCTGTCCGTGCCAAGTCTGCCCGGGCAGAACGGGTGGGTAAGCACATCGAGCAAGTCACCCTCCTTGATTCCCTGGACATTCCCAACGTCACGGTGCAGTCTCCTTCGACGGCGGTCGCTGAGATTGCACGCTGCTTCGAGCGCGCGAGGGCCGGAAACGTCGTGGCCGTGAACATGCCGGGAGACGTTCTAGAGGCGGCCGCGCCTGAGGGCAAAGGATCGTCGCTGGGGAGCGAGCTCGTGGAGCCCGCCGGCCCATCTCCGGAGGACATCAGCCTGGTTGCGGATCTGCTCGGGGAGTCGTGGGCCGCCCGCCACCCCGTGATCATCGCCGGCCACGGTGCCGTGGAATCGCGAGCGCATGACGAGCTTCGGCGCCTCGGGGAGCTCACCGGATCTTTGATGGCGAGCACGCTGCTGGCGAACTCGTTCTTCAGAGACGATCCTTACAACATCGGGTTCGTAGGCACGATGTCCACCCCACTCGGCTCCGAGCTCGTTACCGACTCTGACTTGATTCTGGCGTTCGGCGCGTCCCTCAACCCCTACACCACTTATCGAGGCGACCTGCTGCACGGCGCGAGGGTCGTGCAGTTCGACACGAATCCGAACGCTTCTGGGCGATACCACCGCACGGAGCTAGCAGTCGTCGGAGATGCGCGACTCGCTGCCCAAGCCCTCGTCAAAGAGCTCGAGCGCCGCGGTCACAAAGCCGCCGGCTACCGCTCCGCCGAGATCGCCGCACGGATAAAGAGCTTCGACCTGGGAGACACCGTCACCGATCAGGCGGACCGCGCCGGACTCGACCCTCGGAAGGTGATGATCGAGCTCGACAAGGTTCTGCCGCCGGAGCGAACGCTCGTGGTTGACGGCGGACATCATTTCGAGTTCGCGGTTGCCCACATCGGCGTGCCGGACCCCCGAGGCTTCATCTTTGCCAACGAGTATTTCGCCGTCGGCTGCGGCCTTGCCGCCGCGCTTGGTGCAGCTGTCGCCCGGCCCGACCGGCTGACGGTGCTCGACATCGGCGACGGCGGCATGATGATGAACCTGGGCGACATCGACACTGCCGTGAGATACCGGCTACCGCTGGTGATCATCGTCACCAACGACGGAGGCTTTGGATCCGAGATCCATTACCTGCAGGTGAACGAGCTGCCAGACCAGACCGCCCGCTACGAGAACCCGTCGTTTGCCGACGTGGCGGTCAGCCTGGGCGCCAAGGGGATCACGATCGACTCCCTCGACAAGATTGGCGAGGTGCGGAGCGCGATCCACGGACTGGCCGGCCCGCTCGTCCTCGACTGCAAGGTGACGACGTCGGTGCGCGCCGGCTGGGTGGACTTCCTGTTCACAAAAGACTCGCGTGCACGGCCGGCGGGCGAAACGGTTAAACCCGGCTAGATTCCACTTTCTTTGCGAATGAGCGGGCTGCGCTTGCGAACAGGGCTTGCCAGCCTGGAACCTTTACGCAGCTGACACCCATCGAGAGGTATTTCTGCAGCTCCGTCTCCTTGACGACGGCGCCGGCTACCTTTCCCGCTCCGACGATGAGCTCGACCGCCCTGTCGTAAGCCTCTACCAGCCTGGGGTTCTCCACATCGGATTGGAGGCCGAGGCTGTGAGCGAGGTCGTAGTGGGCGACGAAAAACATGTCGATGTGGGGAACCGTGAGAATCTCGGGCAGGTTCTCGATCGCAACGATGTCCTCGATCATCACCGCCACGAAGGTGGCGTCGTTGGCGTTCCGGTGGTATTCGTCCGTGCTGTGGCCGTAGCTCCGGCGTCCCCCGGACGCCGCCCGATGGCCGATGGGTGCAAATTTCGCGGCATCCACAACCAGCTCCGCGTCCGCCTTGGTGTTGACGCGCGGGACCAGAACACCATGCACGCCGGCCGCGATAGTGAGCCCGATGAGTGCGTGGTCGATCGCCCTGACGCGAACGAGCGAGGTCAGGCCCCACAGGTCGGCCGCTCGAGACATGTCGGGCAGGCTCTCCACGGAGACGGGACCGTGCTGCATATCGATCCAGACGCCATCGAACAGTCCGAGGGAACCGACAAAGTCGATCATGTCCGCACTCTCGTGGTTGCCGGAGATCAGAGAGAGCTCTCCCGCCATGAGCTTGCGCTTCAGCCGATTGGTGTCGACTTCCTTGCTGCCGGCCTGCCTCACGATCGCTGATCGAACCTCCGCCCGAGAAATTCCGAAGCGATCCGGATCCGCTGCATGTTCGTCGTGCCGCCGGCGATGGCCCAGCCGTGCGAGTCGCGATGGAGGCGCTCGACAGAATACTCGACGCTGTAGCCGTATCCGCCGTGCAGCTGTATCGCCATGTCCGACACCTGCTTCGCCATCTCGTTCGCGTAACACTTCGCGATGCTGGCCTCGAGCGTGTTTGGGGCGCCGTTGCCGGCGCCTGTGGCGGCCCGGTAGATGAGCATTCGGGCTGCGTCCACCTGCATCACCATGTTGGCCAGTGTCGCCTGGACAAGCTGGAACTCGACGACCGGCTTGCCGAACTGCTGCCGCTCCTCGACGTAGCGGGCGGAGCGATCGAGACTGCTCTGACCGATTGCGAGAGACATCGTCGCGTTACCCATCCGCTCGATTGAAAATGCCGTGAACAGCCGGCGGAAGCCTCCCTCAGAGATGATCATGCGGTCGACCGGCACACGGACGTGGTCGAAGAACATGTCCGCCGAGGGGACTCCGCGAAATCCCATCAGCCGCTCCTGCGGTCCGAAGGACAGACCGGGCGTGTCCTTGTCGACGACGACGGCGCCGATTCCAGCGCTCCCCTGCTTCTCGCCGAACCTCACGTAGACGAGGTACTGCTCGGCCGCCCCCGCTCCCGAGCTCCAGCGCTTGGTGCCGTTGATCTCGATCTCATCGCCCTGAATTTCGGCGTGAATCTGCATGTCAGTCGCCGCTGAGCCGGCATCCGCCTCTGAGATCGCCACTGCGATCGTCTTCTCTCCTCGCACAACCGGTGGAAGAAGCTGAGCTTTCTGTGCCTCGGTTCCGAAGAGGTCGATGACTCTGGCGGGGCCGGTGCTGGCCTCGAAAATCGGGAATGCGGCCAACTGGGAAGACTTGGCGATCTCCTCGATCACGATCAGGGCATCCAGCAGAGGCCTTCCACCGCCGCCGTACTCCTGCGGAAGCGTGATGCCGAGGAGGTCGAGGTTCGCCAGGCGAGCCCTCTCGGATTCGGGGAGGTGAGCGCTGGTGGCATCCCAACCGGCGGCTTGCGGCTCGTAGACATCCCTCGCGAGCTTGCGAGCCAGGCCGCGCAGCTCGATCTGGTCTTCGGTGAGCCCGAAGTCCAGCCTCTTGTCGGAATCACTCATCGCCGCCCTCCTCGCCGCGGAGCAGACCGATCACGGCCGCCTCGGCCGTCGATCGATGGCGATCCGCGACCGCGATCAACGCTTTGATGTCGTGGGATTCGAGCGCCGAGATCATGGCGAGGTGCTCGGCGAGGATTTTCTCCTGGGCCGCGGGCAACCATAGATAGGCGGCTCGATACGATTCTGACAGGTGCCACAGGCGTTCGACCTGGCGCGTCACGAGCCGGAGCGGAGAGAGGGCGAAGATGCCGAAATGAAACCTGCGATTCCCACGTAGTACCTGCGCGAGATTGCCACTTCTCACTGAATCCTGGATGCGCTCATTCTCGTCGCGCAGCTTTGACATCTCCTGCGTGGTCGGCCTTCGCAAGGTGATCAGCAGCTCCGTCTCCAGGAGGCGCCGCATCAAATAGATCTGGCGCAGGTCCGACGATCGCAAGCGGGACACGAAGTAGCCCTGGTTGGGCACGTGGACCAGCAGGCCTTCCGTCTCCAGCGTGCGCAGCGCCTCGCGCAATGGACTGCGTGACAGGCCCATCTCCTCGGCAAGACCGTCCTGCCGCAGCTGCTGGCCGGGCCCGATTCGGCGGCTCATGACCATGTCGCGAAGGGTCCGTACGGCGCGCGCCGTCGCATCCAGCTCTGTGTCGCTGATCGCGCTAGGCACCAATGCGTCCTCCAGCTACAAACGGACTTCGATGAGCCGGCAACCTGACGAGGTCGCGACGCTGGACAGTGCGGCTTCGAACTCGGACGGGGTTCGAGCCGGCCACGCGCGCCAGCCCATCGCCTTCGCGAGGTCGGTGAAAGAGACCTCTCCAAGCGTCGTGCCGAACTCGTGTCCGGGGAAGGCCTCCGCCTGACGCGACCGGATGGTCCCGTATGCCTGATTGTTGAAGACGATCACGGCGATGTCGAGGTTGAGGCGAGTCGCGGTCTCCATCTCCCCTGCCGTCATCAGGAGTCCGCCGTCGCCTGCGATACAGAAAACCGGCCTGCCTGGAGCCGCCAGCTGGGCTCCGATCGCAGCGGGAAGCCCGTACCCCATCGCTCCGTTCAGCGGGCCGATAAAGGTGCGCGCCTGATCGAATCGGAACTGGCGCAAGAGCGCATGGGCAAAGTCCCCGGCGTCGCTCACGATGACGGCGTCAGCCGGTGCCCACTCATTGAAGCGGCTTACGGCAGTTTCCGCCGTCAGCTCCTGGGCGAGGAGTCGCGGTGCGGCCTGATTGATTTGCGCATGGGTCGCGCCGGACGCTTTTCGGACCTCAGCAGCGAGCAGCCGCGCCACGATTTCGGGCTCGCAGACGATCTGCGAGACATTGGCGAGAGGCATTCGACGGGCGAGAAAAGGGTCTGGCGCGGAGGTCACGTTGACGACCATGAGGCCGGCCCGGTTGAGGTGCCCCGAATCGACCGTCACCGGATCGATCGGCCCGAAGGCGATGACGAGGTCGGCCTGCTCGAGGGTCGCCGCGACGGCCGGCCCGCTGCCCAGGCCGATCGACCCGGCAAAGCACGGGTGCCCATTGTCAAAAGCTGAGAAGCGCCTCCAACCGCAGAGCACCGGGGCGCCAAGCCGCAAGGCCACACCGCCGACCTCGGCCGCGCATGAGCCTCGGACGGCGCCGGTCGACATGATGAAGGCCGGTCTGGAGGCGCTTCCAATCCGATCCAGCAGAGGTTGGATGTCGGGTGTTACCTGCGCCGACGTATCCGGGAAGCCGAACTGCGCCAGGGGTGCGGTGACTGAGAGGAGATCTGCGGGAAGCCCGACGACCACCGGTCCCGGCCGCCCGGAGGTGGCGTCGGTCAGAGCCTGGGCGATCGTCGCCTCGAGGCTCGCCCTCGACGCAACGACAAGGCTTCTCTTGGCAAAAGAGCCGAACATGGACAGGGAGTCGAACTCCTGGAACGCCTGGCTGCCCTGGAGCGTCGTGGGTATCAACCCGAGCAGCGCCACCAATGGCGTCGAGTCGTATTGGGCCGTCTGGATGCCGATGCTCAGATTGCTCGCACCCGGCCCGCGCGTGGCCATGCACACCGCGGGGCGGCCGGACATCTTGCCAAAGCCCTCGGCCGCAAACGACGCGCCAGACTCGTGCCGGTTGGTGACGACTCGGATCGTCGGTTCGGTTCGGAGAGCTTCGAGGACAGGAAGGAAGCTCTCGCCTGGAACGTTGAAGAACTGGGTGACCCCGAACGCGCGGAGCACCTCGATGACGGCCATCCCTCCGTGGACCTCAGTCACCAGCTCGACCGCCTTTCTTCAGAAGCTCGCCATGGTGCTGGTCCAGGGTCGGCGGAGGCAGGACCGGATCCAGGTAATTGCCATTCAGCCGAATCGGTCCAAGCACCTGCTTGATCGGGCCGAGAGTGTCGTGGTTGACGGTGGCCACGCTCTGAACATCGGCACTCGCAAGAGCGTCGGGTACGGTCCGGACCGTGCCACACGGAATGCCGGCGGCCGCCAACCGCGCAATCCAGGTGGCAGCGGGGGCGGACACAAGGTGCGAGTTCAGCGCCGCCACGAGCTCGTCTCGATTGGTCACTCGGAGCGCGTTGGTCAAGTACCGCGGGTCGGCGCCGAGGTCGGCGCGGTCGATCGCCGTGCACAAGTCCTGGTATTGAACGTCCGACGCGACCGCGACCACCAGACCTTCGGTCGCCGTCTTGAACACTCCGTACGGCACGACGGTCGGGTGATTGTTGCCTAGAGGTTCGGGAACGGATTGGCACAGCAGCCAGCTCATCGCCTGGTTGGCCAGCAGCGATGTCACCGCGTCGATGAGAGAAACCTCGATTCGGGCCACCCGTCCCGAAACATTGCGGTCGAGCAACGCGGACACGATCGCGGTCGCCGCATACGTGCCCGCCGTGAGGTCGGCGATGGGCACGCCCACCTTCAGGCCCCGGCCGCCCCGCTCACCTGTCACTGACATCAGGCCGCCGAGGGCCTGCGCCATAAGGTCATAGCCGCGACGGTCGGGTTGCGACGGACCATATCCGGAGAGAGTCACGTGGATGCACCGCGGGTTGGCAAGCTCAACGCTTGCGGCGTCGACGTGCAAGCGGTCGGCGAGGTCCGCTGTGAAGTTCTGCACCAGCACATCGGCCTGGACCATGAGCTCGAGCAGGTCCCGCTGCCCCTCGCTGCTCTTGAGGTCGAGGGCGACGCTGCGCTTGTTTCGATTCGCGGCGAAGTAATACGCCGCGGTGTCGCCAAAAAATGGCGGACCCCAACGTCGCGTCTCATCGCCGGCGGGCGGCTCGACCTTGACGACGTCGGCCCCCAGGTCGCCGAGGATCATGGCGCAATGCGGGCCGGCGAGGATCCGCGACACGTCCAGAACCCGGATGCCATGAAGCGGCCGGCCCTCAGTCCCCTTGCCGATCTCCCAGCCTGCGGGCATTGGATGCACAGTTGGATACAATCCTATCCTGAACTCCAACGCGGATTTGGGGAATCAGACCCCGAGGTGCTCGGCGATTCGCTTGAGCTGGGCACCCGTCCCACCTGACGACAGCTCAACGGCCTTGGCGCGCTTGAGGAAAAGGTGGAGGTCGTGCTCGGCGGCGAACCCCATGGCGGCGTGGACCTGGAGCGATTGACGTGCCGCGGAGTTCGCCGCGCGGTTCGAGAAGAGCTTAGCCAGGGTGACCGAGACGGAGCGGTCTGGCTGAGACCGGGCGAGCGACCATGCCGCCGCGTACACGACCGGGCGTGCGAGCTCGATCGCGGTCGTCGCCTGGGCAAGCCGGTGCTTGACGGCCTGGAACGATCCGATCGGCTGTCCGAACTGCTCGCGGCTCTTTGCGTGGGTCACCGCCATGTCGAGCATTCGCTCGGCAAGCCCCAGCAACGTGGCAGCGCCGGCGAAAACGGCGCGATCACGCGCCAGGCTCAGATCGCCCGCACCAAACTTCAGCGGAATGCCTCCCTCCGCCGAGACCGAGAACAGACGGCGGCCCCCGTCAACGGACTGCTGGCGCACGAGCTCCGCCGAACCCTTTTCGATGGCCACGACTCTGTCTGAAGTCGCCACGAGCAAGAGGTCGGCGATGTCGGCGTCGGCCGAATAACCGCTGTCGCCAAGCACGGCGGTGATGTTGGCTTCGCCGGCGGCCACGCGCGGCAGCCAGAGGTCGGCGAGCTCACCGCCAACCGCCGCGAGGAGCGGAACGGCGACAGTCGTTTCCGCTGCGACCGCGTCGGGAATACCGGCGCGGCCGTACTCCTCAAGCACCAGGACGAGATCCAGCTCGTCGCCTCCGAGCCCGCCCAGCGCTTGTGGCACGGTGAGGCCGCGCACGCCCAGGTCGGCGAGGTGCTTGCGGATCGCGATCGCGGGCGCATCCGAATGCCACGCAGCTCTGAGGTCAGCGGTTGTCCACTCTCGTTCGAGCAGCGATCTGACCTCTGAACGGATGAGCCGTTGCTCATCGGTGAAGCGAAAGTTCACCGGCGCGGGAGACCCAGTCCACGCTCCGCGATCAGGTTGTTCTGGATCTCGGTCGTGCCCGCATAGATGGTGCCTGCAAGCGAGAACAGGTAGTCCTGCATCCACCGACCGCCTTCGATGGCGTCGGGTGCGCCGTCCCAGAGCTCGGCCCGCTCACCGAGCAGCTGCACGGCAAGGTCTTGAAGGCGGATGTCCATCTCGGACCAGACAAGCTTGTTGACATTCGCGTGGACCACGGACAGATCACCGTCCTCTCGGTTGGACACCGACCAGAGGTTGAGTAGGCGGTATGCCTCCGTCAGGGCCCAGACCTCGGCCAGCTCGGCAGCCAGGGCCGGCTCATAGGTTCGCTCGCGCGCGAGGCGGAGCAATCTCGCGGCCACGGCTGCGAATCGGCCCGGTGGCCGCAAGAATGCACTGCGCTCGAACCCCAGGGTGGCCATCGCAATCTTCCAGCCCTCGCCCTCGGTCCCGACCACGTTGGCGGCGGGGACCCGCACGCCGTCCATGAAGATTTCGGCGAAGCCCGCGCGACCGTCGATCTCTTCGATGGGACGGCGGGTGAGGCCATTAGATGCCATCGAGACAAGGAAGAAGGTGAGACCTCGGTGGTTGTTGGTCGCCGGATCGGTTCGGGCGATCGTGAACATCCAGTCCGCGTGCCCGCCGCGAGAAACCCAGATCTTTTGCCCGTCGAGTACGTAATCGTCCCCGTCAGGGGTCGCCCGCGTGCGCATGCTGGCAAGGTCGCTGCCGGCATTGGGCTCGGACCACCCCTGGGCCCAGACGTCGTCTCCGCGAGCGAGCCGGCGAAGATGGCGACTCTTCTGCTCCTCGGTGCCGAACGCGATCAGGGTCGGTCCGAGCATGGCGAGTCCGTTCTGGTTTACGCGAACGGGAGCACCGGCTCGCGCGTACTCCTCCTCAAAGAGCAGGGACTCTACCGGGGTGGCGTTCCGTCCGCCGTACTCCGCGGGCCAGCCGACGACACCCCAGCCGCCGTCGAATAGAATCCGCTCCCAGTCGCGATGCTGCTCGAATCCGACCTTCGTGTCGAAGTGCTCCATCGGTTCACGGGGGGCGTGCATCTCGAGCCACCGCCTCGCCTCGAGCTGAAAGGCGAGCTCGTCAGCAGCAAGCGACAGATCGATTCCTCCTTGAGTCATCAGGAATAGTCGCCTTCGATGCACGTGAACTCGACCAGGTTGCCCACCGGATCGCGGCAGAAGAAGCGCGGCCGATTGGGGATCGGGGTGTCGTCGAACGGTTCAGCGCCCGCGGCCTCCAGAAGACGCCGGGTGTCCTCAAGATCTTCGATGTCGAGGCAGAAGTGGCGCGTCGAGGCGGGATCGGGGGATCCGACAAAGAAGTGCAATTCCAGGCCCGGGCCGGCACGAAACCAAACCAACGTCAGATGCGAAAGCGATTTCGGCGGTGCGAGCTCGGTCAGGCCGAGCATATCTCCGTAGAAATGCCGGATGAGGCCCTCTTCCCCGTCGCGAAACGGGGATGACACGTGCTGAAGTGTGCGGAGTCTCACTGCGACCCCATATCGGCCGTCACTGCTTGAAGTAGCCGGCGTTGACCGTTATGAAGTTGGCCCAGGCCGCCGGTACCTCGTCCTCCGGATAGATGGCATCCACCGGGCAGGGATCAACACACGCGCCGCAGTCAATGCGTTCGCCCGGGTCTATGAAGTACTGATCAGCGGCGTCATTCGTGTGAATGCCGTCGACCGGACAGACTTCAACGCAAGAAGCGTCCTTTAGTCCGACGCAGGGCTGCGTGATTACAAAAGCCACAGCGGACAGTCTGACGTGCACCAATTCCAGACAATTGGTACTCGGACCTAAACCGGGCGCTGGGAGGTGATGGCTCGCCCACTACGCACAAGAAGGGTCGCTCGGATACGACCGCAGGGCTTTGCCGTCAACGCGGGAGATCGCCGGGGGAGGACTCAGGCCGGCTGCTGAGGGGTCTCCACCGAGGTCAGCAAATCCCACAGCGCTTCGGACATCAGCACGGCACTACTTTCGAAGCCATCCGAGCAAAGCGCCTTCAACTGAGCCGCGTGTTCGACATCCATCTGCTGGTGCTCGGCAAAGTACTGACCACCAGTCTCGGGGCCGATTCCATAAAAGGCTGATAAGCCGGCAAGCTTTGCACTGGCGACAGCCGGCGTCTGCACCTCGAGAGCCCACACCGCGGCAGCCGCCTGGCCGATGGCCGCCAGGTGATCGCCGAGCTGCACGAGCCTCGCCGTGGCTGCGTTGGCGGGTGCGAGTCTGATGGCTTCGGAATCGAGTCCGAGTGCCCCTCCGAACTTGTCCCACATTTCAATGTGTAACCGCTCTTCGGCCGCGTGACGAGCGACTTCGGCTGTGTCTCCAAGGCGAACCTGCTCGAGCCATCCCGGGACCGCGCGCACGACATGCGCGTACTGCCGGACATAGTCGAGGAGCTCGTCGTGGGTCAGCGTGCCGTACGTCCAGCGCTGGTAGAAACTGTGATGCAGCAGGTTCCAGCGAACCGTCGCCGCCTCAAGCGTGCCGTCCATAGAGCGTCTCCTTGAGCTGTCTAGCCGGGGACGACGTTGTCGCGCACCGCGACCATGGTGCCGCAGAGCCGGAGACCAAGCTCACGCGCGGACCCGAGTGGCCACCCTCTCATCGGAGTCAGGGGAGGTCCAGAGTCGGCAGAAAGCGCGGCGTCCTGCGAGCTCTGGTCAGCTGCTCGAAGGCGAACGCCATTCCGAGCAGCAACGCCTCCGAGCCGGGCCTGGCGAAAAAGGCAAGGCCGAGGGGTAGGGCGTCGAACGCCATCCCCGAGGGTACGGTTACGATCGGGTAGCCGGCCATCGCCGACGGCAGGGTCGAGCCGCCGAGGACGCGGTCCCCGTTGATCTGATCGATAACCCAGGCTGGTGGCCGCGACGGCGCCACCAGCGCATCGAGCCGGTGCCTGCGGAGCGTGGCGTCGATGCCTCTCCCCCGCGACAGCCGGCGCGACGTCGCGAGCGCTGAAAGGTACTCCCCGGAATCGAGCCCCGACCGGGCCTGGCACTCTTCAAAGATCTCCTGGCGGAAGTACGGCATCTCCTCCGCCGCGTGCTCATCATTGAAGCGGATCAGGTCGGCGAGCGAGCGCGGCGGGATCCCGGGCCTGGCCGCCAGGTAGGCGTCGATCCCCGCCTTGAACTCGTACTGGAGCACCGCCGTCTCGACCTTTCGATTGTCGGCGCGCATCGCCTCGATCGTGGAGATCTCCACCTCGATGAGCTCTGCGCCCAGGTCGCGAAGGCCCAGCAGGGCCGTCTCGTGGACCTTATCGGTGTGCTCGCTGTAGCCGGTGAACGGCTCCCGGAGGACACCAAGACGGCGGCCCCGCAAGGCGCCTGTATCGAGGTGGACTGTGAAGTTGGCTGGATCGTCGACGAGCGCGCCGAGCAGCAGCGCGGCATCGCGCACGTGGCGGGCATGAGCACCAGCGCTGTCCTGGCTTCGCGAGATTGGAATGATCCCGTCCTGGCTCACCAGGCCGACCGCCGGCTTGATGCCGACCACTCCGTTGGCCGATGAGGGGCAGATGATGGATCCGTCCGTCTCGGTCCCGACGGCGACCGGGGTGAGGCCGGCCGCCACCGCCACCGCCGACCCGCTCGAGGAGCCGCAGGGGGAGCGGTCGAGGACATGCGGATTGCGGCATTGGCGGCCACGCGCGCTCCAGCCCCCAGACGATCGCGACGACCGGAAGTTGGCCCACTCGCTGAGGTTGGTCTTGCCAAGCAGGAGCATGCCGGCCGCGCGAAGGCGAGCAACTATCGGGGCATCGACGGGCGCCGGCGCTCCCGCCAGCGCGAGCGACCCAGCGGTCGTCAGCATGCGGTCGCCGGTATCGATGTTGTCCTTGACGAGTACCGGGACGCCATGCAGAGGCCCGCGCACCCGGCCTTCGCGACGCTCATCGTCAAGCCGGTCGGCGATCTCCTCCCAGTCGGGGTTGAGCTCGATGACGGAGCGCAGGCTCGGGCCGACCTGGTCGATGGCCGCCATCCGTTCGAGGTGCATTTCAGCGAGCCGGCGCACGCTCAACTCGCCGCTGTCAAGGCGCCGACCGAGGTCTGCTATCGAGGCGTCGGCCAGGTCAGGATGCGGTATCAGTTCCGGCCAGCCTAACGCCAGGTCAGCGGGCCACGACTGGGAGCAACTCTTCCGCGAGGCGATCGAGCTCTACCTTCTCGGTGGCATTCAGAGCCCGCAAGGGCATGCGGCAGTGCTCCTCGATTGGCACCCCTCGCCGTACCAGCAAGTGCTTCAGCGCCGCTTGAAACGGAAACCTCTGTACCCGCTCGCGAATCTCGCCCAGACGGTGCGCTCCGGCTGCAGTAGGTCGGCGCACGACCTCAGTCACCGCTTCCGGGAAGGCCGCAGCAAGCCCGGATACGGCGCCAACGGCGCCCGCCGCCATACCGCGATGGATCAAGGCCTCTGGGCCAACGAAGACCTTGAGCCCGTCGAGCAGGTAGGGCTCGAATCGCTCCCAGGGGCTGTCCGACACCTTCAGCCCGACCAGGTTGGGCAGCCGGGAGCGCAGCTCCTCGATGACGGCGGGCTTCACGGCATAGCCGCTACGCGCGGCGAACTCGTAGATGAAGAAGGGCAGCGGCGCGCACGCGCGTCCAGCCGCTGTGAAGTGTTCGATGAGGGCAGCGTCGTCTGGCGCGTAGTAGGGAGGCGCTATCACCGCCACCGCAGCCGCGCCGACCTCGGCCGCATGCGCGGAGAGCTCCATCGTGGCGGCAGTCGTCTGTGCGCCGCAGTGGACGATCACGGCCAGCCGCCGGCGCCCGGCACGGACAAAGGCATCCGCGGCGCGGCGGCGCTCGGCGGTGTTCAGGAGGATGCCCTCACCGGTTGTGCCGAGTGCCAGGATACCGTCCACGCCCGCGGCGGCCAAATGCTCGACCAATGGTTCGATCGCCTCCAGGTCGACTGCCTCGCCGGCCTCCCGCATCGGCGTCACCGATGCGGAAATGGCACCCCCAAAGGCAAACTGGAACGTCTCAGACAATTTCAGTACCCCCTTCCATGGTCGAACACGTTGATGAGAGGGCGCCCGTCGAGGTACCGGTGCAGGTTCTCGATGAAGAGGTCGACAAGGCGGTCGTTCTCGTGTGTCACGGTGCTCGCCGAGTGCGGCGAGATGATGACGTTCGGCATTGCCCACAGAACGTTGTCGACAGGAAGCGGCTCTTTCGCAAAGACGTCGAGCGCGGCGCCGCGCAGACGCCCGGCCTGGAGCATCTCGATCATGGCCTGCTCATCGATGATCGAGCCTCGGCCTACGTTCACCACCACGGCGTGGGCGGGTAGCAGGGACAGGCGCCGGCGATCGACCAGGTTGGTGGTTTCCGGAGTGTCCGGGGCCGCGATGACAAGAATGTCCGTTTCGGGAAGCGCGGCGTCCAATCCTGCCGCGTCGACAAGCCTGCCCACCCCCGCCGGAGCCTGGCCCCCGATGGTCCTTCGGTGACCAGTCACCTGCATGCCGAGGGCCGAGCTCAACTCGGCGATCCTCGATCCCACGCGGCCCAGACCGATCAGCGTCATCCGCGAGCCCAAAACTTCCTGACCGCAGAAACGCTCCCAGTGGCGGTCCGCTTTCCAGATGTCCGTGCGCGGCATGTCCTTGGCGAAATAGAGGGCCGCGAGAAGGACGAACTCAGCCAGCGGCTGAGCGTGGATCCCAACGGCGGTGGTGATCAGGAGCGGTGAGCCGGCCAGACCGAGGTGCTGGACGAGCGGACCGATGCCGGAGCTGGTCGACTGGACCCAGCGCAGGCGGGGCGCCCGGCTGAGCAAATCCTCCGGCTGCTCCCAGTCGAACTCGAATGCCACCTCGGCCCGATTGAGGTGCTCTCGCCAGCGCCGGCGCTGCTCATCGGACAGCGGTCGCGGCGGCCCATGGTGGTCGGCTTCGTAGCGGGTCGTCGGAAGGAGCTCGGGCTCATATATCAACTCGATCCGGTCGGGCTCGGCAGCGGCTATTCGCTCCGCGTGCTTGGGATCCAACCAACTGGCGATCAAAACCCGAACGGGGCCATCAGTTGCCGGCATCGGCGTCACCTTTTTGTGGATTGGGCGGCCATCAACTCGGCGAGTCTGTAGCAGAGCCGTGTTCCCGCACCCAGCGGGCCGCGGGGGATGTCTCGGTGGGATTGGTTCTCGTTCCAGTGGCTGCCGGCGATGTCGAGGTGGACCCATGGGCGCCCCTCGACAAACTCGCCGATGAACATCGCGGCCGTGATCACTCCTGCCTCGCCGTAATCAGAGTTCTTGAGGTCGGCACTCTGGCTCTGGAGCAGCGCCCGAAAGTCTGGGTAGATCGGCAGCCGCCAGACCCGGTCTCCGGCCGCCTCGCCCGCCGCGGCCACCTGCTCCCACAGCGTGTCGTCATTGCTGACTGCCGCCGAGGCAGCATGACCGAGGGCCGCCCGCGCGTCGCCGGTCAGGGTTGCCAGGTCGACGATGTGAGTGGCGCCTGACCGCAGAGCGTAGGTAATGGCGTCGGCCAGGACAAGCCGCCCCTCAGCGTCGGTGTTCAGCACCTCGACGGTCTTGCCCGAAGCGCTGGTCCACACATCTCCTGGCCGCTGTGCGCCACGACCTGGCAAGTTCTCCGCCGCCGCGATCACAGCCATCACGTTGATGGCAAGGCGGCTCTCGGCCACCACCTCTATCGCCGCCAGCACAGCGGCCGCCCCGCCCATATCGCCGCGCATTTTGACCATGCCATCCGCGGACTTCAGCGAGAGTCCGCCGCTGTCGAAGGTGATGCCCTTGCCGACCAGCGCCAGACTCGGACCGTCGGTGGCACCTCCTCTATATGTCAGCCTGATCAGCCGCGGCTCATCATCGGAGGCCGCGCCAACCGCGGCCAGGAGGTTGTAACCGCCCGCCGTCAGCGCCTCGGCTCCGAGGGTTTCGCACTCCAGCTCCAACCGGCCCGCAAGCTCGCGAGCGATGGCTTCGAGGCGACTCGGGCCCAACTCGTTGGCCGGCATGTTCTGCCACTCGCGAGCTCTGGCGGTGGCCTCGCCGAGACGCCGGGAGACATCAACCACTCCAGCCGGCGCGTCACCGAAGCCAACCAGGATCAGCTCGGTGAGCGGCGCCGGGTGGCCGCCTGTGCTCCGGGCCCGGCGGTCCCAGCTGCC
>Ga0075522_10001878_pt1 | contig 15797 bp, 15 predicted proteins | sample NGEPerA_FD_74796 | JGI IMG/M metagenome (GOLD analysis project Ga0075522, IMG submission 74796) | Arctic peat soil microbial communities from the Barrow Environmental Observatory site, Barrow, Alaska, USA - NGEE PermafrostL2-A | ecosystem: Environmental > Terrestrial > Soil > Wetlands > Peat ... | reverse complement strand
CGTTTGGCCTGGTGCGTGCCTGGACGTGGGTGCATTTGCCGCTTGAAATGCTGGTCTATCCGCGCGCCCGCGGTGCATTGCCACTACCGGCCACGGGCGGGGCGACACCGGGCGGCGCCGCACGCGGCGCGGGCGATGGCGATGAGTGGCTGGGTTTGCGCGCTTTTCGCGATGGCGACTCGCCGCGCCAGGTAGCCTGGAAAGCCTACGCGCGCGGCGCCGCGCTGCTCGTCAAAGAATACGAGTCCTCGGGCGCCGCCGAGCGCTTCTTCGATTTTGAGCGCCTCGGCACTCTTGATACCGAAAGACGCCTCGAACAATTGACGCGCTGGGTGGTCGAGGCGGAAAACCGCGGCGAGCGCTACGCGCTCGCACTTCCCGGCCTGCACATCGACTACGACCACGGTCCGCAACATCGCCATCGGTGTCTTGCGGCGCTTGCTTTGCACGGGCATGCGCAACGGCGTACCACGGCGCGACAGCGTGGCTGAGCGCGCACCGCTCTCGCCGCTCATCTGGAGTGCGGCGGCATTTGCAGGCGCTGCGCTCTTGCACGTTGACCGCGTGCCATTGTGGGCAACCGCGGTGGTCCTCATCTGTGCCGCGTGGCAAATCCAGGCTGTGATGCACGAGCGACCGATTCCTTCGCTGCCGACGCGCATCGTGCTGGCCCTGGTATTGATTGCAGGGGTGCTCGCGGTCTTTCACACGTTAAACGGCCTTGCCGCCGGCACGGTGCTCCTCATTCTCATGGGTTCGATCAAGCTACTGGAAACGCGCAGCCGTCGCGACCGCTTCATTGTCATTGGCGCTGCGCTGTTTCTGCTGCTTGCGGCCTGTCTTGATCGCCAGGGGCTCGCGCGCGCGCCGCTTTATCTCGCCGAGACGGTTCTTTGCTGTACGGCCATCGCGGTTGCCGCCTACGGTGGCAGAAATCTTGCCGCGCGCGCTGCGGCAACTTTGGCGCTGCGCACCTTGGCATTGGCGTTGCCGCTTGCGCTCGTACTGTTCCTGTTCTTTCCGCGCCTGCCGGGGGGCTTCTGGGCGCTGCCCGGCAATGACGACGCGGTCACCGGTCTTAGCGACAGCATGAGTCCGGGCAGCATCTCCGAGCTTGCGAACTCCTACGACCCGGTGTTCCGCGTGCATTTTGCGGGCGCCATACCCCCGCCCGAGGAGCGCTACTGGCGCGGACCGGTACTGCACGACTTCGACGGCTACACGTGGACGCACACGCGCGCTCAGCCCTACCGGCAAGCGCCATTGCAATATCTCGGCACGCCCTATCACTACACGATCACTCTCGTACCCGATTCGAATCATTGGTGGTTTGCGCTCGACACCGTGACCGGCTCACCCGACCGGCACGTGGTGCTGACCTATGACTACGAACTCATCGCCAATGAGCCCGTCACCCAACCGACGACCTATGCGGCGCTCTCCTACACCCATACGCGCACCAGCGAGGCGCTCGCAGGCTCTGCACGCAGGGGAGAATTGGCTCTGCCGCCGCTGCGCAATCCGCGCACCCGTGAACTTGCGGCGAAACTGCGCGGCGCGGCGCCGACCGACACGGAGTTTGTCCGTGCCGTCATGCAGTTCTTTCACGACGGCGGCTTCGAGTATTCGCTGACGCCGCCCAAGCTCGATCTTGATTCCGTCGATGATTTCTTGTTTCACACACGCGCAGGTTTCTGCGGCCATTTCGCCTCGGCGTTCGTTGCCCTCGTGCGCGCAGGCGGGGTGCCCGCGCGCGTGGTCACGGGTTATCAGGGCGGCGAGTGGAATCCCATTGGCCACTATTTTGTCGTGCGCCAGTCCGACGCGCACGCTTGGACCGAGGTTTGGATCGACGGGCACGGCTGGCGGCGCGTCGACCCGACCGGCATCGTCGCGCCCGGGCGGCTGCGGCGCGGAATCATCGATCTATTGCCGAACGCGTTGGCGGGGCGCTCACAGCTTGCGCACGCCGCGCCCTGGGTGACTGCAATCGTGCAGGCCTGGGATGCTCTCAATACGACCTGGAACGAGCGCGTCGTGAACTTCGACGTCATGGCGCAATTTCGGATTCTGGAACGATTGGGGCTTGGCACGGCGAATTGGACCGGCCTCATCGCGGTGCTCGGCGCCGGGCTTATTGGGTGGCTCCTCTGGATCGCCTGGCTTGTGAGCCGTTCAGCGGCGCCGCGACACACCGATCGGCTGGCGCGCGCCTATGCGCGCCTGTGCGCAAAGCTTGCGCGGGCGGGGGTGACACGCGATGCCAATGAGGGCCCCCTCGCCTTTGCCGCGCGGATTGCGGACGCGCGTCCCGATCTTGCACCACGCGCGCGACCGCTGCTGCAGCGCTACGCGCAGCTGCGTTACGGCCGGCACCATAGTCAATCGGCCGGCAGCGCCGTGAGCGCATTCGAGCGCAGCGTCAGCATCTGGCGCATTCCGCGCCGTAGCTGAGCGCGCAGGGCACGGTGCTACACGGTCAGCGCCGGATGCGAGCCGTCAGCTCGCCTGATATTCGCGCGTTGGCGAGAAACGCAGTTGCGGCCAGCGTTCAATCGTCAGCTCGAGATTTACCCGCGACGGCGCAAGGTACACGAGCGCGCCGGTGTGATCGATCGCGAGGTAATCGTGTGCTTTGACGCGAAACTCCTCGAGCTTCTTCGAGTTCTCGCCGCCAACCCAGCGAGCGGTGTGGACATTGATCATGTCGAACACGCATTGCACCGCGTACTCATCGAGCAGCCGAAACGCCACGACCTCAAACTGCAACGGGCCGACGGCTCCCAAGATAAGATCGTTATTACGCAGCGGCTTGAAGAGCTGAGTGGCGCCCTCCTCGCACAGCTGCACCAGCCCCTTTGCCAAGGCCTTCATGCGTAGCGGATCCTTCAGTACGGCGCGCCGAAAGAGCTCCGGCGCAAAATTGGGAATGCCGGTGAAATTCAAATGCTCGCCGCAGCTGAACGTGTCGCCAATATTGATCGTGCCGTGATTGTGCAGGCCGATGATGTCGCCGGCGTAGGCTTCCTCGGCCTGCTGGCGGTCGGCGGCCATGAAAGTGAGCGCATCGGCGATGCGCACCTCCTTATCAAGTCGCACATGATGCAGGCGCATGCCACGCGAGTACTGGCCCGAACACAGGCGCATGAAGGCAATGCGGTCGCGGTGACCCGGGTCCATGTTCGCCTGGATCTTGAAGACAAAACCCGTAAGCGCGCTCTCCAGAGGATCGACCGTGCGTTCAGTCGTGGCACGCGGCAAGGGCCCCGGCGCGTATTCCACAAACGACGCCAGCAGCTCCTCGACACCGAAATTATTGATGGCCGAGCCGAAGAACACCGGCGTCTGACGTCCCGCCCGATAGGCCGCAAGCTCCCAGGCATGGGTTGCGCCCTTGACGAGCTCGATCTCGGCGAAGAATCCCTCGGCGCGGTCATCCAGAAACTCGCGCGCCTCCGGACTGGCAAGACCGTCGATCCTGCGGTTCTCACCCACACGGCCGCGCTCGCCGGCGGCGTAGGCGTAGATGCGATCCTCGAGCAGATGATAGACGCCCTTCAAATCGCGCCCCATGCCGATGGGCCAGGTGATCGGCGTCGTCGCAATCTTCAGCACCCTCTCAATTTCATCCAGGAGCTCAATCGGGGGACGGCCATCGCGATCGAGCTTGTTGATGAAAGTGATGATCGGCGTATCGCGCATGCGGCACACGTCCATCAATTTGATGGTGCGCTGCTCGACGCCTTTGGCGCAGTCGATGACCATCAGGGCCGAGTCGACGGCGGTCAGTGTGCGGTAGGTGTCCTCGGAGAAGTCCTCGTGACCGGGCGTATCGAGTAGATTCACCACGCAATCCCCGTACGGAAATTGCATGACAGACGAGGTTACCGAGATGCCGCGCTGCTGCTCAAGGCGCATCCAATCCGAGGTCGCGTGACGCGCCGCCTTGCGCCCTTTGACTGTACCTGCCATCTGAATGGCGCCTCCGAACAGCAGCAACTTTTCGGTGAGCGTGGTTTTGCCGGCATCCGGATGGGAAATGATGGCGAAGGTTCGTCTTTTTCGTATGTTTTCAGCTATTGCATCGCTCGACATCGGCATCATTCCTCGAGGGCGCGCACAATCGTGCCCGCCTTTCTAATTCGCCCTGACGCCATGCGCATTACGGCGATTGACGGCCTCGCCCATACGCGGCAGTCCAAACGATTTGGTAAATCAGGGGTTTAGCGCATCTGAGAGATGCGCTGATCGATACGGATTATAGCGCAATCACAAGGCTGCGCGGCTCGTCAGTGGCCCCCGGCGCGACGGGACTCTAATGCCAACTTGAACACTGCCGCATCCTCACGGCCATCCGGGGCTTGGTAGTAGCCGCGGCGCGCACCGATGTGCTCGAACTGAAATCCTTTATAGAGCCGGATGGCAGCGGTATTCGACGGCCGCACTTCAAGATAAGCATAGTCTACCGCTGCCGCCACGGCGCACTGCAGCAGATCTTCAAGCAGGAGCCCACCCATTCCGCGGCAGCGCAAATCCTCGCGAATGCAAAGATTGAGAATATGCGCCTCGCCTGCTCCCGTCGTGACGATGCCGTAACCGGAAACCTCGTCATAGACGACAGCAGTCCGGCACACGTAACCCACCTTCAGACAGTCGCGAAAGATGCCCTCGCTCCAGGGGAAACGGTATGAGGCAAGCTCAATTGCAACGACGGCGGCCACGTCCGCCTCGGACATGGCGCGGATCGCAACTTCGGGCAGCGCCGAGAACTGTTCGGGAGAGCTCGCCATTAGCCGGCCGATGAAAAGTTCTGTTTAAAAAAGTCGCGCGCGAACTTCAAATCATCCCACGCCTTTCTCTTCTCACCTGGCGACCGCAGCAAGTAGGCCGGGTGATAGGTGACGATGAGCGGCGTTGCCAACGGCCCGAACTGATGCACGCTGCCGCGCAGCCGCCCGAGCGGCACATCGGTCGCGAGCAAATTCTGGGCGGAGATGCGGCCGACCGCAAGAATCAGCTTTGGCCTGATTGCGGCGATCTGGCGCAGCAGATAGGGCATGCAGGAGGCAAGCTCCTCGGGCTTCGGATCGCGGTTGCCGGGCGGCCTGCACTTCAACATGTTGGCGACGAAAACATTCTGCGCGCGCGAAAGTCCAATCGCCTGCAGCATGGCATCGAGCAGCTTGCCGGCGGCGCCGACAAAAGGCTCGCCCTGCCGGTCTTCCTCGGCGCCCGGCGCCTCGCCGATCACGAGCCAGTCTGCGTGCGGATTGCCGACGCCAAATACCGTGCGGGTGCGGGTCTTATGCAGGTCGCATTTGACGCAGACCGACACTTCCGCCTGCAGCGGGCCCCAGTCGGGACTTAGGACTTGCGTGCGCGGCGCGGCGCCGGAGCCCGGCGCGACCGGCGGCAGTGGCGCGTAGCGCGGCACGAAGCTGTCAATGCCGAGTGCCTCGAGATACTGCAGGCGCTGACCGCTTGGCACTAGCTGATCCCTGCCGGAGGTGCGGCACGATTGCGCCGCCGCAGTCGCCGTGCCACCCACAGAATCGGTGCCGACAGCGCGTAGGTGGAAAATATTGACAGCAGCATGGTCGCCGGATCAACCGCTATGAGCACAAAGAACAGCGGCACAATCAGCATGTAGGCAAATTTGATGCGCCGGTCGAGGTTGAACTGTTTGAAGCTCGGGTAGCTGAAACTGCTCACCATCAAGGCGCCAGAGCTCGCCGTAACGAGAAACGCCGCGATAAGACCCGGCAGGCCCGGCTCATGCCAGCCACTTGAGAACCAGATGAAGGCTGCAACGACGGCCGCTCCCGAGGGGCTCGGCAGGCCCTCGAAATAGCGTTTGTCGGCGCCGGCGGAGCGGGCGTTGAAGCGCGCCAGGCGCAGCGCCACGGCGACGGCGTAGAAGAACGCCGCCAGCCACCCAAAGCGGCCCCAGGCACGGCCGTATTCGGCAATCCGCACCACCCCCCACTGATACGAGACGATCGCCGGCGCAACCCCGAACGCCACCATGTCGGCGAGGCTGTCGTATTCCTTGCCGAAAGCGCTCTCGGTATGCGTGGCGCGCGCGATGCGACCGTCAAGGGTATCGAAGATCATCGCGACGAATACCGCCATGCCGGCGGGCGCGAAGTTCTTGTCGATGGCCGCGATGATCGCGTAGAACCCTGAAAACAGGCAGCCGGTCGTCAATAGGTTCGGCAGCAGATAGATGCCCTTTCTGCGCGGCCGCGGCAATTCTTCTTCGTTCTCCATTGCTCCCGCTTTGGATACTTAAGGAGTACGCATATTAACAGTAGCGCTCCTGCTAAGATTCCTGCCTCCATAATTAGCTATCGAATGCGGCCCGATGCGACTGTCCCGGTACCCGATCAACACCTTGAAAGAGACGCCTGCCGAGGCCGACATCGTCAGCCACCAGCTCATGCTGCGCGCCGGGCTCGTGCGCCGCCTTGGCACGGGACTTTACACGTGGATGCCGATGGGCCTGCGCACGCTGCACAAGGTCGCGGCGATCATCCGCGAGGAAATGGATCGGGCCGGAGCGCTCGAGGTGTTCATGCCGGCAATTCAGCCGGCGGAGCTGTGGCGCGAATCCGGACGCTGGGAGAAGATCGGACCGGATCTGCTGCGCCTGAAAGACCGCCATCAGCGCGAGTACTGCGTCGCTCCAACCCACGAGGAAGTCATCACCGATATCGCGCGCCGCGATCTTAAGAGCTATCGGCAGCTGCCCGTCATCTTCTATCAGATTCAGACGAAATTCCGTGACGAAATCCGGCCACGCTTCGGCGTCATGCGCGCGCGCGAATTCATCATGAAGGATGCCTACTCGTTCCATATTGACGAGGCCTCGCTGCTCGAGAGCTATCGGCTGATGTTTGACACCTACAACCGCATCTTTGAGCGCATGGGACTTACGTTTCGCAGCGTGCAGGCCGACTCCGGCGCCATTGGCGGCAGCACTTCGCACGAATTCCAGGTGCTTGCGGACTCGGGCGAGGATGCCATCGCCTTCTCCGATGCGGATGACTACGCGGCGAACCTCGAGAAGGCCGTGGCGCTGCCGCCGTCGCAGCCGCGCGCGCCTGCAAGCCAAAGCCTAAGACGCATCGCAACTCCCGGCGTGCATAGCATTGCCGAGCTTGCGCATTTTCTCAAAGTGGCGCCGACGCAGCTGCTGAAGACTCTGCTGGTCGAGGGCGCCGACAACACGCTCGTGGCCCTCGCGCTGCGCGGCGACCACGAGCTGAACGCGCTGAAAGCGCAGCAGTTGCCTGGAGTTGTGACGCCGCTGCGCATGGCGAGCGCCGCCCGCATCATGGAGCTTGCAGGCGCGGAACCCGGCTTCATTGGACCCATCGGCTCACGCTTTCGGCTGTACGCCGATCACAGCGCCCTTGCGATGGCGAACTTCGTCTGTGGCGCCAATGAAAAGGATGCGCATTTGACCGGCGTCAATTGGGACCGGGACCTACAGGGCGCAATTGCCGCCGACATCAGAAACGTCGTGGCCGGTGACCCGAGTCCCTCGGGTCACGGCGACCTGAAGATCGTGCGTGGCATCGAGGTGGGTCATATCTTTCAGTTGGGTCAGCTCTATAGCACGGCACTGAAGGCGACGGTGCTCGATGAGGGCGGCAACAGTGTGAACCCGTACATGGGTTGTTATGGAATCGGCGTGACGCGGATCGTAGCCGCGGCGATCGAGCAAAATCATGATGAGCGCGGCATTATCTGGCCCGAGCCCATCGCCCCGTTCCAGGTCGTGCTGGTGGCGCTCAATGCGCAGAAATCCGAACGCGTGCGCGAGACTTCCGAGCGGCTCTATGGGGTGCTCGCCACGGAGGGCGTGGAAGTGCTCTACGATGACCGTGATGTACGCCCGGGCGTTAAATTTGCGGACGCGGAGCTGTGGGGGATTCCGCACCGCATTGTCGTCGGCGAGCGCGGTCTTGAAGCCGGTCGGCTCGAGTACCGCGGCCGGCGCGACACACAAAGTGAGGACTTTGCACTCGATGATGCGCTCACTTTCATTCGTGCGCGTTTGCGCTGCTGAATTTGCGCTCGCCGCCGCGCTCTTATGCGCGACGCCGGCGCACGCGGATCAGCAGCGCGATCCGGAACTGCGCGCCGTCATCGAGCGGGCCATAAGCCAGGCCGAATGCTTCAGCGACCGCTACGACTCGGCGGTCTGGTACAAAATGATGGAACCGCGCCTGCGCAAGCTCGTGCCGAGCGAGGCTGAGCGCATGGACATGTTGAAGGTCATCTACTGCGAAACGCATCGCGCCGGGGAGACCCGTCTGCCAGCGGGCCTCATCATGGGCGTGATGGCGGTGGAGAGCGGTTTTAACCGCTGGGCGGTCTCCTCCGCCGGAGCCGTTGGCCTCATGCAGGTCATGCCTTTCTGGCCCGAGCGGCTCGGCATGCGCCGCTATGAGCTCACGCATATCGAGCCCAACATTCACATGGGCTGCGCCATCCTGCGCTTTTATTTGAAGTACGAAAGGAACGACGTCGCCCGGGCGCTGGCGCGCTACAACGGCAGCGTCGGTCGGCGCGACTATCCGGATATGGTCATCAGTCAATGGTCAAGATGGAACGGCGCCGACGACTTGGGCGTGACCCAGGACATGCGACCCGCCTCCCCCGCCGCTGGCAGCATGCGCACCACGCCCTCGCGGCGCGAGTCCGCCCCGCCTTCGTAGCTGCCGTCCGGCTTTTTCAAGATGCCATGCAGGCCTGAGCCTTCGGCGTGTCCGGACCTGACGTCAATACCGCGCGCATGCAGCCCTGCAATGAGCTGCGGTGAAAATCTGCCGAGCTCGCCCACATAATCATTGCCGTGCGCGATGAGATTCGGCAGCTCGATCGCATCCTGCATCGAAAGCCCCCATGCCAGCACGCCAATGAGAGCCTTCGCGTTGTACGCGAGGATTGCCGAGCCGCCCGGCGAGCCCAATGCGGCGACAAAGTGATGGGCGTGATCGAGCACGATGACGGGCGCCATGGAGGAGCGCGGCCGCTTGCCGCCGTGCACGGCGTTCGCAACCGGACCGTGCGCATCGTTCGGCAGGCTTGAGAAATCGGTGAGCTGGTTATTGAGCACGAACCCTGCAACCGTGCGCCCGGAGCCAAACACCGACTCCACGGTGGTCGTCATCGCTGCGACGTTGCCGTGAGCATCCATGGCGACGAAGTGGCTGGTGCCGGCGGCCTCGCGCGTCGCATCCACACCGCGATGCAAGAGAGCAAATGTGCCTGCCGCAGGCGCAGGCCCGGCGCGCGCGCCGATGAGGCGCGCGCGCTCAGCAAGGTAGCTTGGGTCAAGCAGTCTCTCTACCGGCACATTGATAAAAGCCGGATCGGCGACGTAGCGATCGCGGTCGGCGTACATCAGACGGCTTGCTTGCGCAAACAGGAACCAGGCTTGCGCATCGGTGGGACCGCGCTTGGCGATATCGGTGTGATCGAGCATCGTCAGGAGCTCAAGGAGCGAGATGCCGCTGGATGGCGGCGGCGGCACACATACCAGATACTCGCGGTAGGGCCTGCAGAGCGGCTCGTCCCACTGCGCACGGTATGAGGACAGGTCGGCAAGGGTCATCGTGCCGGGCAGCGGTTCGGCATGCGTGCGCTTCACGATGGCCGCGGCAATGCTGCCTTTATAGAGCGCTGCAGTGCCCTGTGCGGCGATCCGTGCGAGAGTGCGTGCGTACTCTGGATTTTTGAAAGTGTCGCCCTCTTTGAGCGGCGTGCCGTCCGAGCGCGCAAACAGCGCCTGCACATCGGGCGTCGGCGGCAGCGCGAAGTCGGGCGCAAGATACCCCGCCAGACGCGCGCTCACCGTGAAGCCATTGGTCGCCGCGCGAATCGCCGGAGTAAAGAGCTGCCGCCACGGCAGTACGCCTGAGCGTTTGTGGATTTCGAACAGCAGCGCCATCGCCCCGGGAACGCCGGTCGAGCGGCCAGTACGCACCGATGCTAAATAGGACAGCGGCCGGCCCGCGGCATCGAGAAACATGTCCGGCGTTGCACCCGCAGGCGCCTTCTCGCGCCCGTCGATCGAGGCGACCTGGCCGTTTGCCGCGTTGTAGTAGAGCATGAAGCCGCCGCCGCCGACGCCCGAGCTTTGCGGCTCAACCAGACCCAGCATCGCCTGAATGGCAACAGCGGCGTCCGCCGCGCTGCCACCGGCACGCAGAATCTCAATTCCCGCATCCACTGCCAGAGGATTGGCGGCGGCCACCACGGCCGGAGTTTGTTGTTGGACTACCGGTGCACGCGCGAGCGCCTGGGCAGCAAGCGACGGTGTAGTTATCGCCATCAGCACCAGGGCGAGGCAACTTGCGCACGACATCTTAAAGTTCAACATCAGCCACTCCGAAACTCTCAATTATTGACGCCGCCGAAAATTGCGCTTCCCAGCCGATCGCAGCAAAGGACTGCGGCAAGCTTGGTGCGTACGCGGCCGATAGCCATGCACGATCAAGCCGTTTCAAACTGTGCCGACAGCTGGGCGAGGTCGCAGTCACTGTCGACAACCTCGACCGCAGTCACGTGCGAGGCGCCCGAGCCCGTCCACAGCCAAGCGACGAATTTCTCTACCGCCTCGGGGCCACCGCAGGCGAGCACTTCGACGCGGCCGTCGGCAAGATTGCGTGCGTAGCCGCGCACGTCGAGTGCGCGCGCACGCTGTGCCGCCGTACCGCGGTAATACACCCCCTGCACGCGGCCGCTGACCCAGCATTTTTTGCAGACCACAACGAGTTCTGTACACAAAAGAAACCCGGAATAGAATCGCACATGACCGATATTCTCGTCGTTTATTACTCGCGCAATGGCTCCACCGCCGAGCTTGCGCGCCATGTCTGTCGCGGCGTCGAGAGCGTCGCAGGCGCCGCAGCAAAGCTGCGCACCGTGCCGCCGGTCAGCGCGCAGAGCGAAGGCCCGGCGAAACCAGTGCCCGAAAGCGGCGCGCCGTACGCGACGCTCGATGATTTGCGCAGCTGTCATGGCTTGATCCTCGGCAGCCCGACGCGTTTCGGCAACATGGCGGCGCCCCTCAAGTACTTTCTCGATGGCACCTCCGCGCTGTGGGTATCCGGAGCGCTGGCGGGCAAGCCGGCCGGCGTTTTCACCTCGACCCAAACGATCCACGGCGGCCAGGAGACGACGCTCGTATCGATGCTGCTGCCGCTCCTGCATCACGGCATGTTCCTCGTTGGCCTACCGTACACGGAGCGCGCCTTGAACGAGACGCGCGGCGGCGGCACGCCCTACGGGGCATCTCATTTCGCCGCCACCGAGACCAGCACCGCGCTCTCGGATGAGGAGAAGATCCTCGCGCAAACGCTCGGCAGGCGTGTCGCGGAACTGGCGGTACGCCTTACTCCTGCAGCACGGAGCGGATAAAAGGCACGGTGAGCCGGCGTTGCGCAACAATTGCCGCCTCATCGAGCGTGTCGAGCAACTCATACAGCGTGCGCATATCGCGCGGAAAGCGCCGCTGCAGCCAGCGCGCCGTGTCCTCGGGCAGATCAAGACCGCGCACCTGCGCGCGCAGCTGCAACGCGGCGCGCTGCTCCTCTTCACCGAGCATGCGTAACTGAAATACGGCGCTTGCACCGAAGCGTGAGGCAAGATCCGGCAAGGACCACTGCAGCAGCGCCGGTGGCTTCGACGCCGCGGCGATCAGCCGGCCGCCGCGCTCTTCGATCTCGCGGTACAGCCCAAAGAGCGAGCGCTCCCACTCGCTCTTGCCCGCCACCGCATCCACATCGTCAAGGCACAAACAGTCAATCTGCGGCAGTCCCTCGAGCACGCCCGTTCCCAACGGGCCCAGTTCAGCGAGCGGAAAATAACCCGCACGCAGCGGGGCCGGGGTTGCCGCGCACGCGGCCTGCAGAAGATGCGTCTTGCCGGCTCCGGCAGGCCCGCACAGCCACGCGACACCGCCTTCTGGGCCCTCGGCCAGTGCGCGCAGGTGCGCGGCCGCCTGCAGGTTGGGACCTGCAAAGAAGCTTGCAAACACGGCCCGATCCGCGAGCCGCACCCCAAGCGGTAACTGCTGCATGCGCGTCTACTTCCGCTTATCGCGCCTTGCTGCGCGCAACCGCCGCGGAGCGCGCGAAGACGGCTGCATAATTGATACCCGAGAGCAGCGTCGTCACCACGATCACTCCGGCCAGCACGCTCAAGAAGCCCTGCGGCGGCGGCAGTTTATCGGCGTGCGTGATGACGCCCAGCAGATAGGCCAACTGCAGACCGGTGTTGATCTTACTGAGGATGCTCGGCCCGCCGGTAAACGGGCCGATCCATAACCGCCAGAGGAGCGCCCCCAGCACGATCGCGACGTCGCGCGTCACGGCGGCGATCGTGAGCCACAACGGCACGAGTGAGATCCACGCGCCCACCACAAATAAGGTGATGAGAAGGAGCTTGTCGGCGAGCGGATCGAGGATCTTGCCGAGCTCGGACGTCCAGCCGAAACGTTTGGCAAGAAAGCCATCCAGTCCATCGGACACCGCCGCGACGGTCAGCAGAAACAGCGCCAAATCATAGTTGCGGGCAAGGAGCGCAATCACGATCGGCCAGATGAGCGCGATACGCGCAAGACAAATAAGGTTGGGCAAATGCCGCACGACGCTCGCCAAATCGCCTACGGGCGATACTCGTAGTGCAATCGACCGTCGCCGGCTGCGGCCGCTGCAAAATGTCCGGACCCGGCAAGCGACCTATCAAGGACCGGCGAGCCGCCGCGCACGCGCACGCTGAAGGTAATCGCCGCGCCGTTCGCCTCGACCACATCCACACTGCGTACTCCGGGCGCCCCCTGCAGCAACCGACCGACCTCGGCGTAGTCGGTGAGCGCCGTCACGCCATCGACCACGACCAGCACAGCCATCTCCGCAGCCGGCGCGGCGACATCCTGCACACGCGCAAGCGCATCGACCGCGCCGTCGACGCCGCCGGCAATTCCGGCGCTCCAACTCTCGCTGACGAAACTGGTGTACAGCGTCCATTGCCACGCGCCGTTTGCGCCGCCGCTGTCAGAGCGTCCAATGAGCACGGCATCGCCGCCCAACCGTTGCGCCGCCTGCAGGATCGCATCGCGATTAAGGTCGGCGCCCGCCGCATCGACGAGCGTCAATGGCACAAGGCTGACCGGCAGCCCGCGCGCTTCGGCGGCGGCATCGAGCTCGCGGCGCGCGGCATCCGCGGCCGGCCCGCCGAGCGCCGGCGACAGCACGACAAGCGTGAACGGGCGGTTACTGTCCCAGGTGCTGCGACCGGCTGCGGCGATCGCCGCTTGCAGCGCGGCTGCATCGAACACGACGTGAGTTGAGCCATCCTGTGCGCTGCGCGACCCTTTCACATAGTGCGCAGCGTTCGCGACAATGCTGCCCAGCGCAGGATCGGCGGCGGCCTCGCGCCGTCCGGTGGCGCGCACCAGCACGCGCTTCAGCGCATCCTGCAGCGCCTCGGGTGAGGAGCTGCCCCTGATGTCGACCTCATAGACGCGAACCGGGCGTCCCGCCCACGCGGCGAGCGGCAGGAGAAGGCAACCAAGCCAGACGAGTCTTGTCCAGAATTTGAGCGCGTGCACGTTTACAATAGTACACACCCCACGCGCCCGCCGGTGGCGCGACCGCTTAAGCTACCTCGTTCCCGAACCGCATGAGTAACAGCTCCGGCATCAGTTATCGTGATTCCGGTGTCGACATCGACGCCGGGGATGAACTCGTCGAGCGCATCAAGCCGCTCGTCAAGCGCGCGCAGCGTCGCGAGGTGCTGGCGGGAATCGGTGGCTTCGGCGCGCTCATCGAACTACCCGCGGGCTACCGCCGCCCGGTGCTGGTTGCGGGAACCGACGGTGTCGGCACCAAGCTGCGACTTGCGATCGATACCGGACGTCACGACACGATAGGCATCGATCTCGTTGCCATGTGCGCCAATGACGTCGTCGTACAAGGCGCAGAGCCGCTCTTCTTTCTGGATTACTACGCAACCGGCAAGCTCGACGTCGCAGTCGCCGAGGCCGTCATTGGCGGCATCGTCGAAGGGTGCGTGCAGGCTGGAGCTGCGCTCGTCGGCGGCGAGACGGCCGAGATGCCGGGCATGTACCATGGCGAGGATTACGATCTGGCGGGCTTCTGCGTCGGCGTCGTCGAGAAACAGGCCATTATTGACGGCCGCAGCATCGCGGCCGGCGATGCGGTGGTGGGACTGTCCTCCTCGGGCGCGCATTCGAACGGCTACTCCTTGATCCGCAAATTGATTGCTCACGGCCGCGCGGATGCCACGACCGAGCTTGATGGCCGGCTCCTCTTCGAGCGCCTGCTGACGCCGACCCGCATCTACGTGAAGCCGCTGCTCGAACTCATTCGCAAACAGCCGGTGCGCGGACTCGCTCACATCACCGGCGGCGGACTCACCGACAACGTGCCGCGCGTGCTGCCGGCAGGCCTTGAGGTGGTACTCGAGCGGGCTAGCTGGCCGCGCGACCCTATATTTGACTGGCTGCAACACACCGGCCGCATCGATCCGGCCGAGATGTACCGCACCTTCAACTGCGGCATCGGCATGGTCGCAATCGTGCCGGGCGATCATGCGCAGGCCGCGGTGGATTTGCTCAATTCCCACGGCGAGAGCGCGCAGGTGATCGGCGCAGTCAGAAGCGGCAACCGTGGCGTCGTGATCGAGGAATGATGGGGCGCGCGCCGCTGTCGCTTGCCGTACTCATATCCGGCCGCGGCTCCAATATGGTGGCGATCGCGCAGGCCTGTGCGCAAGGTCGAATCAACGCAACGATCCGCGGGGTCATCTCCGATCAGCCCGCCGCCGCCGGCCTTGATACCGCGCGCACCCTGGGGCTCGCCACGCACATCGTCGCACGCGCCGGTTTCAGCGCCGACGCGGCATTTGAGCTCGAATTGGCCCGCACTATTGATGAGGGTTCGCCCGAACTCATCCTCTTCGCAGGTTTCATGCGTATCCTTTCGCCGGCTCTCGTCACGCGCTACACGGGGCGGATGTTGAACATCCATCCATCCTTGCTGCCGCTCTACCGCGGCCTGCACACGCACCGGCGTGTACTGGCTGCGGGCGACACCGAGCACGGCGCAAGCGTGCACTTCGTGACTCCGGAGCTCGATGCGGGACCGGTCGTTCTGCAATCGCGGGTCGGCGTTTTCCCCGACGATACGGATGCGAGCCTTGCAGCGCGTGTGTTGGCGAGCGAACACATCATCTACCCCAAGGCCGTGGGCTGGTTCGCCGCGGGCAGGCTCGCACTCATCGCCGGCCGGGTATGGCTCGATGGCGTGTGCCTGGATGCGCCGCTCGTGGAGGTCATGCGTGTCGCGACAACTCAATAAGGGCCTGACCCGTGCACGCACGCTCTTGTGCTGCGGCGCAAGCCTCTTGGGCATGAGCGCGCAACACGCCATTGGCGCGCAGGATGCGCCGTTGCCCTCTGCATTCGTTGCGAAATTTGCGATCGAGTGGCACGGCATCACCGCCGGATACTCGCAGCTGGAACTCACCCGCTCGGCGCCGAACACTTATACCTATCGATCGCGCAATCTCGCGCGCGGCATTTTCCGTCTCGCCTTTCCAGATGCAATAAGTCAAGTCAGCGAGTTTGTGCTGGTCGAGGGCGAGGTGCGGCCCTCGAGCTACCACGCTGACGATGGCTCGCGCGACTCCGGCAAGTCAGTGGATCTGAAGTTCGATTGGCAGGCGCGACGCGCCACGGGCAGCGCCGCGAACAAGTC
>Ga0075522_10001877_pt1 | contig 15799 bp, 17 predicted proteins | sample NGEPerA_FD_74796 | JGI IMG/M metagenome (GOLD analysis project Ga0075522, IMG submission 74796) | Arctic peat soil microbial communities from the Barrow Environmental Observatory site, Barrow, Alaska, USA - NGEE PermafrostL2-A | ecosystem: Environmental > Terrestrial > Soil > Wetlands > Peat ... | reverse complement strand
GCCGGGCGCATTCCGCTGATGCTGTCGTCGATCCCGACCGCGCTCGGATTGATCCAGAACGGCACGCTGCGCGCGATCGCGGTGTCCGCGCTGGCGCGCAGCCCGGTATTGCCTAATGTTCCGACCATCGCCGAGCAGGGCTATCCCGGCTTCGACGCCGGCACCTGGTACGGCCTGCTGGTGCCCGCCGGCACGCCTGTTGACATCGTGGCGCACCTCAATGAGGTGGGCAACGCGGCGCTCAAGTCGCCGGCCATCGTCGCGCATGTGCAGGCCGAAGGCGGCGTGGTGCTCGGCGGCAGCAGTGCTGCCTTCACCGACAAGCTTAAGCTCGACAACACCAAGTGGGCGAAAGTGATCAAGGACGCCGGCCTCCATCAGGATTGATGGGCCGGCCGGTGCCCTGAAGAGCAGAATGCAAGCGGAGGGGTCTCCGCTGGCATTCTGCGCGGTACTGGAGGCGCCGCGTTCGGAGGCGTTACATCGGCGGGATGACGCCATCCTTGCCGTAAAGCACCGCGCCGCCGTTCAAGGAGCCATCCGCCTGTTTCATCGTCGGCACGAACACGATGGCGCCGGGCTTGATCTCGTCCTTGCTCCCGGGGACAAGCGCGACCACCGGGACATTGGCGGGGATGTCGATTTTCTTCTCTCCGCCCTTGTAGGTGACGGTGACGGTTTGGCCGTCGACGCCCTTCACGGCATTCGACACCGTCGCATTGGTCATCATGCTTTTCGAGCCGAGATCCCAGGGATAGTGACCCTCGCCGGTGCCGCGCATCTTGTCGGGGAACACCACGACTTCCTGCGACCGCAAGCTGGAATCGGGCTGGGTCACGGTCGCCGTGCCGATGAACGTGCCTTCCTTGATGTCGGCCATCGAGGACTTCACCACGGCGAGCGCCGCAAATTTGTCGGCGAGGTTGACGGTGACATCGTTGCCGTCCTTGGCGTGAACGACGAGTTTGGACCCTGCCAGGCTGACCACGGTGCCCCGCACGCGTACGGGGGTACCATCCGCAAAGGCGGAGGTAGAGACCAGCATCATTGCCGCAAAAGCGAGCGCCAGACGTCCATAAATCTGCGAAAGCCTATTCATAACCCCTCCCATGTCGTGTTGCGGCCACTAAAAACAGCCGGAGATATCGGTGTTGAATCGAAACACCGATGGGTTTGGGTTATTCCGTGAGATATTCGTGACAACGCCGGCGCCGATTGGCTTTCGCGCAAAGCAGGGGCATCGCGGTTTTCCGAACCAAATCGGGCTTTTCCGGCAGGCTGCATCACTGCACAACTCGGGCGGCGCTCTACTTGCACTGACGCCCTCAACCGTTCCAAATGGCCGCCGGTCGAACTTCTATCCGCTCAACGAGGGGCTCCTGACCCGATGCAGGCCAATATCCATTTCATCTCCGGACTGCCGCGCGCCGGATCGACCTTGCTAGCGGCCATTCTGCGCCAGAATCCGCGGTTCCATGCCGGCATGACCGGGCCGGTCGGCTCGCTGGTCGATGCCATGCTGCGCAGCATGAGCATGAGCAACGAGACCGCGATCTTCATCAGCGACGCGCAGCGCCGAGCCATCCTGCAGAACATCTTCGCGACGTTCTATGCCGAGATGCCGAAGGGCGATGTGGTGTTCGACACCAACAGGGTGTGGTGCGCGCGGCTGCCTTTGCTGACCGAACTGTTTCCGAAGGCCAAGGTGATCTGTTGCGTCCGCAACGTGCCCTGGGTGCTGGATTCGATCGAGCGGCTGATCCGCAAGAACAAGTTTCAGCCGTCGGGCATTTTCAATTTCGAGCCGGGCGGCACGGTCTATTCGCGCGTCGAGGGCCTGGCCGGAAGCGGCGGCATGGTCGGCTTTGCCTGGAACGCGCTGCGCGAAGCCTTTTGCGGCGAGCAGACCGAATGTCTGATGGCGCTGACCTATGAGACGCTGACCACCAAACCGGAGCAGGCGTTGGAGGCGGTGTACGAATTCATCGACGAAAAGCCGTTCAAGCACGATTTCAACAATATCGAATTCGACGCCGAGGAATTCGACCGCCGCCTCGGCACGCCGGGCCTGCACAAGGTCGGCCGCAGCATTCACGCCAACGAGCGGCGCAGCCTGCTGCCGCCCGAACTGATCCGTAAATACGAGAACGATGCGTTCTGGCTCGATCCCGCGCGCAATCCGTACAAGGTGAAGGTGGTCTAGCGGAGGGTCCGTTCCAGGGCGGCCGTTGCGGACGACGTTAATGATCGCCAGTCAATCTTCTGTTTAAGCCATTGAAATCGTTGGATGGCGCTCCCTAGCGGAATCGAACCGCTCTCTCCACCGTGAAAGGATTGGTGCAGCGTCCGCCACCGTCCACCAACGTCCAAAAAAGATGAATGACTTCAATAGGATAGTGCGCTACAGTCCTTGGTAGTCTGCGGACGATTGCCCTCAATTACTGGACATCCGCTGGACACGGGCTGGGGAGATTTACCTGGCTCAGCAGGTTCCTTGCAGGTCATGCGCACGTCGCACCGCCCAAGGATTCAATGTCAGGGGTTTGTCATGGCGCGCAGGGTGCTCGATGCTACGTTGGACAGCAGGACCGCACGGAGCCGGCTCAAGTCGAGCGGCAAGCCGTATTGGCGCCAAATGGAGCCGGGCGTCTCGCTCGGTTACCGAAAGCCGCTTACTGGCTCGGGAAAATGGGTTCTTAGGTTCCATCTCGGCGGCAAGAACGATTACGTTACGGATACATTCGCAAATGCTGACGACTCGTCTGACGCGGACGGACTCGCGGTACTGGACTTTTGGCAGGCGCAGGAAAAAGCTCGAGAGCGGATGGTCAGTCGGGCTCAAAGCGCGACCGGCGTGGCATCGGGGCCGAAAACAGTTGGAGATGCTCTCGACAGCTATATCGATTTCCTGAAAACCGAACGCAAATCGGCAGATGAGGCAGAGTACAGTATTGACGCTTTCATAAGGCCGACGCTCGGCAAAACCAAGCTCAACAGCCTCACCACCGAACAGATTCGGAAATGGCTCAAAGACGTAGCCGCGTCGCCTGCTAGGGTGAGGACCAAACCGGGACAGGAGCAGAAATTCAAACCTGCTAATCCGGATCCAAAGGAGCAAGTGCGCCAGCGTAAAAATACCGCCAATCGAATCCTTACGCAGCTCAAAGGTGCTCTGAACCGAGCATTTGAAGACGGCCACGTTGCGAGCGATCGCGCTTGGCGTCGGGTCAAGCCATTTAAGAACGTTGATGCAGCCCGCATTCGGTTCCTTTCAAAAGAGGAGGTTCCGCAATTTATGAACGGTATCGAGGATGAATGTTTTCGAAAGCTCGTTCGCGGCGCGCTTGAGAGTGGGGCCAGGTATAGCGAGCTTTACAGTTTCCTAGTTCAAGATTTCAATGCGGACGCTGGCACTCTGTCGATCTATGACGACAAGAACGACAAGTCGCGGTTCATCATCCTCAGCGATCCAGCTACTGATTTTTTCCTTGAAATCACGGCCGGCCGGGATAGGACGGAACGGATTTTCCTGAGAAATGACGACTCATTGTGGTCTGATAGCCTTCAAAAGAGGCCGATGGCTTCGGCGATCGAGAAGAGTGGCATCGCGCCGATCACCTTTCATGGGCTGCGGCATACGTGGGCAAGTCACGCAGTCATGAACGGCATGCCGCTTTTGGTTGTCGCCAAAAACCTCGGTCACACCACGACAAAGATGGTTGAAAAGCACTACGGTCATCTTGCGCCGTCCTTCGTTGTCAAGGCAGTTCGTGATCACGCGCCGACTTTCGGTCTCGCCAGTGAAGGTAAGGTCAGGAAGTTGCGGCCATCAGCCACTAACCGTAAGTAGGTCGTTCGTTGAGCTCGATCTTCGATCCAACCGCACTGGGGCATCGCGATGTTGCCCGTCGCCTTAAGGTAAGTTCAGCCACGGTATTGCCTGCTAATTGGGCTCCGAGGCGGCTGCCACGGCCAACACTACCGATCGACCAGAACGTCGAGACCCTGCTCAAGAAGCGAAGGATTCGGGATGTAAGCGAACTGCAAACGCTGTGCCGGTTGGGCGCATGTCCTTACGCGATCGCCCGATACGGTGTTGTCCGTGCGGCCACATTCGCAGCGCGGGAACAGGAAAAGCAGGATCGATCAAAACCGATTGCGATCGATGCTCTGAAATATCTCAAGGACGAAGGGCCGAAACTACGCGCAGCGTTGCATTATGCTTGGGTACGCGCTGAAAGGCTTATCGATTTAAGCGATGAATTGGATTTGAGCGACGTCGACGCGGCAATGCTTTCCGAAGGGACATCAGCGCTGCGCGATTTTCTGAACGACGCGCAGGCAGGCATTGCTTCTGCTCATCGCGAGCTGTCCAAATATGGAGGAAACGTCTGGCGCCTGAGCTTTGTCCGCGCGCTCTTTGCCGAATGGTGGCTCCTCACCGGCAAGGATCCGAAATCGTCGCCCGGACCGTGTCAGGACTTCATCTGCGCCGCCTGGTGCAGCCTGTCGCCCGCGGCTGCCCCGACCGATGCTGATTGGGGGAGTGCGATTAAAGTCGCCTTGGCTCGCTGCCAGCCTGGTCAGTGGCGAAGCATCTGAGGCGGCTGATAAGCGGCAGAAAGTCGGCTATCCGCTTTCAATCGCGGTCTGAAAACTCTTTCTTCAAAGCGCGCTGCACCAACGCCTCAAAAGTTGGATCGCGCAGCCCGACGCGCTTTCGCGACGGCCGCCACAAATCCTGATTGCGCTGCTGAACAACTTCGAAGGTCCGAAAAGCGAGGCGCGCTTTGTGAGTTTTGACTGTGCCCGCTCGCCTTCCGAGCGCCTTCGCGATCTGCTCCGGTGCTACCTCCGAGTATGCACCTAGGATGATTTCGCTCAGGTTGAATTCGGGCTTACCTGCGAAGTCGAAGAAACATAGTCCAGTTTTTGCGTCCTTGTCCTCGAGCTCCACGAACAAACGATGCTCTTGCTCATAGTGCCAATGTTCAAATTTGAGCGTGAGCAAGTCCATCATGTGCCGGAATGCGGCCGGACCGTCTTTTCGCATCGCCTTTAGGTTCGGTTGAATTCGATTTGCAACGTAGCGAACCCTGCTCACTTCCACGTCTGAGCCAACTTCGAATCCTAGACAAATTCCGCGATGGCTCTCGGCATAGTGACTCCACTGCACGGGGTTGTGCCAGCTCTCGCTGAAGCACAGCAGCCCCATGTACTCCGAAAGAGATCGTTTGACGTATTGATATCGAGCGCGTGTTCTGGAGTCGGACGAAGCAACCTGCAAAAATTCAAATGGATCATTGAGCTCATTGATTCTAGCTATTTTGAGCCGCTGCCTGCGGATCGCTTGCAATGCGTACTTAGCCCTCATGAAGTGATAGAGGCGCATTTAGCCCTCGTTGGTAATTCCCAGTGTTTTAAAGAATATCGCGTTGCGAACTTTCGAATCGGCTAAGATTTTTCCGTACGGCACGATCTCCACGAAAGCGGGTGGATCCGCGCTGTAGCCGAAATAGCCCACACCGTCCGGCGTGCGATGAAATCTGCCGATAATGCGGTCTTCCAACGTGGGCGTGATGTCGGCCACCACGTAGCAGTGAAACGCAGTGCTGGCGTTTACGCCGCGTATCGCCTTCCCCCTGATATCTGGCAGCGACTTCTCGGTCCGCAGTTGCTTCACATAGTGGAGCACCTGTTGCACGGGATCGCGACCAGACGTGTAGTCGTCTCGCATTGGCTTCTTGAACTCGACGAGCACGACAGTGTCCGAGTTTTCGCCTTCGCGCCAGCCAACGCAGGTGTCGTAGAAGAAAGCGAGATCCGGGCGATCCTTGGATTCAATGTTTGCGTAGGAACCGATGTCCTTGTCTGAGGCGAAGTAGCGAAAGAAGGCGAGGCGGTCGTCAAGTAGCCAGAGATTGTGATCCTCGATCTCCAACGTGTGAGAGTCGACTTTCATAGGGCAGATGAGTTTGTGGATCGCTTCCTCGCGCTGGTAGTTCTGTGCCTCGGCGTCTTTGAACTCCAGAAACTTCTCGAATAGGTCGATGACAGCCTTGCGCCGCGTGATGTACTCGGCGAGCGCGCCTCGCTTTTCATCACTGACGTACTTGGTGTACTCGTCCACCTTTTCGCGCAGGGCGTCGTCGATCACCGTGGATTTAGCAATGTCGCGCTCGAGATTGGCAAAGCTACGTTGTCGCCGGAATCGGCTACGAGACATCTCGACAAAGATGTCTTCCTTCTTAAACATGTTCGGTTGCAGCCCCTCGGCGAATTCCTTGATGTCAGGCTGCACATATAAAAACTGGGGGTTCTCGGTGATCACCTCCTGGGCAACCTTCACCTTGGTTGCTAGAGCTTCTTCGACGTACTCGCGCAGGAATTCACGGGCCTCCTTTGCGATGGCACGTTTGATTACATCGACATCTGAACTTTCCAGCGTGAAACCGGTGCGCTCTGAGTTTACGTGATTATCCAAAAACTCGCCCGACACGGATCCCAAATAAATGAACTCGCCTTCGAGGAGCCTCAGGCCAAGCTGATCATCCATGGAATAATCAATCACGGATCGGCTATTACCGGTCAAAAACGCAAAGTTGTAGCCGGTCCCGTCAAAGCGGACGGACTTTTTGCACTTGAGCGACCACAGATTGATAGTTGCTGTCTCACCGTCGATTTCCACGGATACTGGCGTGGTCTTGTCGAAGACGATGCTGTCTGCGAACATGGCCTCAATGTCCACAGGGTCGCCGTCATCGATGACCACCTTGGGAGCGTTTCCGGCAATGAAGAGGGGCACAAAGTGCGACAACAGCCGCGAAGCAACCGCGTTCCTCTTAGCGGGCGCTTTCGCCGCGAACCTCCGCTCGAATCCTCGAAACGAGATGCGAGTACGGACCTGCGTTCCGGCTTGCTCGTCCTTGCCCTCCTTTAAAATTTCGACCTGTTCCTTGTCGGTCAGACGGAAATGAAAATGCCGACGGAATAGTGTGCCGTGGTCACTGTAGACGCTGTCCACTTCCACCCGTTCGAAAACCTTCAACCAAGCCAGTCGTCCGACGCCCTTGCCACCTCGTCGCTCTTTGTGTCGCGAGTCCGGGGTCAGGAATGATTTGTAGTTATCGTCGGTGAACCCAACGCCGTTATCCTCAACGTCAAATCCGATGACGGGCAGGTCGTCGAGTTCAAGATCACGCAGCACCGTGACGTGCACCCTGCCGAGCTTACCGGCTTCTTCTGCAAACCGCTCCGTGATGGCGTGGACGCTGTTGCTCACAGCTTCCATGACCGGCATGAGCGCAGTGCGGTCACTCGGCTTGAGAGCAAGTCGATTGACGCGACCAACAAAATCGCTTTGTAAATCCGGCATCCAGTTCGTCCCCCGCTCGCACTTAGAAGTCTACACAACTTCTCCTTGAAAAATCAGCCATGCAGACGCGATTTCCCCAGATCGGTCAGCCGCTGACGCGACGTACGCTGAGCGGGCTTCGCACACGCAAAACCGCAGCGGACATTTCCGGCGCCTGATGTACTGGCGTCTTCCGATCGCCGGTGTGGGAAAGCGGTCGTTGCCCCGCGCCCTCTGAGAAATTTTCGGAATATACGATGTCGAACGGACTCGACTCTGATGTTCTTGTTATGTTCTATTATGCTATGAGCGATCGACCCGCAAGCTGGCGCATGCCGACCCCGAAGCAAATGGAAAAGCTGGCGAGCGCTGCCGCGCGGAAACCGGCGGGTATGCCGGCTGAGCCGGCGGGAGCCCCGCAGGAGCCACTTCCGCCCGAATATTGGCAATCTGTGCTGTCCGATCCCCGAGCCGCCTCCAACGGGCTGCAGACCCGCCAGAGAGCACTGTCGGAGATCCAGCTACACATGCTGCGCGTTTCTTGCCGCCGCTGCGGGCGGACGGTCGAGATCCAGACTGCCGATGCTGTCCGGCTGTACGGTCCGGACGCCGCCTGGAAGGACGTAAGTCAGCGGCTGCTGGATGATACCTGTCAGGTCCGGACTGGTCGCCACGAAGAGGACGGCTGCTGGCCTTCGTTCAAGTAGTCGCCGGCGCGCCGCCGGCCAGCCTCACCTCATGGATCCGGATGGCGCCGAAACACCACCCCACGCCCCTTTCTGGTGGCCTCCGCAGCGCGCTCAACAAAGAGCTCGGCAAGGCACGCGCGATGACGACCGTGCTGGCGCAGCGGTCTGCGGAGCTCCGGACCGACGGCGAGAAGCTGATCCGCCAGGCCGACAAGCTACTGGCCGAAAGTTGGAACGAGCGGATGTGGGCGGATGGCGAACCAATCGACCCGTCCCCGACGATCGACCAGGCCATCAACGGCGGTTATCCTTGGCTTGAAATTGAGTGCTCCCGCTGCAAGACCAAGCGGGACGTCGACTTGGCCGCGCTGCGGCACCCGCCGACTACGTTCGTCCACGATCTGGCCGGCCGGCTCCGCTGCAGCAAGTGCGCAAAGGTCAACCGACGTCCGGCGGCGACCCTGCTGCAGCTTGCGCCGCGCCGCAGTCACGGCGATCCGGAGGCCTGATGAATGGTTGAAGAAATCGAATTCGCTAAGGGCGCTTATCAGGAGAAGTACGTCGCATTTCTGGACCTGCTCGGGTTCAAGGCGCAGGTTGAGGCAGCCGAGATCGATGAGACGGCGCACCAGAAACTGCGCGAAGTTTTAAAGCTGGTGCACGAAAGCCTGTGTGAAAATCCCAAGATCAGCTTCAGGCTCAACTATTTCTCTGACTGCATCGTTCTGTCAGGTGAGAGGTCTTCGGACGGGCTGTTCGAGATGTTCCGATCGATTTGTTTGCTGGTATCAAATTTGATGCAGCACGACGTTCTCATTCGCGGTGGCCTGACAGCGGGTAAGCTCCACCATTCCAGGGACTTTCTTTACGGCGCCGCGCTGAACCGAGCATACCAGCTCGAATCCGAAGTCGCCAAAAACCCCATGATCCTGCTGTCCGACGAAGTGCTCGAGGACGCAAAGTGCTACGGCGAGCAACATATGGGATATCTGGTCGAGCACGATGGTAAGTGGTTCATCCACTACCTGCTCCAATACCAGATCTACAGGAACGAACCGATCTACGCTGGAAAAGTCATTCTCGACCGTCCGGCGGCCCGCGTAATCAATTTCATCTGTCAGCGACTGAACAACGATGCTGGCTCAGTTCGTGCCAAGGCGGAATGGTTGCGCGATTACTGGAACGAGACAGTCGCAAAGCACGGTATTTTCGGAAGGATAGAGGAGGGCGTGCCGCTTGATGACAGTTTGGGCGGTCCGACGATTGCAATCCGAAGAATTTACGCGGGCGACAAGCGCTGAGGTAGCTGATGTGCAACCTGTATTCGATCACGACTAACCAGGCCGCCATCAGCGCGCTGTTCCGCGTGGTCAACCGCTACGTCGGCAACCTCGCGCCAATGCCTGGCGTCTTCCCGGATTACACCGCGCCGATCGTCCGGACGGGCGCCGAGGGTCGGGAGCTTGTTACCGCCCGCTGGGGCATGCCGTCGTCGGCGCACGCGCTCATGGAGGCTACGAAGAAGCGGGCCGCGAAGCTGGAGGCGAAGGGCAAGCCGGTCGACTTCAAGGGATTGCTCCGGATGGAGCCGGACAGCGGCACGACCAACATCCGCAATGTGAAGTCCAAGCACTGGACGCGGTGGCTGGGTCCGGAGCACCGCTGCGTGGTGCCATTTAACAGTTTCAGCGAATTCAATAAGGCCGAGGGCGGGGACATCTGGTTTGCGCTCGACGAGGCCCGCCCGCTCGCCTGCTTCGCCGGCATCTGGACGAACTGGACGTCGGTCCGGAAGGTCAGGGAGGGTGAGACCACGAACGACCTCTACGCCTTTCTTACGACAGAGCCGAATCTGGAAGTAGGCGCTATCCATCCGAAGGCGATGCCGGTGATCCTGACGACGCCGGACGAGGTCGAGACCTGGATGACGGCGCCGGCCGACGAGGCGCTGAGGTTACAGCGGTCGCTACGGGACGGGTCGCTCCGGATCGTCGCCCGCGGTGTGAAGGAAGATACGGCCGGACCAGCGGCGTGAGGGTATGAAAGGCCAAAATCTACTACGTTAGATTTTTTTATTTCAGCACGGAGGACAATATGGCCAATCGGGTTCGACGTAGATTATTGGGCGCGATCTTCCTGGGGATGGGTGCTGACTTTGCTTACAGCTTTTCAAATTATGATCAGCACGGAGCTCATCTGGGGCCCGGCGCGCTGATCGGGCTTCTAGTGGCCATCGGCGCCTATTATCTAAGTTCGGCTAACGAGCCTGAATTAATGCGGGATTGCAATGGGCTACCAACGCCTCGCGGGGGTCCGCTCATACCTCGCGCAGCAGCCTGACAGTTTGCGCGGAGGGCGAGGCGGTTGCTGCAGGAGCAGGTTCAGCTCGAACTGGGCGGCGTGCGCCGCGGTGACTGTCCGCTGAATTGGGTCTTTCAAAGCGTCCAAGACCCAGGCAGGCGGCGGCGGGGAGAGCCGAGCCCAGCGAGCGATGGTTTGAGGGGTGACGTGCAGGCGCACAGCGGCCTTGCCGAACGTACCGAACGCCATCTTGAACACTTGCTCGAGCTTGCCGGGCGGCAACCGGCGTTCGAAGCGCGATGATGTTACGGTCCTAGAACACGGTGCCATTGAACATCCGACCGGTGGCTGTGAGCACCTCGCAATAGTAATGAGCACCAGGGCATAGAGCAATGCGACGGCAACCGAATTCGTTTCGGGGTGTCAAGGCGCATAGACTCGAAGCCAATGGCCGCGCGACCCTGGTTCCAAGTAAGTGAAATAAGTGAAGTCAGTGAATTTCCACTCCGTAGGGAAATTAAAGGGGCTGACCTGAGTGCTAATCCAGGGGGGATGGTAATTCACTGATTACACTGACTTCACCGATTAGCTCCGCTTGGTGACTGCACAGCAGATTTCAGGCTCTCGGCGGCTTTCAACTGTGCCGATAACGGCAGATCCATTTTGGCATAGACGGCATGCCGGCTACCATTGATAACCCAGAGCCCATCTTTGGCGCCGCCATTACGCACCGGGATGTAGCCGCACTTTTCCAGCCGGTGCGGTATGGAGCGCCGGTTTTTGCGGTCTGTAATCCACATCCGGAAGTCGCCGTTTGCCTTGGTCGATAGCTGGTCAACTGTGGTTGCGTCGGGGTTTCCCAATCTGTCGAGAACATCCGCGAGCTCGGCTTCCTCTGGCGCCCGGCTGGCGTCGACGATAGCCCAGAAGGCATCGGTCTTCGGCGGAGGCGCCTTAGGATCGAACCCCGAGATGTCGAGTTCAGTGAGATACGCTGTGACGTGACCATAGCCCCCACCGGCGTACCAATCCCAAAGCTCTTTCCAATAAGCCAGCGTAAAGTCCTCTTTCGATAGATCCGACCATGCTACGTAATGCCGGCGGTCGTCCGCAGGCAGATAAATGCCGTCAGACTTGTGGTTGGTTGTTATGATCACCCCGCAGCAGTTCAGAATGCTTTGTTCATTCAAAAATTTCTCATCAACGCGCAATACATCGGGCGGTGCCGCGGTGTAGGCTTTCATGTGGTCGTAGAAACTGTATCGGTTGGCTTCTCCGAGATCGCGGGCTTCGCTGATCCTCAGGATCACGGATTTAAGAAAGCCGTTAAATCGCCCGAGAAGCTGCTGAGGTGACACCTCGGAGAAATTCCACGGGCCGACCGCGTGCTTCGCCGGCTCCAATAATGTGTCCTTGCCGATACCCTGATTACCGCCAAGGACTAAGGCGTGGTTGAGCTTTGTACCTGGATATTGAACCCGGTGCGCCAGCCACTGCACGATATGATCAGCACTTTCGCCGTAGACTTTGCGGACATGATTTAGCCATCGACCGGCATCGGCGGGGTTACCCAATTGCGGGTTTGGAGGCCGGTAGAGGTTGAAGCAAGCAACACCGTCACGCTCGATCCATCCTCCTTCGGAGATGAGGTGATTTGAAATCAACGGTGGCAAACCAGGCGCCCAGGTCATCTGTTCGACGTGCCTGTTCTGGTCCAGCCAAAGGGAAGCAGTAATCGTTTGTTGCTTGCCGGATTTCTGGTCGAGTTTAGGTGCCCCATCGCGGTTGAAAAGTGGCACCGCACCGAGGCGCGAATTGACGCTACTTGCAGGCCACAGGTCGCGTGACGTCACGAAGATGTAGGCATGTTTGGGCATGTAAGCGTAGAAATCATCAAGCGAGATCCCTTCATCCGGGAGCGGCTGTTTTCCAGCTTCGCCCTGGGCTGCTGGCTCCCGTCGGGTGGCTAGGGATAAACTAGGTTTCCCCGGAGCCGACCAACCTCGTTCTTTTGCCAGATGAAACACAGTGTTTATTGTCACCCCGGAACGCTTGAAGCTGCGCCAGCGGTCCTCGCAAACCCCCAGCGAGAATTTTTCCGGACAAGTCTCCGACCAGGCGACCCAGAGGCCGAAGCCGATATCGCTTTCGTTGGTCTGCCAGTCGAGATCTTTTAAAGCCATGCCGACCTTGACCCATGAGTCGTGCTCATTTGCGGGTATTGCAGCCAGCGCAGTTTCAAGATGCGCTTGCTCTCCGGCGGACCACTGCGTTTTAAGTGAAGCGGTCAACTGCTCTGAGATTGCAGGACTAGCTTTGTCTTGCAGGTAAACCGGCAGAGGTCCAAGCGCGGTAAGCCCGCTGTTCCGATGCGACCCATTACCGTCCGGCAACGAACCAAGCCAAGTTCGGACGCGCTCGACGATCCGATGATCGAGAGACTTTAGCGCTTCCTCAAAGGATATTTCGTCAGCAAGATCGTCCTTGCCTTTGTAGTAGCGCTTTACAAGGCTACGCGCCGCAAGATTTCTAAAGCCCTGGCGCAGGATAGCGGCGTCGACTTCCGCGGGTGTAGGAGGCTCACCATTGAACGTGTCGTCGTTGAACCACTCCACCAACTCCCCACTGGGATGAAGAGATGGAGGGAAAATCGTCTGCAAGCCACCATTACTGCGAAGCTCTACAAGCATCTCACCTGTGAGCGGATCGGTGAATCTCTCGGCCGGCATCGTGCCTACAACGCGATACAGCCAATGGGATTCGGGTTTACTTCTTCGGCCAAATACGGCCGGCGTGGGCGGTAAAATTTCGGGCGCGAGGTCTATTGCCTCGAAGCAATCGAGATCGCCGTCAACCAGGCCGCCATCGAGAATAACTCCGATGTTGCAAAACTCATCGAAAACTTGCGGAATATCAGCTTCAGTCAACTGGAGTAATTGCCAGCTTGTGATTTTTGGCGCTTTTGATCCGCGCGGGATCGGAATGACACGCCATCCCTTTCGCCGATACGATAAGGCGATTGATAGAGAGGAGCTATTCATGTGGACGTTCATTCAGCCTCTCTAACGCAGAGACCGCTGGCCCAGACTATTATGCGCTCTGTCACGCGCGCATCGGCCACGTCATCCAAAGCAGCGCTCAGGCTCTCGTCGTCACCGCAGATTAGCTCTTCGCAATATCGATCGGCCAAACAGAAAGCTGCAAGGCGTGCAACGGCTCTCAACAAGACGTCTGCCGCAACTTCCGGCGCGCCAATATTTAGAAATTCGGCTGAGGCATCTGCAATTTGGACTAGGGCTTTACCATCGACCGGATCTTCAAAAGCTTCTGCCGGCAGTTCACCTTTGAGAAGGTAAAACCGCGAACGGTCGTACGTCGCTGCGGTCGCCGGCAGAATGTCAGCGGCAAATGCGATCGCTTCGGTGCATTGCAGGCTAACAACGACAAGACCGCTACCCCGTTCGGACTCCAGTAATGGTTGATCAAGCTGCATTACGGCACCACTCATGTTGATGTCCGCTGACAGTGCGAGAGGGCGGCGCTACAACAAAACTGGCGGCCGCATGAACTTCGATGCCGTCGGAAACAACGTGTGAAATTTCGCCTGAGTATTTGAAAAATACGGCCAAGCCGTCAGGCGTTCGGGCGATGGGACCTCGGGGTAAAGGTCCGCGTTGCGCGATATGCCAATCGAGCGGCTCCATTCCAAGGTCGCATTGGGCGGTTAGAACCGTTAACCCTGAAGGGGCTCCCGTCGCGATTCCAATGTTTGAATGCGGAAACTGGCGCCACCATTTCCTGACCTGGGGCAAGTTTATGGTCGCTGCTCGATAGCTGTTAGGTACCAAGGGATGTCGGCCGGCGGCCTGTCCACAGCAACCCCCGCAGAGACAGCGACCGTTTCGAACACCATGCAGTGGGAACACGGGCACGCCGTTTTTGGCATACAGCACCGCGGCATCAGCCAAGGTCAGATTATCCGTGAAGCCAGGAAGTCGCGTTGATGCGAAAGTGTTTCGCGTGTCGGCGCGCGATTGAAACTTAAGGGACGGTGCGCTATTCTCTTTGTGTTGAGCAAAGATATTGACCGCCCCTGCCACGTTACCACCGTGGCGGGGGTTTTCGTTTTTCATGCCGCGTCGCGTTCATCCTGCTCGGGTTTGGGGGCCGCCGCAGCGGTGATCTCCGGAAGGCCCTCGACCCAGGGCCGCAGATCCTTTTCGAGGATCAATGTCCGCCTACCGCGCTTCACGGCGCGGAGCGCTCCCGACTTGATCGCTTCATAAAGGCTGCTGCGGCCGGCGCGCGCGACAGAGCATGCTTCGTCTATGGTGTAAGCAAGCGGTGAATCCATGATATTCTCGCCATCGTGTGCTCGGGGTCGTCCCGGCGACCGTGCCCGCATACTTGCGAGCGATGGCAATCAATAGGGAGCTAAAGCTGCGGCTTTGCACGCGGCAACAGCAGCAACAACGGCAGCAAGTACAGCAACGCGGTTCTTGCGCTACTTGCGCTGCCTGCGCCGCCTTTGCAGCCGGCCAGCAGCCCTCAGGATCGTGGAGGGCGAAACAGGCAGCTTTTTTGAATTCTTAAGCTGCGTAAGCACGATGTCGCAAAACATCTTGTTAGGCACGGTGCCCTCGTCAGGGAAGCGACCATCGGGATAAAGTTGATTGAGAGCGGTCTTGGCGCGTTTTTCAGCTGGCCGTTGTCGACTTTGAAGCTCAGCCGTAGCTATCGGTAGTGGCGAGCGCGATCGATGGATGCGCGCTGGGCTATCGTGCGTGAACCACTTGTCGAAAGCATCTGGATCAAACATGAGCGTGTTAGCCCATTTATCGTTTTCGGGGATATATCTCGCGATCGAGCGCGATGCGGTGCTGACCACCTTTCTCCAACACAGTGACATGCCGCCATGATCGAATGGAGAGTCCAACGAGACGCCTGCAGGAAGCACTGGTACTAAGGAGCCCGCGACGATTGCGTCGAGAGCCCATCCCCATAGCGTTCGTAATACTATTCCGTGACTGGCCGCTCCTTCCTCGACCAGATCGCGAAGACTTTTTAGACCACCTGCCATGGGATGCCCTATTCGAGAAATGCAGAAACGCTTGTTTGTGGAGGTGGCGCGCGTAGGACGACCTTGTTCAGGCGGCCTGCTTGAGGCGCTTCGCGAGCTTGGCGATTGTGGCTCGGCTGCAACCCGTTGCAGCCTGTATGGAGCTCCAGGACTGGCCGGCGCTGATCATCCGGCCGATGCCGTCATTGCGCTCCAAGTCCTCTGCACGACCCTTGTAGCGCCCCTCGGCCTGGGCTTTTGCCTGGCCCTGGGCTTGGCGCCGGCGCCGATCGACGTAGTCTTTGCGGGCGACGGCGGCCAGCATATCCAGAAGCATTCCATTAATGGCGTCAAACATCCGGGTGGTGAACTCGTCTCCGGCCTTTGAAGCCATAG
>Ga0075522_10001875_pt1 | contig 15822 bp, 9 predicted proteins | sample NGEPerA_FD_74796 | JGI IMG/M metagenome (GOLD analysis project Ga0075522, IMG submission 74796) | Arctic peat soil microbial communities from the Barrow Environmental Observatory site, Barrow, Alaska, USA - NGEE PermafrostL2-A | ecosystem: Environmental > Terrestrial > Soil > Wetlands > Peat ... | reverse complement strand
TGAAGCTGCGCCCGAATGAAACCACTTCGCACGCAATGCTGGCGGTGCTTGCCGCGAAGAAAGGCGATTGCGCCACGGCAGTAGAGCACTTTTCCGTGATAGGGCCAATGTTGGATTCACAACCGGACGCCCTGCAGGGTTACGGCATTTGCCTGCTGAAGCTCGAGCAGACTGAGAAAGCCATCCAGGTCTTTGAGCGGCTCATGGCGACCCAGCCAAACGAGCCCCGATTCAGACAAGGTCTGGCTGCGGTTCAGCTGGCAGCGGGCAAACCCCAGGACGCACTAGCTACTGTGCAGCCACTTTTGGACTTGTCTCCTGACGTCAGTGCGATGCGGTTGGCGGCAGCTATCTACGAGGCGAATAAAGACACTCCCAATGCGGTCAAGATATTGCGAGATGCGATTGTAAAGGACCCGCTCCAGACCGCCTTGTACGTGGACTTCGCTCAAATTGCCATGGATCACCAGTCGTTTCAGACCGGCGTCGAGATGCTCAATGCCGGCCTCAAGATCCAACCGGCAGCGGCTCAACTGTATCTGGCGCGAGGCGTGCTTTACGTTCAGCTTGCAGATTATGAAAAGGCGCAGGCCGATTTTGATAAGGCTGAGCAACTCGATCCGAAGCAAGGAATGAGCGCGGCGGCACAGGGCATGCTTGCCGAGGAGCAGAACCAGAACGATCCAGATCGAGCACTGGCAACGGTGCGAGCCAAGCTTGCCAAGCAGCCTGACGATGCGTTTCTCTGGTACCTGCAGGCTGCAATCATGTCGCAGAAGTCCCCGGAACCTGGCTCACCCGAGTTTGAGCAGGGCCTGGATTCCGCAAAGCGAGCTGTGACTCTGCAGCCTTCACTCACTGCTGCCCATAACGTGTTGGCCAAGTACTACCTCGACTCCGGCCAGAACGCACTGGCAGCCAAGGAGTGCCGGTTGGTTCTCCAGCAAGATCCATCGGACCAAGGCGCCTTGTACCATCTTGTCATCGCGCTCCGCAAGATGGGCACCACGGCAGAGATTCCCGATTTGCTCAAGAGACTGGCCAAGGCGCGCCAGGACGCAACCAAGGTGGAAGGAGAACGGAACCGCTATAAGCTGATCGTTGCACCGGCTGGCTCGTCCGATTAATTGAAGCGAGATTGATGGGAGCGGTAAACCTTTACTCGAGTACTTTGAATCCCGATAATGGAGGAGTTCCAGCCAGGATATCCAATGACTATAAGCCGACGTTCATTCGTACTTCTGTCTCTCTGCGCTTCTGCCCAGCGATTTCTCGGGCAAGACCAGGGAATAGCGACACGCAACATTGCAGCGCAGGCAAAGCCTGCACCTTCTGGCCGGCCTTTCTACGCGCAGTTCACCGATGTCGCGAAAGAAGCAGGCTTGCACGCGCCTGTAATCTACGGCGGTATTGAATCGAAGAAATACATCATGGAAGCAAATGGATGTGGCTGTGCATTTATCGATTACGACAACGATGGCTGGATGGATATCTTCCTGCTTTCGGGCACGCGCCTGGAAGGAGATCCCCCGGAAGCGACGAATCGCCTCTATAAAAACAACCGTGACGGCACATTTACAGATGTAACGGAGAAGGCGGGGCTGAAAGCAGTGGGGTGGGCAAATGGTGTCTGTGTCGGCGACTACAACAATGACGGCTTCGACGATATCTTTTGCACATATTTTGGTCAGAATCGCCTTTACAGAAACAACGGCAACGGTACATTCACCGACGTGACGAAGGAGGCCGGTTTATGGGAGTCCGGTCCCGCACGATGGGGAGCGGGATGTGCCTGGGTGGATTACAACCGCGATGGTCACCTGGATCTCTTCGTCTCGAACTACATTCGCTTTTCGTTTGAGCACGCTCCTGCCCCTGGCGAAAAATCCACCTGCAATTTCAAAGGAGTCCCGGTCAATTGTGGGCCTCGAGGGTTGCCAACCGGACGACACTCTCTCTACCGGAACAACGGCGACGGTACCTTCACCGACGTTACGAAGCAGGCCGGCATCGATATTGCCACTGAGAGCTATGGAATGACCGTCGTTGCAGCCGATTTTGACGAAGATGGCTGGCCGGACATCTTTGTGGCATGTGATTCGACGCCCAGCCTGTTGTTTATGAACAATCATGACGGAACATTTCGTGAAGAAGGCGTAACTCGAGGTGTTGCACTGAGCGACGATGGAATGGAACAAGCTGGTATGGGCGTCGGCATCGGAGACTATAACCTCGACGGACACCTGGACCTGTTCAAGACACATTTCGTTAGCGACACGGCTGGTTTCTATCGGAATGACGGGAAAGGGAATTTCGATGAGGTCAGTCGTGCCGCAAAGATCGGAGTGGAGACTCGCTTTACAAGCTGGGGTGCCGGGATTTTCGACCTGGATAACGATGGCTACCCGGACGTGCTTTTTGTGACGGGCAGCGTGTATCCAGAAGTCGAGAAAAAGCTGCCGCAGTTTCCGTACATGACTCCACGCGTTCTGTTTCGCAACCTGGGAAACGGCACATTTGAGGAACTGGAAACGCAAGGGGGCGATGGTATTACGGCGGCTCATAGCAGCCGGGGTTGTGCTTTTGGCGATTTTGACAATGACGGCGACATCGATGTGCTGATAGTCAATATGAATCAACCGCCCTCACTCCTGCGAAACGATCTGAAAGTCAAGCCGAACTGGCTGAAGATAAAACTGGAAGGCGTGAAGTCGAACCGAAGTGCAATCGGAGCCCGAGTCCTAGCCCATTACGGAAACAAAGTGCAGGCGCAGGCACTCGTAAGTCAATCCAGCTATTACTCTTGCAATGATCCCCGGCTTCATTTCGGTTTAGGAGATTCAACAGAAGCTGCAGTAGACATTTACTGGCCCAATGGTCTGCATGAACGATACCAGCGAATCTCAGCGAATCAGCTGGTAACCATCAGAGAGGGTGTAGGACTAGTGCCAAACAGGGGTTGGAAGCGGTAGTTGTCTTTTATTTTCATTAATTTAAGGCAATAGGACAAAGAACCCATTGACAGTGCATCCGCGGTCTAAGTAAAAAGCGTACTGGATGCGGGGAAACGTTTTCCCGCAACATCCAAATAAGAACAGTCCAATAACCAACCCTTGATCGACTGAATACAGGAGAATCCAATGGTGCAACGCAAGGTGTCAGTTGTTGCCACCCTTGTTTGTTCGATGTTAGCTTTCTGGGGTGTTCCCGCCTTTGCGCAATTTACGGCGAGCATCCAGGGGGCAGTACAGGACACATCAGGGGCTAGTGTAGCCAAAGCGCAAATCAATCTCGTCAACAATGCGACCGGAGTCATTAAGACAACGGCTACTGATTCCGCCGGAAATTACCGTTTTGTAAGTCTTGCCCCAGGGAACTACAAGATCTCGGTTATGGCCAGCGGGTTTTCCAACGCCGAGGCGACAGTAACTCTGCTTACTGAACAAAATGTCAATCTGCCAATCTCGCTGAAGGTTGGCACCGCCAAAGAGACCGTTGTGGTCAGCACGGAAGCGCCAATCGTTGACACGGCGGATAGCCGAATAGAGCTGACCTTGGAGAATAAGGGGGTTGCACAACTGCCAATCATCGGCCGTAACCTCGTGACGCTGGTCACGATGGCTCCGGGTGTTTCGGGTCTCGGAACAAGCACATCCGGGAGCCCGGCGTCCGGTGTTGACAACTACTCCACCGAGGAGCAGGTCGACGCGAGCGCGAACGGCCAGGGCCAGAACAACAATCAATACGTCATTGACGGATTGGATGTGACCAGTGGAATCCGGCAAGGAGTATTGAACCTGACGCCACAGCCTGAGTCCATTCAGGAGACCAGCGTTCAGGTAAACACGTTTTCCGTTGAACATAGTCGCGCGGCCGGCTTGCAGACAATCTTCACGACCAAGTCGGGCTCAGACTCGTTTCACGGTACAGCGTCGGATTGGTTCAACTACCAGGGAATGTTCGCCAGCCAGCACTTCGTGGCCCATCCTTACAAGCCATTCCACTCCAACAACATGGATTTTGCTGTTGGCGGCCCGATCATTCCACACCACGATAGCTTCTTCTACTTTGCGGTGGAGCCGTTGCGTTCGTCGGCGAGCGCCGGCGGCTCGGTCACATTTGCCGATCCGCAGTTCATTTCCTTCGCATCAACCAACTACCCCAATACAGTTGGAACACATGTCTTAAAAACCTATCTGCCCTCTGGGGTTGGCGGGGTAACCGTGCAGCAAACTGCAGCTAATGTTTTTGGTACTGCTGCTGGTGGCTGTGGAACGGCGGCTGGACAGAACGGAGTTCCATGCACTCTGCCCATCATTGACCAGGGTTCGTTCGGTGCCACACAAATTAGAAACGGGACGCAGTATTTCGCCCGCATAGATCAGGGCTTCAAGAAGGAACGGATCTACGTCAGCCTGTTCCGCACACTTCTGCAGACTGGCGCAGCCTCGCCAATGCCCCAGTTCTCAGCTTTAAACAACACCTGGCAAGTTGCGGGCCAGGTAGGCTGGACGCACACTTTCTCAGCCAATACGCTGAATGAGGTGACGGCTGGACAGAGCAGAGTTGAGGGCGTGTTGGGCACTGGCGCCAAGGATTACACGGTGCCCGGCATCAATGTGAACGGAATTAACGCGGATGCCGGTTCAGCATACGGCGTTGGTTTCGCTCAAGGTGACTTCATCCAGCACAATTATCACTGGCGCGACGTGCTCACGCATGTGCGTGGTGCCCATACTTTGAGATTTGGTTACGAGGGCTGGTACGGAGATGACGTCGAACCGTTCCAGGGGCCGTGGTCGCAGCCTAAGTTTGCCTTCGACAACCTGTTGAAGCTTGCTCAGGATGCACCATCGAATGAGGGCGGGGTTTATTACAATCCCACCACTGGAACCCAACAACTTTGGAACTGGGACGCGGCCTCCAGGACGTTTGGAGCGTTCGCGGAAGATACCTGGAAGGTGAGCAAGAATCTGACGCTGACTCTGGGCCTTCGCTATGACGATAGCGGAAATCCGTGGTCAAAGAGCGATTCAACAGTCTTCGGCAACTTCTATCTCGGGACTGGGACAACAAGGGCGCAGCAGATCGCCAACGGATATGCGAAGGCCACTCCAAATGCGCTCCTTCACGCCGTCGACAACCTTTGGAGCCCGCGCGTGGGCGTCTCCTGGGATCCCACTGGCAAGGGAAATTGGGCCGTACGAGGCGGTGTAGGCATCTACCAGAATTGGCTGACCTCCGCGAATGTGCAGGAAGAGTTCCGCGGGAGCCCTCCGGGATTGGTCAATCCGACCTTCTTTGCCGGAACGGCGCATCCTCCCATCTTCGTACTTGGAACCTCAAGCAAACCACCGTTCGGGTTCGTTTTTCCGACATTCCCGGGCGGCCTCAACTCACAGGGAGGTGTGGTCGGGGCCAACTTCTCGATCGGCGGAATCGATCCGCTTCTCAAGTCGCCAAAGGCTGATATCTGGGCCATCAGCGTGCAGAGAAGTTTAGGCAGAATATTTGCCGCGACCATCGGATACAGCGGATCCCACTCCTACGATATTGTCGGCAACGGGAACTCCGTTGGTGGCGTCTCCTATGGTGTGAATGTCAACGTCTCGCCGGGAGACCTCATCACGCATGAAAGCAAAGCGCCAACCGGGCTCAATCCTAGCTTCGGATCGATCCTCTACGCAGAGAATAACCGTTATGGAAACTACAACGGAGTGTTCTTTGACTTGAAAGGCCGAGTATCGCGCGGCTTTGTCGATGCCTCGTACACTCGTTCGAGTTCGAAGGATGACGGACTGGCATATCCCTCGCCGGACAACTCCTCACAATACTATGCACCGTCGAACTTTGACGTGCCAAATCGATTCTCGCTCAGCTTCAACTATTCGTTGAAAGGCATGAACGATGGCAAGGGAGCTATCGGCAACTTGACAGGAGGCTGGGGTATCAGCGGTACCAGCATCTTCCAGTCGGGCTATCCCTTGACCGCGGCAAATTTCAACTCTTACAACCCGGTATGTCAGAACACCGCAGTCGGCGCACCTCCCTGTCCTTCGCTTGCGAATCCGGCCGTTGGGTATGCTCCAGGAAGCGGCGACTATAACGCTGACGGCAACAATCTCGACTACCCCAATGCCACAAGCTATAAACAATCAACGAGCAACAAGGATTGGCTGGCAGGGGCTATTCCAAAGACAAATTTCGCCACCCCGACCTTCGGATCGGAAGGTAACGAAAAACCCATGCAATTCCGCGGACCGAACTTCTTTGAGACGAATGCAAACTTCTACAAAGACACGCCGATCACGGAACGTATAGGCTTCCAGTTCCGGTTCGAACTCTTCAACGTCTTCAACCGGGCAAACTATGCGAATGTCGATACGAACATTCCCGATGGAAGCTTCGGTGCAGCGACCGGATCGCACGCACCAAGGTTCTTCCAATTAGGCGGGAGGATTTCGTTCTAGCATCGACGCCAACGTAAGACCTGTCACCCACGGGCCGGTGCGCTGTTGAAGCGTGCCGGCCCGTCTTTTCTTTGATGTTCGCGCAGTCGATCATGAAATCCGGGTTTACAATTCACTTGACTACTAACTTGCCGTGTACTGCGGGTCTGGATTTTTCGCGACTCTTTACCAAACCGAAATGGCCTTGATTCGAATGTCTCGCTTGAAAATATTGGCTTGGATTACACTCACGTTTTTGCTGCTTTCAAACGTGGCGGCGCAATCGCGCGAGGATCGAATCTCACAAATTGTCTCGGCGCTCCGGGAGCAGCAGTACGATAAAGCACTAGGAATGCTTCACGTCGTTCTTCAAGAATTGCCCTCCAATGCGCAGCTTTGGACCATGCAGGGTGTCGCATACAACGGCGAGGGTAAGAAGAAGGAAGCGCTCACCTCGTTTCGACGCGCGCTCAGATTAGATCCAGACAACGTTCCAGCCCTGCAAGGGGCCGCGCAGATTGAATATGACCAGGGGGAAGCTGCAGGAATTCCTATCCTCGAACATCTTCTCCGCCTCCGCCCGGACGATGTGACCAGCCACGGCATGCTCGCCGTACTTGATTTTCAACAAGGGAACTGCAGCGCGGCCGTGGCTCATTTCGAGAAAGCCGCTTCACTCTTCGAATCTCGAGTCCCGGCTCTGCATGCGTACGGAACTTGTCTTGTGAAACTCAGGCAGCTTGATAAAGCGGCGGAAATGTTTGAGAAATCTCTGGCCCTCAATCCGGATGACAGGCGGGAACGTCAGGTTTTGGCATCGGTTCAGTTGATGTCTCATCAACCGGAGCAAGCGATTGCGACGTTGAATCCATTGTTGGGCGACGTGGCTGATGCATCAAGCCTCGAACTTGCTTCTGCGGCTTACGAAGACGCTCACGACACTGATAAAGCAGTGGACGCCCTTCGCCAAGCCATCCTGCTGAATCCGCAAAACGTGAGTCTTTATGTGAATTTTGCCGCACTCTCAGCCACGCATCAGTCGTTTCAGGTTGGGATTAACGTTGTGAATGAGGGAATCAACCTGCAAGCGAAGGCGGCGCCCCTCTACTTTGCCCGCGGCGTGCTTTATGTGCAGCTTGCAGACTACGACAAGGCCCAGGCTGACTTCGACAAGGCTTACGAGCTTGACCCTGGCCAATCCCTGAGCAGCGCTGCGCAGGGCCTCGCCGCAGCTCAGCAGAATGATCTCGCAAAAGCTCTGGCAGGAGTGGAAGACAAGCTGGCAAAGAGACCAGATGATCCCATATTGCTGTATATGCGGGCGGACATTCTTACCCAACAAGGCCCTGAGCCCGGCAGTACCGAGTTCCAAACCGCAGTGCGTTCAGCGACACAGGCAGTGAGACTCCGGCCAACATTGGGTCCGGCGCGCGGTGTCCTGGCGAAACTATATCTCGAGAACGGACAGTATGCGGAAGCTGCCGAACAGTGCAGAAAAGCGATCGAGATCGATCCCAAGGATCAGACAGCTTTATACCATCTGATTCAGGCACTGCGTCGGACCGACAGTCAAAAAGAGATACCGGAGCTCCTGAAGCGGCTTGCGACTCTCCGTCAGCAGGCGACAAAGGAGGAGCGCGAACAGTATCGTTACAAGCTGGTCGAGGGGGATACGGATTCGAAATAGGGTCCACGGCAGGACTCACTAGTAAGATCCCCGCTTGTTCAACTAGATCACCTTAATCCGGTAGATGCATTTCTTGCCGCCGCGAAGAACCGATTCCTCCAGTTCCGCAGTAACTGGCCGTCCGAGGATTGTGGAGTAGGCCTCCACCTGCCACCCCAATGTGCAATCACAAAAACTCGGAGGGGTGACACCCTCTTTCACCATCGGACAGCTACACCCAGGGCCCTTATCAACAATACGGATTGTGGCCTTCGCTTCGTCGTAGTCCGCTTCCGCCATCCAATTCCGGCGGCCTTCTTCAAGAAAACCCTTGAGGTTCCCCTTGTAGCGATCGATCAAGGCTGCCTTATAGGTGTCTGCGCACTTGCCGCCGAGCGCATGCAGCGTCTGTTTGCGCTCTTCCTCCGGCAGTCTTGCCTCAAGGATTTCGATCAGCTTAGAGAAGCGAAGGTGAGCCGCATCCGCCTTGTCTCGAATGCCCGCAAACTCCTTTGGATCGCAGGAATGAGGCGCGTCGTCTGCAGCCTGCGCCTCGGACATCTTCACTTGACTGCACAGGCCCGTCGCACAAACGGCGGCAACACAATTCTTCATAAAGTCTTTTCGATTGATCATGGCTGAAGATAATCCTTTCCGAGAATTCAGAACCCAGTTTGATGAACCGCAACCGACTGTCCAGTTTGGAAATAATTCAATTCATTCCTATGCGTTGGAAGTCCTTTAATGCGACTCACCCTCTAATGCGCACGTACGTGCTGTAGCTTTCCTTGTCGATCGCCATGAACGGCCTCATTGTGACTTGTCCGCCGTCAATCGAGTGTGCCACCCAGTCTCCGTTCGCATTATTCAGTGGTTTTGCACGAAGAAGCGATTGTGCATCAAAGGCCGGTTGCGATTCGGCGACCGCCATCAAGACCAATGGACCCTGGATCAGTGCAACGGTATTCGGGTGATTTGCGTCAACTGCCTCGAGACGCAAAGGCATGGGGAACTCAATCTGGATGCGATCGCCATCCTTCCAGGTTCTGCGGACAGGAGCGAAGGTTCCGGGCTCGACCACGTCGGAGATTCGCGTACCGTTCACCATTAGCACCGGATCGGGAGTCGCCCAGGCTGGAATCCGGACATGGATCGTTTGTTCATACGGCTGCGAAGACGAGATCTGAATCTCAACCTTGTTATCGAACGGATATCTGGTCACTTGGGTTAACTGGAGCTTGGTGGGGCCATCCGTCCAGCGCACGCTCGAGGGAGTAAACAAGTTGACATAGATACCATCCTGCGAACGCAGATAGGTACTTATGTGATAGTCAGCAGCGAGCTGCGGGAAAGTTCCGGAGCAGCAAGGCCACTTGTCTTTGTACCAGACCTTCCTCCCGGTGTTGGCGTAGTCGGAATAGTAGAAAGAAGTTCCGTCAGCCTGGATCGGCCACGCACCGAGGATTGTGTTGTAGAGTACGCGCTCCATGCTGTCGCCGTAGCGCGCGTCCTTTGTGACGCGAAGCAGATAGCGTGTGATCTTGAAGTGACCGTATGCACCGCAAGGCGTCTCGAAACTTGCGTGAGTTCCACTCAGGCTGTCGCCGAGCTGTCCCGTGCCTGGCTCACCGAAGCTCTCATTGGGACCCCACCCGCCCGTCGCGAAGCTTTGCGTCATCTGCAGCATGTCGAAACCGTTTCTAGCCGCATGAAGGTGCTTTTCACTTCCGAGAGTGATATACGCCTGCATGGCTGAATTGAATGCGTTCACATGGCTGTACGCGTGCTCAAAGGGAAGCACATTGTTTCCTTCTGCAAGCGGATTGAAATAGGTGTCATCCTCCAGAAACCGTTTTGCCAGGTCGCGGTAAATAGTCTTTCCGCTTCGCTGGTAAGCGAGGAACAGGTTCTCCGGCAGTGTGTAAGTCTCATCCCACGTGTAGGCGGTGTCCTTGTGCGGTCTGGAGCGTTGTTCAGCGCGCGACAGCGCTTTCTCCGGCAGATAGGCGATGATCGCACGCGTTAGCTTCTCGTGAACATCCATCGCCATCGGGTCATGGGCAAATTCCTTTGCGTCAATCAGACCGCACGACAGTTTGTCGTAGGTGTAAGCAGGGAGCCTGTAGTTAACGAAGAACTTCGCCTGGGGATCGAGCGTCTTGGCATATCCTTTCACGAGGCGATTGATCTTGAGGCGAGTTGGCTCGGAACCTGTAACAGCATACGCACGAGAGAGACCAGACACGTATTGCCCGAAGGAATGACCGGCAATGAAACCATGGAAGTCATTCGCTTCCAGACTGAACCCAGTCAGGTCGTACCATCCGCCCATGTCCTTCCCTGGCGCAGGTAATCCAGCGACTTGCCGAAATACCTTCAGCAAACAGTCCTCGTCGAGGTTAAGAAAGCGCGCGTGGTTCTCATCGAACTGCCGCTTCATGGGTCCTTCGTGCAACTGCACGTCACCATACGCGAATAGGGTGAGCGGGGTAGAGACCGCAACAAGTGGCGTCGCGGCATTCGCCAGCGCAGGAAACGAGCGAAGAGCATACAGTCCGGCTGTGCAGGAGCTTGCTCCCTTGAGGAATACCCTGCGGTCGATTCCGTGTTTCATTTTGAACCGCCTTGTCATCGAGAATTCGCTAACCCAGAGGCTAGGTTCGAAGCTTTGCTCTGTCAATCGGTCATAGAGGCTATTCAGCGTCGTCAACTCAAAACCAAAGCGCTCGTTCACATGAGGTTCCGCGTAATAGCGAGATTGGTACTGAGAAACGCCCTAGCTTCCTTTGATATTTCCAAGTGTAGGGGTCGATCAAATGAGGTACGATGTTGCCCATGCCTACAGACCCTATCGAGTACGTCATCGTCCTTATGCTTGAGAACCGATCGTTCGACCACATGCTGGGTATCTTGCAGCAAGTCTATCCGGATTTGGATGGCATTCCACCTGGCGGCTCGACGCGCACGGACGAAGACTCAAAGACAGGCACTGTCTATCAGCAACTGCCAAACACTGAGCGCCAATTGAACCCCAGCCCTCTGCACGAACATCGCGACGTCATGCTTCAGATGTCCCAGGAAATGAGTGGGTTCATTGACGATTACTCCACGGTTCCGGGGTCCAAAGAAGCCGATTACCCAGCCGTCATCGGCTATTACCCAATAGACTTCCTGCCCGTACTGCACACCTTGGCAAAAAACTTTACCATCTGCGACCGCTGGTTCTGCTCCCTGCCGGGACCGACGTGGCCAAACCGCTTCTTTGTTCACAGTGCAACCTGCAACGGCCACATCTCGATGCCCGACGGCTTTTATCATCCGGATATTCCGGCATTCCACCAGCCCCAGGACACGATTTATAACCGGCTGCAGGACAAAGGCATTCCCTGGGGCATCTTCCATAACGGAATGTCGCAGGCATTGTTGCTGGAAAAGCTTTGAGACCATCCGCTCCATTTCCACCCAATAGAGCGCTTTTACGAAATGTGCCAGAACCCTGATCGGCCTGACTATCCGATGCCGAAATATTGCTTCCTCGAGCCGACGTTTCGTGGCGGCGCCGAAGATGACCAGCACCCTCCGGCAGACGTTATGAATGGCGAATTGTTGATTGCCAGGGTCTATAACGCCGTACGATCCTCACCCATGTGGAATAAGTGTCTTCTCGTGGTCACCTACGACGAGCACGGTGGCTTCTACGATCACGTCGTGCCGTCCGCAGCAGTGCCCCCGGACGCCCTGACCGACGAATACTCTTTTACTCAGTACGGGCCAAGGGTTCCAGCCTTGCTTATTTCGCGCATGGCGCCCAAAGGAGTCGTGCATAACGTGTTCGATCACACCAGTATTCTTCGATACGCAAGTGACAAATGGGGTCTTCCACCGTTAACGGCGCGCGATGCTGCTGCCAACTCCATTGGGGCCGCGCTCGATTTCAATAGTCCCCTTCGCGTGGACACACCCGCCAGTGTTCAGGCGTCCATAACGGCTCCGGTCCCGGTCGCAAGTGACTCCGTTTCCGTGAACAATCATGAGCAGGGGTTGATCTCCTTTGGCCGCTACCTAGACGCTGCGATGGACCATCAGGGCGACAAGGCGATAGAAGCGTATCAGCGAATGCAGAAGGAGTACCAGGACGGTTTGGATGCGAAGATCGATGTCGCCAAGGAACGTTTCAATCTCTTCCTCCAGGGAACCATCACACACCTCAAGGGCATAACGCGCAACGGCGCAGCAACCGATCCCCCCTCGAACACTAATTCGCCAGAAAACGCATGATTAATCGACCGGCGTGGCCGAGCCGAGGGCCATGCGGGCAGCCATTTCGTTGCTGCGCAAGTTTATCCATTAGATAATTACTCCGTAGATTCCAGAGTTCAATCGGGAATGCCGTCCGGTGAATAGAAACTGAGCCGAGCCCCCCACATGAACCTCGGTCACACCCCAAAAATCGTCGTGCAGCCGTTTACCAACTGGTCCACGTCGTTGGCGATACCGGCCAGCGTGGCCAGCCGCACGGAAATCTCGCTGAGCTGATCCTTCAGCCCACTCAGCGTCTGCAGCGGACCCTTCACCTCGGCTGCAACCGCCTGTATTGCGCCGTCCCTTGACAGCATGTCCTCCTGGTTGAGCTGGGTCAGGATGGCCCTGACAACCTCCAGCGCGGTCGACACGGCCTGGCTATCACCCAGATTAGTCGGGTTAGCCTTCGCCAGCTTGTCCTCGAGCGCCTGAGCGGCAGCACGAGTCTGAGGAATGTTGGTCGGAATCGAAAAGCCGGTGGACATGACTTCTCCTCCTTATTTGCTCATCGTTGCATTGTAGACGGAACCGATCTGCTGGCCTTCCGCCACAATTTCCACGAGCAGTGCCCGGAACGCTGGTGCCTGCTTGCTGTTCTTAGTCGTCGCCAGTGCGTCGTTTGTCGCGGCCACTGCTTTCAGTGCCGCCTGCGTCTGGGCGAGCGTGGCGTCATCCTGCTGTTCGGTCGTGACGAGCTGCGGCAGGAGCTTGATTTCGGTTCGCTTCTCGTCCGGGGTCATCTTCGCCTCATTGGCGTATATGTACGTCCGCTGCTCGGCGATCAGGCTGTCGTAATCGTTCTCGAGCTGGTTGCGCAGTCCGCCTCCTTCCCGCGTTCCGATGTCGTCTTCGAGCAACTGGCAGATGTCGTCAACTGGCTTCTGCATCTGCGTCAGGATCCCTGGCAGTTCCTTGGCTGTCTTGTGCTCGATCAGCATCCTCCCTAGCGCGTCGACCGCTGACGATGCGAGGCCGATGTCGCTTTTGGCGTTCTTTGCCACGCCGCTCAGCCCGGCGCTGGTGCTCAACCCTTGGAGCGACTTACCGACCGCCTCCGACTGCGTATCCAGAGCTGTGACTGACTGGTTGCCGCTCACCTCGGCCAGCAGCGTGGCGTATTGTTGAAGCCCGGCGATCATTTGGGTGCGCGCCTGCATGGCGGCGGTGGGCATGAACGACTGGATTTGGGAGGTATTGAAGCCCTTCGTGTCGAAGTTATTTACCAGGCTCGCCATCTGCGCGTCGGTGTAGGACTGCTCGACGAGTTCGTAGGCGTTCTGCGCCTTGAGAGTGACGGCCATCGCTGCCGTGGAGAACGCCGTCGCCCGCTGCGACAACGGCGAGATAGAACATCCGCTGACCAGCAGCAGAAGAGATAGAGCCGCACCGCATCGAACGTGCATTCGGGGCCTCTGTTAGATTATGGCAGTCATCCTACCGTTATCTGCCTGCTATGTAAAGGAATGCGTGTTGAAAATGCCGTAAGAACAGATTCTAGGGTAAAGGAATGGCTCAGTGATGTTAGGCGGGGCCTATCTGTTGCTGCGGGTTTCCCCATGCGCAGTGCCTCACTATCCTCGCCATAACCAGTTCACCATTCCCTTCCCATCCCACCGGACGTTCAGTTTTCCCGAATCCGGCGGTCCGACAGTCTTCGTCGCATAGCATGCACAGTCTAACGCTGGTACTCGACGACTCTGCTCCCGATGTAGATGATGCCTCGGGCATACAGAGCCGCATTCGGGTATTTCTTCCACCCGAAGCCTCGACCTTTACTACGAAAGTTCAAGAACCGGCGAAAGCGAATGTTGATGAATCGCTGCAAGCGACGAAATGCCTCGCTTGCGTTGGTGTGGCGGAAGTAATTTACCCAACCGCGCACCGTCTGATTCACTTGCTCAACAAACTCCACAGGCGTAATTGCCGCCCGCCGCTTGGTGAAGTACTTAATCCGCCGTCGGATATTGCGCTGCGCCACCTTACTGGGAAAGATGTAGATGCACGGCTTGCCACTCTTGGGAGAGCGACGCTTCACGAACTGGAACCCGATGAAGTCAAACCCTTCGGTCAGCTTCGTAATCCGGGTCTTTTCGCGATTGATCGTCAGTCCCATTCGCGAGGCAATCGCGGCAAATGCCTCAAGCGCTTGTTCGGCGCTCTTGCGGCATACCAAGATCGCGTCATCGGCATAGCGGTGCAGCGAAGCTCCCAGTTTCTCCGGGTAACCGCGCTTATGCCACACCTGATCCAGCAGGTTGAGATAGATATTGCTGTACAGCGGAGAAATCGGAGACCCTTGCGGGACGCCTACCGCCGTCGGCTCCATCTTTCCTTGATACGCTACCTCTACCGTTAGGCTCTGTTTGATCAGACGCAGCATGCTTCCATCCACTACTCGCTGTTTGATCAGGATCATCAGCTTGTCGTGCGGAATGGTCGTAAAATAGCTGCGAAAGTCAATCTCTACCACGCCCCAGGCTCTCGCATACAGATCTTCGCGAATCGCCACTGAGGCCATCTTCGCGTTTCTCCGTGGACGATACCCGTAGGAGCAGGGATGAAAGTCGGCTTCATAGATCGGCTCCAGCACCAGCTTCATTGCTGTTTGCACTACGCGGTCTCGCACCGTCGCTATCCCCAGCGGGCGGGTGCCCCCTTTGGGTTTCGGGATATCCACCCTCCGCACCGGATGAAAGCGATAGTTCTTACCTCGCAGTTGCTCTTGCAAGTCACTGAGCATTTGCTCCTCTTCTCCACGCGACACAATGCCTTCGATGGTTTCGCGATCCACGCCCGGTGCACCCCGGTTGGCTTTTACCTGTGACCATGCCTCCCAGAGCACATCGTTGCGCCATACCTTGTCGTACAGACTGTAAAACTTCACTGCCTTGGACTGCTTGGCTGTGCGATATAGGGTCCGTTGCAGTTGCTGAACTCGTTCTGCTTCGTTAGTAGCCATACGGCAATCAAATCCTCCCCAACTGCATTGCACCTCTGTAACTGAAGCAGGGTCCCTTCCCTCAGACTGGGTTATGTTGTCCCAGCCCTCAAGCAGTACTGTGAACCCCGCGGAATTCTCATACGGCCAGACCAGATTTCGTTTTGCTTATACCGGCCTGTTGCCAGCGGTCAACTGGCACCGCATGAGACCTCCCGGCCTAGGATTATCCCACTTTCACAACGTGCCATCTCCAACACCCCGGTGTGAACGAATGGTTCAAATGTCCGTTAATCCCCATCCGCTGTCAGCCTTCCCGCGCAGACGATACGGTCGGCTCGCACTGTTTTCAATATCACGAGGCTGATTCGAGTTCATCGTTATTACGGCCCGCTGTTTTGCATCTTCGTTCAAGGTCACTTAGGCCGTCGGCTCGCGCCGCCAACCCGACCTCCTGCTAGATCCCC
>Ga0075522_10001874_pt1 | contig 15828 bp, 12 predicted proteins | sample NGEPerA_FD_74796 | JGI IMG/M metagenome (GOLD analysis project Ga0075522, IMG submission 74796) | Arctic peat soil microbial communities from the Barrow Environmental Observatory site, Barrow, Alaska, USA - NGEE PermafrostL2-A | ecosystem: Environmental > Terrestrial > Soil > Wetlands > Peat ... | reverse complement strand
TGGCGATCCGGCAGGTCGGCAAGGCGCTCGGCTTCTCAAACGAGCTTCTCGACCGCCTCGCGAAGGGCGTCGATCGTTGGTTCACAGAAGGGGTCGAGGACTCGATGACCGGCGCGGTGCCTCCACCCGAGATGCGGCCGAAGAGCTGGCAACAGTTCCTCGAGCTGTGCCGCGAGCTCATCGACTTCCCTCGTCACCTCTCGATCCACAACGGCGGCATGCTCGTCACCGGACAGCCGCTGGTCGACATCGTGCCGGTCGAGCCGGCAACGATGGAGGGGCGGCGCGTCGTCCAGTTCAACAAGGACGACGTCGAGGACCTCGGCTTGATCAAGATGGACATGCTCGGGTTGCGCACGCTTTCGGTCGTCGCCGAGGCACTGGGCCTGATCGAGGACCTCTCGGGCACGCGACCTGATCTAGACCAGCTGCCACTCACCGACCCGAAGGTCTTCGAGATGTGCAGCGCCGCCGATACCATCGGCGTCTTTCAGATCGAATCCCGCGCCCAGATGCAAACGCTTCCTCGCACGCGGCCCAAGAGCTTCAACGACCTCGTGGTCGAGGTCGCCATCATCCGGCCCGGTCCAATCCAGGGCAATGCCGTCCACCCCTACATCAACCGCAAGCAGGGCCGCGAGCCGGTCACCTATCCGCATCCACTGTTGGAACGGGTGCTCAAGGACACGCTGGGGGTGATCCTCTACCAGGAGCAGATCATCGAGATCGCGATGACCGTCGGTGGCATGACGCCCGGCGGGGCGGATGGCTTCCGGCGAGCGATGACCCGCCACCTCAACCACGTCGAGATGTCATCGCTCGAAGGGGTTTTCATCGAGGGCTGCCTCGCCAACGGGGTTTCTCGCGAGGTCGCAGACCAGCTGTTCGCAGCGGTGCAGGGCTTTGCCGTGTACGGCTTCTGCCGCTCACACGCGGCCGCTTTTGCTCGCACTGCATACGAGACCGCATGGCTCAAGCTCTATCACCCTGTCGAGTTCGGCTGCGGCCTTCTCAACAACCAGCCGATGGGCTTCTACCACCCGAGCGTGCTCGTCGAGGACCTCAAGCGTCATGGGGCGAAGGTGCTGCCGGTTGACGTCAACCGCTCCGACGCACGCTGCCTGCCTGAGTCTTTTGAGACCGGACACGCCATGCGCGTCGGCTTCAACTACGTGCGCGACCTCGGTGAGGACGGCCGCAAAGCCATCGTCGCGGAGCGCGGACGCGGCCCCTACAGGTCCTTCGACGACTTCGTCGACCGCCTGCGTGCAAAACCCATCGGCCCCCGCGCAGTGCGCAACCTCGTGATGGTGGGCGCCTTCGACGCATTGGGACAATCGAGGCGCGACCTCCTGTGGGGCTGGCAGGAGCGATGGCACGGCCACGGTCTCCGGCGCGGCATCCAGGCCCAGTCGGAGCTGCGCCTGAACGGCACCGCCCCCGACCTGCCTGAGCTCAACGACTTCGATGTCAACCAGCTCGAGTATCGGATCTCAGATCTTTCAACGGGCCACCACCTGATCCACTTCTGTCGCGACCGCCTCGCCGACCTCGGCGCGATCGAGAGCAACCAGCTCCCCCCCATCCCGAACGGGCGAACCGTGCGAGTGGCCGGCCTCGTGATCACCCGCCAGGCGCCCTCGACGGCGAAGAAGATTCGATTCTTCACGCTCGAGGACGAGTTCGGCCACGTCAACGTGACGATCAAGCCCGATGTCTACGACCGTTACCGCCAGGTCGCCAACCGGCAACCGATCCTGGTCATCGATGGCGTGATGCAGAGACAGGACGGAGTTTGGTCGGTGCTGGCCACCCACATCCAGGCTCTCGAGGGCGTTCCCAGGCCCAGCCAGCGCTCCCACGACTATCGGTGAAGTCCCCCGCTGCTTACTTTCCGTAGCCAATCGAGGGTCTTTTAAGCGAAGCTATGTCCGGACCGTGTCAACAACGCGGCAACCCCAGAGGAAAGACCCATGTCAATCGGCAGAGAAATCGAAGATATCGCCCGCGACCTCATCAAGCATCAGCACGACCATCCGCCCGTCCGCGACCTCAACCGCGAGACGGAGAGGAGGCTGACACTCGCCGATCGCATCGCCCTCGACTTCACGCGTCTGGTCGGCAGCTGGGTCTTCCTGCTGGCCCAGCTCGGATTGATCGTCGTCTGGGTGATCCTCAACGCACTCCGGCTGATCAACCACTGGGATCCCTATCCCTTTCAGTTCCTCAACCTCATCCTGACCCTCGAGATCGCGGCATGGATCTCACTCGTGTTGATGGCCTTCAACCGGCAGGCCGACCGCGACCGGCTGCGCGCGCAGCACGACTACGAGCTCGACGTCAAGGCTGAGGAGGAGCTGAAGGCTCTCATGAACCACCTGATGCACCAGGACGAGATCCTGCTGCAGATCATCAACCGCCTCGACCGTGGCGATCGCGAGATGAAGCGGCTTGCGCGTCTCCTCGAAGCCGCCCAGGAGCCGCGGACGGAAGCCCCGGCGCCGAAAGGACCGGAGCGCCAGCTCGGGATTCCAGCTCCCTAGCCGGATCCGAGCTCTTCGCGCGGTCTCAGGTCTTGTAGACCGTGTACTCGCCGTTGGTGTAGACGATCGTTCCGTGCTTGTCCCAGTACGTCTTGTTCGCGTTGCGAGGCGACCCCAGCTCCTGGGGCCCAAGCAGCACGTAGCCGACCCCGTACTTGCGGACGAGCATTGGCGCGGACGGATCGCCCTGCAGTATCAGCAGCTGGTCGGCGCCCTTCTGCCCGTAGTCGGCGAGCCCATACGTGTACAGCCAGCCCGGGTACCCCACCAGGACCCTGCGGCCGGCGAGCGTGGGAATCGGATTGTTGTGCTCATCCGCCAGCGCGAACGTGGCATCGGCGCTCGTGTTTCGCCTGACCCAGTCCGCGACCTGTATGCCTTTTGGGTCGGTGAACAGATAGGAGCTGACGCTGGCGTCAGACGCCCTGGCGAGATCGAGGGCGCCTGCCAGGCCGAGCACCACCAGGCACACCGATGCAATCGCGACTCCGACAGCCCCCTGTTTGAACAGCCCCGCCAGGAACCCTCCAACCATGACGCTCCCCAGCAGCGCCCAGAAGATGAAGAACTTGGTGTTGTCCCAATTCCAAGGCTGCAGGATGATCACGTTCGGCACCAGGAACCACAGCCACATGGGCGCGAACCATTTGCCGAAGCCGGTCGGGAACCAGCGCGGCACCAAATGAGCCGCGATCAGCAGCGGTATCAACAGCGACGTGTTCTTGATCCAGAACCACAACCAGAACTCGCCGTCGCTGAGCCATCCCAGCTGGATGCAGTACCCGTAGATGCTCGGCTGCGGCCCGCAGATGCTGTTGTTGGCGGGTGGCAACATCCACAGGACGATCGGCACGCCGATCACCACCGCCGGAACGAAGAACGCGAGCCACTCACGCCGCAGGCTGAACACGGCCCAGAACACACACAGGGCGACGACAGTGCCGTACGCGTGGACATGGAACACGGGCATCGCGCCGGCGACCACGCCGGCAAACAGGAACACTCGCCACCCCAATCGCTCGCGCACAGCCAGCCACACCAGGACGAGGACGATGAGGGCGAGGCTGAACCCGAACAGCGTGGACCGCTGCGGGATGAGGTAGGCGAGAACCGGGTTGAGCCACTGGTAGTTGAGGTCGCGGTTGAGCGTGTACTCGCGAGGCAGGTGGATCAGCGCCCCCAGCCCGCCCTGCCGAACGTCGCCGATCAGGAGGAAAAAGCCCAATCCGCCGCTCAGCAGGAAGACGAAGGTCGCGATCGCCGCGGCTGCACGGCCGCCCGCGAAGCGCTGCGCGGCCACGTACAGAACCGCCGGAAAGGCCAGGCCCAGCAGCCCGCTCGTGAGCACCAGCGCCGAGGTCAGGCTGCTTCCGAGCGGCACCAGGTTCGCTGCGAGGAAATCGATCATGAACGGATAGCCGAGGTGGTTGCCGGGGTCGATGGGGAACTGCGGAGGGAAGTTGTGCCCGTAGGCGAATGAGCCCGCGAAGGACAGGTGGGCCGCCCAGTCGCCCCAGATGTTGATGTAGCCCGCGTAGAGCCCATCCGGCCGGTACTGGTAGGCCTGGCTCAGGAAATGCAGAGTCCACGCGCCGCAAACGATCGCGACTGCGGCCAAGGGCCATGGATGGCCGGCGATCCGCGGCGATGCCCACCAGCGCGCCGCGGCGTCGGAGAAGTCGGAGGCGAGGCGATCCCGCTCGGCGAAGGCGCCGAATGCACCGAGTCCGAGCGCGATCGCCAACCCGAGCAGGACCGTGGTCGCCGTCACATCGCGTACCAGCATCGAGACGATGAAGCTGGCCGCCGCAACCGTCATCGCGCCCAGCACGGTGCCGAAAGCGAGACGCTCTTCGAGGTTCAGCGAGACTCCGCTCAGATAGGTGATGCCGAAGCCGGCCACCACGCAACCAGCGAGCAGGATGGCCGCCTCGCCGAGAAGAATGCCCAGCACCACCAGAAGGGCAATCACGGCCGCCGCTCCGATCAGTCGCGCCTCTGGCCGCGGCGCACGCACCGACAGCGGAGGTGCTGCGCCATCGGTTGCCCGCGCACGCGCTCCCTCGACACCCATCACTCCCAGCACCACAGGTCGGGGTGAGCCGGCGCGGCCGGGTTTGGCGGGCAGTGGACGAGCCAGATCTTCGGACCCCAGATCGGCGTGCCGTCTGAGCTGAAGAGGGCGGAGCTCGAGATCGGCAGCGCGGTCCAGATGGGATAGAAGTAGAGGAAGAAGGTCACGGCGATGGCGAGGTGCGCGGCGACCAGCCTGCGACCTGACTTGGGGAGGCGTTCGGCGATCTGCGCCAGCACGAAGGCGAGCGCGAGGATCATAAATATCAGCCCGCCGAACATGTGGTACAGGAAGATCACGCGGCTGATGTGAGACCAGGGCAGGTACTGGGTGATGAAGCCGAGAAGGATCACCGTGGCGGGAAAGCTCCTGTGCCTGATGATGAAATACGGCAGCGCCAGGACGCACGGCAGGCTCGTCCACCAGATCCAGGGGTTCCCGAGGTTTGACATCCACGCGACCAGCGCTTGGCCGGTGAAGTGGTCAACCCCCAGGCCGGTGTATTCAGCGTAGTAGAGGACGGGGCGCGACAGAAACGGCCACGACCACCATGGCGAGCCGTATGGGTGTGTCGCCGTCAGATGGGCGTGGTAGTCGTAAGCCCAGTAGTTGTAGTCGCCGATATCGCCCAGCACGAGATAGGGATGCGTGAAGAGCTGGTCCCAGTGAGCGACGAACTGGCCCCGCTCGAAGAATGGGATCCAGCTTGCGACGTAGATCAGGACGGGTATGTCCAGGAAAGCGAGGATGGCCACCGCCAGGTAGAGACGTGAGGGCGCTCCACCCGGGATCGGAGTTTTATCCGGCGAGGCCCTGACGCGGAGCCAGATCGCCCGCGCCACCAGGAGAAAGATCATCGACGCCCACGCCGCGAGCACTATCCACTTGGACGCAATCCCGACCCCAAGCACAAGCCCAAGCAGCGCGAGTGAGATCAGCGATGCGCGGGCGGTGCGGCTCTGGAGGTGGACCAAAAAGAGGAAGTAGGCGAGCAGGATGAAGAAGATCGGAATGATGTCGATCATCCCGATGCGGGATTGCACGAAGAACATGCCGTCGAAGCAGACGAGGGTCGCCGCGGCGATCGCGAAGACGCGGTTGGGCCACAGCCGCCTCGCGAAGAGGTACATCATCGGCACGCACAGGATTCCGAAGAGGCAGGCGGCGATGCGCCACCCGAACGTGTTGAAGCCGAGGTCGATGTAGTCACCGGTGGCGCCCTCGAAGTGGGCGCGGTACCAGCCGTATCCCCATTCGCCCGCGGCGATGAACCACTTGGCCAGGGGAGGCTCGGGATCGATGTAGTTGTACGTGCAGTTCTGGGTGGTCGGCTTGCACTGCTCGATGCCCTTGACGTCGTCGTAGCCGAACACCGGGAAGTAGACCTCGTCGAAAACCTCTCCGTTGGCCGGCGAAAGCACCGCGTTGGGGCCTGTCGAGTCGGGGTAGCCGCGGTTGAAGGGATAAGCGAGGCCGCACAGGGTGCCGGGATCTCCCTTGGCGTCAATCGGCGTGTTCGACACGCAGTTGGAGATGAAAGGACCCTGGAACGGATGCAGGAAGAAGTCGGGCATGATCGGGCTGTAGAAGCGCAAGACGAACGCGACGACCGTCAGCCCCAGCAGCGCAATGAGGTCCCAGCGGTCGAAGTACCGGCGAACTACCGCGTCGGCACGCGGCTCACTCACCGCCGCCGTTTGCGACGCCTACCGCCACCCTGGTTCTGACCCAGGCGATCTGGCAGCCGAGAGCTGATCTCCCATGACACCGCATCCGCATCGCGGACCGGGACGACGATCATGTCGTCAAAGACGACACGGCGACCAAGCTTCTTTTTCATGAGGGCCATCGAGGCCTCATCGTTGCGGAGCCTCACATACAGAGCCGGACGCTCCATGAGGGCCCGCATCATCGGCGCCACCATTCGTTTCCGGCTGTCCAGAAAGGCCAGCTTCAGCGGCTGGACCTTCACGCTGCGGATGTCGTCGTAGTCGATAAGGACGCTCGACCGCAGGGCCGACACCTTGAGGCCGTCTTCGAGCGGCTCGACGTAGCTTCGCCACTTGTAAAGGAGGAAGGCTCCTCCCAGGAGCATGCCGCTGGGGATGTAGAGCAACCAGATGAGGTTCGAGGCGGTGCCCAGCTGGTTCCTGTAGGTCAGGTAGGCGGTCATGGCGACGCCGACTGCAACGAGAAAGCCGGCGAAGAACCGCTGCTGGCGCCACAGCTGGTCGGCGTAAAGGATGGGTTGTCGCGCGGTCACCGGCTTGGGTTCAGTGCTCAAAGCGCTACTGATTATCGCGGGTGCGGCGGGGTGACCCCGCCGCACCCGTTACCCAGTTCCGACTCCGTTCCAGCGCCCGGCGCCATTCCGCCTGGAGGCTGCCGGCCTGATCGCGTGACATAGCCGGCTCGAACTCGCGGTCGAGCTTCCACAGTTCCTTGAGATCGCCGTCGGCCCAAAGGCCGGCGCCCAGCCCGGCCAGGAACGCGGCGCCGAGCGCGGTCGTCTCGGTCTGGCGGGGACGACTCACCGGGATGCCGAGGAGATCCGCCTGGAACTGACAAAGCACATCCATGACCGCGGCACCCCCATCGACCCGCAGCTCACGAAGGGGCTCGCCGGTGTCGCGCTCCATCGCCTCGACCACGTCACTGGTCTGGTAGGCCATGGCCTCGACGGCGGCGCGAACGATCTGCGCGCGCCCGGTGCCGCGCGTGAGGCCGACGATCGTTCCCCTTGCATATGGGTCCCAATAAGGCGCCCCCAGGCCGACGAAAGCCGGCACCAGGAAGACGCCACCGCTGTCCGGTACCGAGGCCGCCAGGGGTCCAGCCTCGGCCGCGCTCCCGATGATGCCGAGGCCGTCGCGCAACCATTGGAGAGCAGCGCCGGTGATGAATATGGAGCCCTCGAGCGCGTAGCTCAGGGAGCCGTCGCGCTGCCACGCCACCGTCGTGAGCATCCCGGACTTCGACGGCACGCGGTGCGCGCCCGTCTGCCTGAGGACGAACGAGCCGGTTCCATACGTGTTCTTGGCCATGCCGATCGTGGTGCAGGCCTGGCCGAAAAGCGCGGCCTGCTGGTCGCCGGCGATGCCGGTGATCGGTGCATCGATGCCTCCGAATACCGCGGGATCGCTGTGCGAGATCTCGCCGCTGGAATCTCGTACCTCAGGAAGATTCGCGAGCGGCACGCCGAAAAGCGCCGCCATCTCGTCGCTCCACACCCCGCGATCGATGTCAAACAGGAGCGTGCGCGAAGCATTGGAAGCGTCCGTCACATGGTCGCGCCCTGCGGACAGGCGGGCAACGAGCCAGCTGTCGACGGTCCCGACCGCGGCGCTGGCCGCGCCGACGACGTTGGCCATCACCCAGGCCAGCTTGGTCGCGGTGAAGTACGGATCGAGCACGAGCCCGGTCACCTCACGCACCCGATCCTCATGCCCGGCCTCACGCAGGCGCGTGCACTCCGAAGCCGTTCGCCTGTCCTGCCACACGATGGCGCGGCTGAGCGGCTTGAGCGTCTTCCGGTCCCAGACGACAAGGGTTTCGCGCTGGTTTGTGATCCCGATAGCGCGCACGTCGGCAGGCTTCGCTCCGGCTGCATCCAGCGCCTCGCCCGCAGTGCGTTGAACCGCCGACCAGATCTCCTCGGCATCGTGCTCCACCCAGCCAGGCTGGGGGTAATGCTGTTCGATCTCGGCGTAGCCCTTGCCCCGCACCTGCCCGTCCATGCCGACGGCGATGGCGGTGGCGCCGGTCGTGCCCTCGTCGAGGCTGAGGACGACTCCGCGCTCAGCCACCGGTTCCGCTACTGGCTCGCTTTCCACACGCGGTTCAAGCTCCCGGTTGCGTAGCCCTCGAGGTCGACGGAGACGAACTTGTAGCCGGCCTCGCGCAGCATGCCGACCACCTGATCGCGCGCTTCGACCAGCCGCGCGATGTCCGCGGGCTCGACCTCGATCCTGGCCACATCGCCGTGGTGGCGGACGCGAACCTGCCTGAATCCAAGTGTTTTCAACGCTGCCTCGGCGGCTTCGATCTGCCGCAGCGCGGCCACCGTCACCTCGGTGCCGTGCGGAATGCGCGACGAAAGGCAAGCGAACGAGGGCTTGTTCCAGTTCGGCAGTCCAAGGGTGCGCGCGGCAGCCCGGATCTCGGGTTTGCCCATGCCGGCCTCCAGGAGCGGGAAGCGCACTCCGCGGCGGACCGCCGATCCGTGCCCGGGTCGATGGTCGTCTGCGTCGTCTGCGGTCGCGCCATACGCGAGGTGATCGAGCCCGAGCTTGCGCTGGACCGGCTCCAGGGTGTCGAACAGCTCCTCTTTGCAGTGAAAGCAGCGGTCCGGGTTGTTGCGCGTATACGCCTCGAGCTCGACCTCGCTGGTGGTTACCTCGACCAGCCGCACGCCGAGGGATCGGGCGAGGGACCGCGCTTCCTCCTGCTCCGACTCCGGGTACGCGGGAGAGCTCGCGAGGGCAGCGACCACCCGGTCACCCAGCTCGTCGAGGGCGAGCTTCAGGAGCAGCGAAGAGTCGACTCCGCCCGAATAGGCGATCAGGACCGAACCGAGGTCGCGCACGATCCCACGAGCCTTGGCGAGTCGGGTGGCGTCGTGCCTGTCGAGCTGGATGATCATCCAACACGAGAGGTTAGCTGGCCTGGGCTTGCGAAGGCTCCATGGCCTGCATTCCACACCAGGCCTCGTAATCGATCAGCCCGGTCACGGTCGGGTGCTCGCCGCAGAGCGGGCAGGCCTTGTTGTGGGGCAGCTTCAGCTCGCGAAAGGTCATGTCCTCGCCCTCGAAGAGCAGGTAGCGTCCGATCATCGGCCGCCCGATGTTGAGCAGGTACTTGATCGTCTCGAACGCCATCATGCTGCCGATGATTCCGGGCAGAACGCCAAACACACCGGCCTCGGCGCAGCTCTGGACCTCACCAGGCGGCGGCGGCTCCGGGAACAGGCAGCGGTAGCAGCCGGTGCCCTTGGCCGAGTCGAACATGGCCAGGCGCCCCTCGAATCGCAGGATGCTGCCATGGACGAGCGGCTTGGCGAGGAAGTGGGCCGCGTCATTCGCGAGGTAGCGCGTCGGGAAGTTGTCGGTGCCGTCGACGATGATGTCGTAGGGAGCGAAAATCCGCATCGCCGTCTCGGAGTTGAGGTGCTCGCTGATGGGCACGACCTCGACGTCCGGGTTGAGGTTGCGCAGGGTGTCCGCAGCGGAATCGACCTTGAGACGGCCGATGTCGTCGGTGCCATGGAGCAGCTGCCGCTGGAGGTTGGACGCATCGACGGTGTCGAAGTCGACCATGCCGATCTTGCCCACGCCGGCCGCGGCCAGGTACATCGAGGCGGGCGAGCCCAGGCCGCCTGCGCCCAGGAGCAGCACGCTCGAGGAAAGGAGCTTGCGTTGGCCCGCGCCGCCAACCTCGGGAAGGATGAGGTGCCGCGCGTAGCGGGAGACCTGTCCGGGAGTTAAGTTGCGACCTTGTGCCATCTCAAATGACTATACCCAGGGTCCCTCACCGCTTATTCCTATAGTGAAAGCGTATGGAAACCGAATACCTGGACGAAGAGCAGGTCATCGCCCTCTACAACAAGGTGCGCACCGGCAAGCGGACGTGGCCCACAGATATCTGGTCCTCGCCGGCGGCGCTGCAGTACGCGGTCACGATCTTCGACTACTGGATCCACAACGTGATGGGCTGGAAGGGCTGGCCTGACGCGCGCGGCAAGGTCACACCGGCCCTGCTGGAGGAACACCGGCTCGCCGACCTGGTCGAGAGCGTGTTCGTCCCCGAGTTCGGCGACGACTGGCTGGACTTCGAGGTCGTGCTCAACGAGAGCATGCGGCTGTCGGAGGACGAGAGCTGGGCGCCCGACGTGGACGATCGGCAGGAGCGGGTGGAAGGCGCGTTCGAGCACGCCTTCGAGCAGCTGATCGGTGCCCCCAAGCAGCAGCCCAAGCTGCTGCCGACTTATCACCGGTTTCGCAATCACCTTCTACGAATGTGGAGCGCGTTCCAGGAGGCGCAGGCCGAGCACGACAAGGCTGAGCGCGAATCCGCGGAGCGGTTCTGGGCACACCTCCGCCTGGTGCGCAGCACGCGCGGGCAGGGGGCGGAGGCCTGGTCGATCGTCAATGTCGACGACGAGCGCAGGGGCGAGGTGACGATGATCTGGGGGGAACCGCACCCTTACTGCGTGCTCATTCTCGACGAGGACATCGAGGTCGGCGGTTGGGAGCAGGTGATCTACCGCTTGGAGCAGGAGATCCTCGTTGAGGAGCCAGGCGAGGTCAGCTACGCGGTATGGCACAAGGGCTTTGTCGGCGAGTACTACCGCTGCGCCGACTGCGGAGAGCTGCACAGCCAGTTCGACGAGGACGGCGCCAACGAGCTGCGCCTCGACGACCTGGAGCCACCAGAAGAGCGCTGAGACTTCCTCGCCCCCTCGGGGCGGGGCTCGGGGCGAGCGGCTGAAGCTCGCAACTACGCCTCAACCGTGAGCGTGTAGTTCTTGCCCTCCCAACCCGTCATGTAGTGCGCAGTCCAGGCGAAGGTCGAACCCTCTGCCAGCTTGTTGGAAGGCACCTCCGCGACCCAGACGCCGAGCGTGGTGTCGACGGCCTCGACCTCGGCAAACGTCTTCCACTCGTCGAACGAGTAATGCACCGAACCCGGCCGCGGTAGCTGAACGCGCAGCCGCCTACCCGGCGCAAGCCGCGTGATCTGATGGCGGTGCGACCAGACAAAAGCCGGCTCGTGGGGCGGCCCTTCGGTGTAGCGCCTTCGCGCCGGCAGCACGATGTCCGGAAACCCACCCAGGGCAATCGTCACCAGCAGCTCGAGATACTCGGCGTGCGCCCAGCCCAGCGGGGAGGCCGACCCCGTGGCGCGCCCGAACTGAAGTCCCCGTTCCTTGATGCCGGCCACGTCCCACACCTGCTCCGGGAGCATCAGGCCGGGCCCGGCGAAGCCCTCGAGCGAGCGCACGATCTCGGCCGCGGGCAGCCCCATCGAGAAGAAGTGACGCGCTCGCTCACCGGTGAGGACAGGCCACGCGCGCCCGCGCCCGCTGCCGTCCCACGGTGACCCGTCGTCCTTCTCACCGTAGAGGTCGCCCGAGTACCGGTGCCAGGCGGGTCCGGCCGGAAGGCTGACCTTCAGCGTTGCGTCCACGCCCTGCAGGCTGCGCAGGATGCGCTCGTCCTTGGGGCGCCTGAGGCCGTAGCGAACCATCTCCAGGAACTCGGGCGCGATGGCACCCACCGTCGGGCGGTGATCGGGATCGCCGGCAAGCCGTACGTACTGACCGGCTGGCGTCGAGCACCAGGTTTCGATGCGATCGTTCCAGTAGTCGGCGACCGCACGCAGGTGGGCCGCCGCTACATGCTCACCAGCTTCGTGCGCGAACTCGGCCGAAACCACGAGGGCGGCGACGCAGGCGGCCAGCGTCGAGGGCGACAGGCCCCCCAGATCCTCCCAGCGATCGAGCTGCGTCAGCGGGCCCTCGCGAATCAGAAATTGCGCGGCCGGTCGCACCATCACCGGATAGGGGTCGTGGTCCAGAGCCCCGGCCACGCCGAGCCGCCATGCGAGAAGGATTGGCAGCGCAACCTGATCGAGCTCGGTCGAGGTCCAGTGTGGTGTTCCGTCGACCAGCCAGTTCTGAAACCAACCGCCGTCGGGTCGTTGCCGCGACTCCAGGTGCCGGAAGGCGCGCAGGGCAGCAGGCTGGTCGCCCGCATCGAGCAGTGCGGTGGCCATGCGACACAGATCGCGCGGCCAGACCAGGTGATAGACGTGGTTGCCGTTGTGATTGCTCTCGCCCCACGGCGAGCAGGGGGCTGCGACGAAGGCTCCGGCGTGCGACTTGTCCTCGAGGCAGCGAAGCACCGCCAGAGATGCGCTGGCTAGCGCCCCCTCATCCCCGCTCACCTTGCTCAGGGCCAGCGGCAGGTCGGGCAGGCTGCGCCACGCGCGCTCGAAGGAGGCCCGCACGCTGGCCGCACCCTTCTGGAGGACGTGTCGCGCGATCTCTTCCGCATCGGCGCGCGAATGGGCGAAGCCGATGGCGATCTGGAACGTACCCGCCCGAATGCCGATCTCGGCGCCGACCGCCACGTTGCCAGGCCCGGCGCGGTCGTACGAGGTTGTGAGGTAGCCGTCTCCGTCGTGGAGGTCGACCTGGAGGTCGGAGCTCTGGAAGTAGCCGATGGTTGCTCGGCTGAACGGTCCGACAATGCAGATCCACACATCCTGCTGGCGCATCAGCAAGGCGGGCGGGTGAGTGTCAAGGACCTGGCCGAAGTTGCCTTCGCTGCCCGGCTGCCAGTGGGCCGACGCCTGCATGTAGAGCCGCACGTCGGGGAGCTCTGGTGTGAATGTCGCGCTGATCAGCACAGCGTTTTCTTCCGGGTCCGAGAAGAAGTCCTTGGTCAGGCGGTATTCATGGTGCGTGCTGTCTACCGTGAAGCCGGGGGTGCTGGGTGTGAACCAGGTGATGGTGTGGTCGCCGTCGCCGGCGTCGTCGACTGGCGGCGCTCCGCCCGCCGAGGCGAAGAAGCGAAGCTCGTGGAGGGCGACGCGGTCGAGGGAGGGAAAGAAGACCTCGCTGAGGGCGCCGTCGGCAAGGGTGTACCAGACCTTGCTCTTCGAACCGGGTGCCGCCCCGAACGCCATCTTGCGACCGGGACCCCACATGGGTGGTGCGCCTGGGCCTCCTGGTGCCTCCATCGGGTAGTAAGTATGCGGAGCCTTCACGGCGGATAGAATCGAGCGGCGATCCCGATTCGCTGGGGAGGTGGCTGAGTGGCCGAAAGCACCCGCCTGCTAAGCGGGTAGGGGGTGTAAAGCTCCCTCGAGGGTTCGAATCCCTCCCTTCCCGCTGCCAAAAGGGGGCGCCGGCACGCGCCCCCTTTGTTCAACTTGAGGCGGTCAGGAGGTCCTGGAGCGCCCGCGTACGAAACCGACCAGCCAGATCACGACCAGCACGATGATTGCCAGCCAGATTAAGTTGATCAGGGCGCCAGTGGCGTGGAACAGCAGCCACAGCACGAAGAGAACGGCAGCGATCACGAGCAACAAGTGGATCATCTCAGCACCTCCTTTGGAGTGGTTCCCGCGAGTCCGGGGCTGTAGCCAAGTTAGTCCACGCAAACACCGACGTGAGAGTGCCCTCAGTCCTGCTCTCTAAAGGTCTTTGTACCCGCCTGCTGTGGGACCAGCAGCACTCGACGAAAGTCGCTCGCGGGCCCCAGGATTGTCGCCGTAGGAGGTCATGTGTCGATGCGAAGGTCAGGTGGCTTTCGGGGACTCAGGGCGGCAGGATCGGAAATCGCCATTCGTTGCGCACTACGGTGGCACGTGTGGCGGCCGCGAACGCGATTACGGCTGATCCGCGTGCTGCTCTCACTGGAACCGCTCTCTGACCGGAGCTCTGAAGCGCCTCGGCCCGCGCGCCTTGAACTGCCGGCGCGCGCCCCGCTTGGTCGTTACTTACCGCGAACATGAAGGAGATTGGAAATGAAAGATAAGGTGCGAGGCAAAACGGAGGAGATCAAGGGCAAGGTCACCGGCGACAAGGGACTTCAAGTCAAGGGCAAAGCCCGCCAGAAGATGGGTAGGGTCAAAGAGGCCGCCAAGGCCATTGCCTACGATGTCGAGCACTCTCGCAAGCAGACGAAGCCTTGAGTTTGGGAAAGATCCTCGGCAACTAACGCCGGTGCGCCTGCCTCGAACTCGGACACGCCCTACACATAGCCCACGACAGTGCCACGCGTGAGCTTGAAGAACGGCGTGTGTGACGTCCCATCGGGGCTGAAGAAATAGGCGCCGTCAAGCCCAGCGTTGCAGGGCCCACCTCCGAAACCGCCGCCGGCACATACGTGATTGGCCACCACACGTCCGTCGGGCAGCCAGGTATCCGGGAGGTAGTCCAGAGGACCGAAGGCTTTGCCGCTGGATGATGTGGAATCCGCCACGACCATCTGGTAATTGATCACACCCTTGGATCCGTTACGGCCGGCAATGAGACGCTTGTTGTCGGGCGATACGGCCACCGCTATGTAACCGTTGGGGTCGCTCGACAACCGGATGACGTTGTCTTTGCCGGATGGCGACCGTACTTCGATCAGACCGTAATCGTTTGATGGCCGGCAGATCATGGTGCCGTCATCGAGAACCTGGTACGCGATACACGTGGGAGAAACGTCGGTGACCTGGGCATTGGCCAGGTCGAACCTTGCAAGCGCGAAGTGATATTCAAGGAATGGCCCCGCCCCACCGAGGCCGGTGGGCTGCTTGGTCATGTAGATCCCACTGTCATTCCAAGCGAAGGGCACGTAGGCGATCTCGCCATCGGGCGAGGGCAGCGTGGCAACGATTCTGTCGCCGATCGATGTGCCGAGATGTATGCGGGTAGTGCGATTTGTATCCGTGATGACGTACAGCCATTGGGACAGGTCGGGTTTGACGATCACCGTTCCAGCGCCGTACCAGTCGGGTGATGCCGCGAGCTGGCCCAGCTTCTTGACGCTGCCGCTCCGGTTGAGAGCCTGCAACGTGCTGCCATTAAGGACGATCACCTGGCCGTCGACGATCCCGTCGTATTGACCTTTGATGGTGGCCGTATCAGTCGCGTCCAGCCGCGCCAGTCGGACCTCCGAATCAAGCAGGTCCTCGATAACGAGGCGGAGGCCAGACAGGACGGCGATGGGGACGGGTTGGGTGCCGGCCTTGAGCTGGCTGTTGAAACTGGGGTCAGGGTCGCGGTTCCGGGCGATTGAAGAGAAGCTCCGGGGCCTGTCGCACCGCATGCAGCCAGGAGCGTCGCGACGAGAGTCCCGCCGACTTTGGCCTGACGGCCGAGGTGCATAACAAACCGTTAAACGGTCCCGCACCTTTGCCGTTACGCGAAACCCTGGATACCGACTCTGAGCTTAGTTTCGTGTGGGTTTTGACTGTAATCAGACTAAGCTGAGGCTATGGGGCTGTTCGCAGTGCTAGCGGTCCTCGTACTTTTCGCCATCGCCGCAGGGATCTGGGGAGTTGACTCACGGCCAGGTTTCGACGGCGGCAGCGATGATCGTAAAGAGCGCTTCTTTTTCCACTCCAAAACTGATTGACAAGTCGTGCTCAGGCCTTCGAGCACGGGCACTACCGTTCCGCTGGTAGATAGACAGCCTTAGCTTCGTAAGGAAACAA
>Ga0075522_10001872_pt1 | contig 15840 bp, 12 predicted proteins | sample NGEPerA_FD_74796 | JGI IMG/M metagenome (GOLD analysis project Ga0075522, IMG submission 74796) | Arctic peat soil microbial communities from the Barrow Environmental Observatory site, Barrow, Alaska, USA - NGEE PermafrostL2-A | ecosystem: Environmental > Terrestrial > Soil > Wetlands > Peat ... | reverse complement strand
CGGCGTGGGCGGCGCGGTGGCCGATGCGGTGGGTGAGCGCCTGCAGCGCCTGGCGGAAACCACCCAGGTATTGCTGGTGACCCATTCGCCGCAAGTGGCGGCGCGCGCCGCCCGCCATTTCCGCATCTCGCGGGTGGGCGACAAGACCCGTATTGTGGCGCTAGAAGACGAAGCGCGGCTGGAAGAGATCGCCCGCATGTTGTCCGGCGCGCAAGTGACCGACGAGGCCCGCGCCGCCGCCAAGCGGCTAGTGGCGGAAGCGGCACGGCCTAAAAAGACGCGCAAGCGGGCGCAAAGCGCGTGACCGCCAAGTCCGTGGAAAAACTCTCGTCCGCGGAAGCGGAAAAGGAGCTGGACCGGTTGGCGCGCGAGATCGCCGACCATGACCGGCGCTATCACGCCGAGGACGCGCCCACCATTTCCGACGCAGAGTATGATGCGCTCCGCCGCCGCAACGCCGCGATCGAGGAGCGTTTCCCGCTGCTGGTGCGGCCCGACAGCCCTTCCCACCGGGTGGGCGCGAAAGTGTCGGAGAAATTCGCCAAGGTGTTGCATCGCCGGCCCATGCTGTCGCTGGACAATGCCTTCAGCGATGAGGACGTGGCGGAGTTCCTTGGCCGGGTGCGCCGCTTTCTGGGGCTGAAGGAAGACGAGGCCATCATCGTCACCGCCGAGCCCAAGATTGACGGGCTTTCGGCGTCATTGCGTTATGAAAAGGGCCTTCTGGTGCAAGGCGCTACCCGCGGCGACGGCCAGGAAGGCGAGGACATTACCGCCAATCTCAGGACCATTTCCGACATCCCGCTGCGCTTGAAAGGCAAGCCGCCCGCGGTGCTGGAAGTGCGCGGTGAAGTCTATATGACGCACAAAGCATTCGAGACGCTCAACAAACGCCAGGAAAAAGACGGCAAGCCCACCTACGCCAATCCCCGCAACTCCGCCGCCGGTTCGGTGCGTCAGCTCGATCCCGGCATCACTGCCAGCCGCACCTTGAATTTCTTTGCCTATACCTGGGGCGAGATCAGCGAGCTCCCTGCCAAGAGCCAATGGGGCATGCTGGAGAAATTCCGCGATTATGGCTTTGTGGTCAATCCGCTGATCAAGCGTTGCGAGACGTTGGAGCAGATTCTGGATTTCTATCGCGACATCGAAACCCGCCGTGCCCGGCTGGGCTATGACATTGACGGCGTGGTCTACAAGGTTGACCGGCTCGACCTGCAGGAGCGGCTGGGTTTTGTCTCGCGCAGTCCCCGCTGGGCCACCGCCCACAAATTCCCCGCCGAGCAGGCCGAGACCGTGCTGGAGGATATCGAAATCCAGGTGGGCCGCACCGGCAAGCTGGCGCCGGTGGCGCGGCTGAAACCGGTGACGGTGGGCGGTGTGGTGGTGCGCAACGCCACCCTGCACAACGAGGACGAGATCGAACGGCTGGATGCGCGCATCGGCGATACAGTGGTGATCCAGCGGGCGGGCGACGTGATCCCCCAGATCGTGCGCGTGATCCTGGAAAAGCGGCCGAGGAACGCGAAACCCCACAAATTCCCCACCCTCTGTCCCGTCTGCGGCAGCCATGCGGTGCGTGAGGTGGACGAGAAGACCGGCAAGGTGGATGTGGACCGGCGCTGCACTGGCGGTCTGATCTGCGACGCGCAGACGGTGGAGCGGCTCAAATATTTCGTGGCGCGCGACGGCTTCGACATCGAGGGCCTGGGCGGCACCATGATCGAGCTGTTCCATAGCAAGGGCTTGCTGAAAGAGCCCGCCGACATTTTTGCCCTCACCGAAAAGCCGGAAAAGGTCGCCAAAGCGCTGGCCGACCATCGCGCGTTGCTGTCGGAAGAGCGCCGCGCCGCCGAAGGCAAGGAACGGGTCAAGACCAAGAGCAAAAAAGACGAGGGCGAAGGCAAGCTGGTGGAGAATCTGATGGCAGCGATCGAACACCGCCGCACCATCTCGCTGGACCGGCTGATCAATGCGCTGGGCATCCGCCATGTGGGCGAGACCACGGCGCGGCTGATCGCCCGGCATTACTGCACCATTGACGCCTTCCTCGACGGCATGAAAGCGCCCAATGCGCATGAGGAACTGGAAAGTCTGGAAGGCATCGGCGGCGTGGTGGCGGAAGCGATCGGGGATTTCTTCGCCGAGAAGCACAATGTGAAAGCACTGGACCGCCTGCTGGCGTGGCTGGAGGTGACGCCGATGGCGGCGGCAGCGCGCACCTCGCCGGTCTCCGGCAAGACCGTGGTGTTCACCGGCACCTTGGAAAAAATGACCCGCCAGGAAGCCAAGGCGCGGGCGGAAATCCTGGGCGCGAAAGTCTCAGGCTCGGTCTCGGCCAAGACCGACATTGTGGTGGCGGGTCCCGGCGCCGGCTCCAAGCTCAAGGATGCGCAGAAGCATGGTGTCCAAATTATGGACGAGGATGCCTGGCTGAAATTGATCTCGAGTTAGACCGCCCGCGTCGCCCGTTCCAGCCAGGCGCCGGTTTCCTCGTCCAGCAGGGGACGCAAGGTCTCGAACACCCGGGCGTGATAGGCGTTGAGCCAGAGGCGTTCGCCATCTGTGAGAAGACCGGGCTCGACCAGATTGAGGTCGATGGGCGCCAAAGTGATGGTCTCAAAGCTCATCATCGGCCGCTCGCCATCGGGCACGGGCTTGGGCTCGCTCACCACCACCAGATTCTCGATGCGGATGCCGTACTCGCCGGTCTTGTAGTAGCCGGGCTCATTGGAGCAGATCATGCCCGGCAGCAATGCCTGGTTCACCGGCCGCTTGGAAATGTTCTGCGGCCCTTCATGTACCGCCAGATATGAGCCTACGCCATGGCCCGTGCCATGGTCGTAATCCAGTCCGGCCTCCCATAACGGCCTGCGCGCGAAACTGTCCAATTGCATGCCGATGGTGCCTTCAGGGAAGCGCACCGTCGCCAGCGCGATATGGCCTTTCAGCACGCGGGTGAAGCGGTCCTTCATGTCGGCAGTGGGTTTGCCCACGATCACGGTGCGGGTGACGTCGGTGGTGCCGTCGGGATATTGCGCCCCGGAATCGATCAGGAACATCTCATTGTTGGCGATCATGCGATTGGTCGAGCGCGTCACCCGGTAATGCACGATGGCGCCGTTCGCGCCCGCGCCGGAAATGGAATCGAACGAAAGGTCGGAAAGATAATTGGTGGCGCGGCGGAATCCTTCCAGCGCTTCGGCGGCGGCGATCTCGGTGAGCGCGCCATTGGGCGCCTCGCGCGCGAACCAGCACAGAAAGCGCGACAGCGCCGCGCCGTCGCGGATATGGGCCTTGCGGGTGCCTTCGATCTCCAGCGGGTTCTTGCAGGCCTTGGGCAATTGGCAAGGATCGGCGGCGCGGATCAGCTTGGCGCCGGCGTGATCCAGGCGATCGAAAATGGCCGAGGCGGCGGTGGCGGGGTCCACCAGCACGTGCTTGCCCTTGAGGCCGTCCAGCGCGGCGGTGAAGGCGCTTGCCGGTTTGAGATGTACGCCATCGCCCAGATGCGCCACCAATCCGGGGCCGCGTTTCTCTTCGTCCAGGAACAATTCAGCGCTGCCATCGGCATGAAGAATGGCGAAGGCCACCACAAAGGGCGTGTGGGGAACGTCCTCGCCCCGGATATTGAACAGCCAGCAGACGGAATCGCACAAGGTGATCACCGTCGCATCGGCCCTGGATTTTTTCAACGACGCGGCGACGCGGGTGCGCTTGGCTTTGCTGTCCTCGCCCGAAAGATTGAAAGGATGCGGCGCGGCTTCGCCTTTCGGCGCCTCCGGCCGGCCGGGCCACACCGCGTCCAGCGGATTGGTGGAACAAGCAACAAGGCTTCCGCCCGCCTTTTCCGCCGCCTGGAGCAACGTCGCCACGCCATTGGCAGTGAGAAGCCAGGGGTCATAGCCCAGCTTGGCTCCCGCCGGCAGATGATCCGGCAGCCAGCCTTGCGGGCCTTCTGCCACCAGGTCGCGGGGCTCGAACAAAGATGTGTCGGTCTGCTTGCGCACCTGCAGCGTATAGCGGCCATCGACGAAGATCGCGGCCTTGTCCTTCAGCACCACCGCCGTGCCGGCCGAGCCGGTGAACGATGTGAGCCAAGCCAGCCTCTCGGCGTTGGCAGGTAGGTATTCATTCTGATGATCGTCGGAATGGGGAATGACAAAACCGTCCAGCCCGCGTTTGGCCAATTCCTCGCGCAGGGCTTTCAGGCGTGGCGCACACGTCGCAGCGTCGGAAACATCGTCATAGGTCTGGAATTGGGTGGTTTTGTCCATTTCTGGACTCTAGCGTTTTGGCTTTTCCAGCACCAGCGCGCTCCAGGGGCCTTCGCGGCGGCGGCCCAGGAACCGCAAGCGATGGTAGAAGGACAGCACCGTCGCCTCCTGATTGTGGAGCAGGCCCGACAGGACCAGCATGCCGCCGGGCTTTAACGCGCCCACGATCTGCGGCGCCAGCCGGGTCAGCGGCCCGGCCAGGATATTGGCAATAACAAGATCGTAAGGTGCGCTGGCGGCCAGCACGGGGTGAACCAGCCCGTCCGCCGTCACCGCCCTGACCAGCGGCCCCGCGCCATTGACGCGGGCGTTTTCTACCGTCACCTCCACCGCCACCGGATCGATGTCCGAGGCCAGCAGGGGCTTCTTCCACAGCTTGGCGGCGCCGATGGCCAGCAGGCCCGTGCCGGAGCCCAGATCCAGCACATTCTTGAACGGGCGGTGCGCCAACTCGCTAAGCACGGAAAGGCACAGAGCCGTCGTCTCATGATGACCGGTGCCGAAGGCCAGGCCCGCCTCGATGCGGATGGGGATCACGCCGTCGGGCACCTTGCCCTGATCGTGGGCGCCATAGACGAAGAAGCGGCCCGCGCGCACTGGCGGCAGACCCAACTGGGAGAGACGGATCCAGTCCTGGTCGGGCAGGGGCTCGACCGCGATGGCATGCCCGGCCAGGCGCGAGAGCAGCGCGGCATCGGGTTCTTCCGTGTACAGAGCTTCTACCGTGGCCGAAGGCCCAAATGGTTCCTCCGCGATCAAGACCGCCTGCGGCTCCGACGCTAGTTCGAGCAGCGAGGCCATGTCCGAGGCTTCGCTCTTGGCCAGCGTGACCCACGCTTTCCACAAAGGTGGATTGCTCATGTCATTGTTCATGCGATTATTTATGCCGGGGCCACGAACTGATCGATGACTTTCTTCTCGCCCGCCTTGTCGAATTCCACCGTGAGCTTGTTGCCTTCGACATAGCGCACCTGGCCATAGCCGAATTTCTGGTGGAAGACGCGGTCGCCGCGGGCGTAATGCGAGGCCGACGGATCGGAGGTCTGCGCCGAATAGGCTTGGGCCTCGATCAAAGGCGGGCGGCTGCGCGTATAGGCCTTATTGCGATTGGCTTCCGCGCGGTTGGCCTGTGCCCGTTTCCAGCCCGGGCTTTCATAGCCGGAGGAAAAAGCCGGCCCGCCCTGATTGTCGCGAAAGCCCATCGCCCCGCCATAGAAGCCTTCATCCACCACGGTATCGACATGGGCCTCGGGGATTTCGCTGAGGAAACGCGAGGGCAGCGCGCTCTGCCACGAGCCATGGACGCGGCGGTTGGCGGCAAAGGAAATTCGCGCCCGCTTCTTGGCGCGGGTGAGGCCCACATAGGCCAGTCTCCGCTCTTCCTCCAGCCCCGCCAGGCCATTCTCATCCATGGTGCGCTGGCTGGGAAACAGGCCTTCTTCCCAGCCGGGCAGGAACACAGTGTCGAATTCCAGGCCTTTGGCGGCGTGCAGGGTCATCAGATTGATGCGGTCGCCGGTCTCGTCCTGGGCCAACTCCATCACCAGCGAGACATGCTCCAGGAAGGCGGCAAGGGATTCATACTGCTCCATCGAGCGCACGAATTCTTTTAAGTTATCCAGCCGCCCCGGCGCCTCCGCCGATTTGTCGGCCTTGAGCATGTCGGTATAGCCGGACTCGTCCAGCACCATCTCCGCCAGTTCGGTGTGGGGCAGGACCTTGGCGGTCTCGCTCCAGCGGATGAAATTGGCAGAAAGCTCGGCCAGCGCCTTTTTCGCCTTGGGCGGCAATTCGTCGGTGTCAGCGATCTCGCGCGACGCCGCCAGCAGCGGTATTTGGCGGGCGCGGGCGAACGCATGGAGCGTCGCCACACTGGCGTCGCCGATGCCGCGCTTGGGCTTGTTGACGATGCGCTCAAAGGCCAGATCGTCGTCACCCTGGGCGATCAACCGCAGATAGGCCATGGCATCGCGGATTTCGGCGCGCTCATAAAAGCGCGGACCACCGATCACCCGATAGGGCAGGCCCAAAGAGATAAAACGGTCTTCGAATTCGCGCATCTGGAACGAGGCGCGCACCAGGATCGCCATGTCGCCAAAGCGCGCGCCCTGGCGATGGAGATCTTCCGCTTCGGCGGCGACGTTGCGGGCTTCTTCTTCGGCATCCCATACGCCTTGGACCTTGATCAATTCGCCCTGGTCGCCTTCGGTCCACAGCGTCTTGCCCAGCCGGCTCTTGTTGGCGGCGATCAGGCCCGAGGCCGCGCCCAAGATCACCGAGGTGGAACGGTAATTGCGCTCCAGCCGGATCACCTTGGCGCCGGGAAAATCGCGCTCGAAGCGCAGGATGTTTTCCACCTCGGCGCCGCGCCAGCCATAAATGCTCTGGTCGTCATCGCCCACCACACAGACATTGCCGTGGCTTGTGGCCAGCAGCTTGAGCCAGAGATATTGCACCACATTGGTGTCCTGGTACTCGTCCACCAGGATGTAGCGGAAGCGGTCGCGGTAATCGGCCAAGATGTCAGGATTGGTCCGCAGGATATTGAGCGTCTCAAGCAGAAGGTCGCCGAAATCCGCAGCGTTCAGCGCGCGCAGCCGTTCCTGATATTGACGATATAGCGATTTTCCTTTGCCGAAGGCGTAGGCCTGACCGTCGCTGCTGGAAAGATCGTCGGGCCTGAGGCCCCGGTTTTTCCAATCATCGATCATCGACGCCAAGGTCCGCGCCGGCCAGCGTTTCTCGTCAATGTTTTCTGCCTCGATCAATTGCTTCATCAGGCGCAGCTGATCGTCGGTGTCGAGAATGGTGAAATTGGATTTGAGGCCCGCCAGCTCGGCGTTCCGGCGCAGCATCTTGGCGCCGATGGAATGGAAGGTGCCCAGCCATTGCATCCCTTCGACCACGCCGCCGATCAGCGCGCCGATGCGATCCTTCATTTCGCGCGCCGCCTTGTTGGTGAAGGTGACGGACAGGATCTGGCCCGGCCAGGCGCGGCGCGTGGCCAGGATATGCGCCAGGCGGGTGGTCAGGACGCGGGTCTTGCCGGTGCCCGCGCCGGCCAGGACCAGCACCGGGCCGTCCACGGCCTCGACCGCCTCGCGCTGTTCCTTGTTGAGGCCGGCGAGATAGGGCGGATCGCGGGGAACGGGCGCGGACGGCTCCGGATCGCCGAAGGCCGCGTCCAGCGGGTCGGAATAGGGGGTGGGGCTCATGAGTCCGGATATTGTAGCAGGGCCGGCCAGGAAAAGTCCTGCTTTTGTTCTCCTGGCCCAGGTTCCGGTTTTTCAGTCTTTCTTGTGCGCGTCCAGATCGCGCCGGGCCTTCGCGTCGCGCGCCTTGCCCAGGCGCTTGAGATGTTTGGGCGTGCCGTGAAGGACGCGATTTTCTTCCGCCTTTTTGGCTTTCCCGTCCCGGGCCTTGGCTTTGCGGGCGCGGTTGAGATTGATGATCTCGGCCGCCATGGCCGTTAGCCCTGTTCGCGCTTTTGCGCCCGCGCATAGGCCGGCCGGTCCAGCACGCGCTTCACATAGGCTTCCAGAAGATCGGTCTTGGCCAAGAGCGGGCTTCCCAGGAACAGGGCGAACGTGGTGGCGAACAATATGTCCACGGCCGAGAATCTCTCGCCCAGAACATAAGGGCCCTTGGCCAAAGTCGCGTTGATGAACGCCATCACTTCGGTGCTGTTCACCCAGCCCGCGGTGCCGCGCGGCACCTCATGCTTGAGGAATTGGCTCACGAAGGCTGGTTCCATCACGCCGCCATAATAAGCCAGCCAGGAGACGTAAGGCCCACGCAATGGATCGCCCACCATGGGGCCGATCCCGGCCTTGGGGAATTTGTCGGTGAGATAAAGCGCGATGGCGGAGGATTCGAACACCGGTATGCCGTCATCCAGGATGGCGGGCGCCTTGCCGTGAGGATGTGGATTGGCGTCATCGCGCGCGCCGCTGCCGTCGCCGCGGCGGATATTGACGATCTTGATCTCATACGGCGCGCCCAGTTCTTCCAGCAGGAAGATGAAACGGGATGAGCGCGATTTGGGCGCGTGGAACAGCGTGATCATGGGGGTAAGGCTAGATACTCGTGCGCGCCACGGCAAGGGCGTGGATGCGCAACGCGCTGGCCAAGGCGCGGGAGCCGCGTGTCTCGTCGATGCTTTTGATCAGCCCCGCCACGCTGCGGCCGGTGTTTTTGGCTTCCGTCTCAAGCACAACCCAGAATTCTTCTTCCAGGGCCACCGAGGTGCGATGGCCAGAGAGAGAGAAAGAGCGCTTTTTCAGCATGGGTCCCTTTTCCTCGCGCTTACGCGCTCGCCAGGGATGACCGCTTCGCGGTCACTTCGGCGCGATCATATCCTCGGGCCGCACCAACCTGTCGAATTCTTCCGCCGTCACATAGCCGCCCTTGACAGCTTCTTCCCGCAAATTGGTGCCGTTCTTGTGCGCGGCCTTGGCGATCTTGGCGGCATTGTCATAGCCGATCTTGGGCGCCAGCGCGGTCACCAGCATCAGCGAGCGGTCCAGCGCCGCCTTGATATTGTCTAGCCGGGGCTCGATCCCCACCACCATATTGTCGGTGAATGAGACGGCCGCGTCGGCCATCAACCGCACGCTTTGCAGGAAATTATAGGCCATCACGGGATTGTAGACGTTGAGCTCGAAATGGCCCTGGCTGTCGGCAAAGGTGATCGCTGTGTTGTTGCCGAAAATCTGCACACAGACTTGGGTCATCGCCTCGCTTTGGGTGGGGTTGACCTTGCCCGGCATGATGGACGAGCCGGGCTCGTTCTCCGGCAGCGCCAATTCGCCCAGGCCCGAACGCGGGCCCGAACCCAACAGGCGGATGTCATTGGCGATCTTGAACAGGCTGGCGGCCACCGTGTTGATCGCGCCGTGGCTGAACACCATGGCGTCATGGGCGGCCAACGCTTCGAATTTGTTGGGTGCGGTGGTGAAGGGAAGACCGGTGATGGCGGCGATGCGGTCGGCCACCATTACGTCGAAACCCACCGGCGCATTCAGGCCGGTGCCCACTGCGGTGCCGCCTTGGGCCAATTGCATCAGCTTGGGCAGGGTCTGTTCGATGCGCTCGATGCCATTCTGGATCTGGGTGGTATAGCCGGAAAATTCCTGGCCCAGGGTGATGGGCGTCGCGTCCTGGGTATGGGTGCGGCCGATCTTGATGATGCCCTTCCAGGCCTGCGACTTGTCGTTCAGCGCATTGCGGAGTTTCTGCAGCGCCGGCAGCAGCCGGTGAACGATCTCTTCCGCGCAGGCGATGTGCATCGCCGTGGGATAAGTGTCGTTCGACGACTGGCTCATATTGACGTGATCGTTGGGATGAACGGGCTTTTTCGAGCCCATCGTCCCGCCCAGCATCTCGATGGCGCGGTTCGAGATCACTTCATTGGCGTTCATGTTGGATTGCGTGCCCGAGCCGGTCTGCCACACCGCCAGGGGGAAATGATCGTTGAGCTTGCCTTCGATCACCTCTTGCGCGGCGGCGGAAATCGCCTCGCCCAATTTCTGGTCCAGATGGCCCAGCGCCATGTTGGTCTGCGCCGCGGCCAGTTTGACGATCCCCAGGGCGCGGACGATGGGCAGCGGCTGCTTCTCCCAGCCGATCTTGAAATTGCCCAGCGAGCGCTGCGCCTGTGCGCCCCAATAACGGTCGGCCTGCACTTCGATGGGACCGAAGCTGTCGGTTTCGGTCCTGGTGGGGATTTTGTTGCTCATGGCGCCCTTCGATAAACTCAAGATCAATTGGGGCCCGGGTACTATTTCTTTCGGAAAGAATCCAGGCTGACCACTTCCCCGGGGGGCGCCTTGTCGGCGGGCAAAGCGGGTTCGGAGGGTGGTTCGGCCTCGGGCGGCGCCACCGGCACCATCATCGGGGCGGGCGCGGCCTTGGCCTCGCTTTCGCTTCGGAATTGCAGGCCGAATTGCACGCCGGGGTCGAAAAAGGCGGTGAGCGCAGCGAAGGGAATATGCAGCGGCGCGGGTAATTTCTTGAAGGTGAGCGTCACCTCGAAATAGTCCTCCTTCACCTTCAGCGCCCAATATTGGTGCTGGATGATGATGGTCATTTCGTCGGGATATTGCTCCTTGAGGAAATCGGGAATCTCCACACCGTCGGCATGGGTCTTGAAGGTGAGATAGAAATGATGCGCCCCGATCAGGCCAGATTTCTCGATGCGCTTGAGCGCGTCGCGCACCACGCCGCGCAACGCCTGGTCGGTCAGGGCCTGATAGCCGATGAAATCCTTCGCCATGAGGCTTTCAGACTAAGCGCGGGAAAGAAGGAGTCAATCGCGGGAACCCTGCGTTTAAGTTGCGGGCGGTAAAATTGGCGCAGGTGCAGCAATCATGGAACCCAAAGGTTTATCAAGCCGTTGTGAGAGGGACGGCGACGAGGGTCAAGCTCCGTGAAAATCGCACAGATTGCGCCATTGGTGGAAAGTGTACCGCCGCGCCTTTATGGCGGTACCGAACGCGTGGTATCATGGCTGACTGAGGAATTGGTTGCCCAGGGCCATGACGTGACCCTGTTCGCCAGTGGCGATTCGCGCACCAAAGCGAAGCTCGCCCCGATTGTGCCGCGCGCGCTCCGGCTCGATGGCATTCATAATTCCTTGACCTACAATATCATAATGCTGGATCAGGTCGCCGAGCGGATGGCGGAATTCGATGTCCTGCATTTCCACATCGATTTTTTCCACTATCCGATCTTCCGCAACATGGCGCACAAGACGCTGACCACATTGCACGGGCGTCAAGACTTGCCCGAACTGCCCGATATCTACCGCGCCTTTCCTCATATGCCGCTGGTCTCGATTTCCCAGCATCAGAGGAAGCCGGTGCCCCCGGTCAATTGGATGGGCACCGTCTATCATGGGCTGCCCGAGAGGCAGTTTCACGAAGGCGGCGGCAAGAGAGGCTATCTGGCCTTCCTGGGCCGCATCTGCGCCGATAAGGGCCCTGTGGACGCCATTGCCATCGCCGCCAAGGCCGGCATGCGGCTCAAAATGGCGGCCAAGGTGGACCCGGTGGACCGGCCCTATTTCGAGGAGGTGATTCGCCCCCTCCTGGCCAGAAGTCCCCATGCGGAATTCATCGGCGAGATCGATGACAGCCAGAAACAGGAGTTTCTGGGCAATGCCCGGGCGCTTCTGTTTCCCATCAGTTGGCCCGAGCCGTTCGGGCTGGTGATGATCGAGGCCATGGCCTGCGGCACGCCGGTGATCGCCTATCGCTGTGGCTCGGTGCCCGAAGTGCTGGAAAACGGTCTTACCGGCTTTGTGGTGGACGACGCGGCGCAAGCGGCGAACGCGGTCGGACGCCTGGATCAGTTGTTCCGCCCCACCATCCGCTCGCGGTTCGAGGAGCGTTTCAGCGCCCGCGCCATGGCGAACGAATATTGCAGGATTTATCGCCGGCTGATCGGCCTGCAAGGCGCCGAAAGCCCGGCAGTCGAAGCAGCCTGATGATTTGCTTGGCGATTTGAACGAGACGATTTGCCTGACGATTTGCCGGGCGATTTAGACGACGATTTGGAAGAGTGACCATGGAGGCCAAGCCCCTCCCGCTAGCGCCTGACGAGACATCCAGTTTCTACATCCAGGCGACCGAATCCATCCAGGAGCGCTGGCCGCGCATTCTCAAAAGCGGCGACACGTTCGGCCTGTTCGACGCCCTGGGCGACGTGATCGAGCCGCACATCTCTCCCGGCGGTCTCTTCCATAACGACACGCGTCATCTCTCTGGCCTGGAATTCCTCATCAATGGACAGCGGCCGGTGCTTTTGTCCTCGGCGGTCGAGAATGACAATGTCGTGCTCACGGTCGATCTCTCCAATCCCGATATTTACGAGAACGGGAAGATTGTGCTGCCACGAGAGACCGTGCATGTGCGCCGCTCCAAATTCCTCTGGCAGGACACGGCCTATGAACGCTTCGCCATACATAATTTCGACACCCGCAGCCATCGTTGCATTTTCACTTTCAATTTCGCCGCGGATTTCCGCGATCTGTTCGAAATCAGGGGCATAAAGCGTGCGAAGCGTGGCGAAATCACCACCCAGTTCGCGGACCAACGGCTTACCTTCCGGTATCAGGGCCTCGACGGGATCACACGTGTCACCGACATTCATCTCGATCCCAAGCCCGACCGCTTGAGCGAGAGCCAGGCCGCTTTCGCCTTCGACCTGAAGGCCGGGGAGCAGTGCGCCATCGTGCTCACGGTGCGGTGCGGGACGACAGACCCGCAGACCATGAACTTCTCCGAGCCCTATCGCGCGGCCAGGCGCGCGGCGCAGAAGGCCGCTGAGCTGGGCGGCACGGTGTCAAGCTCCAATGCGCTGGCCAACCGCATGATGCACCGGGCGGCGGCCGATCTTTCCATGCTGATCACCCACACCGCCGAAGGTCCCTATCCCTATGCGGGCACACCATGGTTTTCGACCCCGTTCGGGCGCGATGGGTTGATCACCGCCTTGCAGATGCTGTGGATCGATCCGTCCATCGCGCAGGGTGTGCTGCGCTATCTCGCCCGCACCCAGGCGACCAAGATGGACCCCAAAGCCGACGCCGAACCGGGCAAGATCCTGCATGAGACGCGGGCCTGCGAGATGGCCAATCTGGGCGAGGTGCCGTTCGGCCGCTATTACGGCAGCATCGATTCCACGCCTTTATTTGTGCTGCTGGCGTCGCGCTATTTCCTGCGCACCGGCGACCAGGTCACCATCCGCGCGCTCTGGCCGCATCTCAAGGCGGCGCTGGAATGGATCGACCGCTATGGCGACCGCGACGGCGACGGCTTTGTCGAATATTACCGCGAGAGCGAGGACGGCCTGGCCAATCAGGGCTGGAAGGACAGCTATGATTCCATTTTCCATGCAGATGGCCGTCTGGCGACGGGATCGATCGCGTTGTGTGAAGTCCAGGCCTATGTCTATGCGGCCAAGAAAGGCGCCGCATTGATGGGGCGCATGCTGGGCGAGCATGCTCACGCCGACCAGTTGGATGACGCCGCGGAAAAACTGCGCGAGAAATTCGAGGCGGCGTTCTGGTGCGAGGAGCTGGGCGTCTATGCCATCGCGCTGGACGGCGAGAAAAAGCGTTGCCGGGTGCGCACCTCCAATGCCGGGCAGGTGCTCGTTGGCGGCATCGCCTCACCCGAGCGCGCCGCGCGGTTGGCCGAGACGCTGATGACACCGGAAATGTTCTCGGGCTGGGGCGTGCGCACTGTGGCGTCGGATGCGCCCCGCTACAATCCCATGGCCTATCATGACGGCTCGGTCTGGCCGCATGACAATTCGCTGATCGCCTTGGGTCTGGGACGCTATGGCTTCAAGCGCGCCGCCGCCGCAATTTTCGAGGGCATGTTCGATGCTTCCACGCATATGGAGTTGATGCGATTCCCGGAGTTGTTCTGCGGCTTTTCCCGCCGCCGCGGCACCGCGCCCACGCTTTATCCCGTCGCTTGTCAGCCTCAGGCCTGGGCCAGCGCCGCGCCGTTTGCGCTCCTGGAAGCCTGTCTGGGCATCGTTTGCGACCAGGCCAAGCGCGAAATCCGCTTCCACAATCCGCTGCTGCCCCGGTTCATGGAGGAAATCCGCATCCACAATCTCAACCTGGATGGAGCGTCGGCGGATATCTGCCTGCGCCGGCGCGGCGAAGGCACGGAAGTGGCGATCCTGGCCCAGCGCGGCGATGTTTCGATTCGCATAGCTCAATAGCGGTGCGGCCGCTTGCGGCATTGGCCGCCCAGCGTGTAAGCCGTTCCAGAAATGACAGATCGAATTTATCACGCTCCGGCGCGGCCGCCGGAACCCCAGCCCGTGGAGGTGCCGCAGCCGGAAGTCCGGGCCGCCGAAGCTGCCGAAGACCGCAGCGCGCTGGCATTCCTCAAAGTCTTTCGCCACCGCAATTACCGGTTGTTCTTTTCCGGCCAACTGGTCTCGCTGATGGGAACCTGGATCACCAACGTCACCCAGGGCTGGCTGGTCTACAGCCTGTCGCATTCGCCGCTGCTTCTGGGCGTGACGTCTTTCGCCGGGTCGGTGCCGGTGTTCTTCTTTTCCGCCTTCGGCGGCGCGATCTCCGATCGGTTCGACCGCCGAAAGCTGCTGCTTCTCACCCAATCGCTGGCCTGCGTGGAATCGGCGGCGCTGGCGGTCCTCACTTTGGGCCACTGGATCAGGGTGTGGGAGATCATCTGTCTGGCGCTGTTTCAGGGCTTCATCAATGCCTTCGACGTGCCCATCCGCCAGGCGATGACGGTGCAGATGGTAGGGAAAGAAGACCTTCGCCACGCCATTTCGCTCAATTCCATGATGTTCAATCTGGCGCGAGTGGTCGGGCCCAGCATCGCCGGCATCCTGATCGCGCTGGTGGGCGCGGGCACCTGCTTTTCAATCGACGCTGTGTCGTATGGCGCGGTGATCGTGAGCCTGGTGATGATGCATTTCGTGGCCAAGCCGCCCCGGAAGCACGCCGCGCCGTTCCGCGCCGTCAAGGATGGCGCTATCTATATCTGGCATACACGCGAGCTTCGCGTCTCGCTGGTGCTGATCGCCTTCTGCTCGGCCTTTGGCGCGGCGTATTTGAGTCTTCTGCCGGCCTTCGCCCGCGACGTGCTGCATCAAGGTAGTGAAGGCCTAGGCTTTCTTTATACCGCGGTGGGGGCGGGGGCCTTCTCGGGCGCCTATGCGCTGGCGCGGGTGCCCGACCGGCATCTTTTCGCCACGCCGGTGGTGGCGGCGCTGTGCTTCGGTATCTCGCTGATCCTCTTTTCCCAGTCGCATTGGTTCGGGCTGTCGATGCTGCTGCTGCTGCCGGCTTCGTTCAGCCTGATGCTGTTGGGCGGCTCGACCAATTCCATCATCCAGCTGCTTTCGCGTGACGATATGCGCGGGCGCGTGGTGGCGTTCTACGCCATGGGTTTCCTGGGGATGATGCCGTGGGGCGCGTTGATCCTGGGCTGGGTGGCCGAGCATTTTGGCACCGGCCGCGCCGTGGCGCTGGGCGGCACCATCTGCATCCTGGCGGCTCTGCTGGCCTGGTATGACCGGCGCGGCGAAGCGTGGAAATTGAAGGCGGCGGAGTAAGTGGGGAGCTTCTGTTGCCCGGTGCTCCCCGAACCGCGCTTACCTAATTAATTAGGCAGCGAGCACCATTTGATTGTCGTTGGCACTTGTACGATTAGCCCGATAACGGCGGAACCATACCGAGCGAAAGGACAGCCTTTACACGTCCGTCGATCCTGTTTCGCCCCCACAGAAGCCCATCGGAATGGGCTTGTGGTGGAGGCGCCGGGTACCGCCCCCGGGTCCGGGCCGCTTATTACGAAGCCGTTTATCGCCGTAGCCGGTTGCCCGGCTTTTCTAATATAAGGTGTGATCGTTAAATTTTGAAGCCGCGTGATGCCGCGGGAACCTATTGATATGCGCCAATATCTTGATTTGATGGATAAAGCCCTTCGCCACGGTGTGGAAAAGGGCGACCGCACCGGCACCGGCACACGCTCGATCTTCGGCCATCAGATGCGCTTCGATCTGGCCG
>Ga0075522_10001868_pt1 | contig 15844 bp, 15 predicted proteins | sample NGEPerA_FD_74796 | JGI IMG/M metagenome (GOLD analysis project Ga0075522, IMG submission 74796) | Arctic peat soil microbial communities from the Barrow Environmental Observatory site, Barrow, Alaska, USA - NGEE PermafrostL2-A | ecosystem: Environmental > Terrestrial > Soil > Wetlands > Peat ... | reverse complement strand
TGGAAAATGCGAATCTTTTCAACGTTACGGTTGCCCGCCGCGCCCAGCATTTTCAACATCGAGGGTCATCTAAGTGATTGATTTTGAGTCGATTTTTTAGAAGTGTGAATCGAATAGCGCGAAGAGCGGGAGGGGGCGCGGAAGGCGTGCCGTAGCAGCTTGGTTAACAACGCGCGTGTTGACTTTCAGTATTGCTGTTGACTTTCCGCATTGGAGCGGATTGTTCTCCCATCATGTCCTTCAACACCTTCGGCCATATGTTCCGCGTCACGACCTTCGGCGAGAGCCACGGGGTTGCGATCGGCTGCGTGGTCGATGGCTGTCCGCCGCTGCTGCCGCTCACGGCCGAAGACATCCAGCATGATCTCGACCGCCGCCGCCCCGGCCAGTCGCGCTTCACCACGCAGCGCCAGGAGGCCGATGCGGTCAAAATCCTGTCCGGCGTGATGGCGCATCCGGAGACCGGCGTACAGGTAACGACGGGCACGCCGATCGCGCTTTTGATCGAGAATACCGATCAGCGCTCGAAGGACTATTCCGACATCAAGGACAAATTTCGCCCGGGGCATGCTGACTTCACCTATGAGGCCAAATATGGCCTGCGCGACTATCGCGGCGGCGGCCGCTCCTCGGCGCGCGAGACCGCGACCCGCGTTGCCGCCGGCGCCATCGCGCGAAAAATCCTGCCGGGCGTGAAGGTGCGCGGCGCGCTGGTGCAGATGGGCCCGCACAAGATCGACCGCGACAAGTGGGATTTCGAGGAGATCGCAAAAAATCCGTTCTTCTGCCCCGACAAGGACAAGGCTGCGTTTTTCGAGGGCTATCTCGACGGTATCCGGAAAAAAGGCTCGTCGATCGGCGCCGTCATCGAGATCGTGGCCGAAGGCGTCCCGGCCGGCCTCGGCGCGCCGATCTACGCCAAGCTCGATGCGGATCTGGCGGCGGCGCTGATGAGCATCAACGCGGTCAAGGGCGTCGAGATCGGCGCCGGCTTTGGCGCGGCTGAATTGTCGGGCGAAGAGAACGCCGACGAGATGCGCATGGGCAACCAGGGCGTTAGCTTCCTGTCCAACCACGCCGGGGGCATCTTGGGCGGTATTTCGACGGGCCAGCCGGTGGTCGCGCGCTTCGCCGTGAAGCCGACCTCGTCGATCCTCTCGTCGCGCCGCACGGTCGATCGCAAGGGCGCCGACACCGACATTTTGACAAAAGGCCGCCACGACCCCTGCGTCGGCATCCGTGCGGTACCGGTCGGCGAAGCCATGATGGCATGCGTGCTGGCGGATCATTTGCTCAGGCATCGCGGGCAGGTGGGCGGATAGATCCTGCAGGGTGGGTTGGAGGCGAAGCCGTAACCGACCATTTTGCTTATTCCCCGTAAACTCCGTGATGCATGGATGATGCCTATCGTTCTCCTGCCGCAATTGAGTTGGCACTTCTGAAAAAGCTGCTCGAGAGGGATTTTCCTGGCCGCGACGAAAATCTGATCTTTTATTAGATGGATTATGCTTCGGCTTAATCCGCCCGAGTTGCGGGCGTACGCGCTGCATCCGTCGTTGCGCTAGCTCACAATCTGTACGGCATCCGGACGCCGGGATCCCCCGACGCGAAATCCTTGGTGTTTCGCGTGACCAGAAGCATCGCGTTTGCCTGCGCCGTCGCCCAGATCATGGCGTCGGGCGACTTGATGTGATGGGCGCGACGCAGGCTGACGGCACGCTCTGCGATGTCTCCATCCAGCGCGATGAGATCGAAACTGCCCAGGAAGCCGCGTGTAGCATCCTCGACCTCACTGCTGGCGCCGACCATCACCTCCATCCAAGTGACGATGCTGATGGCTTTTTCCGTATAGCGCTGCAGTTCAGTGCGGGCCTGGGGCACGGCGTTGAGATAGTCGACCAGGATATTGGTGTCGAACAGCGCCTTCACCATTCGCCACGCGCTTTTTCCTGATAGGCCAGGCCATCGACCTTGCGCTTGCCCCACAGGCCAAACGCATCACCTTGCTGGCCGCCACGTCGCTTGCCGACATAGTCGTCGATCGCTTCGCGGATCAGGGCCGCGCGCGATCTCTTTTGCTTTTTCGACAATTCGTCCAGCACTTGAATCTGAGCATCGCCGATATCGACCAGGGTCCGCATTGTTCATACCATGATATATGATGCCGATATCATATATCATTTTTGCGAAATTTCAACCCCTACCAAGCGCCGCTATGGAGCGATACTTGCCCGCAACATTGGCCGTGGCCAGGGCGCAAACGCAAAGCAGTTGCATCCGCTTGACGCGCGCGGAACTTGCCCCGCAAATACTGGACCGATGGACCCCCTGGCTTTGCACAAAGTCGCCGAATGGCTGATCGACGGCGCGCGATCGGCGCCGACGCCGGTTGGGTTGTTGAGGGAGACCTGCGAACGCCTGGTCGCGGCAGGCGTACCGCTCTGGCGGGTCGGCGCCTTCGTCAAGACGCTGCACCCCGACCTGTTCGGCCGCGCCTTCATCTGGCGACAGGGCGCCGAGGTCGTCGTCAATGCCGCCGACTTCGATTTCGAGCAGACGCAGGAATTCATCCAGAGCCCGCTCGCCATCGTCTACGAGACCGGGCGTGAAGTCCGTTATCGGCTCGACGATCCCGAAAGCCGTCGCTTCCCGTTCTTCGACGATATGCGCGCCGAGGGTGTCATCGATTACATCGCGTTGCCGCTATTGTTCACCGACGGCTCGACTCATGTATCGAGCTGGACCACGAAAGAACCCCGCGGATTCACCGACGCGGAGCTCGACGGGTTGCGGATGATCATCCGCCCGTTTGCCCGGCTCGGCGAAATCTTCGCGCTGCGGCGCACCGCCTCGACGCTGCTCGACACCTATGTCGGCAACCGCGCCGGCGAGCGGATCATGGCCGGCCGGATTCGCCGCGGCCACGCCGAAACCATGCAGGCCGCGATCTGGCTGTCGGACCTGCGCGGCTTCACGGCCTTGTCCGATCGCCTGCCGTCCGAAACGGTGGTGGATATCCTCAATGGCTATTTCGATTGCCAGGTGGCCTCGATCAGGACCCACGGCGGCGAGGTGCTGAAGTTCATGGGGGATGGGCTGCTCGCGGTGTTTCCGGTCGACGAATATGTCGGCGATATCGGAAAGGTCTGCGGCCATGTGCTGGACGCTGCGCGCGAATCCCGCGCCAGCGTCGAGGCACTGAACTACCCGATCGGCGAAACCGTCGAGCGCTTCCGGTTCGGCGTCGCCTTGCATGTAGGGACCATCCTCTACGGCAATATCGGCGGCGGCAACCGGCTCGACTTCACCTGCATCGGGCCTGCCGTCAACCTCGCCGCGCGGCTGGAAAAGATCGCCGGCCGCCTGCACCGCACCATCGTGGCGTCGGAAGGTTTTGCCGGCATTTCCGCCGGCGGCTGGACCGACCTCGGCGAATTCCCGATCGCGGGGTTTTCGAAGGCCGAGCGCGTCTATGGCCTGGCGGATGAAACGCCGGCGGCGTCATCCTGAGGCGCGAGCCTCTTTGGCGAGCCTCGAAGGATGACGGAAGATAGCGGACGCGGCCATCCTTCGAGACGCCGCGCAAATGCGCGGCTCCTCAAGATGTTTTCTCTATTCCTCCGGTTCGGTGGTGAACAGCAGCGGATAGCCTTTGGCGCGGCCGGCGTCGGTGGCGCGCGTCGCCTTGGTCTCGGCGACGTCCTTGGTGAAGACGGCGACCACGCAGACGCCGCGGCGGTGCGCAGTGATCATGACCTTGTGGGCCTCATCCTCGGTCATGCGGAATTCGCCCTTCAGCACGGTGACGACGAATTCGCGCGGCGTGTAGTCGTCGTTGACGAGGATGACCTTGTGCAGCTTCGGTCGTTCGGTCTTGGTCTTGACCCTGGTCTTTGGCTTGGTGACGGCGTCGATCATTGCGGCGGCACCTGTTCTCCCTGGCTCCTGCCCGAGGAGTTTACAGCGTTCCGGCCCGCCGTGGAACCTGTGCTTTACGATGGCTTCATTGCAGCGGCGGGACGTTGCGCAGATAGGCGATGATGTCGGCGAGGTCGGTTTGCTTCAGGCCGGCATAATAGCCATAGGCCATCGGCGGTTTCAGCGCCCGGCCGTCGCGCGCGGTGCCATGGGTGATGGCGCGGCCGATTTCGGCATCGCTCCAGGCGCCGATCCCGAGGGTGGCGTCGGAGGTGATGTTGGGGGCGATGCTGTCGGGGGTTCCAGCCGGCGCGCCCGCCAGCGCGGGGAAAGCCCGGCCGCCGCGGCCCAGCCCGTTCTTGAACTCGGAGACGCCGCGCGACCAGGCGGCATGGCATTCCATGCAGTGACCGATGGTCACGAGATAAGCGCCGTGCCGGACCGGATCGGCCAGCATCGCCTTGGTGAATCCGGCCTCGGCGTCCGGATAGGCGTCGCGGCGCACCGGCGCCGTGTAGACGGGATCGGAGCTTTCGCGGCGGATCGGCTTGACCGTACGCAGATAGGCGACGATGGCGTCGAGATCGTCCGGCAGCAGCGCGCGGTAGAAATTGGCCAGCATGATCGCCGCCAGCGGCGCGCCGGCAAGCCGGCCGTGATCGGGGCGCATGCCTTCGACGAGTGCGCGCTTGATCTCGGCGTCGCTCCAGCTTCCGATCCCGGTCTCGGTGTCCTGCGTGATGTTCGGCGCGGTGGCGGTGAAAGCCGGCGTCACGAAGGTAAGTCCGCCGGAAAAGGCCTTGTCGGGGATCGTCTTCCCGTCGGCATCGCGCGGCGAGTGGCAATTGCCGCAGGCCATGATGGTGTTGACGAGATAGCCGCCGCGCTCGGCGGGCGATTCAGCGGCAGCACCTTGGGCCGCCGTCACCAGCACGGCGCAAGCCGCGATCGCGATCCGAAACATCACGCCCCCTTCAATTCGAGGGTGCTGTATCGCACGTCAAACCGGCGTCGCAAAGTGCGGGGGTCCGGGATTGCGGTAGGCTTGCGGCTAACTCGAATGTGAACGCGAACGCATGTTCCCGCTTTTCGGATGTCGGTTTGCGTGTCACGATCCCGGCATTCGACGGGAGGGCCGCTGATGCGCTGGTATGTCTCGATCGGGGCGGTGCTGGTTGCCGGCGCGCTCGCCGGAGCCGGCGACGCAGGGTTCGCCGCGCCGAAACCGGGCGCGCAAATCACGGCGCAATCCACCGGCAAGCCGCAGGCCGCGTCGGTCGACGTCGAACTGATCCTCGCCGTCGACGTCTCCTATTCGATGGACATGGACGAGTTGGCGATCCAGCGCGAGGGCTACGCGCAGGCGATCGTCTCCAGGGAATTTTTGCAGGCGCTGAAAAGCCTGCCCAACGGCAAGATCGCGATCACCTATTTCGAATGGGCGGCATCCGGCGACCAGAAGGTCATCATTCCCTGGCGGCTGATCGACGGTCCGGAAACCGCCGATGCCGTCGCCGACGAAATCATGAAGGCGCCGATCCGCCGCGCCTCGCGCACCTCGATCTCGGGCGCCATCTATTTCGCGATGCCGCTGTTCGACACCGATCCCTATCGCGGCCTGCGTCGCGTCATCGATATTTCCGGCGACGGGCCGAACAACAACGGCGCGCCCGTCGTCGGCGCCCGCGACGAGGCGCTCTCCAGGGGTATCGTCATCAACGGCCTGCCGATCATGGTGAAGGAGCCGTCCTTTTCGAGCGTGGATATCGAAAATCTCGATTGGTACTACGAGGATTGCGTGATCGGCGGTCCCGGCTCCTTCGTGGTCTCGATCAAGGATCGCGAAAAATTCAAGGAAGCGATCCGCGCCAAGCTGCTGCTCGAAGTGGCCGGGCGTACGCCGGATCGCCCCGTTGTCCCGGTGGCCGAGAAGGAACCGCGGATGTCCTGCCTGATCGGGGAGAAGATCTGGCAGGACAGATGGGGGAGATGAGGCCCGTCATCATCGCGTAACGGTTCAGCGCGCAAACCGCGCCACCAGTTCGACATGCGGCGTATGGCGGAACTGGTCGACCGGTGTCACTTCCTCGAGCCGATAGCCGCCACCGACCAGAATCCGCGCGTCGCGCGCGAAGGTCGCGACGTTGCAGGACACCGCGACCACCACGGGAATCTTGCTGGCCGCAAGCTGCGTCGCCTGTGCCTGCGCGCCCTGCCGCGGCGGGTCAAACACGATCGTGTCGAAGTCGCGCAATTCGGACGGCATCAGCGGGCGGCGAAACAGGTCGCGCGCTTCCGCCTTGACCGGCTTCAATCCCGGGGTCGCCATCGCCGCCTTCTGCATCGCCGTCACCGCGCCGGCGTCGCTGTCGAAAGCGGAGACCCGCGCCTTTGCCGCGAGCCGCAGCGCGAACGGGCCGACGCCGCAAAACAGATCGGCGATGTGTTTGGCGCGCGTGCACTGGCTGGCCACCAGTGCCGCCAGCGCTCCCTCGCCCGCGACGGTTGCCTGCAGGAACGAGCCGGGCGGCAAGGTCACCCGTGCCGCGCCGATCGCAATCGTCGGCGGCGTCCGCATCAGCACCAATTCGCCATGGCGCGTCAGCCGCGCCAGGTGGTGCTGTTCGGCGATCCGCGACAGCGTTGCGATCAGTTTCGCCGGCAGCGGTCCGGAGCCGCGGACATCGACATCGAGGCCGGTGTCGGTTGCCGTGATCTGGATATCGAGCGGCTTTCCGGTCGGTGTCAGCGGCTCGGCGAGCGCCCAGGCCGCCTCCAGCGCGCCGCTCAAGCCGGGATCGAGGATCGGGCAGCGGCCGACCGGCACGATGTCGTGGGAGCCGGCCGCGGCGAAGCCGACCTTGAGCACCTCATGCGTACCGGTCCTTGCATGCAACGTGATCCGCCGCCGGCCGAGGCCATGGGCGTCGACCAAGGGCGCGACGTCGCAATCGAGCTTGGCCTGCGCCAATGTCTCGACGACGAGGTTGCGTTTCCAGGCGCGATAGCGCTCGCTCTCCCAATGCTGGATCGCACAGCCGCCGCAGACACCGAAATGCGGGCAGAACGGCGTGACACGCTCCGGGCTGGCGCGCTCGACGGCGAGCAGGCGGCGGCGGTCGGGATGACCCGTAACCTCGGCAACCTCCACGGTCTCGCCGCCAAGCGTGTACGGCACATAGATGCAGCGGCCATCGATCAGCGCAACTCCGTCGCCGAAATGACCGACATGGTCGATGACAAGCCGTTCAACCACGGCGCGCGCCGATAAAGAATTCGATGTTGCCGTCGCCGCCCTTGATCGATGACGGGAACAGCTGAATGTCGCTGCATCCCAATGACATCGCAAACGCTGCGATGTCGTCGCAGACTTCCTGGTGCACCATGGCGTTGCGGATAATGCCGCCCTTGGAATGCTTTCGCGGCGCCTCGAATTGCGGCTTTATCAACGCCAGCAGACGCATCGGCGCCGCCGCCAGCGACAGCGCGACCGGCAGCACGGCCTTCAGCGAGATGAAACTGACATCGATGACGACGACGTCGGGGCGCATCGGCAGCCGCCTGTCCTCGAGCGTGCGGATGTCGGTCTCTTCCATGGAAACGATCTTGGGATGACCGCGTAGCGAGGAATGCAACTGCTCGCGCCCGACATCGATCGAGAATACGAGATCGGCGCCGCTTGCGAGCAGCACCTCGGTGAAGCCGCCGGTCGATGCGCCGACGTCGAGGCAGATATGCCCTTCGATCTCGATCGGGTATTGTTCCAGCGCGCCCGCAAGCTTGACGCCGCCGCGCGAGACATAGGGATGCGCGGGCTGCGCCTGCAGCACGGCGTCGGTGGCAATCGTATCGGAGGGTTTTGCAACCGGTCTGTTATTGGCGATCACGAGGCCGGCCTCGATCGCGGCGCGCGCCCGCGCCCGGCTCTCGAACAGGCCGCGTTCGACCAGCAGCACATCGGCGCGCTTGCGGGGAGGGGCTTTCAACGCGATGCTCGCAGCCGCGCGGCGGCCAGGCGCGCGCAGGTTTCGAACGCGGCCAGGTCATGCCAGAGGTCCGCCGGCGCCTGCGGCGGCGTCACCAGTGCGCAGCCGTGGGATTCGAGCGCGTGAACCATCATCAGATTGTCGTCGAGGCCAAAATCCTCCACCGTCAATCCCGCCGCATCGGCCAGCCGTCCGTCGCGCGAGGACACCTCGGTGAATTGCCGCACCCGGTCGGCATAGCGCGAGGGATCGTTGGAATAGCCGAGGCATAATTTGCCGCGCCCGGCCATATAGCCGAGTTCGTAAACGGTGCCGGCATCCGCGCCGGGACCGCGAAACGGCGTCAAATTGGCGATGATGGCGCTGGCCTCGATCATCATGGCTTCGTTGCCGCGAAATATCCTTGAAGAAGCGTCCTCGGCCACAAGGTCAACTTCGTTATCCAGCGGGAATAGCCCGATCAAGCCGTGCTGGCGGCACAACTCGGCCTTGCGGCGGCCGATATCAATGGCATCGGGCAGGAATACGTCGGGGCCGGCGAGATAGATTTTCATTGTTCCCGCCCGTCATTGCGAGCGAAGCGAAGCAATCCGTAGTGCGGCAAGTGGAGAGATGGATTGCTTCGTCGCAAGGGCTCCTCGCAATGACGAACGCAATGCAGGCCGCGTTCGGGCGAACCTCAGGCGAGCTTCACGGTCTCGACCTTGAAGTCCTTGCCAAGGGCTTCGAACACCTTCTTGACGATGCCCTTGGCGTCGAGCCCGGCGCGTGCGTACATCGCATTCGGCGAGTCGTGGTCGAGGAACACGTCGGGAAGCACCATCGCGCGCATCCGAAGGCCGCCGTCAAGCATGCCGTGCTCGGCCAGGGTCTGCATCACGTGCGAGCCGAAGCCGCCGATCGCGCCTTCCTCGATGGTCAGGAGAATCTCGTGGTCGCGCGCGAGCTTCAACACCAGGTCGACGTCGAGCGGCTTCATGAAGCGCGCGTCCGCAATCGTGGTCGAGAGCCCATGGGCTGCGAGTTCGTCGGCGGCCTTCTCGCATTCGGCCAGACGCGTGCCCAGCGACAACAGCGCAATCTTGCTGCCTTCGCGGACGATGCGGCCCTTGCCGATCTCGAGCGGAATGCCGACCTCGGGCATCTCGACGCCGCGGCCTTCGCCTCTGGGATAGCGCAGCGCGCTCGGGCGGTCGTTGATCGCGACTTGGGTGGCGACCATGTGAACCAGCTCGGCCTCATCGGAGGCCGCCATGATGACGAAATTCGGCAGGCAGCCGAGATAGGCGTTATCGAACGAGCCGGCATGGGTGGCGCCGTCGGCGCCGACGAGGCCGGCGCGGTCGATGGCGAAGCGCACCGGCAGGCTCTGGATCGCCACGTCGTGCACGACCTGGTCATAGCCGCGCTGCAGGAAGGTCGAATAGATCGCGCAGAACGGCTTGTAGCCCTCGGTGGCAAGCCCGGCGGCGAAGGTGACCGCATGTTGTTCGGCGATGCCGACGTCGAAAGTGCGGGCGGGGAAGGCCTTGTTGAAGATGTCGATGCCGGTGCCGGACGGCATCGCCGCGGTGATGCCGACGATCTTGTCGTCCTTCTCGGCTTCCTTGACGAGGCTCTGGCCGAACACGTTCTGGTAGGCCGGCGCGTTCGGTTTGGCTTTCGCCTGCGCGCCGGTGGCGATGTCGAATTTGACGACGGCGTGATATTTGTCGGCCGAGGCCTCGGCGGGGCCATAGCCCTTGCCCTTTTGCGTCACGACATGGACGAGGATCGGCCCGGTCTCCATGTCGCGGACGTTCTTCAGCACGGGGAGCAGATGGTCGAGGTTATGGCCGTCGATCGGGCCGACATAATAGAAGCCGAGTTCCTCGAACAGCGTGCCGCCGCCGACCATGAAACCACGGGAATATTCCTCGGCACGGTTGGCGCGGTCGGCGATCAGTTTCGGCAGATGCTTGCCGAGCTGCTTGGCCGCCTCGCGCAGCGAGCGGTAGGTCTTGCCTGAATAGAGCCTGGACAGATAGGCCGACATCGCGCCGACGGGCGGGGCGATCGACATGTCGTTGTCGTTGAGAATGACGATCAGGCGGGAATTCATCGCACCCGCATTGTTCATGGCCTCATAGGCCATGCCGGCACTCATCGCGCCGTCGCCGATCACGGCGATGACATTATTCTTGCCGCCGGAGAGATCGCGCGCCACGGCCATGCCGAGGCCGGCGGAAATCGAGGTCGAGGAGTGGGCGGCGCCGAACGGGTCGTAATCGCTTTCGGTGCGTTTGGTGAAGCCACTTAAGCCGCCGCCGGTGCGAAGCGTGCGGATGCGGTCGCGGCGGCCGGTGAGGATTTTGTGCGGATAGGCCTGATGGCCGACGTCCCAGATCAGGCGGTCGCGCGGGGTGTCGAAAATATAGTGGAGCGCGGTGGTCAGTTCGACGACGCCAAGGCCGGCGCCGAAATGGCCGCCGGTGACCGAGACGGCGTCGATGGTCTCCTGCCGCAACTCGTCGGCGACCTGCCGGACCTGCTCCACCTTGAGCCGGCGCAAATCATCCGGGGTACGGATGGTATCTAGGAGCGGCGTCTTACTGAATGCGGTCACAGCGATATTCCAATTTTGCAGGTCGGGAAAAGGTCCGACATGAGATGGGTTGCGCATTAACCAGCGCAAGTGAAACCCAGACGCCGGATTGCCACCTGAGTAGGCCGAAGCCTGAAGAGTTAGCCTTGATTACGCTCCGGATCGTTCAATGTGATATACATCACTTTTGACGGTCTCACCTTCCAAGCCATTTTTATCAGGCTTTTGAAGCGCTTACCGTCGCAGCTAGATATCGGTGGCGCGGTTTCAACAGCCCATAATACCCAAAGCTTTACACCAAAGCGGCTCTTAAAGCCAACCCGCCGGTCACCATCCCGTGCTGAGGGGCTGGTCGACAGAGGGGCAGGATTCAAACCCCGGCGCCAGCCCGATGGTTCCATTTTTCCAAAACGGCAGCAACGGGTTGCCGGGAACCGTTTCAATTCTACCGGGCGACTGGCCTCAAAGCGGCCATCACTGCACGTCGAGCGGCTCGGTTCCGGTCGGCTGGCCGGAGGCGTCGGTGGTGATCTTGTCGACGCGCGCCTCGGCCTGGCGCAGCAGTTCCTCGCAACGCCGTTTCAGCGCCTCGCCGCGTTCGTAGATGGCGACCGATTCCTCCAGCGGCACCTTGCCGTCCTCGAGCCGCTTGACGATCGACTCGAGCTCCTCGAGCGCGCGTTCGAAGCTCAGCCGCTTGACGTCGGTTTGGGTGTTTTCGGCCATCTTGATTCCCTAAGGCTGCGCTGTCTTGCCGGCGCGGAGTTGAGCGATCTATGTGGACGCATTGTGACGGGAATTCACGCCCATCAAGGCGGTGACGTGGGCTGCGACCGATTCCTGCAGGCCCTGCAGATCATAGCCGCCCTCCAGGATCGAGACAATTCGTCCGCCTGCGGTAGAGTCGGCGACATCGATCAATTGCCGCGTCACCCAGTCGAAATCCTCCGCCTTCAAATTGAGCGAGGCCAGCGGATCCCGGTAATGCGCGTCGAAGCCGGCGGAGACGATGATCAATTCGGGAGAGAATTTGCGCAGATTGGGAAGGATGACGTTCTCGAACGCGGCGCGGAATTTCGCGCCGCCGTCTTCAGGGGCCAGGGGCGCGTTGACGATGGTGTCGTGTTCGCCGCGCTCGCCTTTGTCGCCGGTGCCGGGAAACAGCGGCATCTGGTGGGTCGAGCAGTACATCACGCTTTTATCGGCCCAGAAGATATCCTGGGTGCCATTGCCGTGATGGACGTCGAAGTCGACCACCGCGGCGCGCGCGATGCCGTATTTGCGCTGGGCATGCCGGGCGGCGATGGCGGCATTGTCGAAGAAGCAAAACCCCATCGGCTTTGCGATTTCGGCGTGATGGCCGGGCGGGCGTACCGCGACGAACGCATTGGCGTGCTCGCCGGACATCACTGCGTCGGTCGCAGCCACCGCGCCGCCGACGCCGCGCATGACAGCTTCCCAGGTGCCAGGCGACATCGAGGTATCGCCGTCCAGATAGACGAGACCTTTGGTCGGCGCGATTTGCCGCAACTCCTCGACATAATGCTCGTTGTGGCAGAGCGTCACGGATTCCAGCGCTCCTTCCGGCGCCTCGCCGCGCACCAGCGCGTTGAAGCGCTCATGGCCGAGAACCTGATTGACCGCGCGCATCCGCTCAGGACGCTCGGGGTGTCCGGGCGGCGTCAGATGATCGAGACAGGCCGGGTGAGTGAGAAGAAGCGTGGTCATGCAATGCCTTGGCGCGATCAGCTCGCGCTTTTCGAGAAGCAGTTAACTTAAGGGCTCGCCGGCCGCTCGGAAAGAGCCACGCGCAAATCAGTTCTGCCGCGCGATACGGTCGGCCGCGGTCGGCGACAGCGGGCTGTTGGCCTGGAAATAGGCGTAGAGCGCATCCGAATCGTAGGCGCTGATGCGCGGCGCGGTGCCCTGCTTCAGCACCGTAAAGCCGTCGCCGCCGGCGGCGAGATAATCGTTCACGGTGATGCGGTAGCTGGCGGCGGGGTCGATGGGCTGCCCGTTCAGCGTCATGCTCTCCGATATCACGTGCTCGCCGAACGGTTTGGCGCCGTCCCAGCGATACGAGAACCCGCGGGAGATTTGCAGGATGCGCGGTCGCTTCGGGTCGAGCCATTGCTGCTCGAGCGCGTTCCTGATTTGCATCCCCGTCAGCGTCAACGTAACCAGCTGGTTGCGAAACGGCCCGCTCGCAAACACGTCGGCATAGGTCACGCTGCCGTCGCCCTTGCCGGCAATGTTGGCGCGGATGCCGCCGGGATTGGTGAGGGCGATCACGGCGTCGCCGTCGGTCTCAATCCTGGTCGCGGCGAGTTGCGCGTCGGCGATGATGTCGCCGAGCACGCTCTCGCCGGCCGCGTTGGGCAGGCGAGACAGCGTCTGCGTGATCGAACCGGCGCGGCGGTTGGCGATGGGGGCGGCGACCTTGTCGTAGGATTCGAGCAGCACGGTCTGTTCGGGATCGCGGGCCAGGCTCCCGGTGCGCACAATGACATTCTCGGCGCGGGCGCCGACGACGTCGCGGCTTGCCCGATCGAGCTTGAGGTCGATCGCGGTGACGAGCGTGCCGTATTTGTCGGCCGAGGTGACGAGCCGCCCGTCGATCTCGCAGACATAGGCCTGATGACTGTGGCCGGAGATCACGACATCGACCGCGCGATCGAACTTCTTCACGATATCGACGATCGGGCCGGCGAAGCCGGGACATTCATTATAATCCCCGGTCGGATAGCCGCCCTGATGGATCAACACCACGATGGCCTCGACGCCGCGCGCCTTCAACTCCGGCACCAGCGCGTTCACGGTGTCGGCCTCGTCGCCGAATTCGAGACCGGCGACGCCGAGAGGCGAGACGATCTGCGCCGTGCCCTTCAGGGTCAGCCCGATGAAGGCAACCGGGATGCCCTCGAACTGCCTGATCTCGTAAGGCGGGAAGAGGGTCTTGCCGGTGCCTTTGTCGAAGGTCGAGGCCGCCAGATAATGAAACCTCGCGCCGGGAAACGGATGCGGCCCCTGGCATCCGTCGACGGGATGGCAGCCGCCATTCTGCATCCGCAGCAATTCTTGCCTGCCTTCGTCGAATTCGTGATTACCGACGGATGAGATCGCAAGCCCCATCATCGACAGCGATTCGATCGTCGGCTCGTCATGAAACATCGCCGACAGCAACGGGCTGCCGCCGATCAAGTCGCCGGCCGCGACGAAGATGGTGTTGGCGTGGCCCCGGCGCAGATCGTTCACCAGCGTCGCCATGGCCTCGACGCCGCCGGCCGGGACCGCGATATTCCTGGTGCTGTCGGCCGGATCGGCGATCCTTATGCCGCCCGGCGATGGCCTGAGATAGCCGTGGAAATCGTTGATCGCGAGAATGCGAAGCTCGACGGCTGCGGATTGCGCGGCCGCGCGCGAGGTCAGCGGCGCGACCGCCATGATCGCGGCGGCGAGAATCGGCGGGAGCGGGTATCTCATGACTTTATTATAGCAGCGCGGCACGACGGTTTTTCGCCATGCCCGGGCATAGACGTCCGAAGGACGGCGTCGCTTCCGCTCGCCTATGTCCCGGCCATGACGGTTTTTTTGATCGCAAACCGCGCCTCAGGCCTTCTTGCGCGCAAAGAACGCCTTGAAGGCGGCGACCGCCTCCTTGGAGCGCATGCGCTCGCCGAACAGATGGCCTTCCTGGTCGATCCGGCGGGTCAGGTCCTCGGGCGGCAACTTCAAGAGTTTGCGCGAGATCGCGACCGCTTCCGCCGGCAACGCGCAAATCTCGCGCGCGACCTTGCGCGCTTCGGCTTCGGTATGGCCCGGCGGCACCACCGCATTGACGAAGCCCGCGACCCTGGCGTCGTCGGCGCTGAAGATGCGTCCCATCACCAGCATCGCAAACGCCCGCTGGTGGCCCATGGTGCGCGGCATCAGCAGGCTGGAGGCGCCTTCCGGCACAAGGCCGAGATGGATGAACGGTGTCGAGAAGGTCGCGGTGGTGGAAGCGAGCACGTAATCGCAGTGGAACAGCATGGTGGCGCCGATGCCGATCGCGATGCCGTCGACCGCGGCAATGATCGGCTTGACGTTGTGGGCGAGCGAATACAGGAATTTGGCGGCGTTCGAGGCCCGCGGTGCGTCGGTGTTGGAGGTGCCGTCGGCCAGGAAATCCTCGAGGTCGTTGCCGGCGGTGAATACGCCGGAGCCGCCGGTGATGATCAGGCAGCGGACTTCCGGGTTGTTCTGCGCGCTGTCGATCGCCTCGCTCATGGCGCGATACATGTCTTGCGTGATCGCGTTCTTCTTTTCCGGCCGCCGCAGCTTGATCATGCGCGCGGGGCCATCGTCGGTGACTATCAGGTGCCCGGTCATGAACAGTCCTTGGCTGGCGCGCGGCGGATGCTTGCCGCTGGCGAGTCTTGCCGGGATAGCCTACATCATCCGCGAAATGCTCCAAACCGGCGGCGCCGGTTTTCAACGGTGACTGAGTGACGCGCGGGGGGGAACTTGCGATGCAGCTTTCGGGAATCCACCATCTCACGGCTATTTCGGCTAAACCGCGCGAAAATCTGACATTTTACACCGCCATCCTTGGCATGCGTCTTGTGAAGAAGACCGTCAACCAGGATGACGTCAGCGCATACCACCTGTTCTACGCCGACGGCAAAGCCAATCCCGGCACCGATCTCACCTTCTTCGATTTTCCGGCCGCGCCCGAGCGGCGCGGCACCAACAGCATCTCCCGCACGGGCTTGCGGGTCGCCGGCGAGAAAAGCCTCGCCTTCTGGCGCGACCGCCTCAAGCAGGCGGGCGTCCATGCCGGCGACATCGTCGAGGTCGACGGTAGGCTGACGCTGCCGTTCGAGGACGGCGAGGGCCAGCGCCTGGTGCTGGGTGACGACGGCGGCGCGGGGCCTTCGTCGGCCTGGGAGAAGAGCCCCGTTCCGGCGGAGCATCAGGTCCGCGGCCTCGGTCCGATCGTGCTCAACGTGCACGATCTCGCCCGCACCGCTTCTGTGCTGACCGATGTCATGAACATGCGCCGTATCCGCGACTATGCCGCGCCCGACGCGAAAGCACAGGTCCATGTGTTCGCGATGGGCGAGGGCGGCCTCGCGGCCGAGCTGCATGTCATCGAGGGCAGGGATTTGCCGGTCGCCCATCAGGGCGCGGGCGGCGTGCACCATGTCGCGTTCCGCACCCCGAACGAAGAGCAATATCACGCCTGGACGCGGCGGCTGAATGAGTTGGGCATCCGCAACTCCGGCGAGATCGACCGCTTCTATTTCCGCAGCCTCTATTTTCGCGAGCCCAACGGCATCCTGTTCGAGATCGCCACCGACGGCCCCGGTTTTGC
>Ga0075522_10001865_pt1 | contig 15857 bp, 14 predicted proteins | sample NGEPerA_FD_74796 | JGI IMG/M metagenome (GOLD analysis project Ga0075522, IMG submission 74796) | Arctic peat soil microbial communities from the Barrow Environmental Observatory site, Barrow, Alaska, USA - NGEE PermafrostL2-A | ecosystem: Environmental > Terrestrial > Soil > Wetlands > Peat ... | reverse complement strand
ACCACTCGCCTTGGTATTTGTCCCGCAAGCTCCGCACCAGCCGTTCAAGATCAGGTGCGAGCGTGAGTAAAAGCCCATGGTCGGGCGAAGCCTCATCGAAGAAACGCGCACCTCGTTCTGGGTCCACCTTCCACATTGCATCATTCATCTTCTCGAGGCCGAGAAGATCGTTAGTGGCAAAGAACAGTTGATAGCCGGTATTGGCTTTGTCGGGATCGATCTCAAAAGGACGTATGTATTTCCAGGTTTTGCGAAGAACGGCTTGAAACGCATTACTGAGCGCATCTACGCGAGTCTCGATATCTGAATGGGCTAGCGCTGCCTTCCACGAATCGCCGCCGAATAGCGTTGTTAATGCCGACTGCATTGAGATTGCGCCCTCCCCAAGTCGAGCGATTGTGTCAATTGGCACGTACGTCAGCGTTTCGCAATGAGGCAATCCCAGGATTTCGCTGGTTATTTCGGTCTCGGTGTCGCTAAACCCGAAAGGATCCACAAAAGCGAACGTTGCCGGTTGGTCGGTCCACGGGTGGCCGTCCAGGTGTTTGGATAACTCGTCCGCATATGACCCGTGTAGTACGTGAATCTCTACCGTCGGTCGCCTCTCCGTGTTGAGTTTGGCGATCTCCGAGTTAAGGGAATCAACGCGGTCCTCGCGCGTCTCAATGAATACGAATTCCGCATGCACTCGCAGCGGTGTGTCGTGAGTGAGGAATGTTTTTAGCATGACGATTGGCGAGCCATCTTCGTCGGTCGAGTAGCGGCCTGGACCTGCGAATCCATCAATAAGCCGAATTCGAGGAAAAGAACTGGAAACAATTGGAAGCCATGCCTCCAGATAGTGCTGCAGGATGACGTGTTTCGCGCGCGTGTGGGACTGATACGGCCAACGTGTGTCTTTAGGTGCGGGCACGGCTACACGTAAGCGATCGCTCTCCGTCGTGTGGGCATCTCGTCCCACGTTCGCCCACCAAGTAGCCGTCCGCCGGCTTTTGGCGTCCTGCCGCCCCATTGTTTGAAGAAGAACGCGGTTTCTGTCTCAAGACACATATCGCGAACGTCCTCAATCCATGATGCGTCGATCGGCCGAGCTTCAGGTCCGCTTTCGCCCCCAACAATTACCCAGTCGATGCCATCGAGTGTGAGGGTGGGAACAGGTCCGATTAGAGGCTCGACCGATAGAAACCGAACCGCCGCTGGTACATCGCGAAGGTGGTTTGCTCTAAAAACGTATCGATCGTCTTCAATACTCACGCCCATCCAAACGTTAGGCGGCCAGTCCAGTTCGTCGGCGACCTTCGCAAGACGTCTGGATCGTTTGGTCAACACTTGGTACTCGTGCTGTGGTGTATCCGCCATCACTGCAAACACTTCTCGAATAAATGACAGTGGAACGTCGTCATGAAAAAGGTCACTCATTGAGTTGACGAAGACTCTGCGAGGCTGGTTCCATCCGTACGGAATCAGGAGGGCGTCGGGATGGAGCGTTAAGGCGAATCCTGGTCCACTCGTCTTAGGTGAACCGTCATTTTGATACTTGGGCGAACCCATGGCCTTGAGCCGCTTGGCAAGCGTCATTGCATAGCAGTGATCGCACCCCGGCGACGTCCGATCGCACCCGGTAGTGGGATTCCAGGTCGCATCTGTCCACTCGATCGCGCTGTGGTCAGCCATTGCGGAGTGAATGATCCCTCAGATTTCCGTTGCGTGCGCGTCGCGCACTGTCTAATCCTGTGCCCGGCGAGCAGTGCCGCGGCCAGCATGCACAGAAAGAGGTTCATGTATCCGACGCGTTTCATTGCCGTTCGCGTCGAGGATGGTCTCCTCGTAGAGGTCGCCGTCCCGATCCATGAATCGATAAACGTGCGCCCACTTGCCCTCGTGCGTGCGTCGCGGACCTTGCGTGAGTTGGGCCGTCCATGATCGTCCCGGAGGGCTGCTCCCGTCATCGTTAACCGTCTCAATTCGGCGCACGAGATCATCGGCTGGTGGCACGATATCTTCGCATCCACACCCTTCGCACATGGACAACTCGATCGAAACGGCATTGCCGCAGCACAAGCAAACTGCCCAGCTGACATGGTCGACCGGACCCAAGCTGTTCACCTCCTCATTCTCCGCTTAGCCCCGGTGTGAATCCAAGTGAAGTGGTCATGACAATTCCAATTGGAACTGTCAGTGGCGTCGCCTTGATCTGATAGTAGGAAGCCCATCGCGGGTTGCGGTCTGACTATCTGGTCCCTGGTTGGCGCCAAAACTATGGCAAAAGCGATACCTCCGGTGGGCAGGCTCTACCACAGCTGTGTCACTGACAACTTCACGCGGAAATCTACTGACAACTTCGCGCTTGTTCAAGCGCAGTCTGAGCGATGCACGCACTGACGTCCGATACTGTTCTCTTGTCGGAGGCCAGAATGCGTCAAACGCGTGCCCGAGCAGCCTCTCCGGAGGGCTGGTCGCAGCCGCGCCATTCCGGACGGTTACGTCCAGTGTCGCTGAACCTGATTGCAAGCCCGCTGCTCGCCCGGCCAGCTGGCGTTACATTCTCCCGGGAGAGATGCCGAAGCTCAAAGTCGTGACCCCTGGCTGCCTCCGAGCAAGTCGTCCATCACTCGTGCCGCCTCCTGGTGCATGGTGGGCAGAACATGGCTGTAGGTGTCGAGGGTGATCGCTACCGTGGAGTGGCCCAGCATCTCCGACACCTTCTTCGGATTGACATCACGACCGAGCAGCAAGCTCGCCGCCGTGTGGCGTAGATCATGGAAGCGAATCTTGGGTAGCCCGGCGCGGGCCAGCTGAATTGCAAGCTCACGGTTGAGCCGGGCAGGGTGGAGGTGTCCCCCGGTTGCCCCTGAAAAAACGAGGTTGCGCTCCACCCAGAGCGTGCCGGCGTGAATCCGCTCGTCGATCTGGCGACGCCGATGATCGCGAAGCGCTGCCAGGGCGAGTGCGCCGATTTCCACGCGACGGCGCGACCGGGCGGACTTTGGCGGGGCAGTGACACGGTGCGTCTTCGCATGGCCGCCGCTTCCGACGTCCATACCGATCCGGGTGAGCGTCCCGGTCACGCGCACCGAGCCGCCATCGAGGTCAACCTCGGACCACTGCAACGCGAGAAGCTCCCCTTGCCGGAGTCCAGTTGTCACGGCCAGTACCCACAACGCTTCGAGCGGAGTGCCGCTTGCCGCCTGTAGGAAGCGACGCGCTTGGTCGGCATCGAGGGCGGCCATCTCGCGCTGCTCCACGCGAGGCGGCGTGACCAGCGAGGCAGGGTTCGAGGGGATGAGTTGCCAACGCAGTGCCTGCTTGAGGGCAGCGCGCAGGGTCGCGTGCGCCCGGCCGACCGTCGCCGGCGCAAGCCCCATCTGGAGAAGCGCGTTGTTGGCTCGCTGCACGTCAGCGGGCGACAGACGGGCGAGTGGAATGCGCCCGAGGGTCGGAATCAGCTGCAGCCTGATGTGCTCCTCATAGCGATCCCACGACCGCGGCCGGAGGGTCGGCTTCACGCCCTCCAGCCAGCTCGCGAGGAAGCGCGCCATCGTCTCCCGACCACCGGGAGCGATGATCCCGGCATCGTGCTGCGCCATGACCTCGCGCAGACGCCGCTTGGCTTCGCGCTCAGTGTCAGCCGTGACCGACCGACGGTGCAATGTGCCCGCGGCATCAACAATTGCCACCCTCGCCTCCCACCGACCGCTTGGGCGTTGGCGGATACCACCCTCCCCATTTGCACCACGGGCCCGCTTGGCAGTCAAAGCCGTGCAGATGCCTCCATCGATTGGTGCCCGTCACGGGGGTGGCCCGCTGCCACACGTGACCGATCTCCTGCAATCGTAGCGCGCTGCGCGCCCGTTGGGTCTGCGTTGGGTCTGAGGCGCAAATGCCGCGTTTGCCGCAGTCCCGCCAGCATTCGCGCCACCGCCGAAATCCCTTAGGCTAGAAGGGAAGCGCGGAGCGAGAGGGATTCGAACCCTCGATCCGAGTTACCCCGGATACCGCATTTCCAGTGCGGCGCCCTCGACCGGACTAGGCGATCGCTCCGTCGGCGATTGTACGGGGGGCGCCCGTCACCGCCACGGAGGCCGGTCGGACTGTGCCCGCGAATGCTGGACCTATACTCGCTGGCCCGGAGAGGTGTCCGAGTGGTTGAAGGTGCCGCTCTCGAAAAGCGGTGTGGTTAATAGCCACCGTGGGTTCGAATCCCACCCTCTCCGCCATTCTGGTGTCTCTCGTCACGTCGTCGCCGTGGCCGCGGGACGGAGGGGTGCGCACGGGCACCGGGGTGGGCAGCTGGGCGATCACTTCCGCGGCAGCCCACCCGCGCCGCACGAGGTTCGGAGGAACGCGGCCTGCTAAGCGCCCACGTCCCGTCGCCGCATCAGCAGCGATGCCGAGGTAAAGCCCCCGACCGTCACGCCAACCATGACCAGCAGCCCGGTCCAGGACACGCCCGTGGTCAACGGCGTGGCGACCAGTGAGAACACGGATGCCTTGATCATCCAGGCCGGCAACTTGAGCAGCGGACCCGCGTCGGTGATCAGGTAGCTGACGAAGGCGATCGTGCCGAGGACACCAACCGCCGCCCGTGGCACTCGGCTCGCGAGCAGGGCTCCCACCGCGGCGAAGCTCAGTGTGAACGGGAGCAGCACCGTGGATGCGAGTGCCAGGCTGCCCGCGTCGAGCCCGATGTTCGCCGCGCGCGCCGCGATGAACAGTGCGATCGAGCTGGCGGCGATGACCGCCGACGTGCCGAGGGACAGTGCAACGGCGCGTTCGACAACCACGCGACTTCGGGAGATGGGCGTGCTCAGCACCGTCTCCAGGCGTCCCTGGTTGTCGTCCGCCGACCAGCGGGCGACGCTGGTGATCGCCAACGCGGCCAGCACCATCTCGAAGATGCCAAACCAGAAATAGGCGGTGACCGTGACGTATGGGTTGCCGTGGCCGGCAGCGCTGAGGTACGCGCTGAACGCGCCCGAACTCGTGAGGCCGACGATCTGGGGTCCGATCAAGGCGATGAACGCGGCACCCGCAGCAGCGCCGAGTCCCCACACCAGCAGCCCGACGCGCTGCTCGTACAACAGAGGCGCGATCGGCGCACGCAACATCGGATTGGACGATGGCTGGTGCGTCACGGGGCGGCCGCGCGCTCGTCGCGCAAGAGTCGGCGAGCCGATGTCGCGTCTCTTCATCAGCCAGGTGGCCAGCGCAACCAGTGCGACACCCGCGGCGAGAAGGCCGGCGCTTCCCGCGACGTCGAACGTCCCGCCGGGTCGCAGTGGATTGCTTCGATCGAAATAGAAGAACGGCGAAATGGCTGCGGCGACGCCGTGCAGCCCTTCCACGGTACGGCTGAAGCCATTGATGAAGAACAGCAGCAGAAGCACTCCCCCACCGAGCCCGGCCGCGCCCGCCCGCGAGCTCGCGAACTGAGCCGCGACCAGGCCGACGCCGTAACAGACCATGGTCAGCGCGAGCACTGCGACGCTCATCTCGATCACACCGCCGAGCGCTGGCGCTGCGCCACCTGCCAGCGCGCCGATATCGATCGCGGCCGAGGTCACGGCCGTCGCGACGACGGCCGCCACGAGGAAGCCGCAGAACCGGGCGGGCAGATACCGGCGCACATCGGCGCCCGCCCCCAACCATTCCTCCACCAGGCCGCGATCCTCGTCGCCCCGCCCGGCAGCGGTTGCTGACATCACCGCCCAGAAGCCGAAGAGAAGCGGCAGCGCCCCGTACACGCGCCACTGGAGGTAGCCCCCGACAGTGTCGGCGCGGACGGGCAACGGGAGGATGTAGCTGAGCGCGCGGCCGAAGGTCTCGATCTGGCGGCCAAACGCCGCACGCGCGGCCGCGGACGTTCCAGCTGCGGAGTTGTACGCAGCGATCTGAAAGATCCCGTAGAAGAACCCCACGGCACTCATGCCGATCAGGCCAGCCTTTTGGTAGTGCCGGGTCAGGCGGAGCATGTCAGCCCGCCGTTGACGGCGCCTGATCCACGCTGTCGTCCCTGTAGAGGGTTAGGAACACCTCCTCCAGGCTCGGCTCGTGGCTGGTGAGGCTGACGACGTCGTCGCCTGCCAGCACATGCATGAACGACGCGAAGCCGCCACGCACCACGCAGCGAACGCGCCGGCCGTGCGCCTCGACATGCTCGACGCCCCTGGCGGCGCGGATCGCCTCGATGGGCGGATCGGCGGCAAACTCCACCTCGACCTGGTGAACGCGGATCTCATGCAGCTCGGCGATGCGCGCCATCCTGACGAGCCGCCCGGAGCGGATGATCCCGACGCGATCACAGATGTGTTCAACCTCTGACAGGATGTGAGACGACAGGAAGATCGTGGTACCACCATCGCGCGCTTCCTGACACAGCTCGTAGAAGGACTGCTGGTTGAGCGGGTCGAGGCCTCCAGTCGGCTCGTCGAGCACAAGCAGCCGGGGCCGGTGCATGAGGCCGAGGAGGATGGCCAGCTTCTGCTTGTTGCCCCGTGAATACTCGCGGAAGCGCCTGCCCAGGTCGAGGTCGAGCTGATCGCAGACCTTGGTGACGAACGCGTTGTCGACGCCGCCGCGCAGCCCGGCGATGTATGCGACCACCTCTCCGCCGCGCAGACCGCCGAACTGGGGCAGTTCGCCCGGCACGTAGCCGACCTGTCTCTTGACGTCCACCGCATCGCGCTGACAGTCCAGGCCGAAGATCGAAGCCGAACCCCGCGACGGGTGAATCATCCCCATGAGGAGGCGGATCGTGGTGGACTTGCCCGCGCCGTTGGGGCCGAGAAAACCAAGCACCTCGCCGGCGGCGACCTCGAGGTCGAGGTCGAAGAGGCCGTCGCCGCCGCCGTAGTCCTTGGTCAAGCCGATGGTTGTGATCGCCGCCGTCATCGCCGTGTGCCCTCCCGCAGCTCGCGGCTCACGGTCATGCTTCTACGTCCCGCAGCATGCGCCGAGGCGCACTTCGCGACCCTCCGGACGTCCGATCGTCAGCTGCGCCCGGCTCGCTGCTCCGCGTAGAAGCGCTTCCAGATCAATCGGTGAATCGGGATCCACCGTGGAAGGTCGCGCAGGCCCGGAATGAACGGGACAAGGATGAGTGCCACGCTCAGTACAGCCATGGTCAGCACCACGAGGAGATCGATACTCGCGGACGTGTTGTACGGCGGGATCTGGTACCACATCTGGAAAAGCCATAGCCACGCCTGACCTGGATAGCGTCCGGTCTCATTCATGACCCCCCACTGGTCCCCCGTGAGGTGCTGATCCTGCGCGAGCCCCACGAGGTGGCCCCCATCGCCCATGAACAGCAGCGGAGCCGTGTAGTCGGTCTGATAGAACGTGCCCGAATTGGAGAGAAGCAGACCGTCAAGCGCACCGCTCTGCGCGGATCTGAGAAGGCTCATCATCATCGGCGCCACCGGACCGTAGACGCCGTCTGGCGTCGTGACGGTGCCGTTGGCGTTCGCCGTCGCGTTGCCCAGTGCCGTGGTGTACGCGGTGAGCCACTTCGTCTGCTGGTCAGAGCTGGCAGCGCTGAACGTGGTCAGTGCGGTGTTCAGCGCCGGATCGGACGATGACGCCTTCACGAGTGGGTCGATGACGAACTGCTTCACCGCGTCGACGGGCTGGTGGACGCCGGCCCACGTCTGCGGATTGAGGAACAGGAAGCTCTGGACTGACCCCGTGCCATTGTTGTAGGGAGGCCCGTACTGCGCGGTGGCGGTTCCCCCGGCGAGTTCGCCGGTTGCCGTCGTCACGAAGTCGACGGGGTCCGCCTGCGACCAGCGCTGGAGCGTGTCTGGCTGCACGTCGGGTGACGAAAGCACCGCTGCCAAGCCGATCACCAGCACGCTGATGATGCCGAGCGCGACGGTGAGCTCCTTGAGCAGGTCGTAATGGATGGTGCGGAACTGACCCGGTTCGGGGCCCCGACCGCGACCCCCGGGCCTCATGTGCGCGTCTCCCCCGATGCGACACCGCCGGCCACGTCGGCCTGCGTCGCGCCCAGCGGGGCGACCACTCCGCGCAGACGCACCTGGATGATGTGCAGCACCACCAGCAGGGTGACACCGATGGGTAGCAGCATCACGTGCAGGCCGTACATCTGGCCGAAGTTCAGCGGGTTGAAGAAGGCGCCGGCCCCGGTGGCGTTGATGGCATCCTTGGCATTGACCGCGATCCATTGCGCGTCGAGGTTCTGCTGCGAGATGTAGCCGGTGAACGCGGTGACGACGCTGACGAGGAAGATGACCACCCCGATCATCCACGTCGGCGCGCGGCCATCGCGCCAACCGGCGCCCCAGTACTGCCCCCACAGGTGCAGCACCATGAAGATGAAGAACAGCTGGACGGCCCAGTAGTGCAGGCTGTTGATGAAGCGTCCGGCGGAGGAGACGTGCCACCACTGCGGACCGAAGAACGTCAGCACCACGCCGCTGCCGATGACCCAGACGAGTGCGGCGATGGTCACCACACCGAAGACGTACACCCAGGAACCGATGTAGTACGGCTGGCGTGTGGGCAGGAGCTTGTGGATCGGCAGACGGCGTTCCAGCCAGCCTGCCGCAGCCCCGGTCCAGCCACCGCCGCTCGAGCCGGTGTCGGCGGGTGCTGCTACGTGAGTCTCGACAGGGCTGCCAGCGTCTCCGAGCGGCGGGGTGTTCATCATCCCTGCCGTCCTATTCGCGCGGGCCGGCGTGGCCCGGGAAGGGCAGCACCAGCGCGAGGACGAAGAGCAGCAACATGACTGCGATCACCACCAGGTTGGGCAGCGAAATCTGGAGGAAGCCCCACGTGAAATAGGGTGCCGGCCCGTCCATCAGATCTCCTTTGGTACGCCACGGTCAGGCTGGTGCCTCGCTGCGCGGTGCCGTCGGACGATGACCGTCGTCCGACCTCCGGCGAGTGTGCCAGCCGCGAGACCTCCGGTGTGTCCGGCAGCGCACCATTGAGATGCGCGCCGAGCCTTCGGCGGATCGTCTCTGCGACGCGCGGCTGCGAACACTCGATGTACCGAATCCATGCCTGCGATTTTCTGGGTGCCGCTGGAGTGAGCACAGAGGCCTTGGTCCTGGCTACCGATACCAGCGGCGGTGACCTTCGGCCCTGGTTCAGCGTGGCCCGAGGACCTGCGGGCCATACACTGGGGCGGTGACAACTCGGGTACGGGTGCTTCTGTGCGACGACCACGAGTTGGTCAGGGCCGGGATCCGCAGCATCCTCGAGACCGACCTCACAATCGACATCGTGGGCGAGGCAGCCTCGGCCGATGCGGCGGTGCGGCTCGCGTCCGAACTGGCGCCGGACGTGGTGGTGATGGACGTCCGCATGCCGGGGCGATCGGGGGTCGAGGCATGCCGCGACATCCGATCGGCGCGCGAAGCGACCAGGGTGGTGATGCTGACATCGTTCGCTGACGACGAAGCGCTCTTCGCCGCCATCATGGCCGGCGCTTCCGGCTACCTGCTCAAGAACGTCGGCGGCAACGACTTCGTCGAGGACATCCACCGGGTTGCCCGGGGCCAGTCATTGCTCGACCCGTCCGTCACCGAGCGCGTGCTGGCCCGACTGCGAGGCGACGGCGGCCCTTCTCCGGGCGAGATCGGCGAGGATCTCACCGCCCAGGAGCGCCGGGTGCTGGCTTTGATGGCCGACGGTCTGACCAATCGCCAGATCGGCGGCCAACTCCACCTCACCGAGAAGACCGTGAAGAACTACGTCTCCAACGTGCTCATGAAGCTGGGCCTGTCGCGGCGCGCCCAGGTCGCCGCGTACATGGCCAGGCGTCGGTCCGGCGGCGCCGCGCCGGGGACCAACTGGCCCTGACCCGGAGCGGCGGCCGGAGCCGTTGTGGGCGGCTGCGGCTTGCCCGCTTGGTGACCAACGGCACTGGCCCGATCCGCGGCTGCGGCGCAGGATCGACCCACACCGACAGCCACATCCGCGCGATCAAGAGATGAAAGCAGCACTTCACCCCAGGCTCGCATCCTCCGCCGGCGTCCTCGCCGCTGGGCCGCCGCTCAGGCCAAGGATGCCGGACGCGCCCGAGTTGGCCCGTGTGCTCGCCGCCTCCCACCTCAAGGCGCCGTGCAGCCCGGCCATCGCCGAGACCGGGTCACCAGCGGAGATCGCCCGCCGCTGGCATGACGCCCTTGGCGTGATGGACGGCTTCGCAGGCACCCTCCTCGAATCCGCGCAGCTGACGGCCGTCCGCCGCCTGGCCGATGAGTACCTCGCCGGGCGGACCGCCCTCTTCCGGCTCCGCATGACGACGGACAGGATCGTCGCCACCGATGGTCACCTCATCGCGGACCAAGCCTTTCATCGCGGCGACGGCACGCCGACCTTCGCCGGCGTCCAGTTCGGCAACCTGCCACGCGCATGCGACGTGCTTGCCGAGCTGGGCTGGGCCGCTTTGAGCTACCAGCGGCTCGGAGCAGGCGACCGGGTCGACCTGCTTCGTCGCGAGTACGCCGGCCATACCGCCGACGATTCCCCGAAGAGCCTTTTCCACCACTACATCGCTCAGGGCGCCGTGGTGAGATGCGCGGTCGCCTGCCTGCAGTACGAGCAGGGCGACGCATCCGCGGGGAGGAGCGCGCGTGAGCTGCTCGACATCGCGTTCGAGCACTGCTGCATGGGCCGCATCGTGATGGCGATCGTCGGTGGCCCCCCGGGCGCGGGCAAGTCGACCGTCGCGTCGTCGATCGGCGCTGAACTGGGCTGGACGGTGATCCGCAGCGACGAGGTGCGCCGCGACATGGTCGGCGGCGCGCCCGGGGCGGGATCGTCCGAGTGGCTGTCGACACACTTCTCGATCGCCGCGACCGAGAGAACCTACGCCGAACTGCTCCGCCGCGCCGGCGTCCGGCTCGGGCTCGGCGAGTCGGTGATCCTCGACGCCACCTGGGCCGCCGCCGCGCAACGCGCCGCCGCCGGCGAGCGCGCCGCAGCGGCACACAGCGTCCTCGTCTCGCTGCGTTGTGACGTGGCCGCGCTCACCGCGGAGACGCGCGTTGGCCGGCGCATCGCCGCCGGCCGAGACATCTCGATGGCGACTGTGGCCGTGGCCAGGCAGATCGCCTCCGCCTTCGAGCCGTGGCCGGGAGCGACCACGGTCGATACCTCGCCCTCTCTTCCCGAGACGCTCGCCGGCGTGTTGGCAACGCTCCGCATGGCGACGACGCCGCTGCCACTCGCAGGCAACAGGGCGGTGCCATGACCGAGCTCCAACGCGAGGGCAACGCCGGCGCCGTCGGGCCTCAACGGCGTATCCGCGTCCTCATCTGCGACGACCATGAATTGGTGCGGCTGGGCATCCGCCGTCTCCTCGAGACCGAGGCCGACCTCGACGTGGTCGGCGACGTAGCCGACGCGTCATCCGCGTTGACCGCCGTCGCAGACTTTGCACCCGAGGTCGTTGTGCTCGACGTGCGCATGCCGGGGATATCGGGCGTCGAGGCTTGCCGGGAGATTCGCTCGCGCTTCCCCGCGACGAGGGTGCTGATGTTGACCTCCTTCGCCGACGACGACGCCCTCTTCGCCTCAATCATGGCGGGCGCCTCTGGCTACGTCCTCAAACAGATCCGCGGCGGTGACCTGGTGAACGGTGTCCGCGAGGTAGCGGCGGGCAACTCGCTGCTGGACCCCAGCGTGACCGCACGCGTCCTCGCACGCCTGCGGGGCGAGACGCTGGTCGCTGCAGACGTCATCAACGACCTGACATCCCAGGAACGCAAGATCTTGGCGCTGGTCGCGGACGGCCTCACCAACCGGCAGATCGCCTCGCAGGTGTTCCTGGCCGAGAAGACGGTGAAGAACTACGTGTCGCACATCCTTGCCAAGCTCGGCGTCGCGCGACGAACCGAGGTGGCGGCCTTCCTGACAAGGCGCGAACGCGCCGATGGAGCGGGCTCCTCCTAGGGTCGTTTCGGTGTCGATCGATCCGCCTCGCGCTTGGGTGCGCGGACGGCTCGACCTTCGCCGCCGACATCGCCGCGGCTATGATCCCGCGTCCCCGAGCATCGGTCTTGGGCTGAGCAACGCCCGAGCGCGTGCTCACGACATCGGCGCCGACTGCAGGGTCGACAGTTCCTCCAGGGGCACGCGTGTCGTCCTGCGGCTTCCGGTCACACTCTGAGCTGGTTGACCGCCGGCCGCACGTCCATGACCAGGTGCACCACCGAGCCGTCGCGGCGTGTCCCGGTGACGGCCACCGCCGGCGTGTGCATGAACACATCGAGCATCGGCCGGTTGGTGGCGAAGGTGTCCGCAACGAAACGATGGATTCCATCAGCCCGCGCAGTGCCCGCGAGCCGTGTGAGAAGCGCTGTGCCCAAGCCGCGGCCCTGGTAACCGTCCTGGATCACGAACGCGACTTCGGCCGCGTCACTGCCGTCGAGGCGGATGGATCGCCCCACCCCGACGATGTCCTCCCCGATGGTGGCCACGAGCGCCACCTCACTCTCAGGCGACAGAGACGTGAACCGCCGTACCTCCGCCTCCGGCAGGACGGCGTGTGGGCCGAAGAACCGGTTGCGGATGGTGTCGTCGGACAGGCGCGCGTGAAAGCCCCGGAGCCCGGCGGCGTCGGACGGTCGGATGGAGCGGATCACCGCCCCCACCGGCTTTGCCGCCGCTCCATCGGTCGGAACGCATTCGATCATGACCTCAGTGGATGAGATCGCTGCCCGACGCGATAGGGGCGTTTGTCACCAGTGGGTGCGCCGATGGTCGGAGGCCACGACCCGCGCCGCACTGGAGCGAACCGCGGCGCTCAAGTGCGACTGAGGCGACGGGGAACGGCCGCCGGGTGGGTCAGCGCAGGACGGCGGCTCTCGCCAGGGCGCGGCGAGTGGTGAAGCGCAGCACGGGTACGCGGTACACCGCCTCGACCACGATCCGGCCCGACATCTTGCTCGTGCCCATCACCCGCTCGGTGAAGACGATGGGCACCTCCACGATCTTGAATCCCTGCAGGGCCGCCCGGTAGTTGAGCTCGATGAGGAATGCGTACCCCGACGATCGAATCGATGCCACGTCGAGTGCCTCGACGACAGAGCGGCGAAGGCACCGGAAGCCACCGGTGACATCGTGCAGCGAGAGCCCGAGGATCACCCGGGCGTAGAACGAACCGGCGCGGCTGAGAATCCGTCGGGGGAGCGGCCACCCCGCGGTGCCGCCTCCTTTCGCCCAGCGTGACCCCAGGGCCACGTCGGCCCCACGATTGTGGACCGCGGCGAGCAACCGGCCAAGGTCAGCAGGACTGTGGGAGTGGTCGGCATCCATGGTCAGCAGGTAATCGAAGCCGCCGCTGAGCCCCTGGGTGAGGCCGGCGATGTATGCCGGTCCGAGGCCGGCCTTGAGCGGCCGGTGGAGCACGCTGACGCGCGGGTCGCCGGCAGCGAGATGGTCAGCAATCTGGCCGGTGCCGTCCGGTGAACCGTCGTCCACGATCAGGAGGTGAAACGCCTCGCTCTGGGCGAGGATCTCCGCGGCCAGGGAGGGAAGGTTCTCGCGCTCGTTGTAGGTGGGGACGATGACCAGCGCCCGTGGGGAAGGCAGGTCCACCGCCGCAATACCAGTCCCTCGTGCCGAGCGCACATGTGACCCCGCGCCGACCGTGTTCATGCCGCGCGCCCGGGAACGGCGCAACACAACGCTCCCTGAGAAGCGGCTGTCAACGGGCTGCTGGGCATGGGCGACGGTCCTTCGCGTGAATCCGGTCTCGGGGCATTCTGCCGCATTGGGCGCGCGGCACCATCGGTCGTCCGAGGCACTGGACAGGCATCCGGGTGCAGTCGAGCAAGACTGCGCGCGCCACGGTGGAGTCAGGTGGCGGCGACGCCCTCGAAGAGCATGGCGGGCTCGTAGCAACTCCAGCCGCTGGCGCGGCTTCGGGACGACCGCAGCGCCGCCTCCGCACAGCGCAACAGGTTGAGGCGGTCCTCCGCGTCGTCCGGGTACATGGCGACGCCGACGCTGACCCCGACTGTGGCCCCGCGTGCGCACACGAGCGGCGTCTCGAAGCCGGCGCAGATGTCCGCGGCCAGGCGTCGCGCACCGGCGGCGTCGATTCCCGCCGTGGCGAGGAGGATGTACTTTGTGTCGGAGAGCCGTCCCACCGAGCCCCATTCGGCGGCGGCCGCCTGCAGCCGCGCGGCGACCTGGCGCGCGACGGAATCATCCACGTCAGGGCCGAGTGGCTGGTCGAGCGACACCGACCTGAAGCCATTGAATCCGATGGCCATCACCGCCACCTTGGTCTTGGCGCGCCAAGCCGCCTGAATCGCCGTGTCGATGCGGTCCGCCATGAGCGCCTCGTTGGGTAGCCCGGTCACGGCCTCCCGCATGCCGCTGACGTCCGTGCTGACGAGGTCGCGGTCGAGCAGGTCACGGCGCACCCGGCTGGCGTTGAGGCGGCGGTCGAAGTCGCTCAACTCGCGGCTGACATCGTCGAGCAGGCCGGCCTCACCTGGGGTGATCGGTTCCACCACCCGCGAATTCGCGGTGGGCCGCATCCCCGCGAGGGGGGCGCGCGCCACGCGGTCCGCCCAACCCAACTCCACGCGCACGGTCTCGAGAACGCAGCCGACGGCGTCGCTCCAGTCATCCGACGCGCCGATGACGATCGTCGCGAGAGCTCGGGCGCGGTCGATCCGCTCGCGCTGCCGCTGCGCGGTGACGTCGCGGCCCGCAACCAGCACCATGCTCGACGCCACGGGCCGGCATGTCCACGCCAGCCAGCGGATGGATCCGCCTGCCGTGAAGCAACGGCTGTCGAAGCTCACGACCGGGCCCCCGCCGACCAGTGACCCGGCCGCACTCTCGACACGTTCGCGATCGCCAGGGTGCACGAGGTCGATCCATCGGCGGCCCAGCAGGTCCTCCTCCGAGAAGCCGAGGACGGCCGCCCACGCCGGGTTCACGCTCTGTAGGCAGCCGTCGCGCCCGGCCACCGCCAGGAGGTCCGCCGAGAGATCGAAGAAGCACGCCAGCAGGGCGTCGAGCTCCTTCGATCGGCCGGTCCCCGCAGGTGCCACGGGCGTGTTGCCAGCCATGTGACAAACCTAGCACCGGACACTGACGGCCCGGTCACGGCGAGGCATCGGTGCCCACCGCGACCAGGACGGAAGTGCGCGGTCGTAACAATTCGCAGACATCGCCTCGGGGCCGTATCCGATCGGCGGCGCCCATCGACTTTGCAATGTTCCCCAAGGAGCTCAACACCGACAAACGTCCGTGCCCAGGAGGATTCTCGGTGCCAGGTCACAGCCGTCCCCCTCTTCTGATGGCAGCCCTCGTGGTGGCGGCGGCGGGCACCGCCGCCGGTCTGGCCGCCGCCGGGAGGGTCGGGCCCTTCGACGCTCTCGGTGGCGCCGCCGTGCGCCCTGCGGCCGCGTCGGTCTCGCAGGCGCCCCTGGCCGCCGGGCCGCTGTACCCCTCCCCCACGCGGCCCCCAAGCGTCCACCAGATCATCGAGATCAGCGACCCACCTCGGGTCGTGCAACCCTCCTCCCCTCCCGAGGTGCACCCCACGACCACGCCGCCGTCGGGCGAGGCGACACCGCGAGCCACCGCTGCCCCGACCCCGTCGCCCGGCTCGACGCCCTGCCCTGACGGCTGCCAGGGCGGCGGCGGCGGCGACAACTGATGCGGTCCAGCGACCACCCACCCACCGATCGCGATCGAGCGCTCCGGCGAATGGCGTCGTGGACTGCCGGCGGTGTCGCGGGGACGGCGGCGCTGACCGTGGCCATCTCGGCGGCCAGTGCTGCCGGCTTCGCGGCGGCCAGCCACACGTCCGCGCCCGCGACGGCGCCGGTGATCCCCGTGGAGACGGCGCCGTCCCAGTC
>Ga0075522_10001862_pt1 | contig 15862 bp, 14 predicted proteins | sample NGEPerA_FD_74796 | JGI IMG/M metagenome (GOLD analysis project Ga0075522, IMG submission 74796) | Arctic peat soil microbial communities from the Barrow Environmental Observatory site, Barrow, Alaska, USA - NGEE PermafrostL2-A | ecosystem: Environmental > Terrestrial > Soil > Wetlands > Peat ... | reverse complement strand
GGTCGCATTGTTATGACGTCCAGCCGCTTCACCAATTCGCGAAGCCTGCGCCGGATGCGATTGCGCTCGGGCGCGGTGCCGTTCTTCTTGGTGACGGTGAAGCCGACCCGGACCGGGCCGTCATCGTCTCGGGCAAGGCTCTGCACCACGAAGGCAGCGCGGGCCGCCCGCGCGCCATTGGCAACGGCGAGGAAGTCCGCCCGCTGCCTTAACCGATCCATGGTTTTGTCTCCGGGAAGCCCGGCTCAGGCGCTCAGACGCTTGCGGCCCCGGGCGCGGCGCGCGGCCAGAACCTTGCGGCCGCCCGTGGTCGCCAGACGCGCACGGAAGCCGTGACGGCGCTTGCGCACCAGTTTGCTGGGTTGATAAGTCCGCTTCACGGCTCGTTCTCCGCTGACAAATTGCCTGCTAGGCCGACAATCTGCCTGATTATTGAGATAAGTCCGGTGATGCTGGCGGCCCCAAAGCGGGCCGTTTCCGGCCCAAAAAGAGCCGCCCCGGTCGAACCGGATCATCGCGGACAATTGGCGCGGCTTATACGGGAGCGACCCGTTTTCGTCAATCTGGCGACTAGCCGCAATCGAGGCGCCTCGCGCGTCCCTGAAATCAACGCAATTGGTACGAATATACCAATGTTTTCGGGGTTTTTCCCTGCAAGGATGGCGGCGGGGCCGATCCCGCACTAAATCCGGAACCGGGACATTAGCGATCCGTAATTTGACCGCGGGCCGGGGCCGACCGCATCCTCGAAAAGCAAGTGGTCGAAGGCAGATATTGTGGCAGTGACCGAACAACAGCCCGCCATCGGAACGCCACGGCTCAGGCCGCCGCGCCGCCTTGGCCTGTCCGGCAAGCTGCTCCTGCTCACCATTCCGCTGATCATGATCGCGGGAATCATGATCTACGTGCCCGCGATCGCCAATTTCCGGATGAACCGGCTCAACGACCGCTTGGCGGCGGCCAATACCGCGGCCCTGGTGCTTGATGCCGCGCCCTCGGGCATGGTGCCGGATTCGCTGGCGCGGCAGATCCTGCACTCGATCGGCGCGCGGGCGGTTGCCATCAAGATGGGTCAGCAGCGCCGGCTCCTGGCGAGCGCCGATTTGCCGCACGCGATCGATCACGACGTCGACATGCGGACCATGACGGCATGGTCGGCGATCGTCGACAGTTTTGAGACCATGCTGGAAAGCGGCGATCAAGTGATCCGCGTGGTCGGCCCGGCGCCCGGCGGCGCGCAATTCATCGAGGTCGTGATCGACGAGGCGCCGCTGCGCCTGTCGATGTATCGCTTTTCCCGCAACCTCTTGCTGGTTTCGCTGCTGATCGGCGGGCTCACGGCAGGGCTCGTCTATCTGGCGCTGCATTTCCTGTTCGTGCGGCCGATGCGGCGGCTGACCGCGAGCCTGATCGGTTTCCACGAGAACCCGGAAAGCTCGGCGCGGATCATCGTGCCGAGCCAGCGCGGCGACGAGATCGGGGTCGCGGAACGCGAACTATCCGACATGCAGCGCGACCTCGTGTCGATGCTGCATCAGAAGAGCCGGCTGGCGGCGCTTGGCCTTGCGGTCTCCAAGATCAACCATGATTTGCGCAATCTGCTCGCGTCCTCCCAGCTGTTGTCCGACCAGCTCGCCAGCGTGCCCGATCCGCGGGTGCAGCGCTTTGCGCCGAAACTGATGCGCTCGCTGGAGCGCGCGATCGCGTTCTGCCAGTCGACGCTGTCCTACGGCCGCGCCCAGGAGGCCGCCCCCGACCGCCGCATGATGCTGATCGAACCTATCGTGACCGAGGTGCGCGAATCGGCAGGTCTTGCCGCCGACGCCTCGATCGTCTGGATCGCCGCGATCGAGCGCGGGCTCACCGTCGATGCCGACCCCGACCAACTGTTTCGCGTCCTGCTCAATCTCGTACGCAACGCCGCGCAGGCGCTGGAAAACCGTCCCCGCAGCGACGCCGCGACCCAGATCCGCATCACCGGCCGCCGCGAAGGCGGGGTCGCTATCCTGGAGGTTTCCGACACCGGCCCCGGCGTGCCACAAAAGGCCCGCGACCATCTGTTCGAGGCGTTCCAGACCTCCGGCCGGCCCGGCGGCAGCGGGCTTGGGCTGGCGATTGCCGCCGAACTGGTCCGCGCCCATGGCGGCGATATCCACCTGGTCGAAGGCACCATCGGCGCCACCTTCCGGATCGTGATCCCGGACCGCCCGGTGGAACTGCTCAGCGTCCGCAACGAGCGGGCAAGGGCATAGGCCGCCCCCAACACGCTTCTCGTCTGTCGTCATTCCGGCGCATCGCGACGCGATGAACTCGGAATCCCGGTGTAATCGCGCGTGATTCCGCCCTTCGCGCTGTCGCGCGCCCGGAATGACAAGTGGCTGTTGCCCGCCTTCCGGACCTTGCCAATCCGGGCCGGAGCGGGTAGCTAAAGCGCTCTTTCGCGACCTTCCGAACCATTCTCGGATGCAGACGGGCTATGGAGCCCGACCGCCAGCGAAACACGCGCCCGTAGCTCAGCTGGATAGAGCACTAGACTACGAATCTAGGGGTCAGGAGTTCGAATCTCTTCGGGCGCGCCAAATTGCCACCATTCGGAATAAAATTGCGACCCCCGCGCGGATGTCGTTCGCGGTTTAACCCGACGTGGCGAGGGTCGCGTCGCTGAAAGCATTCGCGGCGGGAGGATATCTCGCCGTCTTAAACCAGGCTTTGGACGTCGCGTCGGGTATCAAGTTATCGGCTGCAAGATACCCGGTAAGTGCGATTTGCATCGCTCTCACGCCGCCTCGTAAGACGCAATCTTCTTGATCTGCGGCGCGAGGACGTCTTCGGCCGTTTCGAGATCGAAGCGTGCCTGAATGTTCATCCAGAACGCAGCGCCGGTCTTGAAGAATTTGCCGAGCCGCAGCGCAGTGTCGGCCGTAACGGGCTTTTCTTCGCGCGCGATGCGTTCGATCCGGGTACGCGGCACGTTCAGCGCGGCCGCGACCGCGTAGGGTGTCAGCTTGAGCGGAACGAGAAATTCTTCCCGCAGAATTTCGCCGGGGTGAACCGGCGGAAGTTTCTTTGCCATGTGCGAACTCCTATTCGGTGGCCACATTCGGCCGGTCTGACTAGTGATAGTCGATTATTTCCACGTCTTCGGGACCCGCATCGGTCCACCTGAACACGACCCGCCATTGATCGTTGATGCGGATCGAGTGCTTGCCCGCCAAATCGCCCTTGAGAGCTTCAAGGCGGTTGCCGGGAGGCGAGTTCAAGGCCTCAAGAAAGGCGGCGGCGTCCACCATAATCAGTTTTCGGCGAGCTACCTTGGCGAGATTCGCCGGGAAACCCTTCGGGACTATGCGGCCCTGAAGGATAGGCTCGGCAAATTTTCCCTTGAAGTTCCTGATCATGAGCAATACGTATCCCATCAAGATACGTATTGCAACGCTTTCGTATCTCGATGGGATACCGCTAGCGAACGCAGCTCGCTACATTGGCGCGAGCCGATCATCGAAATTCAACCTGCGCAGATGGCCTGACCAAGGGGTTGCCGCTGGACCACGATCTCTGAAGCGCTATTCTTGCGCGGCGCTCGCACTCTCGCCGTCCGTTGTTGCCGCTGGACCACGCCGCTATCGGGCTCTTGCATTCCGGCAATATGCCGGCTATTAGTGGGGCATATTGCCGCCGCCAGTGAGGCTCCCGTGTCCCTGCCGCTAGCCGAAGAAGTCGCCCGTAAACTTGGGGGCCAAGCCGTATTGGGAACGGAAGTCCGGTCTCAGGCCGATCTCGCGCTCGCAGTCCGCAATCGGTTGCCACTCGGAGCGCTCAAGGGCTTGAGCGAGGCCGGGCTGAGCGAACAGGAAATCGAGAGCTTCGTCATCCCGCAGCGGACGCGCCGTCACCGCGCGGACAGGAAGCAGCCGCTGACGGTCGAGGAGTCCGATCGCGCCGTTCGCCTGTTGCGTGTCCAGACGCTGGCCGAGGATACATTCGAAGACAAGGAAAAAGCCGGTCTGTGGCTGCGCCGTCCGCTGGCTCTGCTTCAAGGTGAAGCCCCGCTCGTCATCGCACAAACCGAAGCGGGCGCGCGCGTGATTGAAACAATCCTTGGCAAGATCGCATGGGGCGCGGCGGCCTGATGCTGCTCTGGCGTCTGTCGATACGACGGTACGCCGATATATTCGATGGTGGTTACGGCCTGCTGTTTGATGGCCGATGGAATACGGTCGGCCACGCCGTCACCTATTGTGCGACCTCGCCCTCGCTTTGCGTGCTCGAAAAGCTCGTCCACATCGAGGATCCGGCACTACTCCCGGAGCTTATGATGGTGAGGTATGACGTTCCAGATTCACTTTCTGCCGGGTCGGTCGGGCTCGACGATCTCCCGAACGATTGGCGACGCCAGGAAGGATTGACGCAACAGCGCGGAGACATCTGGCATCGCTCACGCTCGACGCCGTTGCTGCAAGTGCCTTCGGCAATCGTTCCGTTGGAGGGTTCTCCCGATCGAAACGTCCTGATCAATCACACCCATCCTGACAGCGCGGCGATCGAAATTGCATCGTCGACGCCGTTTGCGTTGGATGCCAGACTGCTCTGATAATCAGTAGCTGCAAAGACAAGGAAGAGTGCCCGCCTATATACTCCTTACCTGTGACTTTCCAAATTAAAAAGCAATTTCAATGATATAAGAGTTCGTAGTTTTGTTCTGAATGGTGCGCCATTCATTTCCACGGAATGCCATTGTCTTCGAAATGTTACGCAATCACGGGTGATTGCTTGCGCTATGCAACGTCCAACGCGTTCGAAAAAGATGGTTGGTTTCGAACATCCCGAAACGCCCGACTGCCCGGTTCGGTGGCGCCTGACAACGCTCAACGCAGCCTAACTCAACTGGATAGAGCGTCGTGCGAAAATCCGACGTGGCGGCGGGATCGTTTCGTTACCGGATTGCCGGTGGCAAGGATGGCGGTAATTGCCGAATTTTCTTCCGCCTCCAGAGCAGCGATGGCCTGTTGGGCCCAGAGATAAGAGGTGCGAAAAATTTCCGTATGGCGGTTGAATTCCGTCACACCAACCCCAGGCGGCAATGACGGCCGCATAACCATATCGAGCGGCGCGGTCGGCAGCGTGTCGTAGCGCTGATGCGCCACGAGACTTCGCCAAAGCACATTGACCGCGCTCGGCGCCGCCGGAAGTAGTTTCTTGCGGAACGGCGTCAACATTGCCGCGATCAGTTCGAGCCGCCCAGGCAGCGCGGCATAGTCGACGTCGAACATCTGGGCCGCGGGTTCGCCGAAATGCACAACCAGATTGGGACCGCTCTTTAGCTGATGCATCGGCGCCAGCGGGACATTATCGATCAAGCACCCATCGACCAGCATCGCGCCCTCCGCCGTGTAGAAGGGCGGCAATATTCCAGGGATCGCGCTCGATGCGCGCACGGCCTGCCAGAGAAGCCCCGAGCGGATCAATTCGAGACTATGGGTCGAAAGATTGGTTGCCACCGCGGCGAAAGGCCGCCAGCAATCCTCGATCCGGCAGTCACGGCCGTATTGATCGGCAAGCGCGCGATCGAACGCCTTGTGATCCAGCAAGGCATAGCGCGGCCAGGTCGGCCGCCTGAAGCTGCGGCTCCTGACGAAGATCTCGTGTGCGCCGCGCTCGAGATCCTCGGCCTCATAATTTTTTGCGAAGCCGGCCGCCATGGCGGAGCCGATACTGGTGCCGACAAACATATCGAACATCGCGCCGAGCTCACGAAAGGCCTTGTAGATACCCACATGCGCCGATCCAAAGCTGCCGCCGCCGGCGGCAACGAATCCAACCGCCCGACCGGAAAGAAACCGGATCAAACTGTCGATATCGACCTGATCTTCGAGAGCGACATGGTGATGCATGAAGGAGGGCAAGCGAGCGAGCCAGGAAGCGGTGCCGCTCACTTCGCCGCTGCGCCGGTCATGAATGCGAACCAGGCGTCGCGCCGACTCGGGATGAACCTGGCAAGCGAAGGCTTCGACATCCGTCAACGCACCCGCCGGCGCATCTCCCCGGCACGCGAACACGACCATGTCGGATTGGCGGATTGCCTTGTGCGCCCATGCCGGGGATTCGCGAGCTCCGAAGTAAACCACCAGCGGCGCGCGCTGTTCGAGCTGGTTGAGCCAGTCGGTGATTTCGGAGGCATCCAGCGCGCGCCCGGGAAACATGGCGTTGATGCGGGCGGGGTCGACGATCTCGGCATCGGTCGCGGCAAGCCCATCACGCAGGCGACGCTCAAAAGCACCGGGAGGCGGTTCGCATCCGCCGTCGATGAGCGCCACTGTTCGTGCCTTTGGCGAACTGCGAATCGGGATGAGGCGCGCGGTCTCCTTGGCGAACCGTCCCGCGAGGGCCGCGAGCAGCGCCTCGACGATGGCGGGGGCGTCCTTCGCAAGGTCCTGGTAGGCGGCGCGCGTCAGCACCAGCACACTGGTATCGCGGATTGCGATCAGGTCGGCGGTGCGCGGGATATTTGCGAAGAAGCCGATTTCGCCCGCCAATTCGCCGGCACGGAGCTCGGCGATCGGTTCGGAATGGCCGATTCTGCGCACGGCGAGTGCACCATGCAGCACCATGAACAATGAGTCTGAAGGCTCCCCCTGTGCCACGAGCATTTCCCCGCGCACGAGGTCCTGGCGGATCATTGCGCTAAAAGCCTTCAGCCGCTGTTCAGAACTGAGCGTTCTGAACAGCGCGAAGTCCTCCGACACGTCCCCCCACGCAAGGGTCGAGCTCGGTCCACTCATTGCGATACTCGGTTCGATTGCACGGTCCAATGTATCGCTGGCCAGCCTTCACTGCGAGCAATATTAGGGGTTCGGTGTGCCAGCGAACCGGGATCAACGCCATGTCCGTCCCGCGTGTGGATGGCCTCGCGCCGCGGCGCTCCGGGTCAAGGCCAGCCCATGGCCCGCTGAGGAGCGCCGTGCCGCAGTACCGAATCTCGATTTGGTAAATCCGTTCGTAGAAAACCTTGCCAACGTGATATTCCGGGTAAAAATCCACGACAGCGTTCTAAAGCTTCAGCGCGCGTTCTTGCCCACCGTGAAGATATACATGCCCCCAAAAAGTCTCCGGGTGATCGGCTTCGAAGCGGTGCCACTGATCCAGCTCAGCCTCATCGGTCGCGCCCGGAAACTGTTTGTGAAATTTTTCGATCACCGTCGGATCGTCAAAGGGTTCGAAGGTCAGGAAAGAAAGATCGTTATCGTTCAGAAATGCAGCGATCTCGGGAATCGTGAAGCGATGCTCCATGACGTTAAACAGCAGGTCGCGGCAGCCGCTCATGCTGTGGAAATCTTTCGCGCCAATCAGCATTTTCCAGCGTTCCGCCTCGCGGATAATGTCCTGGCGACACCTTCTTATGTCGTCGGCTGTGGCGCGATAACCGCGTGCCGCGATGTGGGCGCGGGCCTCGGCGATAACGCGGCGCGCCACATCGCTGTATAACCCGATGCGCATCCTGCCGCCCGGTCGCAGCAGCGAGACCAGCACGCGCCAACCGGCCGTCGGCTCGGCAAGATGATGCAGCACACCGACCGATTCGATGCTATCGAATGTGCGATCGATCGTACCCAATTCCAGAATATCCGCTTGTGCATACTCGATATTGCGCAAGCCGAGTTCTCGTGTCTTCCGGCGGGCGTAGGCGAGACCGACCTCGCTGGAAGCGGTTGATGACGATGGCAAATGTTTGCCTCCCTCCAGCCCAGTGATAATCTCCATAGCGGGCAAAGGTTCGGCCGTGGGCAAATGCGGCTGTTGTAAGCCGAGGGGGCTGATAATGAGACGGGGCGTAGTCGCAGCGCTGCTTGCGTTGATGTCCATCTTTGTGTTGGGCAATCGAGCCCACTCGGCAGGAGCCATCGCAGAAGGCATTGCACCCGGAGGGGTGGCCAAGGGCTATGGAATCAGTGTTCGGGTCGACAGGGCGACAACGGAGGCGGCCGGGGCGGACGCGCTCGCTGGATGCCAAATAGGTCCAAAGCTGACGGTAGGAGGCCAACCGGTGAACGCGGGCCAGGCCAAGGCACGGGCACGATGCGAGGTTGTTGCCACCTTCAGCAACAAATGTGCGGCCACGGCGTTCGATGCAAAAGATGGAACACCCGGTGCTGGCTGGGCGGTTGGAGATACCGGAAAACAAGCGGCCGATGAAGCCCTCGCGCGTTGCCGCAGCACGGCTGGCACCCGCCGCGATTTCTGCAAGGCCAATGATCCTATATGTGATGGCACCGCGAAATAATTCCCTTCCGGACAAGCCTAGCTCCGACCGGCCCTAACCGGCGCCGTCTCGGGCATCAGGTTCATCGCGACAAGTCCGACGATTGCCGCCAGCAGAAGATACCACGACGGCGCCAGCGGATCGCCCGAGATGTGCAGCAGCCAGGTGACCACGAGCTGCGCGGTGCCGCCGAAGGTTGCGATGGCGACCGCGTAGACGGTGGCGAACACGCCGCCGCGAATTTCCTGCGGCAGCGCCTCGGTGAAGGCCGCATAGAAGGCGGTGAACGGCAGCGATCCGATCAGCGACAAGGCGCCGAAGCCGAGCAGCAGCGACATCGCGCCGGGCGCTCGCACGATCCACAGGAAGGTCGGATAGGTCAGCGCCAGCGTCACCAGCTGCGGCCAGATCATCACCGGCTTGCGCCCGAAGCGATCGGCAAGCCAGCCCCCCAGCAGTGCGCCTGCGATCCCCAGGGCATTGCTCACCAGCGACACCGCAAACGCCAGGGATGGCGCCACATGCAGCGTGTTCTTGGCATAGGTCGTCATGTATTGCGTCACATAGGTCGCAATCGTGCCGCTGGCCAGGATCATCAGGGCCAGCGCGATCACGCGGATATAGCGGCGCGCCTGATTGACGTGACTGGCGTGCTCAATGGCGTCAGCGCCGCCTTCGCCCCTCAGGATCGTCTCCGGCAGGGTCCGCCTCATCCAGAGGCCGAACGGCAGACAGATGGCCCCGATCAGGAATGCGATCCGCCAGCCATAGGTTTCGAGGGCCGCGGGAGCCATCGTTTCGCTGAGGATGACGCCGATCAGGGCGCCGGCGGTCGCCGCGATCTGCTGGCTCGCCGGCTGCCATGAAATTACCAGCGCCCGCCGCTCCGGTGCGGCGATCTCGAGCAGATAGGCCGTGGTTGGCCCGACTTCCCCGCCAAGCGCAAATCCCTGCGCCATGCGCGCCACGATCACGATAACAGGCGCGGCAACGCCGATTGCGTTGTAGGACGGCGTGAGCGAAAGCGCCAGAATCGCCGCCCCCATCAAGGCGAAGCTCACCAGCATGGCCGGCCGCCGGCCGACCCGGTCAGAATAGATCCCGAGCACGATGCCGCCGATCGGCCGCGTCACAAAGCCCGCGCCGAAAGTGGCGAGCGACAGCATCAGGCTGCCGTATTCGCTGTGCACGGGAAAGAAAGTGTGTCCGATTTCGATCGCGAAAAAGCTGTAGGTGATGAAATCATAGAACTCCAGCATGTTGCCGACGGTGGCGGCAAATGCGGCGCGCTTGACGCTGAACCCTTCGGTGCCTTCAATGGCGAGCGACAATCTGGGCTGTTCCGGAACCTGTTTCGTTGCAGCACCATATGTGGCCCCTGCAGTGCTTCACAAGACGTGAGAGTGTCACCGCCGTGGATTCCATGACGATTGCTTGAGCTGCGAGTCAAGCGGGGCTCGATCTTGCAGGGGCGAACCGGAATCTACGTCAATCCGCCGATCCGCCGCAGCGCTTCCACAAGCTGCCGGCTTTGCTCCGGCGCGCCGATGCTGATCCGTAGCTTGTCGCGTAATCCGTCCTGGTCGAACCAGCGCACGAAGATGTGTTGGTTCATCAGCGACCGATAGATCTTCTCCGCGCCGGGCCATCGCCCGCCGGCGGGAACGCTGGCGAGGAGGAAATTCGCCTGCGACGGCGAGCATCGCAAGCCCATCGCGGTCAGCGCCAGATCGAGCGCGCTCCGCTCATGACGCACCGCCTCCCAGCTTTTTGCCGCGGTTTGGGTATCTTCCAGCGCGGCCGTCCCGAGGACTTGCGCGATCGCGTCGACATTGTAGGAATCCTTGGTCTTCGACAGCATGGGAGCAACGAGCTCGGCGGCGCCGAGGCCATAGGCGAGCCGCAGGCCCGCGAGCGAATAGCCCTTGCTGAGCGTGCGCAGCAGCAGCACGTTGGGATGGGTGGCCGCCATCGCTGAAGTCTGATGCCCGATCGCGGGATCGACAAAGTCGACATAGGCCTCGTCGATCAGCAGCACGCCGCGGAAACTCCGCGCGAGTTGATCGAGTTCGGCTGCCGGGACAAGCGCACCCGACGGCGCGTGAGGGTTGGTCATGATCGCGAGCGGCGCTCCCGCCGCATTCCATCGTTCGGCGGTGTCGGCAGGAACCGACCAGTCCTCGCCGAGCGGGACGCGGGCGAGGGAACTGCCGTGGATCGCCGCCAGCACGGAATAGAGCGTATAGCTCGGCGTCAGCAGCGCGAGCGGCTTTCCGGGATCGAGAAACGTCGTCAACGCCAGCCGGAGCAGCTCATCGCCGCCATTGGTCGCGACGACATTGTCGGGCGCAAGGCGATGCAGCCGCGCGACGCTGGCGCGGAACGCGCTCGCCAGCGGATCCGGATAGCGCCGCAGCATCTCGAGCGGAATCGAACTCAAGGCCCGCGCAACGGCGGGGCCGGGCGGATAGGGGTTTTCGTTGGTGTTCAACTTGATCGCCGACGCATCCGGTTGCTGCCCCGGCGTGTAGCCTTGCATGGCCTTGAGAGCGTCGCGTTCGTAACTCATGCGGAAATGCCTGTCGTCCGGGATGCGCGGGTCCGCAAGCTCATCGAACGATCTTGAACAGCCGGCTCCAGCGCAGCGACCATGGCCAGCGCCAGACTTGCCAGGCGGAGCCGCCGTCGCCGATCGAGAAAAAGATCATCTCGGCCGGGCCGATGATGTTCTCGTACGGCACAAATCCGACGCCGCCATTGCCGGGGGCGACGCGGCTGTCGAGCGAATTGTCGCGGTTGTCGCCCATCATGAAGTAATGCCCCGAGGGCACGATGTAGGGCTCCGTGGTGTCGTATTCGGAGTGCTCGATGCGGTCAAGCGTGTAGTAGCTGACGCCGTTCGGCAAGGTCTCGTGCCAGCGCTTGACGTGCACCGGCCGCGGGCCTTCGTCGTCGACGTAGTCTTCCGCCTGTTCGCGCTTGACCGCCATGCCATTGATATGCAGCAGCCCGTCGATCATCTGGATCCGGTCGCCGGGCAGGCCGATCACGCGCTTGACGTAATCGATCGAGTCGTCCCGCGGAAGGCGGAACACCACGACGTCGCCGCGCTTGGGCTCCGAGCCGAAGACGCGGCCTGAGAAAAGCGGCGGCGAGAATGGCAACGAGTAGTGCGAATATCCGTAACTGAATTTCGAGACGAACAAATAATCGCCGACCAGCAGCGTCCCTTCCATCGATCCCGACGGGATGTTGAAGGCCTGGAACAGGAAAGTGCGAATCACCAGCGCGATGATCAGCGCGGACGCCATCACCCGGATGTTTTCTGCCAACGCGCCCTGCTGGCGCTTTTTCTGTACTGAGGGGCTCATTGTCGTGCTCAACTCCGCTCGCCGGTGACGCGCCAGATCACGTCACCGACATCGTCGGCGACCAGCAGCGAGCCGTCAGGACCGAGGGCGACGCCGACCGGCCGTCCATAGGCTTCCCGCTCGTCCGGCGCGAGGAAGCCGCTCAGAATATCCCGCGCCGGTCCGGACGGCTTTCCGTTGGCGAACGGCACGAACACGACCTTATAGCCGCTCAGCGTGCTGCGATTCCAGGAACCGTGCTGCCCGATCGCCATGCCGTCCGGAAAGCCCGGCAGCGTGCCGGCCGGCAGCCAGCACAGTCCGAGCGAAGCGGTGTGGCCGCCGAGCGCATAGTCCGGCCTGATCGCCTTGGCGACCATGCCCGCATCCTGCGGCACGCGCTCGTCCACCGTCTGTCCCCAGTAGCAATAGGGCCAGCCATAGAAACCACCGTCGCGGACCGAGGTCAGGTAATCCGGAGGGGTCTCGTCGCCGATTCCGTCGCGCTCGTTGACGACGGTCCAGAGCACGCTCGTGTTCGGCTCCCATGCAAGCCCCACCGGGTTGCGCAGGCCGCCGGCAAAGATGCGGCTGTTGCCACTTTCGAGATCGAGCTCGTAGACCGCGGCGCGGCCTTCCTCCACGGCCATGCCGCTTTCGGCGATATTGGTGAGCGAGCCGACCCCGACATAGAGCTTGCGGCCATCGGGGCTCGGCAGCAGGCTCCGCGTCCAGTGCCCGGAAGGCTTGAAGCTGACGAGTCTGCGTCCCTCAGCCGTGATGCGGTCCGCGCCTGCCGCATAAGGAAAGGCCACCACGCCGTCGGTGTTGCCGACATAGAAGATGTCGCCGAGCAGCGCCATGCCGAACGGCTGATTCAGTCCCTCCATGAAGGTTTCGCGCGTCTCGGCTGTGCCGTCGCGATTCGTGTCGCGCAACAGCGTGATGCGGTTCGCGCTTTCGCCCAGCGCGCGGACACGCCGCATCGTCGCCTGCATCGCGTAGCTGAACACGCTTCTGACCGGCCCGGCGACCTGGTTCGATTCGGCAACGAGGACGTCGCCATTGGGCAGCACGTCGATCCAGCGCGGATGCTTCAAACCCGTTGCGAACGCATTGACCTTGAGCCCCGGCGCCGCCACGGGAAGCTGGCCGTCGTTCCATCCCCTGGCCGACGGCATCTTCAGCGTCGGCAGGCTGCCTTGCGCCTTCGCCTCCGGCACCACCGGAGCGCTGCCCCAGGCCGGTGCCGGCGCTGCGCCCTGCAACCGGCGCCAGCGCAGCGCGACGCCGCCGGTCAGCGCGACGATTTGTGCAAAGATGCTGGAAAAACTCATGTCGTTTCTCTGTTTGATGGCGCGCACACTATCCGATGCCGGCGCGGGCTCAAGGTCTATCGTCCATGCGCGAGTTCATCGGCGACCGCCTGCTGTTCCGGGCTCAATTGCTCCATCGTCGGTTTGGGAAAGCGCGGTCCGTCCTGCGGATAGGCCGGCGCGAGCCCCACCAACAGCAGCATCGCGCCGCCGAGTGCAATTGCCGCACCAAATCTTCGTGCCATTGGTTTCTCCCCACGCGTTTTTTCGTTGACCCGACCTTCTCGCGGATCGCGCCTCGGGTCCATGGCAAAAACGAAGATAGCTTCAGGAATAGTCGAGATGTCCTTCTGCATGAAGACACTGAGCGGGTCGGGGCGATAGTCGCCGAAGGGATCGCAGCGCTCAAAACCGGCGCGCGTATAAAGGGCAAGCGCGTCATGGCTTGCCACGCCGGTCTCCAGCCGCAGGGTGCGCACGCCCTCGTCATGCGCGCAGGCTTCGAGCGCGGCCAGAATGACCCGGGAGACACCGACGCCGCGCGCCTCCGGGATCACCCACATCCGCTTCAGTTCCGCCCAGGCGCCGTTCAGCACGATCGCGCCGGTCCCGATCGCGCCGCCGCTGAAGTTGCGGGCGGCGAAAAAACGCACATTCGTCGCGCGCAGCGCATCGAGCGGCAGATGATGATTGCTCTCGGCCGGGTAGAGGCTTGCCGAATGCGCTTCGCCGTCGCGTAGCAGCGCCACGATCTCCGGCTGCGCGGGGTCTTCCATCGCGATTCTTGCGGGATTGCCGGTCTCGCGCCTCTGGTCGGGAATCGTCACCCGGCCGCCATTTCCTGCGCACCGCCCAGCAGTTTGACGTTGAGCTTGCCGCCCGCGAACAGCATGTCATCCAGCGCCTCGCCGATATCGCCGGACAAGACGGTCGCGCCGCCGTCGCGGGCGATGCTGGCCTGTGCGATGCGCCGCATCAGCTCCTTGATGAAGGCGGCGCTGACACCCTTGGTGCGCAGCGCGGCCTCGCTTGCAATGACATCGCCGAGCGGCAGGCCCCTGCCATAAAGCTCTACCAGCTTCTTTCGGCCGAGTTCGTCCGGCAGCGGCACCTCGATGGCCTGGTCGATGCGGCCGGGCCGGCTTGCGAGCGCGCTTTCCAGTTGTTCCGGCCGGTTGGTGGTGAGGATGAACAGGATATCGGCGTCCTGCTTTAGCCCATCCATCTCGTTGAGCAGCGCGTTGAGCATCGTTTCCTCGCAGGGGCCCATCTCGTTGCGATCACGCGCGATGAGATCGACATCCTCGATCACCACCATCGCCGGCTGCAGCAGGCGGGCCAGATTCATGTAGTGGGCAAGCAATGCGATCTGCCCCGCCGTGATGATCAGCGTGGTGTGCCCGGGCAGGTTGCTGGCGAGATAGCGGATGGTGTGGGTCTTGCCGGTACCCGGCGGTCCGTACAGCAGGATGCCCTTGCGGGTCGATTGCCCAAGCCGGCGCAATTGCTCGCGGCTTCCGACGAAATTGAGGACGTTGCGGTCGAGCAGTTTCAGCGTAGCTTCGGGCAGGATCACGTCTTCGCGCCGGACCGGCGGCAATTTGTGGACCATGACGCCTCGCGAGCGCCCGCGGTAATCCCTGTCGCCATCGAGCGACAGCACCTTGCCGCGATAGCAGCGCGCGGCGTCGACGGCACTTTCCAGCTCAGTGAAACAGCGCTGCACGAACTCTGCGCCCTCGGCGCCGGTGGGCACGGCAATCTCGACGCGGGTACCGGACTCGTAGCCGTACTCGCGATGCGAGGAGAGCACGACCGCGTAGCGCAGGTCGTCACTCTTGCAGAGCCACAGGCCATTGTTGAGGCATTTCACCGAAGCGCCCTCGCCGACATCGACATCCTGATACTGCGCCGGCGCGATGGCGAGCGCATTGCGGCCATCCCGGATCAGCGACGCCACGGTCAGGGTCTCGTAGCGGTGTTCCTCGTGGATGCCGAAAAACCGGATCGGCGACGTTGAGAACAGCCGGTCAATCGCCGCCTGGACGTCGGCGCGCATGTGTCCTGGAAACTGCCGCGAGGTCGCGACCAACCGGTCCCGCGGAAGGCCGGCGTAATGCCAAGCGAGCGCGTCGCAGGCATACTGGAACTCGATATCGCTGCCGACCCGGTCGAGATAGGTTACGATGTCGAGCATGCAGTCGTCGCAAACTGGGGTCGCGATGCCTTTCAATGAAAGTCGGACCTTGCTCGAAAGCGCGCCGCAGAGCCTGCAACTCCCGGCCAGCATTTCATCGCTCGCTTCAATCGGCTCGGTCGTGATCAGGAGCGGATGATCAGCTGCGCGAATGCGTTGCCGGGCGGTCTCGAGCAATGTGTTGGCGACGTCGCGAGGATAGACCCCGCAAACGAACTGGCCGCGTGCGTCTATTTTTTCCATCGCCCGGATCGCGTCGCCCCTCGGCTTTCTGAACACCGAATGCAGGAGCTCGACGACGAATTCCATCGGCGTCTCGTCGTCATTATGAAGGGTGAGCTGGAGGTGGCCGGCTTCGGCGTGAACATCGTGCATGAGCAATTCCCGTGATTTTTCGCGATTTCGAAAATGCGTCCTTGGGTTGCAGGCGTCAGGCTAGAACAAATAAGGAACATTGTCACCTGCCCGAACTGTGATAAAACCGCGCGCCGTCCATTACTTTGTTATTGCAGGTAATTTTGTCTTGCTTGGCCGTCGCGCGGGCCCGACGGGCAAATCACCGCATGCGCGTCCGTGCTGGCTGTCAAGCCCTGCCAGCAAAAATATTCTGTTTTTCGGAATGCCCAAATCACTCCTATATCCTCCGCGTCCCGTCCCGGAAGAGGGGCGTTGCGCAACGTCACGAAACGTGGGGCGGGATGCGATGGACGCGGATGGCGCCGTGGACGACGGTGCCGGATGC
>Ga0075522_10001860_pt1 | contig 15876 bp, 15 predicted proteins | sample NGEPerA_FD_74796 | JGI IMG/M metagenome (GOLD analysis project Ga0075522, IMG submission 74796) | Arctic peat soil microbial communities from the Barrow Environmental Observatory site, Barrow, Alaska, USA - NGEE PermafrostL2-A | ecosystem: Environmental > Terrestrial > Soil > Wetlands > Peat ... | reverse complement strand
CTTTCGCGGGGGTGAAACTAAACGGTTTCGAGAATGACGCCTTCGGTCATTTCGGGGGTCATCTCCGCCCGCCAGTCAGCCTCGCGCGGCAGCACCTCCTCATGCGCCAGCAGCCTGTAGTAGCTCGTGCCGGTGCCGGCCGGCGCGCCGCCGTCCTGCACGGTTCTGACCGCCTTGATCAGGAGCTTGCGGGCCTGGATGATCGCCTTGTCGCCGGGGCCGAGATATTCGCGGCTGCGGTCGCAGATCTGCCCCATGCTCTCCTGCAAGGCGCGGTCCTGCATGTTGATGCCGTCGATGCCTGAATAGCTCTCGGTCTTCTGCACCTCGCGGTCGAGCAGGTAGTTGTTCGACCGGTTGCCGTAGGAGCGGAAGGTCTTCGGGTCGACATGCAGCGGCCCGTTGCCGAGGCCGCGTTCCATCCGGTCTTCCGCGGTCAGCGGCGAGTCGATCGTGGTGTAGATCCAGTTGTAGACCATGCAGGTGTAGTCATCGACCGGGACCCAGATATGCCCGGCGTCCATCGGCTGCCCGGTCTCGGATTTCGACGGCCGGATCTGATGGAACGGCAGGATGAAATGGTAGGTGCGGATGTGCATGTCGCTGTCGCCGAGCGGCCGGATGCCGGCGTACTGGTAGCCGTAATCGGTGAGGTCGACGACCAAATGCGGGGCCTTGCCGCGCACGAACGGGCTCGACGGCTTCATCCCGCCGCGGGTCGAATTGTCGGTGAGCAGGCGGTGCAGGATCGGCGCGTGCGAGGTGTCGATGCCGCCTTCGAGCCCTTGCAGGTAATTGCACTCCTGGATGACCTTGGTGACGTGACGGCGTTCCTCGCCGACCTGGGTCCAGCGGAATTTGGGCGGCGCCGGCATCTTGTCGATGGGCCCCATATAGGTCCACACGACGCCGCCCAGCTCGACCGTTGGGTAGGCGGTGATGTGCACCTTGTGCTTGAACTGCAATTCCTCGGGCTCGTTGAGCTGGTCGAGGCAGCTCCCGTCCACATCGAATTTCCAGCCGTGATAGATGCACCTGAGACCGCATTCCTCGTTGCGTGCGAAATAGAGCGAGACGCGGCGGTGCGGGCAGAATTCGTCGAGGAGGCCGACGCGGCCCCCGGTGTCGCGGAAGGCGACGAGGTCCTCGCCCAGGAGACGCACCCGGACCGGCGCGCAATCGGGCTCCGGGATCTCGCTCGACAGGAGCGCCGGCATCCAATAGCGCCGCATCGTGTTGCCCATCGGGGTGCCGGGGCCGACCCGGCAGATCAGTTCGTTGTCCTCGCGCGGCAGCATGGCGTCACCCTCCTCGCTGGGCCTTGGCGGCGCGGCATGGCAAGCCGCGGCGCCTCGTCGGGCAAGAATAGCTTATTTGATGCCAAACGGGAGGGGTTTCGCCGCGATCCGTGCACCTGCGTCATTGCGAGGAGCGGAGCGACGACGCAATCTCGCGGAGCACTGCCACCGGCGGACCGCGATTGCTTCGCTCCGCTTGCAAATGACGAACGGAGCGGAGCCGGGTCGATGGTGACAGCAGCGGTTCTCGGCCTGCCGCCGGCCGCGCTCGCCGCGCTCTTCGCGGTCTTCGTGCTGGGCGGCGTGGTCAAGGGCGTCACCGGCGTCGGGCTGCCGCTGGTGCTGGTGCCGCTGACGGCGCAGTTCATACCCATACCGGCCGCGGTGGCGCTCCTTACCGTGCCGATGGTCGCCACCAACATCACCCAGGCGATCGAAGGCGGCGGCACGCTCGCGGCGGTCCGGCGGATGCTGCCAATCCTTGGTTGCGTGGTCGTTGGCCTGCTGATCGGCGTGCATTTGCTGCTCAGCATCGACCGGCGGGTGTTGAGCCTCATCCTCGGCATCAGCTTTCTGGGTTTGGCGGCGTTGCTGCTGGTGCTGCCGCATGTCCGCATCGGCGACGCGGCGGCGCGCTGGGCGGGGCCGCTGGTGGGGGTCGCCGCCGGCGTACTGGGCGGCATGTCGGCGATGTTCGGGCCGCCGATGATCGCCTATCTCGTCGGCCGCGGCGCCGACCCCGACAGCTTCGTCAAGCAGATGGCGATCTTCGCCTTCACCGCGAGCCTGACGCTGCTGGCGGCGCTCGGCGGCAGCGGCTCGATGTCGGGGAGGGACATGCTCGTCTCGGCGGTGGCGATCCTCCCGATCCAGGCCGGGATGCCGCTCGGCCGCTGGCTGCGCCGCCGCACCAAGCCGCGATGGTTCCGCATCTCGGTGCTGATCGTCCTCGCGGCTGGCGGGGTCGACATGCTGCGGCGGGCACTGCTTTAGGAATCGACGCGGTCGGCGAGACGCGGCAGCTTTTCAATCAGCTCGCCGATTCGCACTTGCGCCAATCGCAGCTCGTAGAGCTTTTGCAGATTCAGCCAAAATTCGGCGCTGGTGCCAAACCAGTGAGCCAAGCGTAAAGCTGTATCAGCGGTGATGCTTCGCTGAGCGTTGATGATGCCCGTGATACGGTTCACCGGCACCCCCAGTTTACGCGCCAATTCCGCCGCCGACATATCGAGTTCGCGAAGCTCTTCTGCCAGATGTTCGCCCGGGTGAATGGGGGTGCGCGCCATTCTCTTTCCTAATGATAATCCGCGATCTCTACATCGACAGGCCCAGGAGAGCCGCTCGGCCAGCGAAAGCAAATGCGCCACTGATCGTTTATCCGGATACTGTACTGACCGTCACGATCGCCTCTCAGCGCTTCCAACCGGTTGCCGGGCAGCACGGCGAGATCAGACAGGCTTTGGGCAGCCTCTAAGCGGTCGAGCCTTATCTCCGCCTGTCGCGCGAAACCGAAAAACTCGCGAACCCGACGACCCTCCGCAAACCGCTCGGTCCGCCTGTCCCGGCAGCTGACGATCACGTTCGTAAATGGTAGCCTGAATTACGAATTATGTAACGCGTAATTTTCGCTAAACCTCCCCCTCCGCCTTCAGCATCCTGACGGCGTTGCGCAGCGCGGTCGCGGTGTCGTCGAGTTCGGTTTCGCCATGGGTGCAGGAGATGACGCCGCCGGGATGGCTGTTGAAATCGACCCCATGGAGCATCGTCGCCAGCCGCAATTTGTGGACAAGGCCGGCGTTCTTGACGCCCTTGAAGTGCTTCGCCTCAAGGCCGAGCGGGTTGAAGTTCGTCGGGGTGACCGCGATCCCCTCGGGATTGGTGAATAGCTCGATCGACGAGAACGCGCCGTAGGCGGCCCAGGGCACGCGCTCGTCCTCGAACACCTCGTTGAGGCGCCGGCGCAGCGCGTCGCCATAGGCATTGGCGCGGGCGCAGGCGTCGGTCTCGGCGACCTGCTTCAGGGTCGCGATACCGGCGGCGGCCGATAGCGGGTTGGCGTTGAAGGTGCCGGGGTGGTTGATCTTTTCCTTGCCGGCCGCCTCGGTCACCTTGAAGTCCAAGAGGTCGAGGATGTCCTTGCGGCCGGTGACGGCGCCCCCCGGCAGCCCACCGGCGAGGATCTTCGCCAAGGTCGAGAGGTCGGGCTTGATGCCGTAGGCGGCCTGCGCGCCGCCCGGCGACACACGGAAGCCGTTGACCACCTCGTCGAAAATCAGCAGCACCCCATGCTCGGCGGTGAGCCGGCGCAGTGCGTGCAAGAATTCGGGGTCGATCGGCAGCCTACCGCCATTGGCGCCGGTCGGCTCGATGATCGCGGCGGCGATTTCGCCGTCGTGCTGCTCGAGGAGGCGGGCGAGGGCCGCCTCGTCGTTCTGGTCGCACAACAGCACATTGCCCGCCACCGCGTCGAGCACGCCGGTCGTCGCGGTGCCGTCGAAATGGCTTGCATGACCGGTTGTCATGTGGTCGTGCCAGCCGTGAAAATGGTGGTTGAAGCGGATGATCTTGGACTTGCCGCTGAAGGCGCGGGCGAGCCGCACCGCCATCAGGGTCGCCTCGGTGCCGGAGCTGGTGAAGCGCACCCGCTCGGCTGTCGGGATCAGCCGCTTGACCCATTCGGCCCACTCGATCTCGAGCTCGTGGCAGGCGCCGTAATGCGTGCCGCGGTCGAGCTGGGCATGCACCGCCGCCATCACCTGCGGGTTGCAATGACCGAGCAGCATCGCGCCGTGCCCGCCGAAATAATCGACGTAGCAGCGGCCGTCGACATCCCATTTCCGCGGCCCCTCGGCGCGGGCGATGTAGAGCCCGTACGGCTCGATGTAGCGCGAATCGTGGGTGATGCCCGAGGGGAACATGTCCTGCGCCCGGCTCGCATCCGCCGCGGATCCCGGCGTCACGGCGCGATAGGCGGCGATGATCGGCGAGTTGGTGGTGAGCGTGTCGGGCATCGGTGATTCCTCGGGTCTGCGCTGGGGCTCTTGTAGAGGATGTTGGATTAGGATTGAACCGTCCTCCCGATTTGTCGTCCCGGCGCAAGCCGGGACCCACTGTTCAGCCGCATGAGAAGCGGATAAGTGGGTTCCGGCTTGCGCCGGGACGACCAAGGGAATTCGCCGCCATGACCCAACCCTATGAAAGCGAGCTAACGGCGCGCTTTGGCTCCGACCTCGATCTCGGTGGCGCGGTGGAAGACAATGCCTGGATCAGGCAGGTGTTGCTGCGCCGCACGCAGCGGCGCTACGACGCGCGGCCGGTGCCCGAATCGATGGTGCGGCTGATCCTCGCGGCGGCATTCTCGGCCTCGTCGAAATCGGATTTCCAGCAGGCGTCGGTGATTCGCGTCGAGGACCGGGCGCAGCGCGACAAGCTCGCCGCGCTGATCCCCGACATGCCGTGGATCGGCAGCGCGCCGGTGTTCCTGGTGTTTCTCGGCGATGCGCGGCGGCTGGAGCGGATCAGCCGGCATCCGGTCGCAAACGGCACTCTCGAAGGCTTCTTCAACGCGACGGTCGATGCCGCGCTCGCTTTGCAGACCTGCATCCTCGCGGCCGAGGCCTTGGGGCTCGGCGCCTGCCCGATCAGCGTACTGCGCAACCACATCGCGGCGGTGGGCGAAATCCTGGCGCTGCCGGACAAAGTGTTTCCGGTCGCCGGGCTGTGCCTCGGCTATCCGGCGCAGCCAGGCTTCATCAGCATGCGCCTGCCGCCCGACGCCATCGTGCACCGCGACCGCTACGACGACAGCGGCGTCATCGACGCCGTCAGCGGCTATGACCGCCGGCGCGATGCCCGCCACTCGCTCAAGGACCGGCAGAAATCGGCGGAAATCTTCGGCACCGCCGAATTCTACGGCTGGTCGGAGGATAAGGCGCGCCAGGCGACGACGCCGGAAGGCGCCGGGTTCGCGGGCTGGCTGCGCGCGCACGGGTTCGACCTCACAAAATAGCGGATAAGAAAAGGCCGCCCCGAAGGACGGCCCTTTCCACCGAATAACCAGCGGCCATCGCGGCCGCGCCGTTGCCCTAGTTAGGCAAGGATCTCAGCAAGAGCGGGGATCCTGGTCACGGCTGCGGTTGACCGCGGTTGATGGTGAGACACAGGATCACCTCCTTTCTGTTGTGGCGACGAGGACTCAATTCTACAGCCTGTTGTGGCGTTCGGGCAAGCGCCGGACGCGCGTGACAATGCGCCGCACAATCGTCGCCGCTCGTCCCTCGGCAAATTGGCGGCGAGACGCCGCTTCGTGGCATAAAGGCGCCGCAACCAGACGAGACGCAGGATCATGCCGGGAAACGCGGAACGGATGACTTTTAACGGGATCGAGCTGGAGGTGCTGCGCCGCGGCCAGGGCGCGCCGGTCGTGCTGCTGCACGGCATGGATACGGTGAGTCCGAAGGCGCCGTTCCTCGACCTGCTTGGCCGCCATGTCGAGGTTATCGCGCCCTCCGGGCCGGGCTTCGGGAATTCGCCGCGCCCGGCCGATTTCGACACGATCTACGACCTCGTCCATCTCTATCTCGCGCTGCTCGACCAGCTTCCCTACGAGAAGGTGACCGTGATGGGGTTGTCGTTCGGCGGGTGGCTGGCGGCCGAAATCGCGACCGCCTCGTGCCACCGAATCGCCAATTTGATCCTGGTCGATCCGGTCGGCATCAAGATCGGCGACCGCGAGACTCGCGACATCGTCGATGTGTTCAACACTCATCCCGACGACGTGCGCCGCAAGAGCTGGGCCGATCCCGCCAAAGGGCCGGATTACGACGCGATGACCGACGAGGAGCTGGTCATCCACGCGCGCAACTGGGAGGCGCTGTGCCTCTATGCCTGGCATCCCTACTTGTACAACCCGCAGCTGAAGCAATGGCTCGGGCGAATCTCGGTGCCGAGCCTGGTGCTGTGGGGCGACCATGACGGCATCGTCACCCCCGCTTACGGCCGCGCCTACGCCCAACTGATCCCGGGCGCCGAGTTCGCGCTGATCGCGGATGCGGGACACCACCCAGCGGAGGAGCAGCCGGAGCGGTTCGTCCAGGCGGTGATGGGGTTTCTCGGCGACTGAGAGGGGCGCCATGCAGCTGGGCATCCTCGGGGCGGAACAGATCGAATGAGCCTCGCCGACGCCGATCTCGCGGCGCTCGACGCGGCGGCGGCGATCGTCCATCGCGTTGTGCCGCCGACGCCGCAATATTGCTGGCCGTTGCTGTCGCAGCGGGTGGGCGCCGAGCTGTGGGTCAAGCACGAGAACCACACCCAGACCGGCGCGTTCAAGCTGCGCGGCGGCCTCGTCTATCTCGACGATCTCAAACGCTCGCAGCCGGGCATCGCCGGGGTCATCAGCGCGACGACCGGCAATCACGGGCAGAGCATCGCCTACGCCGCGACGCGGGTCGGCTTCAAGGCGACGATCGTCGTGCCGCACGGCAACAGCCCGGAGAAGAACCGGTCGATGGTCGCGTTCGGCGCCAATCTGGTAGAGCACGGACACGATTTCCAGGCCGCTTACGAACACGCGATGGCGCTCGCCGAGCGCGAAAACCTGCACCCGGTCCGCTCGTTCCATCCGCTGCTGGTGCGCGGGGTGGCGAGCTACGGGCTGGAGCTGTTCCGCGCGGTGCCCGACCTCGATGTCGTCTACGTCCCGATTGGGCTGGGCAGCGGCATTTGCGGGGTGATCGCGGCGCGCGAGGCGCTCGGCCGCAAGACCGAGATTGTCGGCGTTGTCGCCGCCAATGCCGCGACTTACGCGCTGTCCGTCGCCGCCGGCCGGCCGGCGGCGACGGACAGCGCCGACACCTTCGCCGGCGGGCTCGCCGTCCGGGTGCCGGACGCGGCGGCGCTCGACATCGTCCGCCGTCACGCGGCGCGCGTCGTCACGGTCTCCGAGGCCGAGATGCGCGAGGCGATCCGCATCCTCTTCAGCGACACCCACAACATCGCCGAAGGGGCCGGCGCCGCGCCGCTCGCCGCCGCGCTGCAGGAGCGCGGGCGGCTCGCCGGCAGACGCGTCGCGGTCATCCTGTCGGGCGGCAATATCGACCGACCGCTGTTCGCCGAGATCCTGGCCGAGACACCGTAATCCCCACCCACCTCGTCCAGGGCAACGGCTCGGCTACGCGCCCGTGCTGCCGGAGCCGTAGACCAGCGGGATCGCGGCTTGCGGGGAGAGCAGCCAGAAGGTGAAGCTCTCCTCAAGGTAGAGGCGGACCTTGTCGGCGTCGTGGCTGAGGTAGCCGATCGAGAAATCCTCGCCGACGGTGAGCTCGAAATCGCCGCCGCGCATCGACATCACCGCGGAACCGTCGAGCCCCGGCGCCCATACCAGCGGCCCGTCGATGAGGCGCCGGACATGCTCCAGCACCGGGTAGCCGCCATGGGTGGTCTCGGTCAGGCCGACATAGCATCGCTCGCCGAGCGCGATGGCGTAGGGGCCGGCGACGCCCTGGTCGCGCAGCCGATTGAGAGCGGCGGCCACCGCTTCCGGAAAGCGCTGATAGTCGGGGTTGATCGTCACCGCCGCGGCGGCCTGTGCCTCGCAGATGCCGCGAATGCCGGCGGCGGCAAAGCCGTGGAAGATCGCGCGGTCCTCGGCGATCGCGATGGCGCGGGCGGCGGCGATGACCGCGTCGGTGTCGGGGTCCTTGGCGCCGCGCTCGACATCGTCGAGGTCGCTGCGGCTGACCTCGAACGGCACCCGCAGCTCGACCAGCGAGAGCACCTTGCGCAACCGGGCGCCGACGCCCTCGTTGGGCGAGGCGCTGAGCGTCTCGGTGCGGCCGAACCCGACCGCCGAGACGCTCCAGCCCTGCGGCCCGACAAAATCGACCAGCTTGCGCGCGGCCAGCGTGGTCTTGAGGGTGCGGGTCGCTTCCTTCTCGATCTCGGCCCAGCCGGCGGTGGTGATCGGCGCGAGCTCGCGCAGCAGATGGTTCATGGTGCTACTCCTTCGCGGCGCGCAGGCTGCCGATGGCGAGATGCCCGTCAGGGGCCACCGGCGACGGCGGCTCGGCCTTTTCCGCGGCAATCATCGCCGCCAGCGGCTCGTCGGTGAACAGGTACTTGCGCAAATTCGCGTCGAGCTTGGGATCCTGGCGGCGCAGCCATTCCAGCACCATCGAGGCGTGTTCCTTCTCCTCGTCGCGGTTGTGCATGAGGACCGTGCGCAGGTCGTCGTCGCTTGTCGCCTTGGCGCGCTGGTTGTACCAGTCGACCGCCTCCAGCTCCTCAATCAGCGAGGTGAAAGCGCGGTGCTGGTCGATGATCTCGGGGCCGAGTTTTGCAGGGTCTTCGTGAAGGGTCTCGCTGGACATCTTCGTCCTTTTCGTGAGGAAGGCGCAGGGAAGCGGGCGGCCCACGCCTGCGCTGGCCGCACGCACCCTCAGGTAGATTACAATATGGGGATGCTCAAGGTTCCCGCACGGGAGGCCCCTCAGCTTTTTTGCAGCTCGCGGGCGATCACCAGCCGCTGGATGTCGCTGGTGCCTTCGTAGATCTGGCAGACGCGGACATCGCGATAGATGCACTCGACCGGGAAATCGGCGAGATAACCGTAGCCGCCATGAATCTGGATCGCGTCGGAGCACACCCGCTCGGCCATCTCGGAAGCGAACAGTTTCGCCATCGCCGCCTGTTGCAGACAGGGCACGCCGTCGTCGCGCCGCTGGGCCGCGTCGAGGACGAGGCCGCGCGCGGCGGCAAGCTGCGTCGCCATGTCGGCGAGGCGGAAGGCGACCGCCTGGTGCGCGATGATCTTCTGGCCGAACGCCTCGCGCTGCTGGGCGTAGGCGAGCGCGGCCTCGTAGGCGGCGCGGGCCATGCCGAGCGCCTGCGCGGCGATGCCGATGCGGCCGCCTTCGAGGTTGCTGAGCGCGATGCGATACCCCTCGCCTTCCGCCCCGAGCATCAGATCGGGGGTCAGCTCCATGTCCTCGAAGACGAGCTGGGCGGTGTCGGAGGCGCGCTGCCCCAATTTGTGTTCGAGCCGCGCCACCCGGTAACCGGCGGTGTCGGTCGGCACGATAAAGGCGCTGATGCCCCGGCGGCCGGCGGCGGGGTCGGTGACCGCGAAGACGATCGCCACCCGCGCGTTTCGGCCGGAGGTGACAAACTGCTTGGCGCCGTTGAGCACCCAGCGATTGCCGCGGCGCTTGGCGCTGGTTTTGATCGCCGCCGCGTCGGAGCCGGCGCCCGGCTCGGTCAGGCAAAAGCAGGCAAGCATCTCGCCCGCCGCCATCGGTCTCAGAAAACGCCGCTTCTGTTCCTCCGAGCCGAAATTAAGAACCGGTGCACAACCGACTGAATTATGGACCGCGAGGATCGTCGAGACGCTGCCGTCGCCGGCGGCGATCTCCTCCAGCGCCAGCGCGTAGCCGACATGGTCGGCGCCGGTCCCGCCATATTCGGGCGGCACCAGCGCGCCCATAAACCCGAGCTTGCCGAGCTCGGCCAATGCCTCTTTCGGAAAGCGGGACTCGCGGTCCCATTCCGCCGCGTGCGGCGCGAGCAGGTTCCGTGCGACATCGTGCGCCGTGTCGCGCAGGAGGATTTGCTCATCGGTGAGCCTCATTCGATGACCTCGTCGGCCTGCGCCAGCAGCACTTGCGGCACGGTAAGGCCGAGCGCCTTGGCGGTCTTCAGGTTGATGACCAACTCGAATTTGGTCGGCTGCTGGACCGGCAGGTCGGCCGGCTTGGCGCCCTTCAGAACTTTGCCGGAGTAGATGCCCACGAGGCGCATGGCCTCGGCGAAGCTCGGCGCATAGCTGATCAACCCGCCGGAAACTGTGAATTCGCGGTCCGGAAAAATCGCGGGAACAGCATAGCGTGCCGCCAAGGCGACGATTTGCTCGCGACGGCCTGCGAAGAACGGGTCGCTGGCGACGATCAGCGCGCCGGCATGCCGATCGTCGAGGGCCGCGAAGGCGGCATCGATCTCGCCTTCGGTGGCCGCCTTCGCGATAGGAAGCTGCACACCCTTGGCACGCGCGTCCGCCAGCATGCCGGAGATGTCGAGTTTGGAAGCGGTCGGGTTCACCAGCAGGGCGATCGCCTTGGCCTGAGGCACCAGCTCGGTCAGCAGTTCGAGCCGCTTCGGCGTCAGTTCGTTAAGCTGGATAGAGACGCCGGTAAGGTTGCCGCCCGGCCGGGCGAGACTGGAAACAAGACCGATTGCGACCGGGTCGACGCCGGTAAAGAAGACGATCGGGATCGTCGAGGTCGCTTTTTTTGCCGCGAGCGCCGCCGTCGTGCCACCGCCAGCTACGATCACGTCGACGTTGCGGGCGACAAAATCGGCAGCCATCGCGGGGAATCGATCATAATGTCCCTCCGCCCAGCGGTACTCGATCGCCAGGTTCTGCCCCTCGACATAGCCGGCTTCGCCCAGGCCTCCCCGAAACGCGGCCATGAGCAAGGCATTATCGCTGAGCGATCGGCCGCTGAGGAAGCCGATCACCGGCATCGTCTTCTGCTGCGCGCGGGCGGCGCGCGGCCAACCAACCGCGCCACTGAGCAGCACGATGAAGTCCCGCCGCCTCATTCAATCACCTCGTCGGCACCGGCGAGCAGCGATTGCGGCACGGTGAGGCCGAGCGCCTTGGCGGTCTTGAGGTTGATCACCAGCTCGAACTTGGTCGGCTGCTGGACCGGCAGGTCGGCCGGCTTGGCGCCTTTGAGGATTCTTCCGGCGAAAGCGCCGGCCTGGCGGGAGCCAGCGGCGAAGCTCGGGCCATAGCTGAGCAGGCCGCCGGAAGCGGCGAATAAACGCGTCGGATAGCTTGCCGGAATGGCATAGCGTGACGCCAGCGCCGCGAGCTGCTCGCGCCGGTCGGTGAAGAACGGGTCGCTGCTTACGAACAGCGCGCCGGCATGCAGGCTGGCGAGGGTCGCGAAGGCGGCGTCGATCTCGCCCGCGGTGCTGGCCTTCAGGATTGCGAGCTGCCCCCCCTTCGCTCGCGCCGTATCCTGCATGTCGCTGATCGTGCTCTCGGTGCTCGCATTGGTCGGGTTCAGGAGCAGGGCGATCACCCCGGCTTGGGGAACCAGCTCGGACAGCAATTCGAGCCGCTTCGCCGTCACCTCACCGGTTTGCACGGCGACGCCGGTAAGATTGCCGCCCGGCCGCGCGAAACTGGCGACCAGGCCTTCCTCGACCGGGTCGCCGCCGGTAAAGAAGACGATCGGGATGGTCGAGGTCGCGGCCTTCGCGACCAGCGCCGTCCGCGTGCCGCTGAGCGTCGCGATCAAATCGACCTTGCGGCCGACAAGGTCCGCGGCCAATGCGGGCAATCGATCGTAATGCCCCTCCGCCCAGCGGTATTCGATCGCCACATTTTGGCCCTCGGCGAAGCCGCTATCGCTCAATCCCTCGCGGAACGCGGCGACAAACGGTGCAGACGGTCCGGGTGACGCAAAATGGAGGAAGCCGATCACCGGCATCCCCTTCCGCTGCGCGCGGGCGGCCAGCGGCCACGCTGCCGCCGCGCCGCCGAGGAGAGTGATGAGGTCGCGCCGCCTCACTCGATCACTTCGTCGGCGCCGGCGAGAATCGATTGCGGGACCGTCAAGCCGAGCGCCTTGGCGGTCTTGAGGTTGATCACCAGCTCGAACTTGTCGGGCTGCTGGACCGGCAGATCGGCCGGCTTGGCGCCCTTGAGGATTTTCCCGGCATAGGCGCCGATTTGGCCGTAGCCGGCGGCGTAGCTCGGTCCATAGCCGATCAGGCCGCCGGCGGCGACAAATTCGCGCCGGTAATAGATCGTCGGAATGGAACGGCGTGCCGCCAGTGCGACGATCTGCTCGCGCCGGCTAAAGAAGAATGCATCGGAAGTGACGATAAACGCATCAGCCTGCCGTTGGGCGAGCGTTGCGAAAGCGGCGTCGATCTCGGCCGCGGAGCCCGCCTTCAGCATATCCAGTTGCGCGCCCTTCGCGCGCGCCGCTTCCCGCAGGTCTCGGGAGACGCCCTCGACATCCGTATTGTTCGGGTTCGCCAGCACGGCGATCAGCCTGGCTTGCGGAACCAGCTCGGACAGCAGCTCCAGCCGCTTGGGGTTCAGCTTGCCGCCGAAAACCGTGACGCCCGTCAGGTTGCCCCCCGGCCGCGCCAGGCTGGCGACGAACCCGTCCCCGACGGGGTCTCCGCCGGTAAAAAAGATCATCGGGATCGTCGAGGAAGCGCTTTCCGCCAATCGCGTCGTAGCCTCGCCTATGATCGCGATCAGAACGACCTTGCGGCCGACCAGGTCGGCGGCTAACGCCGGCAATCGATCATAATGTCCCTCCGCCCAGCGGTATTCGATCGCCACATTCTGTCCCTCGACATAGCCGGCTTCGCCCAATCCCTGGCGGAACGCGGCCGTGAACGGTGCAAACGCACCCGGTGAGCCCGGGTGGAGGAAACCGATCACCGGCATCGCCCTCTGCTGCGCGCGGGCGGCGAGCGGCCAGCCGACCGCCACGCCGCCGAGCTGGGCGATCACATCGCGCCGCCTCATTCGATCACCTCGTCGGCCCGCGCCAGCAGCACCGGCGGCACGGTGAGGCCGAGCGCCTTCGCGGTCTTCAAATTGATCAGCAGCTCGAATACGGTCGGCTGCTGGATCGGCAGATCGGCCGGTTTGGCGCCCTTGAGGATCTTTCCGGCGTAGGTGCCGGCTTGGCGGTAGCCATCCGGCAGGCTCGCTCCATAGCTGATCAGGCCGCCGGCCTCGGCGAGTGCTCGCGACCCGTAGATCGCTGGAACGGCATAGCGTGATGCCAGCGCCAGGAGCTGCTCGCGCCGGCTTTCGAGGAACGGATCGGCGGTGACAATGAGCGCGCGGGCTTGCAGGTGGGCGAGGGCCGCGAAGGCGTCGGCGATCTCGGCTTCAGTGTCGGCCTTCAGGACACGGAGTTGCTCTCCCTTCGCGCGTGCCGCTGCCTCCATGTCGCGAATACTGCGCTCGGTATTCGGGTTGTTCGGATTCACCAGCGTGGCAATCACCCTGGCCTGCGGAACCAGCTCGGACAGCAGCTCGAGCAGCTTGGGCGTCAGTTCGGCGGTGAGGAAGGTGATGCCCGTGAGATTGCCGCCCGGCCGCGCGAGACTGGCGACCAGGCCGAGTTCGACCGGGTCGCCACCGATCGCGAAGACGATCGGGATCGTCGAGGTTGCCCCTTTCGCCGCAACTGCCGAAGGGGGGGCGGACGCCATGATCAGATCAACCTTACGGGTGACGAGGTCGGCGGCCAATGCGGGTAGCCGATCATAGCGCCCGTCAGCCCATCGGTATTCGATCGCCAGGTTTTGCCCGTCCACATAGTCGGTTTCGCTCATTCCCTGGCGGAATGCGGCGACGTTCGGTGAATTCGGGTTGAGTAAGTTGCCGCCGAGGAAGCCGATCACCGGCATCGCCTTCTGCTCCGCGCGGGCGGCGAGCGGCGCCGCGAATGGTGCGGCACCGAGGAGCACGATGAGCTCGCGCCGCTTCACTCGATCACCTCGTCGGCGCGGGCCAAGATCGATTGCGGCACTGTGAGGCCGAGCGCCTTGGCGGTATTGAGATTGATCACCAGCTCGAATTTGTCGGGCTGCTGGACCGGAAGATCCGCCGGCTTCTCGCCTTTTAGGATCTTCCCAGCGTAGATGCCAATCTGGCGATAGGCGGCAGCGACGCTCGCTCCATAGCTGATCAGTCCTCCGGCCGCGGCAAATTCGCGGTCAAAGTAGATCGCCGGCATGGCATGGCGTGCCGCCAGCCCCACCAGCTGCTCACGTCGGCTGTTGAAAAAGGGATCGTTACCGACGACAAGCGCGCCCACTTGGCGCGGCGCAAGGGTCGCAAATACGCCCGCAATCTCGCTTTCGGTGCTGGCCTGCAGCATCACAAGCTCCACCGCTTTCGCGCGCGCCGCATCCTGCACCTCTCGCGAGATGCGCTCGGCATTTGCCGGGTTGGCGAGCACGGCGATCGCTTTGGCCTGGGGGACCAGCTCTGAAATTAATTCCAGCCGCTTTGCGTTCAACTCGACGATGAGGATGCTGACACCGGTGAGGTTGCCGCCCGGCCGGGCGAGACTGGCGACGAGGCCGGACGCCACTGGATCGTCTCCCGTGACGAAGACGATCGGGATCGTCGCGGTTGCGTTTTTTGCAGCCCGCGCCGAAACGGCGCCGCCCGTCGTCGCGATCAAATCCGGCTTGCGGTCGACGAGAGCCGCGGCCAATGCGGGCAGCCGATCGTAGTTGCCCTCCGCCCAGCGGTATTCGATCGCCACATTTTGTCCCTCGACGAAGCCGGATTGGCTCAGCCCCTGGCGAAAGGCGGCCACCAGCGAGGCAGATTCGGCGGGTAAACGGCTGCTGAGAAAGCCGATCACCGGCATCGCCTTCTGCTGCGCGCGCGCCGCGAGCGGCCACGCGACGGCAGCGCCGCCGATAAGAATGATAAACTCCCGCCGCCTCACTCGATGACCTCGTCGGCGCGGGCGAGGAGCGATTGCGGCACGGTGAGGCCGAGCGTCTTGGCGGTCTTGAGGTTGATCACCAGCTCGAATGTCGTCGGCTGCTGGACCGGCAGGTCGGCGGGCTTCTCGCCCTTCAGTATCCTTCCGGCGTAAATTCCGAACTGGCGACTCGCAGCCGTGAAGCTCGCTCCATAGCTGATCAGGCCGCCGGCCTCGGCGAATTCACGGAACACATAGATCGCCGGAACGCCATGACGTGATGCCAGCGCTACGAGTTGCTCGCGCCGGCTATCGAGGAACGGGTCGGCGCCGACGACGAGCCCGCCGGCATGGAGTTGGACGAGGGAGGCGAAAGCGGCGTCGATCTCGCCCTCGGTGCTGGCCTTCACGATAGGGAGTTGCACCCCCTTCGCGCGCGCCGCTTCCCGCACCTCTCGAACCATGCGCTCGGCGTTCGGATTGTTCGGGTTCACAAGCAGGGCAATAAACCTGGCTTGGGGAACCAGCTCGGAAAGCAGTGCGAGCCGCTTGGGCATCAGCTCGATGTTCATGAGGCTGAAGCCCGTAATATTGCCGCCCGGCCGGGCAAGACTGGTGACCAGGCCGACCCCGATGGGGTCGCCGACACCGCTGAAGACGATCGGGATCGTCGAGGTTGCGCCTTTCGCCGCCAGTGCGGGAGGAGGGCCGCCCGCGGTGGCGATCAAATCGACCTTATGGCCGACGAGATCGGCGGCCAACGCCGGCAGCCGATCGAAGCTGCCCCCAGCCCAGCGGTATTCGATCGCCAAATTCTGTCCCTCAACGTAGCCGGTGTCGCTCAGTCCCTGGCGGAACGCGGCCACGAGTGATGCACTCGGGCCGGGCGACACGCTGCTGAGGTAGCCGATCACCGGCATCGCCTTCTGCTGCGCCTGCGCAGACAGCGGCCGGCTCCAGGCCACCGCGCCGGCAGCTAGTGGATTGGCGCTGATAGATGATTCCAGTGGGCTCGCGGATATGCGAGTCTGGCTGGATGAGAGCAGGTGTTGAAGTCCGGCTTGGTCCGGGCGACCGGGAGCGGCTGGAAGCTG
>Ga0075522_10001858_pt1 | contig 15882 bp, 13 predicted proteins | sample NGEPerA_FD_74796 | JGI IMG/M metagenome (GOLD analysis project Ga0075522, IMG submission 74796) | Arctic peat soil microbial communities from the Barrow Environmental Observatory site, Barrow, Alaska, USA - NGEE PermafrostL2-A | ecosystem: Environmental > Terrestrial > Soil > Wetlands > Peat ... | reverse complement strand
GGACACCCGCCCGCGCCGCGCCGGGACCGAGGTGCCGTGTTTCTACGTCCAGAATCCGGCATGCATTGACGCCGCGCAAAGCGTCCAAGTGCCGGGAAACGCACACGCCCGCACCCCGGCCGGCCCAACGCCCACCCAGGCTATTGGCCCCGGTTAAATCGTCGGCAACCGCCGTAAAGCGCCTCACCACGACCAGGCCAGGTCCGGAATATGGTAGAAAGCGATGAGCTCATACCCGCCATCGAACTTAAAAAACCCGAATTCAAAACCGAAAAGGGGCAAGTTATCAATGTGGATATTCACCAAATAGGGCAATTGGGAAGCCGCACCATTCCTTTCGGTCGCCTGTTCCGCGAGGGTCGCCGCCGCCGTTGCCTGGAGGGTCGGCAAATGCAAATCGGGATAATTAGCTTCCCACGCCATTGGGAACAAGGCCTCTATACGCAAACCGGAACGCCAGCGGGTGAATCCAAGGGGCACCGTAAAAGGAAATTGCAACCCGAAGTAGGTCAAATTGGGGGACTGCCCGATCGTCTGCCCCAATGAAGGATCCACAAAGCTCGTGAGCAGGTAAGGCGAGGAACCCGTTGGCGTCAAGTGGTGTATGGTCGGCCAGGCCCATGACGGTATGGGCTCCTGGGTCAGGTCCTGGGAAAGATTGCCGTGCATGATGCCAACGTGCACGACCGCCCCAGGATTGGAAGGCATAAATCGTTTGCTGAACACGGCGTACACATCCCCCAAAGTGTCGATCTGTCCGCCGGACGAACTGATGCCCACCGTCTGGCTGTTGCCTCCAAAGCCGATCAAGGCGGTAGTGTAGAGGCCCACGGCGAAGCCCGGCACAAACCCGCGATCGTCAAAAAACGCGTACTTGAAGTCCCCGGTGACGGTCCCGATTTCAAGGCGCTGAAATATGCTCGACTGGGATTGGCCCGTGATCGGGCTGCTGTAACTCTCGAACAGCGAACCCACATAAAAATCAAAAATCACGTTCAAATTGACGCCGCTGTCGCGGCCCAAGTTGTTTGCGTAAGCCGTGGGCATGGTGAGAATGAGGGTGTTGTTCAAGGCCTTGGCGGTGGGGGAAGCTCCGACATAGGCCGCCACGCCGGTGCTGCCCAGAGCGTCAAACGCCGCCAAGCGGTAAATGTAGCCCTGCCCGCCGTCCAGGGAATCGCTGTAGCTGGTCACGGAGACCCCCAACAAAGCGACTTTGCGCCAAACCTCGGAATCCGCCGGGCGTCGATTAAGGATATATCCGCTTATATCGGCCGTGCCTGGGGCCGCCGCTTGCCAATTCAGGATCACCTGCTCCGTCCTGGCCGCGGCGGTCAATGCTTGGGGCCGGCTCGGCGGAAGGGGTCCGGTTGCCCGCGCCCAACCCGTCAGGCTCATGGGCGATTCGTGGCCGCTTTGATCCAAGGCGGTGACGCCATAAAAATAGTCCGTCTTCGATAGGCCCGATTTATCGTAGTAGAAAAAGTAATCTTTATTGAGGGCCGCAACCGCGGCTGCGGCGGCGAGCGCGGCGGCGCTTTGAGCCGTGGCCGGCAACGCCTGGGCGGTGAACGTGCCGCTTTGCGCGGTAAAAGTGCCCGCTTGGGCCGTGGCTGAAGCCGCTTGGGCCGCGATGGCCTGCGCCGATACGCCATAGGTCGTCGGCTGGCCGTTCCCCGCTCCGCTCCCCGACTTTGAGAAATCGGCGAAACTATTCCAATTCTGGGACGTAACGGTTGAGGCTTGGGGCGTTCCAGGGATGGGCATGATAAGGGGCATGGCCTCCGGCACACTGGACGTCAGCGCCACCAGGAAGCCCCCCGACAAACCCGCCACACTGGTCGCCCGGTAGACGCGATAGGCGGACCAAGGGGAAATCCAGTCGGGCGATTTTCTCCAAGCCAGTTTCACGTCCTCTTTACGCGAGGTGGCGCTCAGGTCTTCCGGCGCCGGAGGAGCCAAACGTTCGCGCGGCACTTTGCGCATATCCACCGTTGTGATGGGAGAACGGACGCCTTCTCGCCCCTTGCTGTCCACGGCGGCCACGACATAGTCGTAAGCCTGATCGAAAGCGACCGGATCGTCGATTTGCGTGTCCTCGCCGTCCCCGGCGGCGCCTTCGGGGCGCCTCTGAAAATTCTGGCTCCCGGCGCTGCTTCGGTAGACCCGGTACCCGCGGATCAAGTAATCGCCGGCTTCGGAGGGGTCCCATTCAAGATGAACCGCGGGGACCGGCGCGGATCCGGTTCCCGTCAGAACCTCAAAGTCCCCTTCGAGTCGCCCAGGCGCTTGAGCGAGATTGGCGGTCGGAGAAGCGGCGGCTGCGGCGGTCACGGTGAGGGGCGAAGGGACGCCGGCCGTAACTGTGAGAGGCAAGGGGGTGGTCAGGGCGGTCGTCATGGCGGTCGTCACGGCCACGGCATCGGCCCGCAGTCCGGACACGGCAAATCCCGCGACCAAAAGAGCCGTCAGCAATGGGAACGAAGGAAATTGACGAGCAGGCGTGATCCGCATGGGGTAAGAATGGACTCCGGATGAAATTGAACGCCTTCGGCTCCGGAAACATGGCGCAAACCCATGATCTCCCCCACCCCGGTCCAGGCGCTGACGCTCAGATCCGCGGGTAAGTTCGCCGGACACACGGTCAAAGAATGGTAGCGGCCCGCGGAAAATGGACTGGGAAGCCCCTGAAAAACCCCTTGGCCGTCATGCCATACAGCCGATGCGCGGCCGTGAACCGGGCGCCGCGCCCGTTGCACTTTTCCGCCAAAAACATGGGCCAGAACTTGATGCCCTAGACACACGCCTAAAACAGGGATGAGCCCCGCGAACAGTTCAACCGCCCGCAGGCTTTCTTCCGCGGATTCGGGCCGTCCCGGCCCCGGCGAGACCAGCAAATGGCTGGGTTTAAGCCGCCGCAAGGCCGTCGGCTGGAAAACGGCTTGGGGTCGCCGAACAATCACCTGCGCCCGGTGGGCCCGCAAAACCTGCACCAGGTTGTAGGTGAACGAATCCAAATTATCCAAGACCAGAACCCGCGCTCGCAAAGGGAGCGGCCCTATTTTTTATAGACGGTGGCGGGGTCGAACACCATGGAACCGGTGTCTTTCAGCCCCTCATCCGTCGCCTGCATATAAAAACAGGAGCGGTGTCCGGTATGGCAAGCGGCCCCCCCCATTTGTTCGACTTTGAACAGAAGCACATCGCTGTCGCAGTCATAGAAGACGGATTGGACCTTCTGCACGTTCCCGCTTTCCTCGCCTTTCATCCAATACTTTCGGCGGGAACGGCTCCAAAAATGCGTTTTTTTGGTTTTTAGGGTGTCCAGCAAGGAATCTTTGTTCATCCACGCCACCATGAGCACCTGCCCATCGGCATGGTCCTGGATGATGGCGGGTATCAAACCGTTGGCGTCATACTTGAGTGTCTCAACCCATTGGGTGTCCATGAAACCTCCTTATTTTTCAAATCCGGACTGCGATGCCCTTGCGGCGGAGATAGCGTTTAGCCTGGGCAATGGTGTAGGTTCCAAAATGGAAAATGCTCGCGGCGAGCACGGCGTCCGCCTCGCCTTCGGTCAAGCCGGCGGCCAAATGAGCCAGGGTTCCAACGCCCCCGGAAGCGACGACCGGCACACGCACCGCCCGGCTCACCGCCTTCGTCAACTCCAGGTCATAACCAGCCTTGGTGCCGTCGGCGTCCATGCTGGTCAACAGAATTTCCCCGGCGCCCAGGGCCGCGCCTTTCTTCGCCCAAGCGACGGCGTCTTTCCCGGTGGGAGTCCGGCCGCCATGCAAAAAAACCTCCCAGCGCCCCACCTTCACCCGTTTGGCGTCAATCGCCAGGACCACCGTGCTGGAGCCATAGGCCCGGGCCGCTTTCGACAGGAGACGAGGATCGCGCATGGCGGCGGTATTGATGCTCACTTTGTCGGCGCCCGCCAACAGCAGGGCTCGGACATCAGCCAGGCTACGCACCCCGCCGCCCACCGTCAGCGGCATAAAGCACTGTTCGGCTGTGCGGCTGACGACGTCCAAGAGCGTGCCCCGCCCTTCATGGCTGGCGGCGATATCCAGGAACACCAATTCATCGGCCCCGGCCGCGTCATAAGCGCGGGCCACGCGCACGGGATCACCGGCGTCTTTCAGCCCCGTGAACCGCACGCCCTTGACGACCCGCCCGTCTTTGACGTCCAGACAGGGTATGACCCGCTTCAACAACACGTCAGCGCTTGACCGTGCCGCGGCGGGTCGTGGCCGCCTTACGCCGGGCTTTCTTGCCGGGGCGCAAGGGTTCCTTGCCTTTAGGGCCGGACGCGGCCGCGATGGCGATCTTGAGGTCCAGCGCGCCTGCGTACAAAGCCTTGCCCACGATCGCCCCGACCAGGCCCTTGGATTCGAGTTTGCGCAGGCGCTCAATGTCACGCAAGGTCGTCACCCCTCCCGAGGCGATGACCGGGATTTTCAGGGCTTTCAGCATTTCTTGGCTGGCTTTGACGTTGGGGCCCGACAGCATCCCGTCCTTCTTGATGTCCGTGTAGATGATGGTCTGCACGCCCAAATTCTGCATTTTCAGCGCGAACTCAACGGCCTTCAATTTGCTGGTTTCAACCCACCCTTTGAGGGCGACATAGCCGTCTTTGGCGTCGATGCCCACGACAATGCGGTCCCCATATTTGTCGATGGCGCGCTTGAGGAATTTTTCATCGTGCGCCGCGGAGGTCCCTAAAATGACCCTGCGGACACCCTTTTCCAGCAACTTTTTGAGCGTCTCAAAATCACGGATGCCGCCGCCGACCTGCACCGGGATTTTAAGCGCCTTGACGATGGCGAAAATGTGCTCGTGGTTGCGGGGTTCGCCCTCGATCGCCCCGTCAAGATCGACCACATGCAGCCATTGCGCCCCCTTGGTCTGCCAGTGCTTGGCCATGGAAACGGGATTCTCGGAATAGACGGTCTCATCGCGGACATCGCCGCGAATCAAGCGCACACAGCGCCCTTTCCTCAGATCGATCGCCGGAAAAATGATCATCGCCCCGCCCCCTTTGCCGTCCCAGAAGCCCGCCGTAGGCAGAGGCCCCAAAAATTCCTATAGAGCTTCAGCCCGTCGGCCTGGCTCTTTTCAGGATGAAACTGCGTGGCGAACAGGTTGCCACGCCATAGGGCCGCCGTGAATTTTCCGCGGCCATAGCTTGCCTCGGCCACCACCCCCGCGCCGCCGCGGGCCCGGTAAGAATGCAGAAAGTAAAACGGCGCCCCTTGGGCGACCCCCTTAAACAGCGGGCAGGCCGGATCAAAGTCCACGGTATTCCACCCCATATGGGGGACCTTCAGCCCCGATTTAAAACGGCGCACCGGCGCGTCAAAAAAGCCCAAGCCCCGGTGGATCCCAAACTCATCGGAATCCCGGCAGAACAGTTGCAGCCCCAGGCAGACCCCCAAAAGAGGGCGGTCCTCCGCCGCCTGCCGCTTCAAGAAGGGGATGAACCCCCGCCGCCGCAGGGCCGCCATGGCGTCGCCAAAGGCGCCCACGCCTGGAAGCACGATCCCGGCGGCCCCGCTGAGCGTGCCAGGTTCCTGCGCCACCTTCACCTTGGCGCCCACGTGTTCGAGGGCCTTGGCGACGCTGCGCAGATTACCGCGGCCGTAGTCGACGATTCCTATGAAGGGCGGGGCGGCCATATCAACGCTTCAGCGTTCCTTTCGTGGACGCGACCCGCCCGCCACGGCGCGGATCGATCCCACAGGCCTGCCGCAACGCCAGCCCCAGGGCTTTAAAGGCGGCCTCGGCCACATGATGGTCATTTTTGCCGGCGGACTGCACCAAATGCAGGGTGATGCGGGCACGGTCGCACAAGGCCCGGGTGAATTCCTCCAGCAACTGCAATTCAAAATTTTTAAGCCGTTTCTGCTTGAAGTTCAATTCCCAAACCAAAAAAGGCCGGTTACTCAGGTCCAGGGCGCAACGTACCCGCGCCTCGTCCAGGGGCGCTTCGGCCCAGCCATAGCGTTTGATCCCCGCCTTATCCCCCAAGGCCTGCCCCAAAGCAGTCCCCAAGGCCAAGCCGATATCTTCGGCCAAATGATGGTCGTCCACCGCGAGATCGCCCGCGGCCTTGACGCTCAGGTCAAAGAGCGCTTGGCGACAGCAGACGTCGAGCATGTGCTCCAAAAAAGGCAGCCCCGTGTCCAGGCGCGACGCGCCGGTGCCGTCCACATTCAACGCCAACTGAATCGACGTTTCCTTGGTCTTCCTCACGACTTTCGCCTGACGGGGGGTCATAGGGCCGATGCTCCTTGGGTGAATCCGGCCAACGCGGCCTCCATGCGTGCGGTTTGGGCCTCGTCGCCCACGCTGATGCGCAGACAAGCCTCGAGCCGCCCGCCCTCAAAGCGCCTCACCCGCAAGCCCGCCGACAAAAGATGGGCGTGCAGGCGTGCCGCGTGGGGATGCCGGGCCAGGATAAAATTAGCGTCACTGGGCCATAGGGTCATGTCCGGCACGCGGGCCAGGGCGGCCTCCAAGCGCGATCGCAAGGCCAGCAGGCGGGGAACACGCCCTAAAAAAACGGGAGCCATCCCCAAGGCCTCGGCCGCCAAGCCTTGCGTCAACGCATTCAGGTTGTAGGGCAGGCGCACTTTTTCTAGTTCGCGGACCAGGGCCGGCTCCGCCGCCAGCCAGCCCAAACGCAAACCCGCCAGCCCCCAGGCCTTGCTGAAGGTCCGCAGGACCACCAGGCCGGGCTCCTCTGTCGATGCCCGCAAAAGGCTGCGCCCCCCGAACTCGGCATAGGCTTCGTCCAGCACCAAGGTCGTCCCTTCAAGCCCCCGCAATCCGTCCACCAAGCCAGGATCAAACGCCCGGCCCGTCGGGTTGTTCGGACTCGCCAAAAAAATAAGACGCGGTTTCAGCCGCCGTGCGGTTTCGACAAAGGCCGGAGTCAGATCCCAGCCGGGCCCCAAGTCCTCCTCATGCACCTGCCAACCTTGGCCAAGGGCGCAGAGCCGATACATGGAAAAAGTCGGCCGCGGCATCATGCACAGGGCACCGGGGCCCCCAAAAGCCCCCAGCAGCAACGCGATGAGTTCATCGGACCCGTTGCCAAAAAGCAGGGCATCCTGGGGCAGGCCATGCATCGCCGCCAAGCGCCCACGCAATTCCCCCGCCGTCGGATCAGGATAGCGATGGTATTGAACCGTTTGCGCGATTCCCACCGCCCGGTCCAGCCATTCTTTAGGCGGCGCGTAGGGATTTTCGTTCGCGTCCAAGGCGGCGTCCCCAAGGGGATCTTCAGGCTGGTAGGCGCGCAATTGGGCCAAAGCGGGCCGCAGGGGCGCGGCCACCTCAGCGACCCCGCGCCAAACGAATCCGGCCGCTGTTGACGTGGGCCAGCAGGCCTTCGGCGCCGCCCAAGGCCTCCAAAGTCGGCATGGCGGCCTCCAGGGCTATGCGCGTATAGCCGACCACCGAACTGCGGGTCACGAAATCTTCGACACTGAGCCCGTTGCTGAAACGGGCCGTCGATCCTGTGGGCAACACATGGCTTGGGCCGGCTAGAAAATCGCCCAAAGCCACCGGGGTATAGGGGCCGACAAAAATTGCGCCGGCGGCCTTCAATTTCGGCAGCCATCCTTCGGCGTTGCGGATCATCAACTGCAGATGTTCAGGCGCGACCAGGTCCGCCACCGCCACGGCGGTGTCCATGTCCCGCGTCACCACCACCAGCCCGTGCCGCTTCAAACTCGACTCAGCGGCGGCCCGGCGCGGCAAAACTTTCAATTGGGTTTTCAGCGCCGCGAGCACGGCCCGCGCCAGCCGCGCGCTGGGCGTCACTAATATGGCGGTCTCGTCGCCGGCGTGTTCGGCCTGGCTCAATAGGTCCGCGGCCACCCAGGCGGCGGGTGCGCTGTCGTCGGCCAGCACAAGGGCTTCGCTAGGGCCCGCCACCATGTCGATGCCGCAAACGCCGTAGACCTGTTTCTTGGCCAGGCTGACCCAACGATTACCGGGGCCCACTATTTTATCGACCTTCGCCACGGTCGCGGTTCCATAGGCGAGGGCGGCGATGGCATGGGCGCCCCCGATGCGCAGAATCTGCTTCACGCCCGCCAGGTCCGCCGCGACCAACAAACGCGGGTCCACCCCCTTGCCAAAGCGGTCCGGCGTGGCCAGGACCATGTCCGTCACCCCCGCCACCGAGGCAGGAACCGCCGTCATCAATACCGTCGACACCAGGGGCGCTTCCCCCCCAGGCACATATAAACCCACCCGCCGCAAAGGCCGGACCACTTGTCCCAGCAGGACGCCGTTGCGTAAATGCGCCCTCCAAGATTTTGGCCGCAAGCGGGTCTGATAGGCTCGCACATTGGCGATCACGGTCTCAACGGCTTTAATGAAGGCCTTATCAACCTTGCCGTAGGCCGCTTGAAGCTCCGCGCCGCCCACAAAGAAATCCTTGGCGGTGCCCTTATACGCGTCAAAGCGCCGCGCATAGGCAAGCACGGCTTTGTCGCCGTTTTTAGCCACCGCGCCCACGATCGCGGCGACCGCGCGCTCCTCGGCCGGCGAAGGTCCGGACCGGGCCAAGAGCATCGCACCCAGGCTCCGCAGATCCTTCGCATCTCGAATACGGATGCTGCGCATGGTTTCCTTAGGGTGCGGCGCCAAAAGTCCGGCGCACAAAATGGGGTGAGAAGTCCCGCGGATCGGGCAGGGCGTTCAGTTGGTCGCGCAGGTAAAGCTCCGGGGACAGGCTTCGCCCCGCCAAATCCCAGGCGCGTTCAAAATGGCCCAATGCCGCCGATGCCGTGATGCCGACGGGGATCCCCCCGGGATACCAAGCCACCTGCTCCACCGCGTCCATCAGCATCCAGCGGCGCCGATAGCGGAAGGGGCCGCCCCAACGGACTTGCGCCGTGGGGGTGAGGGCGGCCAGCAAGGCCCCTTGTTCCCTGCTGTCCGCGTCCTGCGGATCGAGAAGAAGACGCTCGCGCCTGCCCTCGCGGGCCGCCTGGAACAAGGCCAGCGTCAGGGGTCCACCGCCCAGCGAACCCAATAGCGCGTCCACCCCGCCCGTGCGCGATTGAATCGCCGCCGCCAAGCCGGCAATCGACCCGTAGCTTGGGTCCCGGCTGGTGGCCGACAAAGCCGCGGGGGCCTGATTCTGCCCGACGGTCGCGACCGTCATAGTCTTAAGGCCGGACGTCGCGGTGGCCGTCACCTCGGAGGCGCCCAGGGGCGCCATCAAGGCCCCTAGCGCCGCGAAAGACGCGGCGTAACATCGCAAGTGCTTCATTCACTCTGACGAGTGATGCGCGCGCCTAAGGCCGTCAATTTGGTTTCCAGGCGCTCATAACCTCGGTCCAGGTGGTAGATGCGGCTGATCTCTGTTTTGCCCTTGGCCGCGAGCCCCGCCAAAATCAAGGCCGCCGATGCCCTCAAATCCGACGCCATGACGGGAGCGCCGGACAGGCGCTTAACCCCGCTGACGACCGCGCTGGTCCCATGGATCTTGATGTCCGCGCCCATGCGGTCCAATTCGGACACGTGCATGAAGCGGTTTTCCCATATGGTTTCCGTCACGACGGTGGTCCCCGGCGTCAGCGCCATCAAGGCCATCCATTGCGCCTGCATGTCCGTCGGAAAACCGGGATGCGGCATGGTGGTGATGTGCACCGGCTTGCGCGTTCGGCCCATGACGCCCCTAAGCCCCCGCCCGGTTTCGACCAATTCCAGGCCATGTTCCCTGAGTTTTTCGGCGACGATCCCCAGGTCGCCCAAGCGCCCATGCCGCAGGCTGACCGAGCCCCCGGTGATGGCGGCGGCGATCAACAATGTCGCGGCTTCAATGCGGTCCGGGATCACTTCGTAGTCGCAACCCGACAACGAAGACACCCCCTGAATTTCAATGCAATCGGTGCCCTCGCCTCGGATATGGGCGCCCATGCGCTTGAGGTAGCCGCCCAGATCCACGATCTCGGGTTCTTGGGCGGGATTATGCAGACTGGTGGTGCCTTGGGCCAGCACCGCCGCCATCATGACGTTGGCCGTCGCGCCGACGGAAGGTTTATCGAAGATGATGCGCGCGCCTTTCAGTTTTTTCGCGCTGGCTTCGATGTAGCCGTGTTTCAGCACAATCTTCGCGCCGAGAGCCTCGAAGCCCTTAAGGTGAAGATCGATGGGCCGCTGTCCGATCGCGCAACCCCCCGGCAAGGACACGCGGGCCCTCCCCAAAAGAGCCAACAAAGGCCCCATGACATAGATGCTGGCGCGCATCGTGCGCACCAAATCATAAGGCGCCTCGAATTTATTGAGGCCTTTGGGGTCGACGCGCAGTTCGGAGCCGTCCTGGCTCGCAGCAGCGCCCAAAGTTTGGAGCACCTTGATCATGGTGTCCACGTCGCGCAGGCGCGGAGTGCCGCGCACCAAACTGGGGCTTTTGCCCAGGAGGGCCGCGACCATGATCGGGAGGGTCGCGTTCTTCGAACCGCCGATTTCAGCTTCGCCTTTGAGGCGCAAGCCGCCTTCCACCATCATCTTGTCCATGGCGCCTATTTTAGCAAGCGGAACGCCGTCAAGAAAGGATACCTTGAAGGCAAAAAAAAACGCCGCCGCATCCATCAGCGGCGGCGGCTTCAGCCAAAGAGGCCTTTAAAACTTGATACCCAACCCGAAGCGCTGGGTGTTGCCCAACTGGCCGCTGTCGAGGCCATATTCATAGGTATAGTCCAATTCCCACATGTCCGATTTCACCGAGGCGCCCGCGGTAAGGACCCCAGAATCCTGATTCTGAACTATGTCGTAGAATCCGGCCCGGAAGCCGACATTTTTGATGGCCCCCCAGTATAGGGCCGTGCCGTCCAGGAACCAATGCTCCACGCCCACGTGACCGCTGGAATAAGCGAACTGGGAGCTCAGTTTCTGCGCCCTTGCCTCGATGGCCACAATGGTGTGTTCGTCCATGTGGTAGGCCAGGCCCAGTTTGACGGTCGGAGGGATCAACTCCATGGTGCCCGTACCCCACTTCAAAGAACTATAGATATCTTGGGCCATAAGACCCACGGAAAATTGGGCGCCCAATTTCAGCAAAGCTCCCAGACCGGAGCCGCCCCCAGAGGCGTCGCCGCCGCCCACGCTGGTGCCCAAAGTGTCCGAGGCCAGGTCCGTCGTGACACGCAGGTATTTCAGTTGCAGACCGATGGAAAGTTTGGCCCAAGCATCGTCGTCGAAGCCCATGATCTGCTTCGCCGCCGCGAAGATGAACTCGTCTTCGGCCCAGTTGCCGGGGTCCAAATTCACCGACAAACGGTCCCAAGACGCGCCCAAAGCCCCATAACCCTGGTCGCCTTGGGCATAGGCGACATAGTCCCGGGACAGGAAGCCCAAGGAATACAGATCGCTGTGGGTGAAGGTCGCGAAGCGGTCTTTGGCGTCAAAAAAGGCCATGCCGGCGGGATTTTCTTGGGTGGCATTGGCGTCGTCGGCGATGGCGGTGAATGCGCCGCCCATGCCCAAAGGCCGGGTGCCCACGCCGATATCGCTGAAAACGCCGCCTAAATCAGCAGAAGTTGTGGCGGCCGACAGGGCCCCGGCGGCGAAAATGCATGCGACACAAACGGCGAGGCGCTTCATTTAATGAGCGCCACGGGCTTGGTCTTGGTGCTGGTGGAGCCGTCGGTACCGGTCTCAGTCCAGCGAACCAGATAGATGCCGTTGCGCACCACGGTGCCGGAATCGTTGGTTCCGTCCCAAGTGAAGAAGTATTCATTAGGGGAGTTCAGATAAGACGTGACATCGTTGAACGAAATGCCGTTATTCATAGTCGTCAAATCACGGATCAGGCGGCCAGAGGTGTCATAGACGCGGGCTTCCATCGTCGCAGGAGCGACCTGGGAATAATAGAAACGGGCCTTATTGTTGAGAGAATTGCCACTTTTGGGATTGAAAGCCCGTGTGCTGGGGAACGTGACCGGCGTCGGCGTGACGGTACCGGATGGCCCCGGCGTCGGCGTGCCGGTTGTTCCGGCGCCGACGGTCAAGTTGGACGGATAAGCGATGGCATAGTAACTATACGCGGCGCTGCCGTTGGGTGCCGCGACCGAGCAGAGATTGTTGGCCGGCGCCACCGTTGTCGGCATTACGGCATTCTTACACAATACCCAACCCGTGCCATTGTAGCCCACCACCACCAAGCTATTGGGAGCGACCACGGCAGTTTGGGTAGTGGCATTCAAATCAGCCGCGTCATAATACATGCAAAAATTTACCGGGGTGACAGGCGGATAGGTCCACACGAGGTCCGTCGTCAAAGGGACCGCGTTATTATTGTAGTTGAACTGGATTTGACTGTTTTTGTTGGCGGTCGGCAAGAAGGCATAACCGGAACCGACAACCCCCGGCAATGCGCTCGGTTGCGCCGCCTCTATGCTGGCCGGAGTCGTCCCCACCCCCAGGTTCGGAATATTAATCGTGATCGGTTTCACACCGGTGATCGCCGGGCGATTGCTATTGGGATTATTCGTATAGTCAATGCTGATGCAGGTCTGGCAAAACTGGGTCGTGAATTGCGGGTTGTCGGTGCCGTTGGCCAGGGGAGCCGGTCCGGGATAATGTTTACCGGAGGCATCCATGCTGTAGGCGGTGGTGAGCACCTCGTACAAGCCGGCCGAATTGATCACGTTATTGATCGCATAAACCAAAGTGCCCTGGGACGCGCCGCCCGTGGCCGTCACAAATGTCATGGCAACAGGGGATTGCGTCGTCCCAGAAATTTGATAGAGGGACACAGAACTGTCCGCATAGTCGATGCTGTTTTTGGAATTGACCATCTGCAGCCCGACGGAAATCTGGCTGACATTCTCGTAGGGCCCCTGCGGAGCGTTTTGAAATTGGCTCAAGGAGAAGGGTCCGCCCAGCGCGGTCAACACCACCCCGTTGGACTGGATCGAAGGCGATGTGCTGTCCTGCACCGTGAACGTTATCGTCTGTTCGACGCACAAATTCGATGTGTTGCAGGTGAAGGCGGCCATCGTGTAGTCGCCGCCGATCTGAATGGGATTATTGGGGGTAAAATAAACCGTCAAAGTGCCGTTGGGGCCGCCGCCATTGGTGCTGGGGGTCCCCTGCACGATAGCCCCGTTTTGGGCCGTCAAGGTTATGTAGGAATAGAAAGTCGAGGTGTTGAGCGCCGACGTCGGATCCTGGAACTCGACCGACAAGGGATTCGATGAGGTAAACACGTTCGGCTGAATCAAGGAACCTTCTGCGGGATTGGAGCTCAAATACTGGGGCGGCGTATTGTCGCTGGTCGGATTGACGGTGTTGCTTACCACAAAAATCGCCGACGAGTTTTGGAACGTGATGAGATCGCCTTGGGCGGGTGTCTCCATCGTTAAATCAGGCACCGACTGGGGCCAAAAATGATAGACATCGCCAACATATTCGGGCCCGGCCGTCGGGGTGCATAAATTCAGCACCGTCAACGTATTATTTACAGGAGGCCCCGAATAGGCCAACCCCGTCATTTGGCTCTGGATGTCGATACGGTAGTTATTCTGAGCCGGAGTCGGCCCTGACCATTCAAAGGTGATATTGCGGGCGATGTCCGTGGGATTGGAGTTCGTGTTCCCACCCGTTCCCGAGGTGAACATTTGCCTCAAACCCTTGGTGCTCCAATCATTCGTGAGATTTCCATCACCCACGTCCGTACGGGACCCAATCGGTAGATTACACGCTGCCGCTATGTCGCTTGGCGATGCCGTGTTGGTTTGTGAAATATAGTCATTATAACCCGCTGTGAAATAAAACGGGGGTCCCGAATGGCCGAAAAACGACGTGAAATAATTCGCCAAGACTTGGTCATTGTCGTAGGAGTCCGAAGCAGGCCAGTTCAATTGGGTGGACGCACCGGTGGCGTTCAGCGTGAACACATTGTTCACGGTCCAAATCGTCGAAAAAAGATCCACCGGGTTATTGACGCCAATGCCCGTGGCTGCGTCGGCCCAACCCAAGACCTGTAGGGAGGAGTTCAAGCTGGTCCCGGAATCGTTCACCATGTCGACATTGTAATTGACCGTCGTGATCATTCCCGCGGTCTGCGGCGGCACCGAATTAATCAGGGCGGGGCTTAAGGTGATGTCGGAAATCGCCATTTTCAATGAAACAACCTTGATCTGCGCCGTGACCGTCACGCCCACCAAATTATTAAAATCGTGAATATAAAAATTCACGGGATAAATGCCATCGTGGACAAAATTCTGTGACCCGTCGTCCCCCAACCAGGTACTCCAGCCGTTGAACGTGGGGGCGCCATTGGGAATGACAAAGGAGGGCAATTGTTTCGGGGTCGCCAGGGGCCAAGCGCCGCCCGGGTTGCCGATGGTGATATCGACGACGGTGTTAGGTTTGTTGACCGTGAAATTGAACCGAGCCTGGGTGTTGGTAGCCTGGACGTTCGCAGGATTCGTCGCGCTCAATCCCTGCGACAAGCTCGAAAGATAGAGGTCGCCGTCGTAAGTGGTATTGCTCGTTGTGATGAATTCAGAAAGGATCGCCGGCAGTTCCATGTCAAAACTCTGGGTTTGGGCGCTTTGGAAATTCTGATTCAACGCCAAGACCCCCGCGACCTGGCATGAACCGTAAAAATTCGCGTTGGTCACCACCGTGTTGTTGTTGGGCACGGTAAATTGGCCCGTCCAAATGCCGTCCCCCGACAATAGGTCGCCGTTGCTTCCGTTATCATAAAGCACAGCCTGGGCGAATTGGCCCACCTCAACGGTGAACCCAGCGCCAGCCGTGGCGTTGTTGACCAGAGACCCGGTATAAACGGCAAAGGTAGTGTTGGCGAGCTGGGAATAATCGGTCACGACCCAAGAGGGCGGAATGTGAGCAACATCTAGAAAATCCGCATTATTAATTTGAATACTATTACCATCGGCCACGACATAGCTCACGGCCCAGGTTCTGATACCATCCGAAATATAAATCACCGTAGGATTATTGATAACGCCCGTAAAAACGCCACCCAAGGTGACCGAGCCCCCCGAACCGGCCACAAAGCTTGTCACACTCACGCTGAAGGGACTCACCGGATTAGGCTGAATCGCCGTCATGTACAAATTCAGGGAGGAACCGATGTACTGGCTCGGAAACGTCGAATCTTCAGACAAGGACAAAATGACCGGAGCCGTCGTCGCATGTGCCGCCAAAGGCAGGAAAATTCCCGCCAAAAGCGCCACGGAACCCAGCAACGAAGCACGCAAACGTGTCAACATGAGGGGCACCCTAACATTCTTTTCCACATCTTGTCAACAGATATCACCCTGACAAAATAGTTATCAAGCCGCCGAACTGGAATTGCCATGGCATTGCTTATACTTTTTGCCGCTGCCGCAGGGGCAGGGTTCGTTGCGCCCCACTTTAGGGAACTTACGGCGCACGGTTTGGGCCGATGGCGTGGGCGTCGCGGCCTGGGCGGCACCCACGGGAACCGGTGCCGACGCCTCCGCAGGCGCACCCAGATTGAATTCAGGCCTGCTTTCCTGGTATTGGCGCAGGCGCAGGTCTTCATCGGGGATAGGGGCTTCGTCGCGGTGGACGGCTTCCATGCGTAGAAGCACCGGAACCACGCTTTCCTTGATGCCGGCCATCATCAGGCTGAACATTTGATAGCCTTCGCGCTTGTACTCGATAAGGGGGTCCAACTGGCCGTAGGCGCGCAGTCCCACGCCTTCCTTGAGGTGATCCATGGAAAAAAGATGGTCTTTCCAGGCGGTGTCGACGGCTTCAAGCACAATGTGCCGCTCCAAAACCCGCAAAGATTCCGCACCCAGGCGCTGTTCTTGGGCCTGGTAGGCGGCCTCAGCCGCGGCCAGATAGGAGCGC
>Ga0075522_10001857_pt1 | contig 15884 bp, 16 predicted proteins | sample NGEPerA_FD_74796 | JGI IMG/M metagenome (GOLD analysis project Ga0075522, IMG submission 74796) | Arctic peat soil microbial communities from the Barrow Environmental Observatory site, Barrow, Alaska, USA - NGEE PermafrostL2-A | ecosystem: Environmental > Terrestrial > Soil > Wetlands > Peat ... | reverse complement strand
GTTGGTGGTGGAGAGCACGGAGGCGAGTCGGACCCTTTCGGGCACGTACGACCCTGGCGATAACAAGCTGCGCTTGCGGAGCCTTTACAGGCTCGACGAAGAGACGTACCGCAGGGTGAGGGCGCTGGGTTTCATTTTTGCGCCGAAACAGGACCTTTTCGTAGCGCCGAGCTGGACGCCCGAGCGGGAAGACCTCTTGCTGGAGCTTTGCGGAGAGGTCGACGACGAAGACACCAGCCTCGTGGATCGAGCCGAACAGCGGGCCGATCGCTTCGAGACCTACAGCGGGAAACGAGGGGCCGAGGCCGACGGCGCCCGTGCCGCTGTCGACGCGATCGCGCAGCGCTTCGAGGGTGGTCAACCTATCCTCGTCGGACATCACTCCGAGAAGCGAGCCCGCAAGGACGCCGAGCGAATCCAGGACGGCATGCGCCGGGCCGTCAAGCTCTGGGAGACGTCGAAGTATTGGACCGCCCGCGCCGCCGGCGCGCTCCGACATGCGAAGTACAAGGAGCTGCCCGGGGTGCGCTACCGCCGGATCAAGACGATCGAGGCGGACCAGCGCAAGGCGAAGCGCGAACGAGATCAATCGGTCCTCTTGGGGAAGCTCTGGGCCAGCGCGCACACGGCGAAAGGGACTCGGGCCGACGGGACGGCGGCTGATTTCCGCGACCGCGCGATGTACCTGGCCGAGCGCGATCGGGTTCTCTGGGGCTTGTGGGGTGAGTTGGACAAGGGACAGACGACACCGGAGGCAGCTCAGGAGAGGGCGAGCGCACGGCACGGGGCCGTCGTAGCCCGCTGCGATCGCTGGATCGCCCATTGCGACAACCGGATCGCGTACGAGCGCGCGATGCTGGACGAGGGTGGAGGCCTCAAAGGCGAGACCATCGACTATCAGCCCGGTGGCCGCGTCCAGCGCCGCGGGAAGTGGTTTGTGGTCAAGAAGGTCAACCGGCAGGGCGGGGCGATCTCCTCTATCTCCGTGATCGGTCACTTCGCCAGCACCATCACCCCCGACGAGGTTCAGGCCTACGAGCCCCCAAAGGAGGGCGACGCGGAGAAGGTGAAGACAGCGACGAAACTGGCCCCCCTCGTCAATTTCTCGGGCTCGGGCTTCATCGAGATGACCGAGGCCGATTGGAAGCGGAAGCCGAAGGACTACCGGATTATCCACACCGCGAAGGCGACCGAGACTCACGGCGCCTATCGATATCGGCAGGCGTTCATCCCGGGCGGGTCGTTTCGTAGCGCTCAGGTCTTCATCACCGACGCGAAGGTCTCGGAGCGCCCGGCGGTGCAGCTCGCGCCCGCGTCAGAGCTGCCGGCGGTTCCCCCCTCTCTTCCCGACCTGGCGCGTCCCCGCGCCCAGCGCCCCGCGCCCAGCGCGCGCGAGCAGGCCTTCGCCACGCTTAAGCAGCAGGCACGCGCAGGCGTGACCGTTGTCAGCGCACCGCAACTTTTCCCCACGCCAATGCCGCTGGCCGCGCGCAAGGCCGAGCTGGCGCAGCTCCGCGACGGCGATCGCGTCCTCGAACCGAGCGCCGGGACGGGAAACCTCGTTCGGGCCCTCCTCCGTGAGGCCCGCGAAAAGGGAATCACTCTCGGCGCGGTCACCGCCGTCGAGATCAACGAGCAGCTCGCCCGCGTGCTCGCGACCGCCGGTGAGGTCACCGTCATCGCTGGTGACTTTCTCGCGAAGACCGCGGAGGACCTGGGTGGGGCATTCGATCGGATCGTCATGAACCCGCCGTTCACCCACGGCGCTGATATCCAGCACGTGCAGCACGCGTTGGGGATGCTCGCTCCTGGCGGCCGCCTGGTCGCTGTCGTCGCGGATGGCCCCAAGCAGAACGAGAGACTCCGGCCGCTGATCGAGGAGATGGGCGGGACCTGGGAGCCGCTCCCGGAGGGTACCTTCGAGGGCTCAGGCACCTCGGTTCGCACCGCCCTGGTCGTGGTGGAGGTGCGGTCGTGACGCTCACCCCCGAGCCCGAGACCTTCACGTACACCGCATTCTTCCCCTTCGGCGGCATCGGTTCCGGCGCGCGCGGCTTCCTCGATGCGCAGCTCAAGACGATGGGCGTGAATGCGAAGTTTCAGTCCGTCGGTGGCATCGACTCCGATCTCGCCGCCTGCCGTGACTTCGAATATCTCACCGGCTCCCCGGCGCTCTGCGCCGACATCTCCGCGATGACGCCGGAGCAGCTCGTCGCCTTCGGCGGTCGGAAAGCGCCCGACGTGGTGTTCATGTCGCCGCCCTGTAAAGGGGCTTCGGGGCTCCTCTCGCAGGCGAAGAGCGAGACCGAGAAGTACCGCGAGATGAACCGGCTGGCGCTCAAGTGGATCACACTCATGATGCGCGCCTGGGGAGACGCTCCGCCGCGCCTGGTGCTCCTCGAGAATGTCCCGCGCCTGACGACCCGCGCCGCCGCCATGCTGAAGGACGTTCGGAAGATGTTGACGGCCGGTGGCTACGTCTGCCGCGACGGCTACCACGACTGCGGCGAACTCGGAGGCCTCGCACAGCACCGGCGCCGCTACCTGCTCGTCGCGCGCCACACGATGCGCGTCCCGCCGCTCCTCTACCAGCCCGTCAAGAAGCGCGTCCGGGCGTGCGGCGAGGTCCTCGGCCCGCTCCCGATGCCCGGCGACCCTGCTGCGGGCCCGATGCACGTCCTCCCGCGCATCTCGTGGTTGAACTGGGTCCGCCTGGCGCTCATCCCAGCGGGCGGCGACTGGCGCGACCTCCCCGGCGTCCTCGACAAAGGCCAGCCCCGCCGCGAGAAGTTCAAGCGGCACCGCATGGAGCGTTGGAACGCGCCCGTCGGGACCGTCGGCGGATCCGGTTCGAACGGAGTGGGCAACGTCGCCGATCCCCGCCCTGGCCAGGAGTGGGGCGGGGGCCGCCTCGGTGTACTCGCGTTCGACAAGCCTGCAGGGGTCATCGCAGGCGAGAGCCTCCCGCCGAACGGGCGGTTCGCAGTCGCGGACCCACGACTCGCCCCTGAGACTGGCTACGCGAACAGCTACCGCGTGACTCCGTGGGCCCAGCCCGCTGCTACCGTGACGGCTGGAACACACCCGTCGAACGGCGGCGGCACAGTGGCCGACCCCCGAATCAAGCGCGCTTTCGATCACGGCTACGCCGTCCTGGACTTCCGTGAGCCGAGCCCGACGGTCGCGGCTGGCTCTCACCCTGGCCAGGGCGCTTACTCCGTGGCCGATCCCCGCATCCCCCTCAGCTGCACGCAGCGCGCCGGCGCCTACGGCGTGATCCCGTGGTCCGAGGCCGCGAAGACCGTCACCGGCCACGGCCAAATCGACAACGGCTCTTTCGCTGTCGCCGATCCTCGCCTCCCCGACGCGCCCCCCGTCATGATCATCGGCGACCCGCGCAAGCCCCCGCCGCGCGTCCCCGTCATCATCGCCGAGGACGGCACCTGGCACCGACCGCTGACCACTCTCGAACTGGCTGCCCTGCAGGGCCTCCCGACCACGTGGCGCGGCAACCCGCTCAAGCTCGATGGCGACTCATCTAGCGCCTGGCGCGAGCGTATCGGCAACGCCGTCCCCCCGCCCGCCGGCAAGGCGATCGCCGAGCGGATGCTGCTCACCCTCGTCCAGGCCGACACGAACACCTTCCAGCTCTCCGGAGTGGAGACATCCGTGTGGGTCGAGCCCGAGGCCTACCCGTCATGATCTCCACCGCTGTTCAGCGCTGGCGGGAGCGCCGCGACTCGTACCGCCCCGCAGGCGAACCAATCAACACCACCGCCTACGAGGTGGCGCCAATCCCTGACGACACGACCGCCCGCGCATTCATCGAGCGCCACCATTACGCCGGCACCTACCCGGCGGCCCGGTTCCGCCATGCCCTCTACCACCGTGGTGGCCGCCTCGTAGGCGTCGCCGTGTTCTCTCACCCCGCCAACAATCGCACCCTGACCAACGTCTTCCCCGGCTCGCCGACCGATGCTGTCGAGCTTGGCCGCTTCGTCCTGCTCGACAGCGTTCCGGCGAACGGCGAGACGTGGTTCCTGGCCCGCTGCTTCGAACTCCTCCGTCATGACGTCGTCGGCGTGGTCTCGTTTTCGGATCCGGTCGCCCGCACCTCTCTCGCTGGTGGCGTCGTTTTTCCCGGTCACGTTGGGACGATCTACCAAGCGAAGTCCGCTGTCTTCCTCGGGCGCGGCTCGCCCGGCACCCTGCGCTTGCTCCCGGATGGACGGGTCATCTCGAAGCGCGCCCTCTCGAAAATCCGCTCTCGTGACCAGGGCTGGCGCTACGGGGTGGAGCTCCTCGAGCGGGCCGGCGCCGCGCCGCTCGCGACGAACGACAACGCCGTCGCGTGGCTGGCGACGTGGTTGCCGCGCCTGACCCGGCCGCTCACCCATCCCGGCAACTTCAAATACGCGTTCCCACTGAACCGCGCCATCCGCCGGGCGCTGCCGCGGTCGCTGCCGTACCCGAAGGTGCGGGCGCCGTTTCAGATGGAGTTGATCGCGTGAGCCTCTGCACTAAGATCGCGAAGCACGGCAAAGGCGACCTGAGCATGCCCGCGATCGGCACGGATACCTCTGAAAACCCAGGCTGGGACGACCCCGAGGACACACTGCGGGAGTTCCCTGAGGAGGAACCAGAGCACTATGGACCTGACATCCCATCACAGGGCGGCGATTTTCGTTTCACCCAGACGAGTGGCGAAGCGTGGGCTGATGCGGACGGCGTAGAGGTCAGTCTGCTTTGTCCGGGGCGCGGCGCCCTCCGGTTCCACGTCGACCGGCCCCTCGCCCTGCGGCTCAGGGATGCTCTCGAAGACGCCTTGGCCATCAACCCTCGGGTCATCCTGTTGCCTGACTCTCGCCCGCCAGACCTTCCGAAATGTCCGCAGCCACCAGATCACTTCGTCCTTCCGTTCACCGTCGACGACGAGCCGCGACTGAAAATCATCAGCGGCACTGTTGCCGATCGATGGCTGTACTTGTCGCTCAGCAGTCGTCGAGCGTCCCTTAGCATGCAGCTCGAGGACGCCGTTGCGTTCCATCTATACGACTGGCTTTCCGACGCCGCACGAACTCCCAACACCAGCAGACGCTCACTCGGCAGGGTTCTCTGTGAGGTTCAGTGGCCTGTTTGTCCCACTTGTCTCGGCGAACCTCTGAACTATTCGCGTGGCCTCGGTTCTTGCGTGTGGTGCGGTGGACGGTGGCTGGCCGACAGGACCAGCTGCAGTCGTGTTGCCACCCACCAACTCACCGACATCCCGACGGGAGAGCGACTCTTCATTTGTGCATCCCACGCACGGAGCGCCGGCAGAGCGCTCGACGACGTGATGGTCGAGCGCCTGCCAGGCCTCTCCTGGTCGCCGCACCACTGATCGCGCGCTGATTAGCCAGCGTCGATGAACCGCGCAGGCCCGATCCACTCACGCGAGAGGGCGTCGAGGAGGAAAAATCCGCCTGATGATCACTGGAACTGGATCGGCCCCTGGCACCGACAGCAGCGCGTTCGCTACTGCCGCCAACTTCGATTCAAGAGCGGGTAGGGTAGGCGCCGCGACGCGCGCGCCCAGCTCGCTGCAGGTAGCTCTATAGCTCCCGTCTGACTCCCGCTCGACCTCGAACCGAATCTGCAGAATATCGCGCACCGCTTCGCTCTCCTGGTTCCCCTTAGTCCGTCTCTCTCGGATGCCCCGTCGACGCTCGCGCGATGTGGACGACGCGGTCAGCGTCGTCGGGGCAATACCAAATTCGCCCGGCGCCGGTGACTTCGTACTGCCACTGCTCCAGTGTCTTGCCGCGAATCGCTCGTTTCGCGAAGTCCCCTCGTAGCTGCGCGACGCGTCCGGGGTTCAGGGCCCGATCGCGCGGATTGCGCGAGAGGTGTTCCCACGCCTCGCGTGTCGGGCCTGGCGCTTGCGCGCACAGCTCCTCCCAGCCATCCGCGGCCGCCTTCTCTGAGAAGACGAGCGTCCACTCCCCAGCGCGCGCCGGCGGCGCGACACGGTCACCCCTCTTCGGCGCCACTGCTGGGCCGCGAGACGCGCCTGTCGGTGCCTTCGAGCGGTCGCTGCAGGTCGCTCGCCAGCGCCGGGTCAGCGTAAATTTCTGCCGTCGCTTTCCAGTCGGCGAGGACCTCGGCGATTCGATTCATGTTGCCGATCGACGCGCAGGCCTCCAGCGTCTCTGCGAACTCGCCCGCGAACTCCTCGAGTGCTGGCGCTGGGAGGAACCGCGCCCACGGCAGCCGCGGCTGCAGCGCTTCCACCAGCAACGACCTCTGCATCCTCGGCATCAACTTCGCCAACACGAGGGCAGCGATCTCCGTACCCACCTGTTCATCCTCCGCCTTCGATTCCAAGCCCAGCCGCAGCGCCGGGCCATCGCGCCGCCGCAAGATCACCATTTCGCCGCGCTCGACCTGGGGCAGCACCCGCGTCGGCTCCCGAAGGAAGTCCGACCAACTTTCAACCGCTCGGGCCATGTCTCAATGATATCTGAACTACTTCAGAAGTCCCATAGAAATTCCCATAGAGCCGACCTCGGCGCAAATCGTAGGGTCGGGTTGTCCCAGAATTTTGGGTCTCGCTCGGACATCGGATGGCTACTATACACTTGTACAGTAGCCCGACCGGCGGTAGATTTTGCCCATGAGGATCCAGATCTTCGTGATGGGGAAAACGGAGCCGATCGGCGAGGTGGTGACGCCTCCTGGCGAGGTGCGGTTTGCCCATGACCGCGGAGCAATCAGCGGTTCTGCCACACTGAAGATCTGCGACCTATTGGCCCACCACTACGGCAGCTTCGGCGAGCCTTTCGGAATGATCTGTGACGGCGAAATCCTGAACAATTGTCACATCGTGAACCGGCGCGGTTCGGACGCCGATTTTATCTACGATACCCGGCCCAGGGACGACGGACCCGCAACGCTGATTCCCGTCTAGTCCGCCTTGACGGCGATCGGGTCGGTGTTTATGGCTCCGCGCGCGGGGCACGTCCGTCCCGGGGGAGATACAGATGTTCACGATCGATCCGGTTCCCGAGGTTGGCACGCTCGCAGCATTGAAATCGGCGGCTGAAGCTCACTACAGAATATCCGTGCTGGAGTGGTCGTTAGGCGAGCAGATGGCAGCTCGGCCGCGGAGCGATAAGCCGCCGGCCAAGCTGCGCCGGCAGTATTGGACCGCGGCTTACGAGTCCATCATTCACGACATAAAAAACGAGGTTCGGGATAGCGGATACGTCAAGCCGCTAGAGAAGCTCCTGGGGGACGTGCTCGCTGTGAACTCCGAGTAGTCGCCTGGGCTAGACCGCCAGACCGGAATTTCACCGGCCGATCGGGCTCTCGACGTAGCTGCTCGGCTTTTCGATGACCTCCAAAAGGCCGGCCGCTTCCAGTGCGTCGAGAGCCTTGAGCGCAACGCTGTGCAGTTCTGGATCGATGCTTTTCCGGCCGCCTTCATTGACCAACCGGCCCGCCGAAGCGTGGTCTTCTCTGACTAGGTTGGTGAAGAGAACGCGCAATTCCGGGCGAACCTTGTAGAGCTTCATCGATGCATTGACGGTTGGCATGGCCCAGGGTAACACCAAAAGAAAAAGCCGATCAGGGTTCGACCTGATCGCGCTCGTTCCTGGGATTGCCTTAGCGGCTTCTTAGGTGCTGGGATGCCCGTTGCCGAGACCCATGCACGACCCACCTCCGGTCCCGACACCTCTATCGCCGGCAACACCAGTCCCGACGGCAGGAGCAGGAAACGGGACCGGGGTCTCCGAACACCCCTATGACCCGCGACTCGAAGATCGCGGGGCACATCCAGGTCGCCTGATGGAGACGCCCATCTAGACGGCATAGAGAGGGCACCACGCCCCCCAGTTGACCCTCCGGTCGCGCTGTGGCCGAATTCGACGCGATGGGCCTCTACTTCGACTTCCGATATCCGGAGGATCCGTTCTTCGCTTACGATCCGCCAGGCTGGTGCATCGACCTCAAGATCGAAATCAGGTACCCGGACGGCAGTTTGCCACAGGGGTCGCCCGAAGCTGAGATCGCGCGCCGCTCGATGCAAGTGCTGATGAGCGCGTCGGATCCACGAATTGGCCCCTGTTTTTTTGGCGGCATCAACATCGAAAGTCGCTTTGATCTCACGGGTGAACACGTCAAGCGCTACAGCCGCGGCTACTCGGTCACGCCCGATCAACTCGAACCCGGTGGGCCCCGGGACAAGTACAAGGTCCCGTTCCTGTTCGCGACCAATGGTCGCCCTTTCCTGCGCCAGCTCGCGAGCAAGAGTGGCATCTGGTTCCTCGATGGCCGCCGGGCCGAGAACCTGTCACGAGCGCTGGAAGGTTGGTACACGCCCGAAGACCTTCTGGCGATGCTCAAACAGGACATCGACAAGGCGGAAGAGCAGCTCAAGACCGAACCGACCGAGTACCTCGGCCTCCGCGACTACCAGCTCGCCGCTATCCGCGCCGTCGAGAGCGCCATCGAGAAGGGCGAGCGGACCGACGCATGAAACAACTCGTAGAAGAGGTGTTCGTCACTGAGGGCCTTCCGCAGTTCACGTTTGTCAAGCCGCCCAACTACAACGAGATCCTTCTGGATATTCGGCACCCTGGCAAGCCAGTGATCGTCGAGGGCCAGTCGGGGACCGGGAAAACCACTTGCGTCCGAAAAATACTCGACCAGCTGGGCGGAGCGGCTCCTGAGTACTTGACCGCACGATCAGCCACGGACGTCCATCGAATAGAAGAAGTCGCTGCTTTCGGCTTGGTCGGACGATTTGTGATCGACGACTTCCACCGCCTGGCGAATGAGACGCAAGAGAAGCTTGCTGACCGCGCGAAATTCGCCGCCGAGGCTGGCACTGGAGTTTCGACGAAACTGGTTCTGATCGGAATTAACGAGGTCGGTTCCGAACTCATCCAACTCGTGCCGGACATCGCGAAACGCACCGGAATTCATAGGATCCAGGCGGGTTCGAAATCGGATATCGACCGGCTGATCCAAGAGGGCTGCGAAAAGCTGCGGGTTGACATCTTGAACCGCGAGGCAATTTTTGCCGAGTCCAGAGGCGACTACTGGCTGACTCAGCAGCTCTGTCAGACCATCTGTACGATGAATGAGGTGCTGGAGACCTGCGACGAGAGCATGCCTCTATCCTTCGATATCGTCAGCCTTCGTAAGAAGGTCGTGGAGAAGCTCTTAGCTGCCTTTTACCCGGCGGTAAAGGAATTCTGCCGCGGTGTCCGATTTCGACCCAATAACGACCCCTACGTGAAGCTGCTGCAGAAAATTGGCCAACAGGAGAGCTCGATTGTCGACCTCAACGAGCTTGCGAACGCGAACGATGATGTACGCGGGAGCATCAACAACATCAAAGAGAAGCGTCTGGCGATTCTCCTTCGAAACAAGCCTACATGTGCAGACCACTTTTACTACAACGCGGAGACGAAGAATTTCGCGATCGAAGACCCCGCGCTGTTCTACTTTCTGAGGAACCTGGACTGGGCCAGGCTCCGGCAAGACTGCGGCTTCAAGACATCGGCGCGGGACTACGAGTACGATTTCGCCATCTCCTTCGCGGGAGAGAATCGAGACCTGGCCCGCGAGGTCGCGAGGCAGCTCACGGTTATGGACTGTCACGTCTTCTGCGATGAGAACTTCGAGGCGAACTTCCTGGGCGGGGCTTGGTCGAAGGAGTTCGAGCGAATATTTGGACGGGAGTCTCGTCTGGTCGTCTGCATACTTGACCGGCACTATCAGGAGAAGATCTGGCCGACGTTTGAACGCGAATGCTTCTTGCCACGGGTTCCTGCGGGGGAGGTGATACCGATCTTCCTGGACGGGACCACGTTTGTTGGAATCCCTAAGGACACAATCGGGATCAAGTTTCTCAAGGGAGCGGATCCGACGATAGAACCCAATCGGATCACGGATGAAATCGTTTCTAAGCTGCTCGAGCGGCTGAGTGGATGAACCAGCGATGAAATTCGTATTGAGGCCCTCGCCGATGTGGGGGACGGCGCACTCATTGGCTGAGGAGGAACTGACCTTCAACCGCCGGGAGGACGCCCGCCTGGCTGCTGAGAGGTACGCCGGCAAGGCGATCGGCGTCATGGAGGTTGTGGAGCTGGATGACCAAGGAAACGAGGTGCGGGTCGAGGAGTTCGACTTCGAAGAAGGGTGGGTGTCCGAGATCGGCCGGAAGAGGGAGTAGGTAGCGGTCCAGTGCATCCACCGCGCGCCGAAGGCTCAACGGCGGGCAAGCGGCTACGCCACGCGTGCGGTGCCGACGGCCGCAAAAGGCCCGCGCCGGGTCGGGTCCGCCGGGCGGTGGACGCTGATCGTCACCGCGCGTTCCCGCACGAGTCTCCGGTGCACGGATACTTCGCCACACAATTCGCGATGCCGCGACGAGTTCAAAGGGCTCTGACGCCAGCTCTGACGCCGTGGGCGCGACACCGGTCCTTGGCCACCTGTGCGTCGGAGACCGGCGGGCAAAATGACCGTTTAGTTGACAGAACCATCGTTACCGGACATTCGTAAGTCCGCTGTACGTACGGCTTCATGGGTAACGCTTCAGACCGGCTTCATGGGTGACGGTGGTCGGTCACTTACGTCTACCATTTTGAGGACTTTGCCTATTCGGCCCCTGGGCTGGGGTCTTCGGCTGGGGCATCCGAACCGCGGCTCAGAGGACGCGAACCGCGGACGAAGCGACCGTGAGCTGAGACGGTACCCAGCTTCAGAGGCCCGTAGCTTACGACCATCGTGTCGTCCTGGCAGATCTCCACGGCGACCGGCTCTCCCCGCAGCACAGGCGACAGGAGTAGATCCCGGCCAGGCATGCGAATGCTGCCATCCGCGCGGACCACGTAAACGTCCCGGTCGTTCGAGTACTCTGGCGAACGCAGCTTCACAGGATAGCTTCTTGGCGAAGCCACGTACGCCGAGGCAGGCACTCGGTAGTCCAGCGCCTCGTGCGGTCGCTCGGTGTTGTACTCGTGCCTGAAGCGATCAAAGACACGTTGCTGCAAGTACATGCGCAGGGCCACGCCCGCTCGGATGGCGTCTGCCTTCAGCGTTCGGTGGATGCGTTCATGCCGGCCATTCTGGGTCGGTTTCCCTCGTTGAATACGCTCTGGCTTGATGCCCAGCTTCACCCACCAGACCGATAGCGAGCTGATTCCAAAACGTCCGGAGAATGGCGTGCCGTTGTCCGTCCTCAGTACCTGCGGGAGACCGTACTCCTTGAAGAGCCCGTCGAACGCGACACGACAGGCCTCCTCATCCGGATGCGCCAGCGCGTCGCAGCGAAGGAGGTACCGACTGTATCCGTCAGACACCGTGAGCGGGTAACACTTGGCACCCGTGCTCAACTTGAACCAACCCTTGAAGTCCGCACCCCACACCGCATTTGGCGAGTCCTGCGCCGACAGGCCGTCGGAATACTCGCCCGTCCTCTCCTGCCTCCTCTTCGGAACCACGCAGCCCTCACGCTTCAGAATCGCACCAATGGTCGACGCCGACGGGCACTCCCAACCGCGCCCCAGGAGCCACGCCTGTAGCTTGCGAGGCCCCCACGTCGGGTGGCGTTTTCGCGTACCCACCACGAGCTCCACCACATCGGGCGCCGTCGTATGCGGGTGTGATCGCCAACGCCGGGGCTGATCGTTAAGAGCGGGTCTGCCACCCTCCCTGAACCGCCCCACCCACTTGTAGCCAGTCTTGCGACTGACCCCGTGAACGCGGCACAAAACGGCTAGACTCTCGTACTCCTTGGCGAGCCAATCTTCGATAAATCGAACGCGTGCTTGCACTTGGGTGGTCTCTTTCCACGGCATCTGCGCATCGTCCGCATCGCCGCTGAAGTGTCACCCATGAAGTCGGTCTACCTGTCACCCATCAAGCCGGTCCGTACACCGCGCGGAATCAGGGGTTAGCTGTCCTGGGTTGTCGAACGCAATGGTTCTGTCAACTAAATCCGAGCAGCGTACTACGGACCCTACGGCGGGATCGACGAAGCCCAGCCCACTAGACTCGACAAGGAGCCCACAGATGTCTGAGACGCCGCCCACGGTTCCATCTCAAACTGGCCCAGACCTGCGCACCTCGCAGCCATTTGCCCTCGCCTCGGGTCAATTCCAGGGCACGGTTTTCGTATCTGGGTTCCTAGCTACCGAGGTGCGCGCCTGGATTGCAAATCACCCAATTACCGATGACGCGAGCGCCGTCTTGATGACCCAATTACTTCGGGTTGATTCGTGGCTCCGCACGCTTGCGAAGCTCGATGACCCCGCCGATTTCCAGGCTGTCGCCGCAGCCTGCAGGAGCCTTCTTGAGACGACCATCGATATCGCGCTAATTCACGGAAGCCCTCAGAAGCACGAGCAGCTTCTGGCGTGGGAGGAATCCGCGAAGCTCTACCATGCCGAACACTCCGTTACGTACCTCTCGGCCCACAATATCCAAGTGCCGCACGACGTGATCGGCGACTTCGTTGCGCGGCACAAGGTTAGAATCGAGGGATTGAGGAGGACATTCGGGTGGCTGAACAAGAAGAAGGGCCGGACCAACACCAGGCACCCACAAAGGTGGACAGATCAAAATCTCGCGGACGATGCAAAGGGGGCTGATGCTCTTGGCCACCCATTTGAGTTCGAGAAATTCTACGAAACGGAATACCGGAGAATTTGCTGGTCCGTGCACGGATCAGGCTTTCCGCTGCGTGGTATCCCGGCTGTGAACTTTCCTTCAATAGCCGGTCTTCTGTTCCCCAACTGTTGCGATCTCGCCTTACTCTCCGCCGAACTCGTCCTCCAACACTTTGGGCTTTGGTCACCCGAGCGGAAGCAGCAGTTCATCGACATGTCGAAGCGACGAATAGTGATCGTAGGGCAAACGATGCGTGTGACCATGGGGATGCCGCTCTTGACTGCGCCTGCCGCCGGCGGATAGCGACCGAGCTCCGCCCCAAGGGGTCCCGCGAAGCCCGGGGAGGTAACCAGCCGGACAAGGAGTCTGATGGGCTCTCGGGGCTGGTCGAGGCGCCGGCGCCGGCGAAAGTCGTCTCGTTCTCGGTCGTCTACGGTTAGTTGCTCGTGGGGAACAGCCGGGCCACAACCTCATCCTCGGTGAGGACGCGCCCCTCGGGTGTCACGGGCGGCGTCTGGGGGTACCAGTAGCAGCGGGATCACCGGTACCGGCACCTTCGTGGAGCGCCCCCTGTCCGTCCCCACGCCAGGCCAACCGATTGAAAGCGCGATACTTGATTCCCGGCTACTCGGTTACACTGCGCATCCCATGTCGGAAATCCAAAGCGTCATCCAGAATTTCACCACGCAGCTCACCGCGCTGCTCGAGGGCCAAGCGCTCGCTCGCGCCCGTGCAGCGGTCCTTGCCGCCTTTGGTGGCGGTGAACGGGTCCCCGCGCTCCGGGGGAGGCCACCGAAGGCCAAGCCTATCCAAGTCGCAGCCACAAAGGAGCCGACCAAGAAGGTCCGGCGGAAACCCCCCGAGCAATTCTGCCCTGTGCCTGGTTGCAAGAATCCGGCGGCGCCGGTCTTCGGCATGGTCTGCGCCAAACACAAGGGCGTTGCTAAGTCCAAGATCAGAAAGTATCGCGAAGCGCGCCGGGCCAAGAAACTCGGGGTGAAGGTTCCGAAGGCCAATAAGCGCGGCCCGAAGAAGGCTCGTGGGCGGAAGGCGGTGGTGGTCGCACAGCTGGCTGCGGCGCCAGCGGTTGCCTAGCCGAGAACAGCGGCGGTTCCGCGCGTCTACGCCGACAGAGCCCCGATGCGCCAAAGAGACACATATTGAACCCTGTTGAGATCGAGCAGGCCATCACCGTCCTTGCGGAGCAGCCCTTTGACCCCGCGACCTTCCCCTATGCCTTCCTTGAAGCGTTCGGCAACAAAGAAACGACGATCAAGCGCCTGCGCGCTGGAGCTTCGAACAAGTCTGACATCGGCGGCGTACTTCAAACCAACAACATCCACATCCTGACCTGCGAAGCAGGGCAGGTGCCGAAGGCCCTCAGAGCGCTCAAGAACAGCTCGGCCACCGTCAAGGCGAAAGCGAAGTTCATCCTAGCTACCGACGGCACGGACTTCGAGGCGGAAGACCTGGCGAGCGGCGAGACGGTTGTGTGCGCCTTTAGGGACTTCCCCGACCACTTCGGGGTCTTCCTGCCGCTGGCGGGCATCACAACCGTCGGGCAAATCAGCGACAACGCGTTCGACATTCGGGCGACCAGCCGCCTCAATCGCCTCTACGTCGAACTATTGCGGGACAACCCCGAGTGGGGAAAAGCGGAGCGCCGGCACGACATGAACCACTTCATGGCGCGGCTCATCTTCTGCTTCTTCGCGGAGGACACCGACATCTTCGTCGGCAAGGGGAAGTTTACCGAAACCGTCGCCCAGATGAGCGCGAAGGACTCGTCCAACACACACGAGGTCATCGGCACGCTGTTCCTTGCCATGAACACGAACCGGCAAGACCGGGCAGCAGCTACAATTCCTCGCTGGGCCGACGACCTCCCCTACGTGAACGGCGGCCTGTTCTCCGGCAGCATGGACGTGCCGAGGTTCAGCAAGATCGCTCGGTCCTACCTCCTGCACGTCGGCGGCCTCGACTGGACCAAGATCAACCCAGACATCTTCGGGTCGATGATCCAAGCCGTCGCCGAGGATGAGGAGCGCGGGGAGCTTGGGATGCACTACACCAGCGTCCCCAACATCCTCAAGGTGCTGAACCCCCTTTTCCTCGATGACCTGCGGACGCGGCTTGAGGAAGCGGGCGACAACCCTCGCACCTTACTCAACCTGCGCAAGCGCATGGCGAAGATCAGGGTCTTCGACCCGGCCTGTGGCTCCGGCAACTTCCTTGTCATCGCCTATAAGGCGATGCGCGAGATCGAGGCCGAGATCAACAAGCGGCGTGGCGAGCGTGACCGCAGGTCGGAGATTCCGCTCACGAATTTTCGCGGAATAGAACTGCGCGACTTCTCGGCAGAGATCGCCCGCCTCGCGCTGGTCATCGCCGAGTTCCAGTGCGATGTGCTGTACCGAGGGCACAAGTTGGCCTTGGCCGAGTTCCTGCCGCTTCGCAACGAGAACTGGATAACCTGCGGCAACGCGCTCCGTGTTGACTGGTTGTCAATCTGCCCGCCGACGGGGAAGAGCGTAAAAGTTCAGGCTGATGACCTGTTTGGCACGCCGCTCGACCAAGCAGAGATCGACTTCGAGAACGATGGCGGCGAGACCTATATCTGCGGCAATCCGCCGTTTTCGGGGACAAGAAAGCAGACGGATGAGCAGAAGGCCGACCTAGAAGCTGTCTTTGCCAAGATCACTTCCAAGTGGAAAAACGTGGACTATGTTGGCGCATGGCTACTCAAAGCCGCGCTTTACAACCAGCGGTGCAACGCTCGCTTTGCCTTCGTCGCAACGAACAGTCTCTGTCAAGGTCAACAGGTACCCATAACGTGGTCGATCCTCGGCAAAATGGGTTGCCGCATTCGATTCGCACACACGTCCTTCGTCTGGTCCAACCTCGCGAAGAACCGAGCCGGCGTCACGGTAATCATCGTTGGCGTGGATTTCGACGAATCGGGCACCAGAATCATCCTCACTGGCGACAGTCGCCGCACCGTTGCTCACATCAATCCCTATCTGACCGAGCATCGCATCACGATAGTCGAGGCATCGCGTCGTCCCCTCTTCCTTGAGCCAGTCATGGACTACGGCGTCTACTACTCTAAGAGGGTGTCCTACAGAAAATCCCGCAAGAAATTTGCCTTGTCCGAGGGACAGCCGCAGATGGGTGAATGCGAACACCGTACCCTACCGATCTGACCGACGCGGAGTGGGACATCG
>Ga0075522_10001856_pt1 | contig 15891 bp, 20 predicted proteins | sample NGEPerA_FD_74796 | JGI IMG/M metagenome (GOLD analysis project Ga0075522, IMG submission 74796) | Arctic peat soil microbial communities from the Barrow Environmental Observatory site, Barrow, Alaska, USA - NGEE PermafrostL2-A | ecosystem: Environmental > Terrestrial > Soil > Wetlands > Peat ... | reverse complement strand
AAATGAACCCTTTTCCGGGTCATCCCCCAATGTTGCGAAGCCTTGCAGTCCGACTATTGCCGTCCATCGTTGCTCTAAGCGACGATGTCGATGGCCGTTAGATTTTCACATGGAGTGAGCGTTGCCGGGATCATTGCTCTGCAATCAGGTCGGAAAATCCAAGCGCTTCTGCGGGCCAACAGCAGGATGACCTAACCAATCCGATCACCGCGACGCCCATCACTGATAGTGCTCGATTCGAGTAGGAGATTCACAGAGGTACGCCATGGCGCTCAAGGACTTGCTCGTCTATGTTGATCAATCAGAAGCCGCGCTCACGCGCTTGCGCCTGGCCGCAGATCTTGCGCGCCGCAACGCCAGCCAGCTCACTGCCCTTTACGTCACGGGACGAACTCCGGCCCAGCTACATGAGCAGACAACTGCGGAGCTAGGGCTTGTTTCGCCTGATGAGATCAATCGCACGAACCAGCGTGTTCTGGATTCCATCGGTAAGACAACGGAACGACTGCGATCGGCGCTTGACGCAATTAGGCTTCAGTACCATCTCGATGTCGAATTGCGCTGCCTCGAGGGGGTCGGATCGGCCCTATTGCCTCAGCACGCGCGGTTTGCCGACCTGTGCGTTATAGGTCAGGACGTTGGGATCGAAGCCGCTTCTGTCGGATATACCTTTTCAGAGGAACTCTTGTTTGTCACCGGTCGCCCGGTGTTGTTCGTCCCCGCCGCTGGATCATTCGCCACGCTTGGCCGACATATTCTGGTTGCCTGGAACTCAAGCCGAGCATCTGCGAGAGCTGTCAACGACGCACTACCGCTGATCGAGCGAGCCCAACGGACTACGGTCCTCGCGGTAAATCCGACGGGCTATGTCGACCGATATGGTGCCCTTCCCCCGGAGAAGATAGTTGAGCACCTAAAGCGACATAACGCCTCGGTGGAAGGGATCTGGCTCAACGGTGTTGCGACCGGTTCAATTGCCGCCGTGCTGCAAGAGGAGGCGCACAAGGTTGGCGCCGATCTGATCGTCGCGGGCGCCTTTGGACACCCAAAGCTTTGGGAAAAGCTTATGGGCGGCGTCACGCGTGATCTGCTCGCACGGATGACCCTGCCGATTCTAATGTCGTATTAAAAATGGCGTTTGCTTATCGCGACCGTCGTCTCCGAATCTCACTGCAGCACCGAGACGCTTCAGAAGGTAATGTTAGGAATATCGACCCGCGAGCGCCGCCGCCATGGAGATCAACGGTGGGCGATGACGAGGGTTCAGCAGACGCCTTGCGCACCACCGCTCCGTTGTGAAGCCCGACGGCAGCTGCTATGCGCGTCTGAGATGCGGCCAAGGCAGGGTTTCGCGACTATTGACAGACCATGCCGTTGTTTTCGTGCCGAGCACGACGGACATAGCGAAAATACTTCGTCAAGCAGCGCGCGATTGGAATCGTCAGGAATCAGCTTCGGGGCCAAAATTACGCGTCAGCTCGGGTCGGGTCGCGCCGAGCCCATTCCACCTCAACGACCGCCTCGCGCGATTGTCGATTGCCGACGCCGCCGTCGACCATAGGAGCATCGGCGTCCCGTCGAGACGAACGACGAACCGTCAATCGGCATATCGCGGCTCATTAGACTCCCATAACGACGCTTGAATGACACTACTCCGTAAAGTTAAGCCGGCCATCTGCCGCGCGGGGTAGCCTGCGTTACCGATGCGGTGGAGTGTACTGAAGCAGTGGGGTTGCGGCGCGGTGAATACCAGCATCGACGCTGTCATCCGCCGCCAGAGCACCGGTGGGTAATTCAGTTCATCGATATCAGCGGCCGGTCCGCCTTTTGGTTAAGTCGCATCCGTAACCCCGTTTCCCTTCGCAATAACTTCAGGAGCCTTCCACGAGAGATTACTTGGGTGTCGTCGCTGCCGCGGCCGCGCTGGCCGTTACAGTGGGCGCGCCCGCTGCCACGTCCTCGTCCGCTTCAATCAAAAACATCGTTTCTAGTCCACGGCGCATTCGCGGACGGCTCAGGCTGGATGGCGGTGGCAAAATTCCTCCGACGTGATGCGTTTAAGGTCGATATCGCGCAGCCGCCAGAGATCTTCCTCGAGGATGACGTCGCCGCGACCAATCGCGTGATCGACACACAAGGCGGCCCGGTGGGGCTCGTCGGCCACAGCTACGGCGGAATCGTCATCACTGCCGCGGGAAACAACGAATACGTGTCGCTTGTCTATGTCGCCGCTTTCCAGCGCGATACCGGCGAGAGTCTGGAATCGCTCGCCTCAAGCAAGCCACCGGGCGCCTCCGGGCCGAAGCCCACCCAGACTTGCGCGACGGCATTGCGTAGGCTCTCGTGGTTCACGCCGCCTCAGACGACCTGAGGCGGTGCCTGTGGATGAAGGCATAATGGCGCGCGGTCGCAAGCGGCCACCAACCTGCAGCTTATAATCGGGAATCGACGACAAGAGACTATTTGTCGTGCGTGACATACAAATAAAGTGCGACTTTGAGAAGCCGACCGCAGCGGATGGCTACCGAGTACTCGTGGACCGTCTTTGGACACGGGGCGTCTCAAAAGAGCGGGCCCGGCTTGATGTATGGCTGCCCGCGGCAGCGCCAAGCACCGCGCTTCGCAAATGGTTCGCACACGACCCGCTGCGTATTCGGGAGTTTCGCAAACGCTATCGCGTGGAACTGAAGGAGCAATCCTCCGAGCTTGCGAAGCTGCGTGTCCTCGCTCGAAAGGGCCGCCTGACTCTGGTTTACGGGGCGCGCGATCCCAACATTAATCATGCGGCCGTACCACGCGAGGCTCTGCTGGTATCGGCGGCGGCAGCAAGACGCCGCACAGCACAACCCGATTGACGTCTGGCTGGCCGATCGCATGGATTTTCAGTGTGCGATGGGCTAAACGGATTAGCGCCAACGACGTACGCACCCCAGTCCGAATCGCACCGCCATGGCGCGGTACTTACCTATCGTGATTGAGCGCCCTGATTTTTCATGCTTTCGAGGTGCGCAAAATCGATGCTTCCCGCGGCTTTCTCAAGTGCACTCACGTCGGCGCCCTCCCCGGTCACATCGACTTCGAATCGTTGGGAAACTATTGTCGTGAGCTCGCCGTGCTTGCCGGCGTTTTGGAATTTCTCGTGAAACTCGCGACCGCCTATGGTCGTGTCTTTTTCAAAGCCGGCGTCGCTTTCTGAATCGGTCTTCTGACCCAAAGCGCCCGCGACACCCAGAAGGCCCGACACGCCGGAGATGTCCGAAATCTTGATGTGCAGACGCGCATCACCGGTGCCTTGATAATCGGCGGTGGCGTTTGAGGTCTTGACCCCCAGCGCCTGCTCATTGGCCCCGGCGGACCCGGTGCGCTGCATGCCCGCGACCGAATCCGGCAGCATGCCCTTTAGCGTGCGAAAATCTACTGGGTCGACACGGTGATCCCCTCCCAGCGCACCGCCGACTGCGCTTGCAAGCTGTGCGGTCGCCGCAACGCTATTAGCTGCGGCGTTTGCGTTCGACGCGCCTTGCGCGCCGACATTCGCAGTGTCAACTGCACCACCATTGATGCCCTTCTGTTGCTGCTCGATCTGCCGTCCTGCCGCTGCCATTTGGGCCATCGCTTTGGATAGGCCCTCCTTGCCTTTCTCGTCCGTGCCAAGGACGTTGCCGATGATGTTGCCGGCCATCGCGGCCGCTCGCGCCTGCCGGACCTCTTCGGTTTGCGCACCCAGTCCATGCATCGATCCGTACGGCCCATAGCGTCCGGTCATGCCGCTGAAGCCGCCGACAGTGGCCATAAGCGCTCCAAATACCAAGCCGACGAGGATCGTGCAAACCACTACGGTCGCCGTGTAGCCGACCGCTCTCTCGCGCGGCCCTTTCATCACAATCGGAAGCCCGAGGTAGAGGAGGTAAATCCCGTACAGGCCGGCAATAAAACCGAGCAGATGCGATAGACCGCCAGGCAATAAACCGAACACCGCCGCGAGCCACGCGGGGGTAAACGCATACGCGGCTGTCTTAAGGGCCTGCCGCCGGTCGCGCACACCGCCAAATGTGGGTGCCAGTCCATCGATGATGAGAGCAACGAGGTACAGTCCGAGCAAACTAAAGACGAAAGTGACGACGGCGTATTCAAGTCCATTGGTGACTGGTATCCGAATATTGTCCATGTATGGCGCGCTGGTGCCGATCAGCGACATCCGGATGAACGACAGTACGGCGCTCAACGCGGCAAGCGGAATCACGTACCCCTTGTACAAATCGCCGGGCGTGGTCAATTCCGATTCAATGACCGGCCACTCTTGCTTGGGGGTCAATAGGATGTTCTTAACACGATCGATAATCATTCTAGTTCTCCGAAGTTCATGACCGTGGGCGCACGCGGAGCGTCGCGCCGGGGCCCGCCATCTTAGCAGCGCCCGAGTTTTCTGATCCCGGCGGATCCTTGGAGCAGCCGCGACCCAGATGCTGCACTGCAGCATGAACCCAAAATCGGCGCCCTCAGTAATGGGGCGGACGCTCCTCGCGCACGCTTGTGCCGTCATCGCTTTCCTGAAGCGCGGCCAACCGCTGCGCAAGAACTTGATTGCGCTCGACGGTGCGATCGAGTTCCTTCTGCTGCCGAATGAGCACGTCGCTCAGTTCCTGCAGGCCGCGCTCCAGATGAGTGATGCGCATCTCAAGATCATGCAGTCGAGCCGATTCCATCGTTATCTAATCGATGTGCAGAGGAGCACTGTAATAGTTCGCGTTCGAACGGGCGGGCACCGCGAGTGCTTATAAGCGCCCTAAGAACGCAGCATGACTCAGCAACGATGAAGTTTAGCAGCAGCGGTCCACTGCGGGCCGCCCCGGTCGCAATTCAATTCGGTCCGGCGGCCGCACTTTACGCGATAAAATACGCAAGTGCGGACACCGCACTGATGAGCGATTGTTTCCTCCCTGCCCGCTGTTGCCGGCGTTTCTACTCGCGAGGTTCACGCTCGCCATAGCTCCCGGCCCCGCGAGGCTGTACATCGTCACGTGCAGCCTTCAACAAGGCCGTCGCGCACGAATTGTATCGGCGGCGGGATCGACCGATGACCCAGAGCGTCACGTTGGAGACGCTGTTCGTTGCAATCGCCGCGATCACCGACAGCGTGTGTGGTCGTGGCGGGCACGCCAAGACCCGCGATCGCGCATGCCCAGCTCGGGATGTACCGTCGGAGGGTACTGCAGCGCAACTACGGTGATTAGGCTCGGAGCATTCAGCGGGTTTAGTCGTTCGCGCTACGGAAAATAGCGGGAGGGGAGAATGCGGCCGCGTTCCAGGGCTCAGACACGGGCACGGAAGTCGAAGCTCGTTAGTAGCGTCGTTGTGCTGCGGCGGCAGAAGTCGTGGAGCGCGCGCCGGCGAGCAGCCTCTGAGCGACGCGTCCGAGGCCGACCAAAATCAACTCGATTACAAGTGCGAGCAGCAACCCTGTGGTTACACCGCACAAAATCGCCTCCGGGCTCAATGGCACCGTATAGGAATACTCGCTCAGCGTTTCGTTGAGAATCTCCTTGTCGGGCCGAAAGGCGACATGCAAGATTCGGCTTAACATTGACTGATCCATTGCAGCAAGTTCGAGCGCCAGCCGCTGCAGTCGCGCATACATCGCGCGGATGGATTTGGCTTCATCTTTGAATACCGAATCGGTGCTGCTCTCATGGTGCGCCAGCAGCGCATCGATGCTGCCGCCAAAGTACTGATCGGCGGTACGCTGCAAGCCCGCAAAGTTCTTGGTCACCTCGATGTAGTGCGCGCTCACGCGTTTGGCGTACTGGTCTGCGAATCCCGGCACTTGAATTCCGGCGAGGAGTCCGACCGCGAATAGCGCAAGCCGAAGATAGGCTCTCAGCACGGAAGGCTCCCGGCATGGCGACGCGAGCCGCGGGCCGCTTTGACGTGCGTTCCTGCCGTTACGCGTTTGCCTGCCATCGGGAACTAGCGGCCGTTCGCGATGAATGCTTCGGAGGCTGCACAGTACCAGTCGACAAAGCGCAATACGCGTCCTTCGGATATCGGCGAGTACGGGCCCGGAACGTAAGCAATCGAATTGACACCGCGCTGATTATTCTCAGCGAGCCAACGGTCCTCATTGTTGGTCGAATTCCAAACCTCCGTCAATCGGGCGAGATCGTAGTCGACTCCTTCCACGGCATCCTTGTTCACGACCCATTTGGCGGTGACGACGGTCTCCTGCGGCCCGGTCGGCAACGCCTGGAACAGAAACGCGTAGTCGCCAACGGCATGGTTGAAGCAGTTCGGCTGCAACGCCCACCACATCGTGCCGACATCGCCGTCTGCCATTGCGCCCAGCGTTTTCGTAACGGCGCGTTTTCCGTCCACGGTTACTGATACGACGCCGTCGGCGAGCGCAAAACGGCCAGCCTCGAATTCCGGCCCGCGGATGGGACCGTTCTTCAGGCCGCGCGCTTCGCAGCGCGCCCAAAAATCTCGCATCCAAGGCTCCGGCGCGCTGTACAGGTCCTGGGTCGTAAAGTCGCGGAACGAATGCATGAGCTGCAAATGGCGCGTGCGGCAGTGATAGCACTCGCGCGCGTTTTCCATGACGAGTTTCCAGTTGGCGCGTTCGATCAATGTCGCAGTGTAGGCAATCTTGCCGTTGCGCAGATCATGCGGCGCGAGCAACGGCTCGAGCGCCGCGCGCACCGGCGCAAAGTCTGGTGCGTCCTCGCTGAGGCAAATGAAAATCAAGCCCGCCATACACTCCACGCGCACCGGTCGCAAACGGAAAGCCTTGGAATCGAAGTCATCTCCCATGCGGCCCGCCCGCAAAAGCTGACCTTTTAAATCATAAGTCCATTGATGATAGGGGCAGACAAGCCGATGCACGTGGCCGCGCTCCTCGGTACAGATCTGCGCGCCGCGATGACGGCAGCTGTTGAAGAATGCGCTGACGCCGCCTTCGTCGTTGCGCAGTATCACAATCGGCGATACGCCCACTATCATCGTGATGTAGTCGCCTGACTTTGGAATCTCTATCTCAAGACCCGCCTGCAACCAATAGCGATTGAAGATTGCGCGGATATCGAACTCGAGCGCTGCTGGATCCTCATAAAGCGCCTGCGGTAAAGAGTGGCCTGTCGCGCGTTCGGCAAATATCGTCCGCATCCTATCCACGTCCGTCATGTACCCTCCTCCTCTCGTACCACGCGCCGCGGGATTGCAGTCGCTGGTAATAAATAGATCACACCCGGGCAAGAAAGTCGCAGTCTCATGCGCCGGATCGCGCAATGGGAGGCCTCATCCTGCAGATCTTGAGCCACCAGCACGTACTCGCGGGTTTTGGGGCCACGTGCCACCGACGCATGACGCCGCCCGATCCAAGAATTCATGAGATGGGAGCCTCAGGCTTCCTGGGAGCGTAAGCTGTGCCCCGCCGAGCGGATCATGGGCAGCTCGGGTCCGAGCGGACCTAGCTGAAACCCCAACCCATGGGCTTTTGGGGAGCCCGCGGGTACAAGTCGCGCGCGGGTCGTCGTCGAACGCTGCAGCGCTGCCCGTTGAACCGGGAAACCAGCGCCGATCATGCGGCGTGCACGCCTGAAGTGATCGGCGTCGATGCAGTGCCCGCTCCCGGCCGCGTCGAGCCAACAAGTAGGACCGGTGCGACGATACCGACCGAGGCGTACGTCGGGAGCACCCCGATTAGCACTGTCGATAATCCCATCGCAATCAACGCCGCGACGAGTGTGGCCTTGCGACCGACCCGATCGCCAAAATGGCCGAATAGCGCCGATCCAATCGGCCGCGCCAGGAAGACAATCTCAAATGTTGCAAGTGACTGCAGCATCGCCGAGGCCGCGTCATTCAATGCGAAGAAAAGACGCAGGAACACCAGCACCGCGGCAGTCGCATAGATGTAGAAGTCGAAGAACTCGATCGTCGTGCCAACGAGACTCGCGATGAGCACACGCCGCTCACTCATCCTGCCAATGCTTCCACGCTCCTTGCAATCGACAGCCACGTGGCAGTTGCGCTGGCCGGCACGCATAGCACTTGTACTGCGAAAATGGCAAAGCCGCCAATTAAATATACCGGATGCACGCGGCCGCGCCTGCGCCAGTCATGGATGACTGCCACTACGATCAGGAGATCGACAACCAGGCCCGGTGCGACCGAGACAAATACGGGCGGCGGCCCGAATGCACCCGGGGGCGCGAACAGCGTCAAGAAGACGCGTGCCATTGCAGCGTGCATGAGTGGGATCATCGCAAGCAGCATCAGGCGCTTGTGCACTTCGACGCGGCGCGACTTTACGATTGCCAAAGTGAAAAGCGTGGCGAAGACCACGAGTGCACTCAAAGAGACGATCGAAAATCGACGCCCCGCATCTCCCCGGTTGATGCTGTCGGCGACCTGCATCGAATGAATCGCAACCAGCAGCACGGTACAGGCCATTGCAGTGGCGAGCGAAATACCAGCAAGCCCCCAGGCGCGGTGATTACTGATTCGGCCGCTCGCTACTAGGGCTGTCTGTACGAAAAAGAACAGCGTCCAGGTAAAAAAGAACGTCGCGTGAATGTGGTGGATCGGGGTGCCCGTGAATGACCCGGCGGCAAGCTTCGCCCAATAGGTCGGAATAAACCCGCCAAAGGCTATGAGTACGAAGACCCCCGCCATCCACACAAAGAACCGATCTCTACCGGCGCGCACATGTGCAAAATCGATCGAGCTCGCCACCATGGAAATGCCCCCTGCTTCGATCGGAAATGATCGCATAACGCGCTCACCGCTCCAAGCCAAGCTTGAGATGGCGGCCGAAAACTTCTGGCTTCGGAAGCAACGCCAAGCCGGCGTGCCAAGCACGCGATCGGCATGCGGCTTGCTCCTACAAGCACGCTGCCCGGATGCACCTTGGGGACAGAACACAACCGAAACCGAAGAAACTGGAGCACGTTATGAAAGCCATATCATTATTGACCTTGAGCGCCGCCCTTCTCGTTACAGGCGTCGGCTTTGCGCAGACGCCCGCGCAGCACAATTCGGACGGCTCGCCGCCGCCGACCGCGACCAACTCAAGCTCGGGGAATTCCGACATTCAGCAGAGCAATTCGGCGGCAGCCAATACGCCGAGCAAAGCGACGGATGCGAACGGCGGTGCGTCAATCCGTTGCGTCGGCCTTTAAAAAACAAGCCTCCGACAACAAGCTCTCGGGCGACGACAAGACTTAGTTCATCAATGATTGCAAGATGGGGAAGACCACGCGTTCGGGGAATTAAGCGCTCGGGCTTCGTCCTCGCATGCCCAAGAGGCAAAGCGGCGGCGAGCTTTTTTATAGGAACGTCCGCGACCTAACCCGCGTCCGCCCGGTCCGCAATCAAACGCCATTCCATCCATTTCTTAATTCGTTTAGCGTCAGCAACACGGGTGTATTTCCCGTATGAGTCGAGCAGGACGATGACGATGGTGCGGCCGTCAATGATCGCCTGCATCACCAGACACTTGCCCGCTTCTGTGATGTAGCCCGTCTTCTGCACGACAATGTTCCAGCCCGGATTCGATACCAGTGAATCGGTATTACGAAAATCGATTCTGCGGCGCCCGGCCCGTACCGTGTAGGCTTTATCAGTGGAATATTCGCGAATTACACGGTTCCGTGCGACGGCCATTACGAGTTTCGTAAGATCCACGGGACTTGCGACGTTTTCGCTCGACAGCCCGGCGGGATCGACGAAATGCGAGTGCTGCATGCCAAGTGCCTTGGCGCGCGCATTCATAGCCTGGACGAATGCAACAAGGCCGCCCGGGTAATGACGCCCAAGCGCCTGCGCGGCTCGATTCTCGGAAGACATGAGCGCCAAGTGCAGAAGATCACCACGCGCGAGCTTCGTGCCCACGGTGAGGCGGGAGAACGAGCCCTTGCCCGTATGACTGTCATCGCGCGAAATCTCGATCATCTCGTCGAGGGGCTGCGCCGCGTCCATCACCACCAACGCGGTCATCAGCTTGGTGATGGACGCGATCGGCATAGCGGCGTCCGCCCGCCGCGCATAAAGCGTCGCAGCATGGGTTTCGTCCACTATTAATACTGAGCTTGATCGTAAATCGGGTTCGCCGAACGAGGGTTTATGGGCTCGTGTATGGACCGCCGCAACGCGCACAACGCCTACACCATTAGACGACCCGTTTGCGGAGCATATCGCGCTCGCAGAAAGCAAAGCGCCGAGCGCAAGTGCCACTATTCGTTGCTTCACTGTATGCATTTAGTTCGCCGAGCTCGGTTCCCGGGGTTGAAGTATAAACGTTGCACTGGACTATCGCAGCGAGTCTGATCACGCCATCCAGCCAGAATTCGCGTTGCACGCTTAGTTGGAAATCCCGTTCGCTGCACTCTGCCGAATTGCGCGTTCGAAGACCTCCACTGCCTGCGCACCCTGAACGAGATGCCGGTCGTTTATGACCACCGCCGGGACTGCGTGGATGCCCTGGTCAGTGTAGAACCGCTCACGCGCGCGCACTTCCGCTGCGTAAAGATTCGAATCGAGTATGTCGACAGCGCGTCCTCGATCGAGTCCCACCGCCGCTGCTGTATCCGCGAGCACGGTTCGGTCACTAGGATTTTTGCCTTCGGTAAAGTATGCGGCAAAGAGCGCGTGCTTTAGAGCCAGTTGCTGACCCTCAAGGTCTGCCCAATGCAACAAGCGGTGCGCATCGAAGGTATTGTAGACGCGTTCGCGCTTGGCCATGTCGAAACGGAACCCGAGTTCCGCGCCGCGCGTGCTGATCGTATCGCGAGTGCGCGCAGACTGTTCAGTCGTTGCACCGTATTTCTTCTTAAGGTGTTGCGCGATGTCTTCGCCTGCCGCCTCAATCTGCGGGTTGAGCTCGAACGGCTGGAAATGCAGTTCCGGCGAGATTTCATCTCCGATGCGTTGCAACGCCTGTTCTAGCGCCCTAAGGCCTATGACGCACCAGGGACAGGAGACGTCCGAAACGAAATCTATCTTCAAGCGCTTGGCCATATGCGAACAGGAACCCGTTTAACTCTTCAAGCGATATCCAGTTTTGAACATCCACGCCACTACTGCAAGACATAGCGCGAAAAATCCAAGGGTCATCGCAAGACTCACGCCCACACTCACATCTGAGGTCTCGTAAAAACTCCAGCGAAACCCACTGATCAGATACACGACGGGATTGAACAGACTGAAAGTGCGCCACGCCGGCGGCAGCATATCGATCGAATAGAACGCTCCGCCAAGAAAGGCAAGCGGCGTTACGATCAGCATCGGCACGAATTGCAGGTGTTCGAAGCCCTTTGCCCAGATACCGATGATGAAGCCGAAGAGACTAAAGGTGGTCGCGGTCAAAACCAAAAACGTGATCATCCACAGCGGGTGCAGGATCTTAAGCGGTACAAACAGGGACGCCGTAACCAGTATGATCAGTCCCAGCACGATCGATTTGGTCGCCGCCGCGCCTACATAGGCGATGACGATCTCCAGATACGACACCGGCGCGGACAGGAGTTCGTATATCGTGCCGGTGAACTTCGGAAAATAGATGCCGAACGAGGCGTTTGAAATGCTCTCAGTAAAGAGCGCAAGCATTATAAGGCCCGGAACAATGAAGGCGCCGTAAGGCACGCCGTTGACTGCGGACATGCGCGACCCAATTGCGGAACCGAACACGACAAAATAAAGTGATGTGCTCACGATCGGCGTGAACAGGCTCTGCCACAGCGTACGTAATGCGCGCGCGATCTCGAAGTTGTAGATAGCCCAAACGCCATGCCGGTTGAATGCAAGTGCCTTGGTCGGTCCGTTCATACGCGATCACTCACGAGACTTACGAAGATGTCCTCGAGCGATCGCTGTCGCGTGTTCAGATCGGTAAATGCAATTGAGAGTTCGCCGAGGCGACGTAACAACGAGTAAATGTTTGTGTCCTCGTTTGCATCGAATGTATAGTCGAGAGTCTTACCATCAGCGCTCAGATCCAAGCGCCAGGGAAGAAGCTCCGCTGGAATGGCGGTCAGCGGCTTGGCCAAGGCAAGAGTCAACTGTTTCTTCCCAAGCTTTTTCATGAGCGCGACCTTATCTTCAACCAGAATCAATCCGCCCTTATTAATCACGCCGACGCGGTCGGCCATCTCCTCGGCCTCCTCGATGTAATGCGTAGTAAGAATGATCGTTACGCCTTGTTCACGCAGACCCCTGACGAGCGCCCACATATCGCGGCGTAGCTCGACATCGACACCGGCGGTGGGTTCGTCGAGAAACAGGATCTGCGGCTCGTGCGACAAGGCCTTCGCGATCATGACGCGCCGCTTCATGCCTCCGGAGAGTGTCATGATTTTTTCGTGTCGCTTGCCCCATAGAGAAAGGTCGCGCAGCGTTTTCTCAATGTGCATGGGGTTGGGTGCGCGCCCAAATAAGCCGCGGCTGAAACTGACCGTTGCCCATACTGTCTCGAAGGCATCGGTCGTAAGCTCCTGCGGCACGAGCCCTATCTCGGAACGGGCCGCGCGATAGTCGCGCACGATGTCATGCCCGTTCGCGACGATGACACCGGTGGTCGGCGTGACAATTCCACAGACGACGTTGATCAAGGTGGTCTTGCCTGCGCCGTTGGGACCTAGTAATGCAAAAATCTCACCTTTACGGATCTTGAGATTGATTCCTTTCAACGCCTGCAGGCCCGAAGCGTAAGACTTGGTCAGGTTCGAGATCGTGATAACGGAGGTCATTTGGTTCCAGCAGCTGGGCACAGGACGGGCGTACAGATACCATCGGGCCGCGCGCTAATGCAAGCACCAGGACATCCGGGAATCCGCCGCTTTGGAAGACGAGATTCAAGAACCTCTTAGGATTCCACACGCCGCGCTGCCGGCAGAGGTGCTGCGCGCTGTCGTTGAAGCATTCGTGCTGCGCGAAGGTACCGATTACGGCGAGAAAGAGGTCTCACTCGAGCGGAAAGTGGCCGACGTCCTCAGGCAAATCAACATCGGCGAGGCTCGAATCGTGTTCGATCCGTCCTCGCAGAGCGTCGATGTGGTGATGACGACTGCGACGCGTGTACGCCGCGCCTGAGCACCCGTCACTTCGAGTTTTTCGCGCGCCACACCTCCATAGTGTCGCTTGAGCCCTGCGCGCGCACTCCGTTGTCCGTGAGAACCTCTTCGGTCACCGCCACCATCTCCTTGGTTGAGAAGACCAATGCCTCGCCACCGTGCTGCTCAAACTCAAACGTCACGAATTCGTCCTTGAGGTCGCGAAGCAACGCAACGAGGTGACGCAGACTATGCACTCGCGCACTGTTGACTGAATACAGCACTGCACCCGACGGGTTCGAATACCCCTTCGCAAGTTTGTGCGGGAAAAACGGCGACGAGACGATGACGAGCTCGGTACGGTCCATATCGGGCGCATCACCTCTGTCTATGACCAGCGGACTACGCATGAAGCTTAAAGCTTGCAATATGTTGGCATTGTTGATTAACGCGAGAAACTCGTGCGTCGCTTTGGAGAATACCAACGGGCCGTACACAAAATACGACGGATAATCGCCGTTCATTTCCGGTATCAGCATTGGACGCTCCGACGGTACCGGCAATTGCACCTGCAGCGTCTTTCCCGCGCGCACCAGAGTAAGCGATACTTTGCCTTGCTTAGCGACCCTTTGTAGCAGATAGCGGAAATTAACCCGCAGATCCTCGCCGAACTTGATCATCCCCTGGTCATCTATTGGGACGTCTGCGATGTGGGTTATTACGTCCCATTCCTTCAACGGGTAGGACGCATCGGTGTGGAGCGGCCGATGTACGACCATACCCTGCACAGATTTATCAAGCTTGAGAAACGCCCGCAGAGCGGGATTCTCAAGAGTCTGCAGGTCGTCGTACATTGCAGGCTTGCCGTCATAGTGACCGTCCGCAATGTCCTGCATAAACAGTTCGATCTCCTCGTTTGGAATGATGTAGCCGATATTCTGCGCGTCGCTAAAGCGGCTGAATGCAATGCCAATCATCCTGTCGGCGGCCACCGCCGGTCCACCGCTGTTGCCTGCATTGATCGCAGCGTCGATCTGAATGCGCAGGCCCGCGACGGGATAGTTGTATGAGGCAAATTCGATGCGTGACACGATGCCTTTCGTTATCGAGAGGGATGTGCCGCCGGTCGGAAACCCATATGCCAGTACGGCGTCTTTAATTTGTGGCAGCACGTTTGCACGCGCTATTGGCGCGTGTGTGTTGAAGAACGACTCGTCGTCGAGCTTCAGAATAGCGAGGTCAATGCCAGAAGCCACAGCGACAACTGTTGCCGAGATCTTGTCGCCAGCCTCATTGGCCTGCACCTGCACTTGACTCGCGAACAGGACCGCGTGCGCATTAGTCAAGATGCGCTTGCCTTCAATCACGACTCCAGAGGCCGTCACTTCGCTGGGCGCCTGTTTGGTCCAGGGCCGCGACGCATCAGGATAGCGGAGCGTTGAGAACACCTTCACCACGGCATTTGCAATGTCGCGGGGAATGCCGCTGGAGGCCGCCGTGACGGCGCTGCCAATGGCCGGCTGCGTGGTGTCGCTGGTATTTGACACGGCCGCGGCATCCGCGACGCTCACCGTAATTAGCAGCGCCGCGAAAAAACTGCGCAGACATGCGCGCGCGGGATGTTTGAGGTTCATAGCGGAATCAAACACAAGTGAGGGGTGACGAGCCCGGTATCCGTCCGCGCCGGGAATTATGTCACCTGACGCCATGTGGCGACGGTGTGCGACATAACCCGAAACCGTGTAGGTTGCGCGGCCTAGTTTACGGATCGCAATCGAGGGGATCAGAAAAGCGTTGTGCAACACGGGGTTGCCAGGAAACGCCACTTGAATCACAGGGAATGCTCGGATCCGCCCGTGTCGAAGGACGGGGCCGATCAGGCTTGGTCTTAAACGCGGCTCCGGACAGCGGCATGCTCAAGACAATTGGGTTTTCGCCGCTCAAGGGTGCTTACAAGTTCGGGAATATCTATGCGAAGCACCTATCTGCCGGCGATCGCACACGTATTTGGATGGCGTCCGTCATGGCGTAGCGCCTGCTCGAGAAGTCACGAATCTAGGCGTCTTACTTGGTTGCCGGCTGCCGCATGCGGCCTGCTTGCACTCGTCGCGCTCACGGGTTGCGGCAGCGTACAAGTCAGTTCCGCTGCTGCACCGGTTAGCGCCGGTGCGCCGGGCACGGTATCTGGAACGAATCCGCAACCACCCGTCGTCAACGGCGCGCCGGCTACCTCGGCCCAGGTCGGCGTCCTGTATGACTACCTACCGAATGTTTCAAACCCCCTCGGCAATGCGCTGACGTTTACCGTCACGAACTTGCCCGCGTGGGCGATCTTCAATACCAACACCGGTGAATTGACCGGTACGCCAGCAGCCGAAGATATGGGCAGCACGGCTGAGATCGAGATCGTCGTATCGGACGGAGCGAGTCTTGCCTCGATCGGGCCGTTTCGCATCACGATCACTGCCGCGCAAGCGTCTCCTCCTGCAGGCGAACCCCCGCCGGTTATTTCGGGCACTCCGGCAACAAGCATTGTGGCAGGTCAAGCGTATTTGTTTATACCGTCCGCTTCGGACCCGAGTGGTCAACCACTGACCTTCTCAGTCGTCAATCGACCTGCTTGGACTACTTTCAATACGACAACGGGGCAGCTATCGGGAACTCCGACCGCCGCCAACGTCGGCAGTTTCGGCAACATCACGATAAGCGTAAGTAACGGCGCCTCCACGGTCTCGTTGCCCGCCTTTTCCTTGACTGTTACGTCGGTGCCTGCCGAGGGTGCGCCCACGATCAGCGGCACGCCGAAATCATTGGTGACTGCCGGCAGCGCTTACGATTTCGTGCCTAC
>Ga0075522_10001855_pt1 | contig 15894 bp, 9 predicted proteins | sample NGEPerA_FD_74796 | JGI IMG/M metagenome (GOLD analysis project Ga0075522, IMG submission 74796) | Arctic peat soil microbial communities from the Barrow Environmental Observatory site, Barrow, Alaska, USA - NGEE PermafrostL2-A | ecosystem: Environmental > Terrestrial > Soil > Wetlands > Peat ... | reverse complement strand
CTTCGGATCAGGTGGTTCTGGAGGGTCAAGCGGAGCGGCCGGCACCAGCCCTGGCACCGCCGGATCGGCCGGAGCTCCGGCCTCGGGCGGTCAAGGTGGCGCGACGCTCGCGCTCTCGCCCGCCGCGGGTGTCTTCGGGAACGTGCCCACAGGGACCAGCAAGGACGTATTGTTCACCCTGTCCAACAATGGGCCAGCAGCGGCCAGCGGCATCGCGGCGACAATCACCGGCTCGTCGGGATTTTCGCTGCCCGCACCCACCGGAAACGAGTGCGGGTCCACCCTGGCCGGCAACAACGCGACCTGTAGTATCCGGGTGCGTTTCACGCCACCCGGGCTAGTCGGACCCGTGACGGGAACGCTGATCGTCACGACAACGACAGGTAGCGGGCCTTCGCCCGAGAGCGTGAGCGCGAACGCGTACGGTATCCTCGCTGTCCCTGCCGCCCCTGATACGGAACTCGCAAAACTCGGCGGAATTAACGGGGCGGGAACTGCCATCGTCGGCACCCTGCAGAGTTCCGACTTTTCCGGTGCCGTCGGGTTTTACTGGACGATCGGTTCCGCTACCGTCACCGTGATTCCACCTGTATCCGGGGACATAACCAGCGGCCAGGCCGAGGTCATCAGCTCGAATGGCATGGTGGTCGCCGGCATGTCGAATTCCGGCACGTTCTGGACCTGGGCACCGGGGTCAACGACCTCCAGCGACCTCGGGCTTCCGAGCGGCTCGTCTTTCTCTTCGCCGAGGCCCGCTGGCATTAACGACACCGGCGCTGTGATCGTGGGAGATCTATTTAACGCCCAAGCTGCGGTGGACCAGGGGTACGTATGGAGAGCGTCGACCGCCGGCTTCGAGTTGTTGGGGGACCCCGCCACCCAAGCCGTCGTTGCGGTCGGAGTCAGCGACGACGGCCGTATCGTGGGCAGCCAATCGACCCTCTCGAGCGGCATTTCAACCGGGATCACTTGGACGACCTCTGGGACCAAGACTCAACAACCGGGCATTATCCTGCCCGGTAACGCGACTGTTGGCGGCATCAGCGATGACGGCACCGTCATCGTGGGCACGAACGCTAATAACGTTGCCATCGAATGGAGCACTCCGTTCACCTCCCCACCCGAGATGCTTCCCGATCTGCCGAATGCAACCCAGTCCTCCGCCTTGGGCGTCAACAAGGACGGCAGCGTCATCGTGGGGGTCGCCGTCGTCGGAAGTAACTCCCTCGCGGTTGCGTGGACACCCGGCGCGGTGGACATCACCAGCGCGCTCTCGGGCGTGCCCAACATCGGCTCGTTCTCGCTCGGGCAACCGACGTCGGTCTCGGCTGACGGAAAACTCATCGCCGGTGATGGGACGTTCAACGAAGTGATGGTGCCATGGGTTGCGCGGCTACCGTAGCACCGAACGTTTTCGCGGCAACTCGCGGTCAAGGCGTTTGAGAAGAGCTGTTTGGTCGTTCTTGATCTGACTCTCGATTTTCGTCGAGGACGTATACTACGCACGTGCCGGCACCGCAGAAGTTAAAGCTTCGTCCGGGAGGGACACATCCCGCCGTTCGTCCTACGCTGATCTTGTTGATCGTGACGATCCTGGCGTTGTCGCCCGTTCTGTCTGGCGGGTTCATTCGCCTCGATGACTATGATCATTTGTTCGAGAATCCGCAGTTGCGCCGAATGTCACTTTCCGGCCTGGCTGGGGTGTGGGCTAGGCCCTACTGGAATCTCTATATTCCAATCACCTACTCGGTTTGGTGGGCTCTCGAGCTGATCGGGAGTCTCGCAGGTAACCTTGCGGAAAGTGCGTGGTTATTCCATGCTTTCAATCTCGGGATCCATCTCGCGAACGTCGTGCTCGTGTTCTTCCTCGTTCGAGCCCTGGTTCGGGGCGACGAGAAGGATACGCCTCCGAAAGCCGGAGACGCACTCGACAGGATCGCATTGATCGCTGCGCTGCTATTCGGGCTTCATCCGATGCAGGTCGAGTCGGTCGCCTGGGTCTCAGAGTTGAAGGGCGAGCTCGCCGCCATGTTCGGGCTCCTGGGTCTCTGGGTGCACTATCGTTCGGGTCGACGGGTGGCCGTGGCCCTGCTGTTTATCGCGGCGATGCTTTCGAAGCCGTCCGCGATCGTTTTCCCTGCCATCGTGTTTCTGGTCGATCGCGTCCTCCTTCGAAAGAAGCTCGGGTCGAGCGTACTTCTGGCTGCGCTTTATGGCGTGCCGTTGTTGGTTTGCGCCATTGTGACCAAGCACTTGCAGCCCAACTCCGAGCTCGACTTCGTTCCTCTCGCGGGCCAGAGACTGGTCGTCGCGGCCGACGCGATTGTTTTCTACGTGACCAAAGTGCTCGCGCCTTTTCACCTTGCGGTGGATTACGGTCGTACGCCGCGCCTGGTCCTCGAGCAGGCATCAAGCGCGTGGCTGGCATGTTCTTCCTTGTTAGCGGTCGCGGGCATCGGCTTGGTGATAAATGCACTCGTCCGACCGAAGGCGCTCGCTCAGGTCCCTGGGCGATCTTTGATCTACTGCGGATGGGGCATATTCCTTGCCTCCCTTGCGCCGGTCCTTGGTCTCGTTCCGTTCGGATTCCAGAGTCTGTCGACGGTAGCGAACCGCTACCTGTATGTTCCATTTTTCGGGCTGAGTCTGATCCTTGCCGGTATTCTCGTTCGTTTTCGGGGCATGGCAAGCTCTCGCCGAATCGCGGCGCTGTACCTGACCGCTCTTGCCGCGCTCAGCTTTCAGCAGGCATGGCGATGGCGTTCCACGGAAGACCTGTTCTCGTACACGATGAGCGTCAATCCAAGAAGCTACATAGGCGCTTTCTGTATCGGTGATGAGCTCATGCGCTCGGGACGTCTCGACGACAGCGTCGGTTGGCTCGAAAAATCTCTCGCCCTCAATCCGGACAATCTGAACGCCGTGCTCACGCTCGGAATGGCCTTCGTGAAAACGTCAGAACCAGAGAGGGCGATCGAGCTCTACCGGTCAGCACTGATGAAAAACCCAAACGCCGCCGGTGCACGCGCAAAGAATGTTGCAGCGCTTCACAACAATCTGGGCCTCTTGTTGCTGCAGTCGGGGAATAGATCGGCGGGCGTCGAGCACTTTCGCAAAGCCGTGGAAATTTTCCCGCGGTCGCTGAATGCTCATTTGAATCTCGGAAACGTCGCGCTCGACGACAAGCGATACGGCGACGCCGTCGACGAATACAATACGGCGCTCTCTATCAGTCCGGGCAGTCGAAGCATCGAACAAAGGCTCGAGGGTGCTCGACGTGGGGCACGACAATAGGGCTCTCCCGACCTCCGAGTGAGGGCGTGGACGGTCGGTAGGAGAGCGATTCTCGACGGAGCCGGCGCGTGTAGGATCGTCCAGTCCTTCTGCCCCCTGACAGCGGTCAAACGCCATCTCGCCCGCAGCCGTGAAGTAGGGCCCGGAGCGCCTCCGCTGCGGCCATCGCCGAACTCGACCAGCCCGTCCCCTATGACTACGTGACCGCGCCGATCCCGGACGACGATTGGGCTATCTGATCACCCATCAACTATCGCGCCCAGACCCCCATCAAACTACGCGCTCACGCTCACCGTCGGGCTCGGCGTGATCGGCCGTTGGGGCGCGCACACGCCGCACGGGCCGCACCCCTACGCTGCGTAGCCTTCGAGACCGTGGGGATCGACCTCGGTCTCCGCGCCAGCCAGGTCACGATCCAGGCCGCCAGAACTGTACCGGCAGCGGTAGCTCGCTCGTCACCGCGACGAACCTCGATTAGGCGCTCGTCAGAACGATCTTGCCTTCGACAGAACCCGTCGCAAGCAGTTCGAGCGCTTGTCTCCCGGCGAGCAGCGGGAAGGTGACGCTGATCAGAGGGTCGATCTTCTTCTCCGCGATAAGCGCGAAGATCTTTGGGAGATCCTCCCGTAGTGGCTTCGGATCCTTTCGATACAGCAAGGTGATGCCGTAGAAGACGCCGCGACGGCCTCGCAGCCGCGCTCCCACGAGGAGATTGGCGAACATGGCCAGCGTCGCGAAGGTGCCCGACACGCCCATGAACCCGTAACCCACGACCGTCCCGCCGCGGCGCGCGGTTCCGATGCATAGACCGATGTTGGCGCCGCCGACCGCATCGAACACATGATCAACGCCACCCGGCTCCAGTGCGCGGGTGAGCCGATCAAGTCGCCCTGCGCGGTAGTCGATGGGGGTCGCGCCGAGCTTCCGGACCGTCTCATGCTTTTTTGCCGACGCGGCCCCATAGGTCTTCACTCCGGCAAGCCGCAGCAGTTGCAACACCGCCGTACCGACGCCGCCGGCCGCACCGGTTACCAGCGCGGTCTGGCCAGATCGCACCTTCGCCACGCGATGGATCATCTGCCAAGCCGTGATGTAGTTCAGGATCACCGCTGCCGCTTGGGCATCAGAGACCTCGTCGGGAATCGGCAGGAAGTGTTCGGCACCTCGGACGAGCAGCTCGCTGAAGCCACCGTACACGGTGAGCGCCGCGACCCGTTGACCGAGCTTGAACCCCGTGGCGTCCAGCCCGATGGCATCGACTTGGCCCGCGACTTCGTAGCCGGGGACCACGGGTATCTTGGGCGCGTAGCGATACTTGCCGGCCAGAAGAAGCAGGTCCGTCGAGCCCACGCCGGCAGCACGGACGCGCACGCGCAATTGCCCTGGTCCAGGCTCTTCGACCGGTAACTCGACGCAGTTGAGTACGTCAGGGCCGCCCGCCTTCGTCACCATCAAAGCGCGATACGTTGTAGTCATCTCGTCTCCGGTACTTGTTGTCCATCACTCGATTGCTTAGAACCCACCGCCGGAATCCCGTCGGGCGCCGTCCTTTGGTCGTCAATCGGTGCAGCGCACGGCGCCGGCGGACCAGCGCATGATGCTCGCCTGGATGCTCCCCGCGCTGCCCCGCTCGGAGGCGACGGCGTTCTTAGATCGGATGCCATCGGCGATCGCGGGGAGGAGTTGCGGACGCTCGTCGAGATCTGGCGCCGCGCCTTTCGGCTGCAGAGTGGATCTTATCCGCCGAAAGTCCGGCTATTTCGCCTATATACCCTCCACGATCGTTCTGCGGTGACTTGACAGCGGACCGCACCGCTCCACATTCCACCTCGTAAGGAGCGCCCAGATGATTGAACCGATCCCCGACCTCCCGGACAGCGTCGTCGGCTTCACGGCCAAGGGCAAGGTGACGGCGCGCGACTACGAATCGATCATCATTCCGGCGGTGGAAGCCGTGTTCGCGCGCCACGGCAAGATTCGATTCCTCTACCACCTCGGCAAGGAGTTCTCCGGCCTCGACGGCGGCGCCGCCTGGGACGACGCGAAGCTCGGCCTCAAGCACCTCACGGGCTGGGAGAGGGTGGCCGTCGTCTCGGACGTCGAGTGGATCCGCGGGGCTCTCCGAATCTTCGGCCTCGCGATGCCCGGACACGTCCGCGTCTTCCACGACGCCGAGCTCGCCGACGCCATCGGCTGGATCCGCGAGTAGCTTTCGCGCCGCCGGCCCGCAGGACACGCCCCCGGTTCGTCCCACAAGCGGCCCGTGGGTCCACCGACCGCGCGTCCGGCCCGCCGTCCCGAGTGGGCCATCGGCTCCGTCACGGTGTATCCCTCGGCGGCGTGCGATCATTTCGCGGGACTTGGACCCGCGCTGATCCTATATACGGGCGGGGAAACGATGCCTCATCTTCCACGCTGGGCGAAGCTGTTGGCCGGTGCCCTGGTGGCGAGCGTGGTTTTCTCGACCCTGTTGCTCGTGGGGCTCGAGCGCTGGATGAGGCGCGGCGAGCGGCCCTCGGCCGCGGCGGTCGCGTGGACCCTGCAGCAACAGCAGCGCGCGAGCTCGGCCGCCGAGCTTCCCCGGCTCTGGCAGCTCCCGGATTTCAAGGGGCACGATCAAGACGGCCGGCCCGTCGACGACCAGGCCCTTCGCGGCCACGCCTGGATCGCCGACTTCATCTACACGCGCTGCACCTCGGCCTGCCCGATGCTCACGGCGCGGCTCATCCTGCTCTCGCGGCGGGCGCCCCCGCGCTCGGGCTGCTTTCGTTCTCGGTCGACCCAAAGAACGACGACCCGGCGACGTTGGCGGCGTACAGCCAGCGGTGGCCGCGCCCGAATCGCCCCTGGACCTTGGTCACCACCGGAGACGCGGGTATCAACAGCCTGGCCGAGGGGATGCACATCCTGGTCGATCGGAGCCCCTCCGATCCCGACGACATCACGCACACCACCCAACTGTTCCTGATCGCCGCCGACGGATGGGTGCGCGGCATCTACGACAGCCAGGACGACGCCCAGCTTTCCAGGCTGATCGCGGACGCGACGCTCCTGACGGGCGTGCGGGCGCCCGGGGCCGCCCCGCGCGGCCCGGCTGCGGGCGCTGACGGCGCGCGCCTGTTCGCCGATCTCGGCTGCGCGGGCTGCCACAACGATCCCCGGTTGGCGCCGGCGCTGGGGGGCTTCGGCCGGCGACAGATCCAGCTCGAGTCCGGTCCGGACGTCGTCTCCGATCACGACTATCTGCGCCAATCGATCGTCGAGCCGTGGGCCCGTTTGGTGAAGGGTTACGGCGAGACGATGCCGTCGTACGGATCGGCTCTCGCCTCGAATCAGGTCGACGCGTTGGTCGCCTACCTGCTCACGCTGCCGCAGCCCGCCAACCCCGAGGTCGCCGGCTCGGCGATTGACCCCGTCTGTCACATGCGCGTGACGGTGGTGGCCGGAACGCCCCGCGTTCGGCGCGGCGCGCAGACTTACCATTTCTGCAGCAGCACCTGCCGCGCCAAGTTCGAGCACGACCCCGAGCGCTACCTGTCGAAGCCCGCCAGCTCCGCCGCCCGGACCACCGCCGTCATGCCCTGAAAGGCCAGCACGGGTCGCCGCGCCGACGACTTGCTGCAAGCTGGGATCTCCGAGAATTCGACAGCGTCGCGTGCTTCGGCGCGCGGTTCTTCGGCCACCGTCGCGAGCGAGATGCGTTTTCACCCCAGTTGATTGCGATCGCCCCTCCACCGACGGCCGAAGATCCTGCGCAACACCAATCGGCCGTCGTCCTCGCCCCCTACTCGACCGCGCGTCCCCGGAACCTGCGCATGCCGGGAGGCGCTTCCTGGCTCTTGGGCGCCGCCGGAGTCGCGGGGGTCGCCGTTGCGGACGCCGCCGCGGCCACGGCGGGACGAGGGGGCTCGATGGGAATCAGCGGCAGCTCCGCCTGGGCCCGGGCCACCGCTGGAGCGATCCGCCGGCCGACGAGGTTTGCGGCCATTCGGAGGGCCGGCATGTTGATGTCGCCGGCGATCACGATGCAGAGCATGCCGCCCGCGATCGTCTTCAGATAGATCCGGTGCTCTCCGTAACGGACGACGGCCACCTCGAGCTCGTCGCCGCCGGCCGCGAAGGTCTCGCCGACCCGGAGCAGCCGGCTCCCTGCCTCGGACAGCACCACGTCCTCGAAGAGCGATGGGAGCTCGCGCGCGAGGAGCCGGCCGTTCTGCGTGCAGACGAAGCTCCCCGTGATTCCCGCGACGTCCTTGAGCGTGACCAAGCTGGTGCGGACCCCATCGGCCAGGGTCTTCACGTCCTCGGGGGTCATAACCTCAGCCTCTCGCGCAGCGGCTGCAGATTGGCCTCCGGGCGTGGGCGAAGCGCGACGACCTGTCCGTCGTCCTCCGAAAAGATGATGCAGCGTCCCTCGACGAACGTGCACTCGACTGCCGTGAGCTTCTCGAGCCCCAGCAACTCTCCGGTCAGCTGCAGGAGTCGCTGCACGTAGGCCACCGTCTCGGACAGTCCTTCGCTGCCGCCCCGGTTGCTGATCACCGTGCCGTTCGGGCCGAGGCGAAGGACGACCGAAAAGTCGCCGCCCGTTTCGCGCCCACCGTTCGGTCCGTTGGTGGGCGGCGGGACCACCTCGTCCATTTTCGTGCTTCTCATTTCCCCCTCTCCTTCCTCTTCGATCTCGGTCAGCTCGAGCTCCTCGAACGCCTCCTCGCCCGGCGCTTGAACGCTGCGCGCCGGAAACGCGACCAGGTTCGACGCCGCGCTCTCGTCCCGGAGCTGGGCGGCCTGCAGAATGAGCCCCTCGTGCGAAGTCCCGATCGTCCCCTGCTCGGGCCAGGGACGGTCGCAGGTCTGGAACGATCCGTTGGTCCAACCGAGAATCTCGAGCGCGGCGGCCTCGCCGATCCGCTGCGCGGTGGTCGCGTGCACGATGTGGCCACGATCGAAGTAGAGATAGCCGACGCCCCCTTCGCCGACCACCTGGACCGAGAGGTGCGAGCGGGCCAGGCACTCCATCTGGACCAGGTCCCACAAGCTCGCGCCGCGGAGCTGAGCCGAAAAGCCCCGGGTGGCCGGGGCCGCGGCGGCGCCGGGCTTGGCCGCCACGCCTTTTTCCTGACGTCCTTCGTTCTTTCCACGCGCCTGCACGCTCACGATCCGCTCCTTTTCACTCCGACAGGGCCTCGGTGCTGTAGCCCTCCATGCCCATCTCGGGGACGTCGAGGCCGACGAGCTCGGTGCTCCGCGGAACGCGGTTGCCGACCATCGAGCCGACGATCCTCAATGCCACGTACGTCACCCCACCGACCCACAGCACGTTCGCGAGAAGCCCGATGCACTCCGCCCCGAACTGTGACGGGTCTCCGTAGAACAGCCCGCGCACGGGGCCCGGCACGCCGTTCCAGCCCTCGCCGTAGCGGCCGTCGGCGAACAGGCCCAGCGACAGGATGCCCCAGGCCCCGCAGGTGCCATGCACCGACGAGGCGCCCACGGGATCATCGATTTTGAGCACGTTCTCGATGAACATCGCGGAGACGACCACCAGCACGCCGGCCACGAGGCCGATGAAGATGGCGGCCGAGGCGGTCACGAAGGCGCAGGGCGCGGTGATCGCGACCAGGCCCGCAAGCATGCCGTTGCAGAGCATGCTGACATCGGGGGCGTCAAAGCGGAGCTTCATGTAGAGGTAGGCGCCGAAAGCGCCGGTCGCGGAGGCCAGCATGGTGTTCACCGCGATGACCGCGATATGCGTGTCGGTCCCCGACAGCGTCGACCCCGGATTGAAGCCGAACCAGCCGAAGGCCAGGATGAACGTGCCAAGCACGGCCATCGGTATGTTGTGTCCAGGGATGGGCTGAGCTTTGCCGTTCCGGTCGTACTTCCCGATCCGGGGTCCCATCATCTTGGCCCCGACCAGAGCAGCCACCCCGCCCACCATGTGGACCACCGAGCTGCCCGCGAAGTCGACGTGGCCGTGGCCGAGGCCGTAGTTGTGCCCCAGCTGCGACAGCCAGCCGCCGCCCCAGACCCAGTTGGCGTAAACCGGGTACATGATGGTCGAGAGGATGAAGCTGAAGAGGACGAACGAGGTAAACTTCCAGCGCTCGGCCATCGCGCCCGTCGGGATCGTCGCAGCCGTGTCCATGAACACCATCTGGAACAAGAACAACGCCGCCACCGGCGCGGTGTAGACGGCGGGCGACAGGAAGAACCCGTGCATCCCGAACAGACCGAACTCCTTGCCGCCGATGTGTACGACCAGCTCGCTCGAGAGCGTCGGGTCGTTGCCGAAGGTCGACAGCGCGCCCACGCCGCCCATCTGCAAGCCGAACCCGATCGCCCAGAAGCCGATGATCCCGATCGAGTACACGAGGAAGTTCATCCCCATCGTATGCGCGACGTTCTTCGCGCGCGTGAGACCGGTCTCGACGAGGGCGAATCCAGCTTGCATGAACATGACGAGAAAGCCGGTTACCAGGGTCCACACGATGTTCAGCGCGGTCTGGCCGGACAGCACCAGCTGACGCATCTCCGCGAGCCCTTTGGTCAAATCCCCGACGGTTGGTTCCACGTTCCCCCCGCGGGCAGCGTCGCAGAGTAATGGTCAAGGACACGTTTCCAGAACGCGAGAACTACGTTGCGTGGGTCTTGCGAGCTTGCGCCAGACTGGTTTGGGCTTCCCGACTTACGGAGTTTTCGACGCCTGCAGCGACGGGCGTTTCATACCCTGTCGAATCGAAACATCGAAGAAGCCTGCCCGACATGGAGTGCGCGAAAACCGATGCCGCGAAGGCGGGTGGGTGAAACGATGTGCAGGACAGTCATCACGGGCTTCCATCGAGATTCCGAGGGCGACTGGGTCGCCGAGCTCGCGTGCGGTCACCCGCAGCACGTCCGTCATCGGCCGCCGTGGCAGAATCGGCCGTGGGTTACGAGTGCGGCGGGGCGGGTCGAAAAGCTGGGCGCATCGATCGACTGTCCGCTCTGCGAGATGCCGGAAGCACCGTCGGGATCGCACCACCGGGGGCCGCCCACCACGTGAAAGCCAACTGCGCCGTCTCCTTTCATGTCGAGTTTCTTCGCCTCGACGGCGGGTGATCTCGGCGACGATCTATGTGGGCTTCGGACGCAGCGCTGCCGGTTGGCGGGCCTACGGAACCACCGACTTCGGGTTACGAGAGCAGCATTTCTAGAGTCTCGCGATCGAGGTCCCGCACCAGGCTCTGCGAGGCGTTGATGATCGATTCGGCGAGGCCGCGCTTCGCTTCCTGGAGCGCGGCGACCTTCTCTTCGACGGTATTGCGACAGAGAAGACGGTAGACGAAGACGCGCTTGCTCTGGCCGATGCGGTGGGCACGATCGACCGCCTGGGCCTCGACCGCGGGGTTCCACCAGGGGTCGAGGATGAAGACGTAATCGGCGGCGGTGAGGTTCAGGCCCACGCCGCCGGCCTTCAAGCTGATGAGGAACAGCGACTGCTCGGGATCTTCCTGGAAGCGCGTGACGCGCGCGGCCCGATCCTCGACGTCGCCGTCGAGGTACTGATACGGGATCTTGGCGGCATCGAGGCGCGCGCGCAGGATCGCGAGGAAGCTGGTGAACTGCGAGAAGACGAGCGCCTTGTGGCCCTCGGCGCGCACCTCGTCGAGGCGCGGGAGCAGTACGTCCAGCTTGGCGGAGGCCTCTCGCGCGCGGCGTTTGTCGATGAGGCCGGGGTGACACGAGGCCTGGCGCAGCCGCAACAGCGCCTCGAGCACCAGGATCTTCGACTTCCCCAGCGACGCCGGACCGTTGGACTTCAGCGCTCCGAGCAAGCTGGCGCGGTAGTGATCACGCAGCTCATCGTAGAGGGCCCGCTGCGGAGGATCGAGTTCGCACAGGATCGTCTCTTCGTGCTTCGGCGGCAGCTCGGGCGCGACCACCTCCTTGGTTCGTCGCAAGATGAACGGCCGCAAGGCTCGGGAGAGAACAGCCAAGGACTCGGCGCTCGGACGTCCGCGCTTGGTCACACCCTCGAACGCGCTCGCGGCACCCAGCATCCCCGGATTCAGGAATTCGAACAGCGACCACAACTCGCCGATGTGGTTCTCGATCGGCGTGCCCGACAACGCCAAGCGGTGCGCGCCGCGCAGGAGCCGCGCCGCCTTGGCAGACTCGGACGCGACGTTCTTGATCGCCTGCGCCTCGTCGAGAATCACGGTGTCGAACTCGATCTCGCGCAGAAGCGCGATGTCGGAGCGCATGGTTCCGTAGGTCGTGAGCACGAGATCGACCTCGGTCAGCGCCGGGGCCTCCCTGGAACGATCGGCTCCTACGTGCGCCAACAGCTTGAGGCGCGGCGTGAAGCGCGCCGCCTCCTGGCCCCAGTTCCAGATCAGCGACTTCGGCATCACGACCAGCGAAGGTCGCTCGGCCTTGCTGCGGCGACCCTCCAGCATGGCCAGCACCTGCACGGTCTTGCCGAGGCCCATGTCGTCGGCTAGGCAACCGCCGAAGCCGAAGCGGCGCAAGAAATTCAGCCAACCGAGGCCCGCCTCCTGGTACGGGCGAAGGTCGCCCTTGAAGGCACGCGGCGCCTTCTCGGGCGCGACGCCTTCGAACCGCCCAAGCTCGCCGCGGGCCTTCTCGAAGACGCGGTCCACCTTTACGTCGGGCTCGGCGAGCAGCAGCGCGTCCAAGAGCCCTGCCTGGCGACGCTCGAAGCGCAGCTTGTCGCCGCTCTCCGTTCCCATCGCGGCCAGCAGCGCGTGCTTCTGCAACCACTCCTCGGGCAGCAGGCCCAGCGTGCCGTCATCGAGCACGACCATCGATTCGCCCCGGCGCAGCGCCCGCAGCAACTGGGGCAGCGCCGCCGTCACGCCGCCGAAATCCGCGGTCGCCGTCAGATCGAACCAGTCGATGCCGCTCGCGACCGAGAGGCTGAAGTGACTGGCGGCGCGATACGTGCGGCCTTCTGCCTCGACGTGCCAGCCCTCCGACGTCAACGCGCGCACGGCTACCGGCAACCTCTTTGGCGCGATCTCGAAGCGATCCGGGGCGGCCGGCGCGAAGTAGCTCGCGTGCGTCGGCCGGAAGCCGAGCGCCGTGAGTCGAAGAGCGGCGTCCGCCTCCGCCCGACGATCGCGCCGGATGAGCAGGCCGGCCTCCAGCTGTGCGACGACCGGCCGACCGTCGCCCGCCTTCAAGCGACGCCCTTCGTAGTCGAACGACAGTAAAGCGGAGAGACGATTGGCCGGCGGGGCTCCGCGCCCCCCCGACCGTCCTTCGACTCTCAGCTCGGGCTGCGCGCGCGGGGCAATCTCGCGCAGGGCCAGCTCGCGGGGCAGCTCCAGCCGTGGCAACCCCGGCTGCTCGAGCAGGTCGGTCAGGAAGGCTTTTTCGTGGGCCGCGGGCACATCGACGACTTTCTGATTCCGCAGCGACATCACCAGTCCCATCGCCCCGAAATGGGTGAAGCGCCCGATACGATCGGCAAGCACGAGCCAGCCGTCGTGGGTCACGAGGAGCGGCTCGACGATGTTCATCGTAGAGGTCCCGCGGCGAAGGATGCCCGTCACGTCCGTCCCCGATCCGTCGGCGCGCCGACGCATGCACAAGACGAACTCCCACGGATCGCCGGCGTCGTATCGCGCCGGCACGAGATCCGCATCGCGCGAGGCCCGCACGTGCAAGCGTTCGCTCTGTGACAACAGCGGCATCACCATCTCCGCCATCGCCATCGGGACGTGAACCTGCAGGGGGAAGAGACGCTGGTATCCCGACGAATAGGCCGAGGCGAACGGGGTGCCATCCGCCATGGCGCCAGCCCCCAGTAGCAGCGGAAGGACGCGCCGATCGATCTGGTCCTCGAGATCGCCGAGCGCGGCCAGCGGAATGTGCGGAGGCTTGGGCTTGGCCCACGCGCCGTTCTTTTTTTTCTCGCGCTCGAACAGGCTGAGCGTCAAGCTCCCGACGAAGTTTCGTTCGATGTCGACCACGTAGAGAAGGCGCCCCATCCATTTCGCGGGCGCCGCGGGTGCGCTGCCGTAGCCCCGCGCGCGGAGGAGCAGGTCCTTCCACGGGGGTCGCGGCGCTGGCCGCGCATGCTGAGCCTCAGCCGAGTCGCGGCGGTAGGCCGCCAGCATCGGCGACGGCGGTCGAGCCGCGACCACATCACCTTGGGCGTCTTGGTCCTCCGCATCGCCGCTCCCCCGATCCTGGTCGAGGCGGATCTGGGCGAGGCGGATCTTGTCGAACACAGCCATGGCGGCCAGGGCGCCCATTCGATCGGCGGCCAGGATCGTCGCCCATAGGTGCTTGCACGGCCCGTCGGTCTGGAAGTACGGACAATCACACGACAGCGTCAGCCGCGGACCATCTATCGTGAGTGCAGTGGCGTACTCGCGGCTGCCCTCGACGGAGGCCAGAACCTCGTCGCGCGACTTCTTCCGGATGTGGACCGCATCCGAAACGAAGTAGGTAGACCCGCGCTGGCGGATCCTCTCAGAGAACCTAGGGATGAGGTCTGCGACGACCACACGCACTGACTATCACGTTGGGAGAGCATCATGGACCCGCTCGAGCACGCCCATGTCCTCCCGATGCCGGCCAAACGCCGACCGCGAGCAGGAGACCGTCTTTGGGGTAAGGTTTCCCGGCGATGAGCTCCATGCGAAGCGACCTCCAACGCATTGCGCACCGCGCAATGCGCGATCGTGGCCTGTTGCCCGACTTTTCAGCCGCCGAGATGGCCGAGGCGCAGCATCTGGATCCCGGAATCGGCCCCGCCGATCCCGAGACCCGCGATCTGCGCGGGTCCCTGTGGGCTTCGATCGACAACGACGACTCGCGCGATCTCGACCAGCTCACCGTCGCCGAGGCGATGCCCTCGGGGCTCACCAAGATCCTGATTGCGATCGCGGATGTCGACGCCAAGGTCAAACAGGGGTCGGCCCTCGATCGCCACGCGATGACCAACACGACCTCGGTCTACACGGACGCGCGGACCTTCCCGATGCTGCCGGAGCTGCTGTCGACCGATCTGACGTCGCTCAACGAAGGGCGCGAGCGGCTGGCCCTGACCGTCGAGATGCTCATCGACGGCGATGGGCAGGTGACGGACGGGCAGCTTTTTCGCGCCGTGGTCGTCAACAAGGCCAAGCTGGCCTACAACGCGGTGGCCACCTGGCTGGAGGGAAAATCGGAGCCGCCCGCCAAGGTGGTGGCCGTCGCGGGGCTGGCGGAGAACCTGCAACTGCAGGACCGCACCGCGCAGGCGCTGCGATCGCGGCGCTTGCGGCACGGCGCGCTGGAGCTGGAGACGCTGGAGCCGCGCGCCGTGTTCGAAGGGGACGCGGTGGCGGACTTACGGCTCGACAGGCAGAACCGCGCCAAGCAGCTGATCGAGGACTTCATGGTGGCCGGAAACATCACGACCGCTCGCTTTTTGGAGCAGAGGCGGTCGCCGTCGATCAGAAGGGTCCTGCGCTCGCCCGAGCGCTGGGAGCGGATCGTAGAGCTGGCGGCCAGCCAGGGCGCGCAGCTGCCGGAAAAGCCGGACGCGCGGGCGCTGGAGGCCTTCCTCGCCACCCGCCGCCGCGCCGATCCCGAGCGTTTTCCGGATCTGTCGCTGGCTGTCGTGAAGCTGCTCGGGCGCGGTGAGTATGCCGTCGAGACGCCCGGCGAAGGCGCAACCGAGCACTTCGGGCTCGCGGTACGCGACTATACCCACTCGACGGCGCCGAACCGTCGATACCCAGATCTGCTCACGCAGCGGCTGGTCAAGGCGGCGTTGACGGACCAGCCGCCGCCGTACACCGTCCACGATCTCGACGGGCTGGCGCAGCACTGCACCGCCGCCGAGGACGCCGCGGCCAAGGTGGAGCGGCAGGTCAGAAAGTCGGCCGCCGCCCTGCTCTTGAGCTCGCGGATCGGCGAGACGTTCGAGGGGTTCATCACGGGCGCTTCGGCGAAGGGAACCTGGGTGCGACTGCCGCAGCCGCCCGTCGAAGGGCGCATCGTCCATGGCTCCGAAGGGCTGGACGTTGGAGATCGCGTGACGGTCAAGCTGGAGCACACCGACGTCGAACGCGGGTTCATCGACTTCTCTCGCCGAAAGTGATCGCCATGACGACTAAGCGTTCGCCCGACGACCAGGCCGATCCCGCCGCTCCCGTGCTGGCCTACCGAGACCAGGACTTCCTCGACAGCGACGACGGACGCCCGCTGCGAATCCTGGCGGAATACCTGGGGCCGCTGCGCGCCCTCCGCGAGCGCCAGGTCCGCGACACCATCGTCTTCTTCGGATCGGCGCGCATCCACCCCACCGGCCCCTTGGGCCGCTACTACGCCGAGGCGCGCGAGCTGGCACGGGCCATTACGGCCTGGTCGATGACGCTGGAGGGGGAAACACATCGCCACATCGTCTGCTCGGGCGGCGGACCGGGGATCATGGAGGCCGCCAACCGCGGAGCGCACGACGCCGGTGGACGGACCATCGGCTTCAACATCGGGCTGCCGCGAGAGCAACGGCCGAACCCCTACATCACCCCGGGTCTGTCGTTCGAGTTCCACTACTTCTTCATGCGCAAGCTCTGGTTCGCGCACACCGCCTCCGCG
>Ga0075522_10001854_pt1 | contig 15900 bp, 12 predicted proteins | sample NGEPerA_FD_74796 | JGI IMG/M metagenome (GOLD analysis project Ga0075522, IMG submission 74796) | Arctic peat soil microbial communities from the Barrow Environmental Observatory site, Barrow, Alaska, USA - NGEE PermafrostL2-A | ecosystem: Environmental > Terrestrial > Soil > Wetlands > Peat ... | reverse complement strand
GCGACGCTCGGCACGTGCTCGGCTGACCCGTACTACTGCTCCCTCGCCTCGACGTACGCGACCTACACCGGCTGGCACGGCGTCGGCCATCCCAGCCAGCCCAACTACTTCGCCTTCACCAGTGGCAGCACCCAGGGGTGCACCTCGGACACCTGCGGAGCCTTCGGTGCTCCCAGCCTGGGCAGCCAGCTGAACGCGGCCGGCATCTCGTGGACCGCCTACATGGAGTCGATGCCGTCAGCCTGCGACAGGAGCAACGCCGGTGGCTATGTCGTGAAGCACGATCCGTTCGTGAGCAGCTCTGCAGTGACCGACTGCGCCGCCCATGTGCTGCCGTACCCCGGCGCCACCTCGATCGCGTCGGCACTGGACTCGAGCAACCCCAGCTTCGTCTGGATCACCCCCAACCTCACCGACGACATGCACAACGGTACCGTGCAGCAGGGTGACGCGTGGCTGAAGGCCAACCTCGCGCCGGTGCTCGCCTCGCGCTGGTTCACCAACTTCAATGCCACCGTCATCGTGACCATGGACGAGGGCGACTCAGGCACCACCAACCAGATCCCCACCGTGGTCGTCAGCAGCACCGCCAAGGGCCAGGGTGCGGTCACCACCAGCGGCAACCACTACGGCACGCTGCGCGCCATCGAGCGGGCCTACGGCCTGGCTCTCCTGGGCGGAGCCGCGAGTGCCGTGAACGGCGACCTGGCCGGGAGCTTCGGTCCCATCGCCTGATCCTCACGCCTCGCGAACCCGTCCGCGACCGGTCCGCATGTGAACCGCCGTGCGGGGGCTTGCGCCCTCGCTCGGCGTTCTGTGCGCACCAGAGCCGCCGAGATCGCTCAGGTCGCGCTCACCGGGAGCGCCGCCGCGAGACCGCCCAGGGTGGACACCGGCAGCGCTGTATAACCAGCCGGCAGTTCCACGGCACTCGCGCCGGCCGTCACAGCCCAGTTCAGCGTCTCGGTCAGGTCGCCGATGCGCGAGAGCGTGGCCGTCTGGAACGAGATCGGCGCCCCGAGCCGGGTGATTGCCGCGTACATGAGCGCGTACATGCCGGCCTGCGGCGGGAAGCGGATCGAGTTGTTCTCGAGGACGCACTGCGGGCCGAGCTTGGTCCTGCAGTACTGCATCATCTGCTCGGTGAACGCCTCGTCGGTCAGGTGCAGGCCGGGGACCACGTCCTCGTAGGGGTTGAACGCCATCCCGATCCGCGTCTTGTGCCACACCGAGCCGAGGTCGATCTCCTGCGTGATGCAGGTCCTGTCCGCGTCGAGCGAGAAGCCGGCGTTGATCAGGTTCTGCCCGGTGGTCGGGTCCGACGTGTCGCGGATGAGCGTCTCCGCGTAGAAGGTCATGCAGCGCGACACCGTGATCTCGCGGATCTCGGGCACGCTGTCGTACTTCTGGGCGAGGCGCGTCCACACGTCGGCGTACGCGGAGCCGAAGGCATTGGTCCAGAACCGCCCGACGGTGCCGGTCAGGCTGCCGGCCGCCACCGCCACCGGTCCACCGCCGAGCGCCTTCGCCCACGACGGAGCGTAGACGCCGGTGTACAAACGGATCTTGATGCCGACCGGCGGCTGTCCGGCGACGGCGTTCATCTGGCGGGCCTCCGTGATCGCCTGGTCGATGGCGTTGTTCCCCACGAGCGGACCCGGCTGCGGCTGGATGTCGCTCCAGTGCACATTGACAACGAAGTTGTTGACCACTCCCTGGTAGGCCGCCGAGGGCGGGCCGTCGCGGTCGACGAGGCCGTGGATCGCCGGCTTGAGGTCTGACGCCGGCGTGGGGCTGCCGCTGATGGTGGGGAAGGGGGTGGGCGTCGCCGGGGCGACAGTGGGCTGCAGGGCATGCGAGTCGCCGCACGCCGTCACCAACGTGACAAGCGCGGCCACCACGAGAAGCCGTCCCGCCGCGCCCATCCGATCCATCGCGCGTCGAGCTCTTGCGGGTCGCACCAAACTACGGTAGCACGGGGTTTGCCGCATCCTGCCGCGTCTCGATGGACCCGTCCGCGCGCTGCCCGTCACTCAGCGCGCGGCGGCCAGCAACCGCTCGTACACCTCTTCGGTTGCGTCGGTGGCCTGGTCCCAGTCGTATTCACGGACCACGCGGTCACCCACGACGCGTGCGCCCACGCGCTCCGTGTCGAGCGACCCGAGCACGGATGCCAGGGCGTCGCGCAGAGCGAGGGCGTCACCACTGCGGAACAGCCGCCCACCCGGTCCGTCGGCGCCGATCACCTCGCGGTGCGGTGGGATGTCGCTGGCGATCAGCGGCACGCGGTATGACGCAGCCTCGAGGAGGGTGAGCGGCAGGCCCTCCAGCTTGGAGGGAAGCACGAACGCCGCAGCGTTGCTGTACAGCTCTTGCAGGGGCTCGCCGTATACCGAGCCGGCGAGGATGATCCGTGGGTCGGCTGCCGCGGCCTTCTCGAGCACGCCGACGTATTCATCGGTAAAGCTGGAGCCCCCGGCGATGACCAGGCGGGCGTCTGTGGGCACGTCGCGGAAGCTGCGCACGAGCAGGTCGGGCGCCTTCTCGGGCACCAGGCGTCCCACGAAGAGCACGTAGTCGCGCCCGCGCAGGCCCCAACGCTCGGTGATCAGCCGCGGCTCGCGTACCACCGGGGCGGTCACACCGTTGCGAATATGGACCGCCTCGCGCCCGTACCGGGCCCGATAGTATTCGGCGAGGTTGGCAGAAACCGTGATGGTTGCGTGGGGTACGTGCGAGCTGATCCAGCCGGCGGTGCGGAGTGCGGTGCGAGCACCCGGTCCCCATTTCTCGCGGTCGTAGTCGAGGCCGTGGACCGTGAGCACGACCCGGCGGCGCGACAGCAGCCGGGGAAGCGGCGTGAACACCGAGGGGCCGATGGCGTGGTAGTGGAGGATCTGTGCGGCGTTGCGGCCCGGCAGCATCGCCGCCGCCGTCGAGAGGCCGCTGTGCACGAGCGCCTCGAGGTGCTTGGTGGGCGCGGTCGGTACATAGCGCACCCTCATGCCGCGATGCGCGGTGACGCGCTCGGTCGTGTAGTTGCCGCGCGTGTACACGGTCACCTCGTGGCCCCGCGCCACCAGCCGCGAGCCGATCTCCTCGACGTGGTGCTCGATGCCCCCGATGGTTGCGGGGACGCCGCGCTGACCGATGAAGGCGACGCGCGCGGGCTTCACGCCGCCGCGCCCGCCATCATCGGCGCGCCGGCCTCGCGGTAGGCGGAGTCGATGCGCTCGAGATGACGTTCCGGTGAGAACTCACTGACGATGTGGGCGCGGGCGCGGTCGCGCATCGACATGCCATGCGCGGGGTCGGCGACGAACGGGGCGAGGGCGGCGGACAGCGCTGCGGGGTCGTTGGCAGGCACCAGCGCACCTGTTGCGCCCGGCTCGATGAGCTCCGGCAGGCCGCCAAGTGCGCTCCCCACCACGGGAAGACCGCGGGCCATGGCCTCGAGCACGACCATCGGCTGGTTCTCGTACCAGCGCGACGGCACCGCGACCACCGCCGCGCTCAGCATGAGGCGATGCACACCCTCCTTGGGAAGCAGGCCGTGGAAGCGCACCCGCCCGGGCGCGGCGCTCTCGGCCAGAGCGCGCAGGCCGGCCTCTTCCGGGCCGGTGCCGGCGATGTCCAGGGTGGCGCCGTCGAGGAGGCCGATCGCCCGGATGGCGACGTCGATCCCCTTCTCCGCAGACAGGCGTCCCGCGACCAGGACGGCACCGCCGGGCGTTGTCTTCACCTCCACGGCTGCGCTGTCGATGAAGTGGGGCACGTGGCGCAGCCGCTCTGGGAACACCTTCGCCTCGGCCATCTTGTCGGCCATGAAGCGGCTGGGGCACACGAAGATCCGCACCGGCGCGTACGCGCGCGTCGCCGTGTGGATGAACAGCTCCCCGGCCGCTGCCGCGCTCGCCGCCAGCGACCCGTCCTTACAGCGACGCAGCACAGCGTTGTGGAAGCGGCCGCCGAGACACGCCTCGCAGATCCTGCCGTGGTCGAGGAACTGGTAGGTGGGACAGGCGAGCTTGTAGTCATGCAGCGTCATCACGGCGGGCACGTGGCGACGGGCCACAGGGCGCAGCACCGAGGGAGAGAGCTGGTGATAGATGTTGTGAAGGTGAACGACGTCGGGCTTGAACGCGGCCATGACTGCGTCCATCCCCCTGCTCGCCGATGTCGAGTACACCATGCGGGCGGCACCGCGGATGCGGCCCTCCAGGCTGGTTGGCGGGGGCTCCATCTCGATGTGGCTCGGGAAGTGGCGCGCGTACTCGAGGTGGGTGTTGCTGGGGTGCTGCATCCCGAAGAACGCGACCGTGTGACCTTCAGCGACCTGGAGGTCGGCGAGGTCCTCCATGTATGCCTCGGCACCTCCGCGCCGGTAGAGGAACTTGTTGACGTGCAGGATCCTCACGGCGGTCCGGAGCCGCGTCAGGCGCTGAGACGCGCGAGGACGGGAACCTCGCCGTCGTCAGGAGGCGGAGGAAGACCGCGCAGGATGGCGTTCTCCCTGTACTGGGTCACCGCGTACGCCGCCGCTGCGAACGCGACGTAGTACCAGAGAACGATCACTTCGCTGATCACGTTGGACACGAGACTGATGAGCACGAACGCGATCACGCACCCGGTAAACCCGACCGCGATGGAATGCTCGTAGCTGCCGTGACGCTTCTTGGTGAAGCGTAATGACTGCCGGGCCACCGCTCCCATACTGAAGAGCAGCAGGAAGTAGGCCACTGTGCCCACCACCCCGGTCTCGACATACGCGCGGAGGAAGTCGTTGTGCGGCTCCTTCTGCTGGCTGGTCTCGAAGGAGCTCATCTTCAGGCCGATGCCGGTGATGGGATCCTTATTGGCGAGCGGCAGCACCTCACCCCAGTAGTTGAAGCGCCAAGTCAGCGAGTTGGAGGCGGTGCCAGAGGCGTTCGTCGCCTGGCCGAGGTCGGCGAAGCGTGCCGCAATTGTGGGAACTGCGACCAGTGAGAGCAGCATGCTTCCCAGCATGATGCCGAGCATCAGGCGGCGGCGGCCGAAGTACGCAACGGCGAACAGCCCGATGACAGCCGCGATCCACGCGCTGCGCGTGTACGTGAAGTACAGGCTGATGACGCACCCGATGAGCAGCAACGCCATCAGCGCACGCTTGCGGATCGTCAGGTGGGGGAACAGCGCGGCTCCCATCACAATCAGCATGGTCAGGTAGATGGCGAAGGGGTTGGGTTGCGAGAAGGTGCCCTGGTAGCGATCGAATCCACCACTGGTGAACTGTGTGTGGTGAAAGACCACGTTGAACATGGTCAGCCCGACCGGCACCACCGCTGAGACGTAGATGGCCGTGACCAGTCGCTTGATGCTCTCGCGGTCGACGAGTAGAACTTCGAGAACGGCGAGCATGACCACGACCGCGGTGACGCGGATCGCCTCGAGCAGACTGATCGAGACGCTGGCCGAGTCGATGATGCTCAGGTAGCCCGCCCCGGCGAAGAGAATCAGGCAGATACGATGGATCGAGGCGCGGGGGGCGACCCGGCCCTCCCGCTTGCGCGTCAGGTACCAGAAGAAGGCCATGAGGATGAATATCACCGCCAGTCCGCCCGCTGGGTCGAGACCCGAGGCCGCAGCGGTGTTGACGCCGGCGGTGCCGCTGCTGGTGGGGGACGTCTTGACGATGTCCATGCTCGCGCGGACAACGATGGTGGCATAGACGAAGCCTTCGAAGTTGACCACGCCGAGCAGCGTGAGACCGAGCCCCGCAAAAAGCGCGATGGGCACAATCATGAGGAGCTTCGAGCCGCCGGTTGCGGCCACCACCGTGGCTTCGACGGACAACACCACGATCACCACGGCGCACATGGCGATGATCAGGCGACCTCGCGGCGTCGACATGGGCGAGCCCACGTCCTGTCGAGCCGGCTGAACGACAGTCGCCATCAGATCACATACCGGTACATTGGACAGAGCCTTCCGGCATCACGTGATTCCCCTTCCCCGCGGAGCCCTGACCATCGCGGAACGCGAAGGCGGACGCCGATTCGTCTTTGATTGTATGGGATCACGGCGCGCCTGACAAGCTTTCAGCCTCGGACTGGAGCGCGTGAGTCGCTGGCTGGCGGCGCAGCGACCGCCAGGTGCTCGACAGGTCCTTGCCGGCGAGCAGCATCATCGCGGCTGCGAGGATGAGCGCTCCGCCGAGGCCTGTCAGCGCCGTGCGCAACAACAGCGTGCCGCGCGACAGCCCGTCGTCGAGCTGGAAGAGCATCACCGCCGCGACCATTGCCCCTCCGCTGATCGCCGACGCCGCGACCAGGCGCGGGGCCAGGCGTCCGATGCCGCGCACCGGCGACCCGATGGTGCTGCGCAATCGGTAGCCGGCGTGGGCCACGTTGACGAACTGGGCGAGCGAGTACGCAAGCGCGATCCCGATGATGGCGTTGGGGTTGCCCCACCCGAAGGGCAGCGTGAGCAGGGGCAGCAGGACGAGGTTGGCGGCGACCCCGTAGATCGTGTTGCGCAGCGGCGTGCGCGTGTCGAGCTTCGCGAAGAACGGCGAGAGCAGGACGCGCTGCAGCGCCGAGCCGACCAAGCTGATCGAGTACACGGCCAGGACCACGCCCAGGAGAGACGCGCTCGCGTGTGTGAAGTTGCCGCGCTGGAACACCGCGAGGGCAGCCGGTTTGGCGAGCACCGCCATGAACACGGTGAGCGGGACGCTCAGCGCCAGCATGATGCGCATGCCCAGGCCGGTGATGCGCAGCGTCTCCCTGTTGTCACCGCGCAGGTGCGCCTCAGTGAGCCGCGGCACGATGGCCACCACCACCGAACGAAAGAAGATGGTGCCGCCGATGGCGGAGATGAGCCGGTAGCCGTAGTTGAGGATGGTGATCGACCCAGGTGGCAGGAAGGACACCATCAGCTGTTCGCCGAGGCGGGCCACCGGGTTGAGGCCCGCGGCCGCGAAGGGCCGCATCGAGAGCTTGCCGATGGCGCGCAGCTCGCGGTTGCGCGGGTCGAGCGCCGGCCGGAGGCGCAGGCCGCGTCGCGTCGCCATGGCCACCGTGAACGACACCTGGCAGACGGCGCCCGCGAGGTAGCCGAAGGCAACCACCGTGATGTTGTGACGCGGGCTGAACAGGATGACGCAGACGGCGACGCCGCTGAGCACGACGTTCATCAGTGCCGGTGCGATGAACGCGTAGCGCGCGTTCAGAAATGCCCGCATCACCTCGGAGACGGCGATGAGCGGCACGATGCCGAAGACGATCGGCACCATCGACGCGGCGGTGGTCACCTCGGACTCCGAGATGCCGGGGGCGGTGACCCGGATCAGCTCATGGGCCAGAAGCGAGACCACCAGGAGGAGCGCCGCCCCGGAGACGAGCACGGTGCCGACGATGCGCGACACCAGCTTGCTGGTGGCGGCATAGCCGTTCTTGGTGATCGAAGTGCTGAACGCCGGCACGAGCGCCTGGTTGGCGACGACCAGAACGACGGCGACCAACCCCAGTGGGATGCGTGCGGCCACGAAGAACGAGTCGGTGGCCCGTCCCGCCCCGAAACGCGCGGCGATGGTGATGTCGAGGAGCAGCCCGAAGGCGACGCTGGCGCCGGCGGCGATTCCCGTCAAACCAGACTGGCGGATCACCGCGCGATTGGAGTTCCTCGCGTTGCCAACGGGTGGGTCGTCCTCCGGGTCTCCGCTCACGCCGCCCACTGCTGCCGATGGCGACGCTGCACGTCGTCGAGACGTACCGCCAGCTGATCACACAGGAGTCGCACGCGGGGGTCGATGTCCAGCCGCCTCGGGCCGCCCGGCGACGGCGCCCTCAGGTGGGCGACCAGGCCGGGCCGGTAGGGGAGGTCGAGGAAGGAACAGATCGCGCCCATGGCCCCGGGCGGATCGTGCAACAGGTCCTGGTACGAGGCCAGGAGCACATCGTCGCGCTTGTCGAGGCCGAGCTCGAAGTACAGCCCGTTGCGCATCCACCACATCAACGCCGCGGCGGTCTCGGGGGTCATCGTCGAGTAGTCGAAGCTGGAGATCACAGCGAGTGTCTCGTCAGCCAGGCGTTGGGCCTGCCACATGCCGCCGCCGCGCCCGGCCGCGATGTCGCCGAGCACGAGCAGGTTGTTGCGCCCGAACTTGCTGACCGCTGAGCGCACCCGGCCGTCGACGTCACGGTACGCCCAGATCGCCCGTCCCGGCGAGGGGGTGCTGACGTTGTCCAGCAGGTGGTCGACGCGGTGTGAGTCGCAGAGTGGCTTGAAGAGCACGTAGCGCTGGCGGCTGGCCAGCACGATGCGCTCGACCACGGCGTCGGACCGGAGTTGGAAGAGGTTGAAGGCCTCGCGGTCGTTCTCGTTGCGGACCTCGAACTCGGGGGCGGTGTCGAGCCCGCGCGCCAGCATGTTGGTGCCGGAGCGCTGCAGGCCCACGAGGTACACAGGTGTGGCTGAGCCAGCCGGCTGCGGATGGGAACGGCGCCAGGCGAGCTTCTCCGCGGCGACGCGCAGGCGCGTCACCGGGTTGAGTTCGTCCTCCTCCACGAGGCGGCCGAAACCCTCGGTCCGTCCCCAGCGAAGGTGGCGGCGGAGCTTCAGGACCATCCTGCGCGTGGCGCTGCCTCCCGCGGGCACGCGGTCGAAGATGGTCTCCACGGTCGCCGCCGCAGTCGCCGGCCCCGAGGGGCGGTCGACGCGCAACCGGTAGCCGTAACGGAGCAACAGGGGTGCTGTTGCGGCGCTCACCAGGCGGCGGTCGCGCGCGGGCATCTCGGTGAGCCAGCGGGTGTCGGGCCGGAGCCTGACGATGCCGCTGCGGAGGCGGTCTGGGTTGCCCGCGACACTGTGGTTGGGGTGGAGGTGCACGGTGCCGCCTGCCACCGTCGGCATGGCGCTGTCCGCAGCTCCGGCCATGACCAGGATCCGGCTCAGCGCCGCCTCGGGCTCGGCGATGAAGTCCTCGTAGCGCAGGCGCAGGTATCGACCCGGTCCGCGATCGAGGAGGGCCTCACCGGCGAGGTTCCAGACGTCCCAGAGCGCCGAGCTCTTGGCCGGCCCGATCTCCTCCATGTGGGTGCGGGCGGCGCCGTCGGTCAGCGGCTTGTGGCTCGACCAGGAGTGGGCGGCGCCGCGCGGGTCGCGCACCAGGTGGACGACGCGCAGGTCGATCCCGGGCGTCGCCGCCAGCAGCGCAGCATATGCGGGCAGCTTCGACGAATCGACGACGACCCGGCTCGAGGTCACCGCGGCGATCGCCGGGTACAGAGCTGCGAGGGCCGCGCGCTCGGGGGCGGCCGACTCGGCGCACGTCGGGTCCAGGCGCGGGATCAGCCGTCCCGCGACCATCGCTGGGAGGTGCCGGATGCGACCGGTCTCACGAAGCCTGCGGACCATCGCGGCCGCGTCGACCGGTGCGCCGCGGCGCGCCGCCACCTCGAAGACCTCGCGCCACACGGCGCACTCGGACACCGGGGCGCCGCACCCGCAGAGGCGATTCTCGACGAGACCCCGCTGCCACAGAAAGCGCACCTCGCCAGCCGCGAAGAAGCCGTCGACCTCGCCCAGCAGGTTGGCGAGGACGGTGCTCCCGCTCCGCCCAGTACCCGCAATGTAGAGAACTGTTGTCGGCATATCTGGCACGAATCCTCCCCGCCCGACGGGCGGGCGGGGAGATCCGAGACTACCTGCGCGCCTTCGGGCCCGCGGAGGTGACCAGGTCGCGCTCGCCATCGGGATCGTCCGCGTGGACGTGCGCGCCGTTGCTGCTGGGAACTGCGTCAGTCGCGGTCAGCGGTGCCGCCACCGTTCCCGCCGTCGTAGGAGGGAGCGGCTGTGTGCCGCTTCCGGGGACCGGGCCGGCGACCGCGGGGCGCCGGTACCGCATCAGCTCCATGAGAAGGATGAGTGCCAGCGCCAGGATCAGGGCAACGGCTGCCGCGATGGCACTGAACTTGAGGATGTTGCCGGAGCGGGACAGCTTGCCAATATCCACCACCGTCACGGTGTTGGGAAGATGGTCGGCGCTCAGGAGTGCCTGGGCGTCGCCGAGCAGCTGCTGGTCGTGCGAGGCGACCGTCACGGCCTGCTGCCTGGCCTGTGTCAGCGAGGTGTACTGATTGAGCTGCGCGGCCAGCTGGCTCAGCTCCGCGATGCGCTGGGTGATGACCGACTGCAGAAGCGTTGCGCGCGGCACGTCACCGGCGATCTGCGTCTGCTGCAGTTGCAGCTGCAGCGACAGCAGCTCCGCCTGCTTGGTGCGGAAGGCCACGTCAGGCTGCACCTGCCCGCTGCTGTTGGTGAAGGCGTTGATGGCGTCGTCGGCAGCCTTGAGCTGAGCCGAGGAGGAGGCGACCGCCGCCTGGGCCTGCTGCAACTGGGGCTGCGCGACGATGTCGAGTGTGTCGCGCGTGGCCAGCTCGGCCACCTTGCTGGCGTTGTTCTTCTGGTAGCCGATGTAGGTGACGTGGATGATGTTGCTCGACGCCGTGACCGTCGACGCCGTCAGACCGCTGACGAGGTCCTTGGTCGGCACGCCGGTTGCCTTCGACACCTCCGAGACCAGTGGCGCGGAGACCAGCACGTCCTTGAAGGTGGCCACGTACTGCGCGGCCGCGCTCGTCGAGAACCCGCGGGCGCTCACGGCGGGGACGACGACGGTTGCGTCTGCCTGGTACTGCAGCGGCTGCTTGAGCAGGAGCACGCCCGTCCCCGCCCCGGCGACGAGGGGCAGCACGATGGGCATCCACAACCAGCGTCGAATCGCTCGGAGGTAGTCCTTGATTTCCATGTTCGGTCAGGGAGCCTCGCGCTTGAGGTTCTTGCGACGCGCGCCGGCAACGACCAGCCCGAGTCCGACGGTCACCAGGGCGAGGCCGCCCGCTCCGGGTCCAAGGATGTCAGCGCCCGTCGACGGGCTGGTGACACCCAGCACGCCGCCACCGCCTCCAGGATTGGGTGGGCTGGTGATGCCCTGGACGCTGCTCGTCGGCGTGGGCGATGGAGTGGGCGTCGAGCCCTGCGTGCCACTGCAGCCGAGAACGCGGATGAAGCCGGACGCCAGGGTCTCGCGATGGCGAGGAGCGTTCGGGCCGGTTTCAGGCGCCCACACATCGATCTGGTAGTAACCGCAGGCCGACATGGTGCGGGTGAGATCCAGCTTCTGGTTCTTCTCCGAGGCGTTGAGGCTCAGCGTGAACGACTGGCGCCCCGCCATCTCCTGCTGGACGGTGCCCGCAGGCCCGTTGAAGGTGATTCCCGGCTTGCCCGGCTGGCCGTCAGCGACGTTGACGCCGTTGAGCGTGACGATGTGGTCCACGGAGAAGTTCAGCGCCACGTTCTGGTGTTCCGTGGTCAGGTTGGTGACCAGCGTGTCGAAGTGCAGGCTCACCGGACCGGACGACACGTCCAGCGAAGCCGGGCTTGTTGGAAACCCCGTCGGGCTCGATGCGGCGAGCACGCCGTCGAAGTTCGGGTTGCCCGCCGCCAGTGCTGGCGACGCCGCGAGCGAAAATGCGAAGAGCCCGGCGCCTCCAAGCGCGGCCACTCCACCTGACTTCCTGAGCCATGTGCCCATGTTCATGTTCATCCCCTTCCCCCCCTGATTGCAACGGCAAATCCGTTGTCTGTTCTGTGTCTGTAGCCGCCTGGTGTCTAAGTTGGTGACGGCGACGGCGTCGTCGCGGTTAGAGTGAAATTCCACGTCGCGCTGCCCGCCGGCACGGTGACGGTCGACGTCTGCGAGTCATCATTGGCCCCCGTTACCGTGACTGTGTAGTCCTCCGCGAGCATCGGGCCGAAGTAGTAGTACCCGTTCACGTCTGTGGTCACGGTGTAGGTGTTCTGTTGGTCGACGACGCCCGTATAGGTGACGCTGGCCCCCACGACCGGACCGACCGAGTCAGCCACTGTTCCACTGAGCGTTCCGGTGGCTGGTGCCGGCACAGGCGTCGGCGTGTCGGTTGGCACCGCCGTCGGCACGGGTGTTGGCACTGGCGTGGGCACAGGTGTCGGCGCGGCGGTCGGCACAGGTGTCGGCGCGGCGGTCGGCACCTGTGTCGGCAAAGGTGTGGACACAGGCGTCGGCGTGGCCGTCGGCAGCAGTGTCGGCAGCGGCGTTGCCACCGGCGTGGGCGCCGGCGTGGGCGGAGGCGTGCCCCAGATGGCGACCGGGAGCGCCACGGCGGCCGCCGGCGCCGCGATCGGCTTCACCCACCCGCGGAGGCTGTTGATGTCGTCCTGTGCGCCCGTCAGAGCTCCGAACGAGCCCAGTTCCGACGACATGAGCGAACGCTCGTTGTTGATCGTGGTGACCGAGACGGAGTCGGGGGCGAGGACCAAGGGGATCACCGCGTTGAGCGCGGCGTTGGCCGTGTAGGACATCGACGAGACGCTGCGCTGCAGGTCCTGGAAGGCAGCGACCTCGAGACCGTGGTTCGGGTCCGTTGACGCGTTCTGCACGATCGCGGCGTTGAACTGCTGACCGTGCTGAGCGAGCAGGCTCGCTTCGGCCAGCATCGAATCGGCCGCCGAGGCAAGGTGCACGATCGGCTCCACTGTCCCATTCACGTTGCTGCTGGTCGCGATCGACAGCGTCTCAGTCCTGAGCATGTCGACGAAGGCCGTCTGGGCGATCTGCGCGCCCAGCGCCGACAGGCGTGCGCTGACGGTTTGCAGGTTGGAAATCAGAGCCGCGCGTTGGGCGCCGCCGATGTGCTGGAGCGCCTGGACAGTCGAGATGTCCGCGGCAATCGACTGCTCGCGGCTGGCGATCTGCGCCTCGCCGAACTTCTGGAGCGCGGTGATCTTCTCGAACCCGATCAACGAATGGTCGTTGGCGAGCGCGTTGAACTCCGCCTGGAGCAGCTGGGACTCGCGTGCGCCGCCGGTCGCAGCCACCAGGTTCAACTCATTGATCAGGTTCTGCTGGAACGCGCCGATCGCGGGGTCGGTGGCGCTGAGCACGGCGCCCGGGGCGCCCGTCGGCGGGATGCCCAGGACAGGGCCGTTCATGGTTGCACCGCAACCCGCCAGGACAGCAACTGTCGCGATCCCGGCCACGGCGCCAGAGCACTTGGAGATGAATCCCTGCATAGCCCTGTCTGCGACCCCCTTTGACGCGTCCGAATTCCTTCCCCCGCGTGGTTCCCCCCCGCGGCGCCCCGATGTGACGGAGCCGTTGCGAGAGTTTGACCTGAAGTGAGCCACCTTGTCAACAAGCCAATCCCAGCGAACGTATCAATCGGGTCATGCGATGCTAGCGCGCGGGCGGGCCATACGGAGCCGGGTACGCTGACGTCTCATGTCTCCGCCAGGCCGTCGAAGCTGTCTGCCCAAGATCAGGTCAGCCCGCCGGGAAGCCCGGTACCGTCCGCCGGCACCATGTCCCTGGTCGCCTCAGTCTATAGAGGAGGGGGCCGCGGTGCGGCGGCGGGCGACCGCTCGGCCGGCGACGGCGAAGAAGCAGTCAACCACGCCAGACGCGTCATTGACACCGTCCCCGACCCATCGTTACACTTCCGCGATCGGGTGTGACAGAGCACCGATAAGGGGGGAGTGGGAGCCGTGGTCGATCTGATAGGGACACCCGGACAGGTTCAAGCCGATACCTGGGCAGGGGGCGACATCTCGCAAGCCGAGCTGGTCGGTCACCCGGTCGCCCTTGGCGGTGGAATCGCGGTCGCCCCGGCGGGCGCGGAACGCCATGCGCATCGCCATCGCTGGATGTTCGGGCTCCTGGTGCTCACGGTGGTCGTCGACGTGCTCGCGGTCCTGGTGGCATACCTCGCCGCCAAGGGGATCCACAGCCACCTGAACCTCGGCACGGACCTGCTCGACCCGATCGACTCGACGCTCTTCCTGACGGTTGCGGCGTGGCCGGTCATCTTCGGCGTCTACGGCCTCTACGACTTCCGCCGCTCCACCCACGTCACCGCGGAGATGCGCCAGCTCTTCCACGCAGTCATCTTCTCTGTGCTCGTGGTCGTGCTGGTCGCGTTCGGCGCCAAGCTCAACATCTCGCGCAGCTTCATCGCCTCTCTGCTGGTCGTATCACTGGCGACCACGATCGGCGGCCGGATGCTGGTGCGGCGCATCAACCACGCTCTCAACGCCCGCTTCATCACCAGCCAGCCCACCATCATCGTGGGCTGCAATGACGAGGCCCGAGCGATGGCGCGGACACTTGCGCGGCGACGCTGGCTGGGATACGACGTCCGTGGCTTCATCGAGGTCACCAATGCGGGCGTGACAACGGTCGACGGGCTCGCCGTTCTGGGCACGGTCGACACGATCGGGGAGGTCGCGGAGCGTCTCGACGCGCGGATCGTGATCATCGCCGGCAGCGCCGTCGGCGGCGGCATGCTCCAGCAGATCGACACCGCCCTGGCCGGCACCGACATCTCCGTGCGGGTGTCGTCGGGCCTCACCAACCTCGCGGCGTCGCGCGCCGTCGTCGAGCCGCTCGACGGGATGGCGCTCTTCTCGCTGCGCCGCCAGCGCTTCTCGTCGCGGGCGCGGTTCCTCAAGCGGGTCCTCGACGTGACCATCGCCTCCGCGATGCTGGTGGTCGCCGCCGTGCCGATGCTGGTCATCGGCGCACTGGTCCGCCTCACCAGCAGGGGCCCCGTGCTCTTCCGCCAGGAGCGGGTGGGCGCCGAAGGCCGCACCTTCATGATGTGCAAATTCCGCACCATGGTGGTCAACGCCGAGGATCTCCGCCACCAGCTCCACGACCAGAACGAGGCCGACGGGCTCCTCTTCAAGATGCGGGCCGATCCGCGCGTGACCCGGATTGGCCGGCAGCTGCGACGGTTCGCGATCGACGAGCTCCCGCAGCTATTCAATGTCCTCAGCGGCGACATGAGCCTCGTCGGGCCCCGGCCTGCGCTGCCCCAGGAGACGCTGAACTACGACGAGCGCTTCTTGCAGCGGCTGCGCGTCAAGCCCGGCCTCACCGGGCTGTGGCAGGTGAACGGCAGGCACGAACTGGTGTTCGAGGACTACATGAGGTACGACCTGTTCTACGTGGAGAACTGGTCCGTGGTCATGGACCTTTACATCCTCGCCAAGACGATCCCCGCGCTGATCGCCGCCCGCGGTTCCTACTGACCCAGGGCGCTCAGCCGGCGCTCTCCCGGCGCAGGCCATCGCCGTCGCGCTCGGCGATGAAGTCGTCGAGAAGGTCGAGGACACGCTTGATCGACAGTTGCACGTCCTCGTGGTCGGTGTGGATCACCAGCTCAGGGTCGGTGGGGGCCTCGTAGGGATCGGAGACGCCGGTGAAGTTGGCGAGCTCGCCGGCGAGCGCCTTGCGGTAGAGGCCCTTGACGTCACGGTCCACAAGCGTATCGAGCGTGGCGGCGACATGGATCTCGAGGAAGTCGCCGATCTGGGCGCGAACCTCGTCGCGCGCCTCGCGGTACGGCGAGATGGCGGCCACCAGGACGGTGACGCCATTGCGGGTCAGCAGGTCGGCGACAAAACCGATGCGCCGGATGTTGATGTCGCGGTCCTCCTTGGAGAAACCGAGACCCTTGCTGAGGTTCTGCCGGACCAGGTCGCCGTCGAGCAACTCCACGCGCGTGCTCCGGGCTCTCAGCTCGTCGACCACTCCCTCAGAAATGGTCGACTTGCCCGCGCCGCTCATCCCGGTGAACCAGATGGTCACCCCACGAACTTCGCTCACCGCGATTCTCCCCTGCTGATTCATGACGCGCCACCTATCAACGGCGGCCACGCGTTGGTCCACCCTGACGCGGTGGATGCTACATCGATTGATCTCGGCGACGGCCGGCCGTCGCCGCATTCACTGTTGTGCATAAGGATCGCCGCGCGATACGACGCGTCAGCCGCAGTGCCAACAAAGAAAGCCGGATGACATAATGGATGCTTGGATTGTCC
>Ga0075522_10001852_pt1 | contig 15917 bp, 14 predicted proteins | sample NGEPerA_FD_74796 | JGI IMG/M metagenome (GOLD analysis project Ga0075522, IMG submission 74796) | Arctic peat soil microbial communities from the Barrow Environmental Observatory site, Barrow, Alaska, USA - NGEE PermafrostL2-A | ecosystem: Environmental > Terrestrial > Soil > Wetlands > Peat ... | reverse complement strand
CATATTTCAATTCTTTGTACTTCGTTGGCAGCGTCGAGGCGTCTCCGTGGCTCTCCTGCTTTTCTCCGCGGCCTCTTGGTTAAAGCCTTTGCTTTCAAAGTCAAAGGCTTCAACCGAGAGGCAGAGTAACCCACGCGGCCCGGAGAAAGCTTGCCCATCCGATTGCGATTGCTCCCGCTTATTTCGAAGCCGCAACGGCGGGAGGCGGACTAACTACCGACGCCAGGATTCGAATCATCCCGTCGCTCTTGCTCATCAGGTAAAGCTCCCCGTCGCCGCCCATCGAAAGGCGCACGTCCGCTCTTCCGCCGCCATACGGAACCCCGTATGGATCGTTTTTGGGCTGAACATACAGTTTCCCGCGCCAGCCGCCCGGCGTCACGGCGCCTCCCGGCAAAACCCCTCGATGAGTCACAGGGTCCGCGACGCCATCTTTGTGAGCGAACCTGTCCGCCACGATGTCGTACATCCGGCGCTTCACAGGAGCTTGTTCATTTGCGTTAAACGGATCCTTGTACATCACCTGAATTTCGTGAATCGCCGCCTGCTTGCCGCGCTCGCTATGCGAAGCGATCATTTCATTCAGATCGCAATAGAAAAGCCGCCCCGTGCTGAGGTCCGTAAAAATATATTTCCCGACCATCTGCGGCATGCGCTTGCCGCGGTACACAAATCCGCTGCCGATCGCGTCACCTTCCTGATGGCTGTAGACCGCGACGGGATAAACGGGAGCGACCGGTTTTTCCAGCCCTTGAACAGTTAGAAGATCCGGCTGCGGGAAAGGAACCTCCGGAGTGGCCACGGTTCCGGTTTTGCCGCCGCCCGGAACAATCAACACTTCGTTTCCCTCGCGCTGCGAATAGCCATAATTCGCGCCCTTAGTGACGATGTCCACCTCTTCCCACAGATGCAGCCCAATGTCGTTAGCCAGCAGCAAATTGGTGACAGGATCCCAATCCAGGCGATGCGGATTGCGGAACCCGTAAGCAAAGATTTCCGGCCTGGCTCCGGCCACGGAAAGAAATGGGTTCGGGTCTGGCCCTGTGCTGGGAATGCGGTAGCGGCCGTTTTCGCTGAGCTTATCTTTTGGCCGCAGCGTAAGGTCTGGAGTGATCCGGAGGATTTTGCCGCCCAATGCGTTCAGGGATTGCGGAATGATTTGAATCGCTCCGGGAGTTTCTCCCGACCCGCCATCGCCCATCGAAACGTAGAGATTTCCGTAGTTCGCGCTGCCCGGCTTGGCCAGCGGATCGAACACGATGTCTCCCATTGGGTGGATGACGGTGCTGAGGCCGACGCGCAGGATTTCCCGCGCTGTCCCCTCAAACGTGGAATTGTTGATGTTGGTATCCGTCCATTCAACCAGCACGGATTCGTTCTGATACTCGCCCACGGGAGGCTTTATCACCGGCGTCGGCGTGTATCCGTCGAGATTCAAACTTGGCATGTGCGCATTCGTCGGCTGCACAGGGCCTGGCTTTCCGGGGTCTTCGGTATGCACGGTATAAAACTTGCCGTTTTTTGCGTAATTCGGATCGAATGCAATCGCGCCAACGCCATCCGGAAGGCGATCTGCGCTGTACCTCGGGAAAATTTGCGCGAACGTGATGTAGGGCGTGAATTTTTTCGTCGCCTTATCGAGGATGTAGAGCGTGCTGTTCATGTCCGTGACGAAAAATCGCGTTGACGCGAGCGGAGCGTTGGCAGGCTCCGACCGCATCGAGTTGATGCGGCTCAGTTGCCCGTGATAATCGATGGGGACAGGATAGGTGCGCTCGCCGAGCGTGCTGGAAAGCGGCGGCTCCGCGTAATCCTCAATCAGAATCGCGGTGCCGTCTTTCGTAATTTGCGCGGCACCCGGGTAACTCAGCGGATACTGCGCCCACACAGCTGGCAGAGCGAGCAGCACCAGCGCCGCCAGAGCAATCCCGAAATAAAATTGCAGTGAATGCTTTTTAATTTTTAGCTTGCCGATCATATGAAGAGTCTCCCTGTAGATCCGCCGTTGTGCCGGACATATCCTCGTCCTGCAATGCGGCGAAATGAAGCGCTTTTTATTTTATTTCCCTAGACTAACACGGTCTCTGTACCGGAAATCAAGCGCACAAAAAACCTACGCGCCCGAAAAGAAGAGTGGCCTTTAGAAATACAGCGGCGACCGGTTTTTTAGCGCTCCGCCAAGCAAGATTGCCCAAGCGTGGGCCACACGGACAGCAACCTGCGCAACTCCCCGCACAAAAACGCGCGCTAGCCCGCCCACCTTCGATTCTGGTAGAATAGCGATGATTGGGTTGCATCCCGAGTTCAGGGAGCGGCACCGGAGGCAGCTATGAGTATGGTCCCTTCTGCGGGCAACGGTAAAGTTACTGTGCCCAGCATCCGCGAACGTAAGGCGCAAATTTCCCAACAAAACGCAGCGAAAATTACGTGCCTGACGGCGTATGACTATCCAACTGCGCGCCTACTTGATGAGGCGGGCGTGGACGTCTTGCTGGTCGGCGATTCCGTTGGAATGGCTGTGCTGGGATACGACAGCACTTTGCCAGTGACGCTCGAAGATATGCTGCACCACACGCGAGCGGTGCGGCGCGGCACGAAACGCGCATTGCTCGTGGCGGATATGCCCTACGGCAGCTATCACGACGAACCGGCGGAAGCCGTTCGCCGCGCCCTGCGTTTCGTAAAGGAAGCGGGCGCGGAAGCCGTAAAAGTGGAAGGCGGTGAACGCCGCATGGATACGATCTCGCGCCTCGTGGACGCGGAGATTCCGGTGATGGGGCATATCGGCCTGACGCCGCAATCGGTCAACGCATTCGGCGGTTTTCGCGTACAGGGAAAAACGGCGGAGGCCGGCGAGCAGATTCTGCGCGACGCGCATGCCGTGGAAGCCGCGGGCGCATTTTCCATCGTGCTTGAATCGATTCCGCGCGATCTCGCCGCGCGCATCACGAGCGAGCTGCGCATTCCCACCATCGGCATCGGCGCGGGGCCGGATTGCGACGGGCAGGTCCTCGTGATTCACGATCTTCTGGGCATGAGTTTCGGCCACAAACCGAAATTCGTGCGCAACTACGCCAATGTGGGAGAAATTATTTCTCGCGCCGCGGCGGAATATTGCCGCGACGTGCAGCAGGCCTCTTTCCCTTCGGACGAAGAGTCGTACCACAAGCCCGCTCAAAAAGTCGGCGCTCTTTCCGAACAACACAAATAAGTACGCATCGCCAAATCATGTACTAGAATCCGCTGCGGAGGATTTCCATGGTCACGCCTGAACTCTTGCGTTTTCTGTTTCAATTTAACCAGTGGGCAGATCGGCGCATGCTCGATGCATGCGGCGCGCTCTCCAACGAGCAATTTACGCGCAACCTCGGCTCGAGTTTCAGTTCCGTCCGCGATACGGTCGCACATCTCTACGGCGCGGAATATGTGTGGAGCGAACGCATTCATGGGCGCTCGCCCACGGCTCTCGTTTCCGGCGCGGGATTTCCGGATCTCGCAGCCGTACGGGAGAAGCTGGAAGAAATGGACGCTTACTACATCGATTACGTATCGAAGCTCACGCCACAGGATCTCGAGCGTGTGATCCATTACAAAGGTTTCAAGGGCGAAGAATATTCCAATCCGCTCTGGCAGAGCCTGCACCAGCTTACAAATCATGCCAGCTATCATCGCGGACAAATCACGACGATGTTGCGCCAGCTTGGCGCGAAAGCCGTTCCCACGGACTTGATCGGTTATTACCGCGAACTGGCAGTCGCGCCGCGCGCGTGATTTCAAGTAGCGCGGGCTTCAGCCTGCGGGGATTAGGCCTTGCAAGGACCAAAACCCGCAGGCTGAAGCCCGCGCCACAAAAATCGCCTTGGAAATTATCCACACCATCGATTGGATGAAGCAGGCCACGCGCCAGGCAAAAGCCGAAGGCCGGTCCGCAGGCTTCGTCCCCACCATGGGCGCGCTCCATGCCGGACACCTCGCGCTCGTGCAACGTGCCGTTTCCGAATGCCAGCCCGTCATCGCTTCCATTTTCGTAAATCCCACGCAATTCGGACCCAACGAAGATTTTCAGAAATATCCTCGCGCGTTTGAATCCGACTGCAAAAAACTGGAAGAGGCGGGCGTCGATTATTTATTCGCGCCCGAACCCTCGGAAATTTATCCACCGGGATTTCGCACCTGGGTAAACGTCGAAGGACTTTCGGATCGCCTGGAAGGTAAAATCAGGCCGGGCCATTTCCGCGGCGTGACCACGGTTGTTTTGAAATTGCTGGAAATCGTGCAGCCACAGAAAGCGTATTTTGGCCGCAAGGACGCGCAGCAGGCGCGGATCATCGGACAGATGGCGCGCGATCTTCATCTCGATTCTGAAATCGTAGTCTGCCCGATTGTGCGCGAGCCGGATGGCGTGGCCATGTCGTCCCGCAACTCGTACCTGAATCACACCGAGCGCCGGGCGGCCACGATTCTGTTTCGCGCACTGGACGCCGCGCGCAATTCCATCTCCCGCGGAGAGCGCGACGCGCTGCGCCTGACGGCCGCGATGCGCGACCTCCTCAGGACGGAGCCCCTCGCCGAGTCTGAGTACGTAGAACTCGTCGATGCCGAGAGCCTAGAACGCATGTCTCTGCTTCGTGGGGAATGCCTCGCTCTGCTTGCGGTAAGAATCGGCAAAGTCCGCCTGATTGACAACCTCCTGATCGAAGAACGCGACGGCACTTTTTTCCTCACACTTTAAGCAACGTCGAAGTGGCAGGCTTTATGTGGCAGAGGCTTCAGCCTGTGGGTTTTGACCTTGCCAGGACCAAACCCCACAGGCTAAAGCCTATGCTACTTAAACCCAATTTTGATATAACGTGGATATCCAATTGGGTGAGTTCGCAACGTCGCAAGAATAGATTTGGAACGCCGGAGATAACCATGAACAATCGGCTCGCGTATATTCTCTGTTTTTCTATCTTTGCGCTGATGGCCGGCGCACGAGTTTCCGCGCATCACGGCTCCTCGAACTACGATCTGTCCAAGCCCACATCTGTAAAAGGCACAATCACAAAATTTGAATTCATTAATCCGCATTCCGCGATTCATCTGGAAGCCAAGGACGACAAGGGCAACGCCGAAGAATGGCTCATCGAAGCCGACAGTCCGAACAACCTCGGAAGGGCCGGCTGGACGAGAGACTCGCTCAAGGCCGGAGACCAGGTCACCATCGTCGGAAATCGCCTGAAGGACGGATCGAAAGTGCTGCGCCTGCAAAAAATAATTTTTGCCGACGGCAAGGAACTCAAGCCGCGCGAGGGCGACGAATATTAATTTCCGCGTTTCCAGAAATCAGCCCGTGCCAAGTGCCGCGATGAAAAGCGCGCAGCCGGAACCTTGATCAGGAGTTTGCCGATGCGTAATGTCTTCATGGGTTTGGTTTTTTCATCTCTCGCAACCCTGTGCATTCCGTCGCCTGCGCACACCCAAAGCGCGGACAACTCAAACACGGGCAAAATGAATGCGTCCATTTCCCACGGCGCGGATCTGCTGGGCGTGTGGTCGCAATTCCCGCGCATCGGCAGCCGCAGTGCCGGCGAAGGCGGCTTCGTTTTCAGCAAAGAAGAACCACCCATGACGCCGTGGGCGCTTGAAAAATTTAAAGCCACGAAGGCGCCGCACACCGGCGGTTACACGGGCGAATCGGACGATACAACATTAAAGTGCTACCCTCCCGGCGTTCCGCGCATCTATCTTTTCAATTTTCCAATGGAAATTCTCGTCGTGCCGGACCGCGTCCTCATCGTTCATGAATTTGGCCACTTCATCCGCCAGATCTGGACGGATGGCCGTCCCCATCCGCAGAATTTAAATCCCAGCTGGATGGGCGACTCGATCGGAAAGTGGGAAGGCAATACGCTCGTCGTCGACACGGTTGGTTTCAACGACCAGACCTGGCTCGATCAGGTCGGCCACCCGCACACACAAGATCTCCATCTGGTCGAACGCATTCATCGCGCGGGCCCTGATCTGCTGCAAATCGATTTCACGTTCGACGATCCGAAGGCCTACACGAAACCGTGGACCGGCACGAAGCAGTTCAAGCTGCACAAGGATTGGCAAATCTCGGAATATATTTGCGAAGAGAATTTCGAAAACAAGGCCATTGACGAAATCAGCAAATAAAAATAAAAATGCCGGACCTCGTTCAGCAAGCAGGTCCGGCATGAATCGTTTTAAGTGATCCCGTTTGTCGTTACTTCTCTGTAGTCGGCGCGGGTTTCTCCGGCGGATACTTCACGACTGACCCGCCCTCCGATTCATACACCTGCGCGCCCATTGCCCCGGCAATGTTGAATCCCTTGCTTGCAAGCATATCTGCGGCGATTCCGGCCCGGTGTGCGTGATTGGAGATCACGATGAGAGGCACTCCCTTCGGAATTTCCGCCAAGTGCTTTTCGAGATCATTCGCCTGAATATTCAGGAACACCGGAAAACCGCCATTCGTCGCGATTTCGGTAGGGCGCCGCACATCGAGGAGAAGGACATGGCCCGGCGTCGCCACCAGCGCATCAAATTCCGCTCGTGTAAGTATCTTGGCCTTGGACTTGGATTCAGCGCCTGGCTGCTGCGCAAAACTTACCGCGGATGCGAGCAAAATCATCAGGATCAACTTTTTCATCGGCGTGCTCTCCCCTTTTTTTCGTCATTGGCTGACCAATGGATGCCGTGTTCGTTGCTCCATTGTTACATACCCGGGCCGCGGCTCAAAGAATGTAGAACAGGCTTCAGCCTGTTTTCTTTCGACTTCCACCACGGAAAGAAGAAATCCAAACCAGACAGGCTAAAGCCTGTCCTACTGAAGGATTTCAAATTGTCACGGGAATGGAAACAAAATTAAATTCCTGGAGGCAGGGTCAGCATTTCGCGCAAAGTCTCTTCGGACGCGCCCGGAGTGTTGGCGCTATAAAGGTAGCCGTCCGTGCTCACGAAATGAAAGTCGTCAAAGTCGCTGATTTTGTAACGGAACCCATTTTCGCGGTCCACAATTTCCACCGTTCCCAGCACCGCATTTTCAAGCTTGTGATCGACCGCATCGTACGCGCGCTTGCGCTGCTCATAGCTCATGGCCGTCATTTCGGCGGTCTGGCGCTGGTCATCGATAATATCTTCCTCCGCGCGCTGTTGAATCTCGTGGACAAGGGGGTTGGCCGGTTCCACTGACGGATCCGTGGCGGTCTTCTTCAGCGCCTGCCATTTGGAATTAAATTTCAGGGTTTGCAGAATCTGCGTCATCACCTTCTCGCCATCCTGTTCCCGTCCGGCCACCGCGACATATCCATACAGTCGATAGACAAACCACATCGCGGATTCGGCGTGCCCTACTCGCAACGTCGCCGCTACGAATTTCCCGTTGGCGAGCCTGCCATCCAGACTGCACGAAAATTCCACTTCTCCGGCGGTGAGAAATCCATCGGAGAATCCTTCTTCACTCGCGGATTGGCTGAAAATTGCCGCCAGATCTTCGCGAGGCGCGCCGTAGGAAAATTGCGGATGGCTGCATTCGCGCGACACCAGCGTTTCCACATACGACCGCGCAAATTTTTGCCCGGACATGTATGGCAAAATTTCCAGCTTGCTTCCATCGTCCAGCAATTGGTAATTGCCCTCGGCCAACCCCTTGGCGGTGAGCGCGGGCGTCGGCTGCGTGAACGCTCCCACCATGGAATCCCCGATCGACGCGCGAAGCTGTCCGTCCGGAGAATCCATGACCACGGCGTAACGCACATCCACCGGGCTCAGGCGATACGTTCCGCCAATTACGTGCCAGTCCTGCGGAACCGTTACGCTGAATGCGTCTTCGTGCGGGTCTCTCCAGTTTACAAAATTGTTTACTTTTCCCATGCCGCCCGCCGTGGGCAGCAGATTTTTGACCGGGGAATTCGAGACAAGGTGGAAGCTTTTCAAAATCGCCACAAAAGCTTCCGTCGAGTTTGCAAAAATTTTAGAGGGTGCTTCCAGCGCGCAAAAATATGCGGACGCCCCATTCGGATTATCCGACCAGCTCAGAATCGCCGCACCGCTGCGGTCGCTTCCGATCCCTATAGCCCTCGCCGCGTGACCCAAGTTTTGCGTGGGTCCCCACGGCATCAGCGCATCGAAGCGAAGTGCCAGTGTTTGAGTCAGGACGGATGCATCGCGCGAATTCAGCTGCGGTTTTTGAACGCGTATCGGCCAGATCATAATTTCTTCCCCGCGCGTTCCACGGAGCGAAACCTGGCCATTCGTTTGAGAATCTCCGACCGTCCAATTTGGCGGCAGACTGACCTCAAATCCCGTGGGATCGGTATGCGTGACCCAAGCAACCGGTGCGGGCGTCGGAACTGGCGTGGCAGGCACGGGCTCAGACTTTGCAACAGGCGCTTCCACAGGTTTTGATGCGGGAGCGGCCGGAACGATGGCCACGGAAGGCACAGTCGCGGGAGTTATTGCTGGCGCTGGCGTTGCGGGTTGCGCGGCCGTTGAATGCGATCCGGACGCTGGCGCCGACATCGGAGCTGGATTGGAAGGCAGAGGCGTAACCGTATCTGGAGCCGTGACGGGCTCCGCGGAAGCGGATGGCGGCGCTAGCGTAACATCTGCCTTGGCCATCACTTCCGCAGTTTGGACGGGTGGGGGTGATTGCGCCAAAGCTGGAAGTTGTTCATGAGGCGATACCGGACGTACTTCAATCGCGCCCAGTTCTTTCTTTTTGCGCTCATACTCTTCTTTGGTCAGAACTCCGCTTTCGAATGCTTCATCCAGAAGCTTTAATTTGGAAAGCTGCGCCTGCTGCGCAGACTGTTCGGAAACGGCTTGGTTCTTCTTGGAAATGTATTCTTCCTGCGCAATCGCGCCGCCCTTGGCTGCAGCATCCAGAGCTGCCATTTTCGTCTGGTCCTCGGTCGTAGTGCCTGTGGCATCCACGGGCGGCGGCGCGGGCTTAGCACTCGCGGGAGGCGACTTTGGCGAGACAGGTGGAACCGGTGGGGCCAAGCTCGGTCCATGCGCAATCACTCCGTTTAAACTGAGGGATTGAATCATTCCTTGGGCAACTTGATAGTCCACCATTCTTTCTTTACTGATCGGCTTCAGATCGGATGCGGACGCAATGATGGCGATGGTATATCCGTCCGCGGAAAAAGTTTCGAGGTCCACCTGAGTATGCGGAGCGGTGGTAGAGGCCGGCGATTCCCCCGTGATGTACATTCTGGATTGCCCCGCCACGTCCTTTACGCCGCGGGACAAAACATGGTAGCCCGGATGATTTGTCTGGACTCCGTTATTGAGGGCTTTTAAAAAAGTGGCCGGGTCGATTCCCTTTTGCAGAAAAATCTGAACATAGGCATCGCCGCTATGGGCGATGGTAACACCCGAAACTCCGCCCGCATTAAACGGTTTGGCTTGCCAGCCTGGCGGCACTTGTATCGTAAATCGCTGCTGCGCATCGACGTAAGAATTCGCGGATTGACCAACGGCAACGGAAACGGAAATCAGGATGCCAAGCGCTATAATTAAACTTCGTTGACTTAACGATTTATGTTTTACGCCTGACAGGGCCCCAACGTTTCCCATTCTTATCCGCCTAAGGTTTGATGTTCGCGCCGACGGAATATAGTCTTCGGCCTATACAGCAGTTTCTTCGTGAGGCGGCGCGCAAAAGCACTCAGGGCGGGGGATGTATACAATACTGCTTTTTGGCCTCAGTTTGCACCTATATCCATCTAAAGTATCGGCCCAAGGTCGCGAACCCGCAATACGGGGATTTAAGTAGCGCGGGCTTCAGCCTGCGGGGTTTGGTCCTGGCGAGGCCGGAAACCTTAGGTGCTTAAATTTAGAAACTTCCAGCTGCCGCAGGCTTAAACAGGTTGCGGAAAAAGTATTTATTTTGCCATTCTGAGCGAAGCGAAGAATCTCTCTTCGATTGTAACTACAAGAAAACAATAGAAAGAGAGATTCTTCGCTTCGCTCAGAATGACAAACTGCGGGTTTTTCCGCAGCCTGTTAAAGCCCGCGCCACATAAACGTTCCTCCTGCTAGAATGCTAGAATAAACTTTCGACCTGCGAGCAAACTCGAATTCGATGGTAGGGACACAGTCAAATGTTTGAGAACCTGACAGATAAGCTTCAACGAGTTTTCAAAAACCTGCGCGGCCAGGGGAAACTCACGCAAGAACACGTGGAGGAAGCCCTCGCCGGAATTCGCGAAGCGCTCCTCGAAGGCGACGTCAACGTCGGCGTGATCGACGAGCTGCTCGTACACATCCGCGAAAAGGCACTGGGTTCGGAAGTTCTGTTGCAACTGTCTCCCGATCAGCAAGTCATCAAAATCGTGCGCGATGAACTGGCGCTCCTTCTCGGCAAGCACGCCAAGCCGCTATTTTCCTCGCGCCCGCCCTCGGTCTGGATGATCGTCGGCCTGCAAGGCTCCGGTAAAACAACCACCACGGGCAAGCTCGCCAAGTGGCTCTCCGCCCATGGCCATCGCCCCATTGTCGTATCGACAGACGTCTACCGCCCAGCCGCGCGCGAACAACTTTCCCAGGTCGCAAAAGCGATTCACGTCCCGGTTTGGCCAGGAACGGGCACAGACAAGCCTCTGGAAATTGTGCGCGGCGCCATACGCGAAGCAAAGCTCTCCGCGCACGACGTGATCCTCGTGGACACTGCGGGCCGCTTGCACATTGACGAAACGCTGATGGGCGAACTGGGCGCGCTGAAAAAAGATCTGACGCCGGCGGAAATCTTGTTCGTCGCGGATGCCATGATCGGGCAGGATGCCGTGCGCTCCGCAGGGGAGTTTCATAAAAAACTCGGGCTGACGGGCGTGGTCCTTACCAAGCTCGACGGCGACGCACGCGGCGGCGCTGCGCTTTCCATTGGGAAAGTTACCGGCGCGCCCGTCAAGTTCGTAGGAACCGGCGAAAAGTATGACGCCCTGGACGCGTTCTATCCGGAGCGCATCGTTTCGCGCATCCTCGGCATGGGCGACGTGCTTTCCCTCATCGAGCGTGTGGAACAGTCCGTCGATGCCAAGCAAGTCGCCGAACTCGAACGCAAGCTTCGCCGCAGCGAATTTACGCTGGAAGATTTCCGCGACCAGTTGCGCCAGATCCGCAAGATGGGGCCGCTCGAACAGGTTATGGGCATGCTGCCCAAAGTCGGCCCGCTAGCCAACGTCCCTAAAGATGTTCACGTCGACGAGTCCCACCTGAAGCGCATCGAGGCCATCATCAACTCGATGACCAATTCCGAGCGCAACGATCACAACCTGATCGACGGAAAGCGCCGCAAGCGCATCGCGCGCGGCAGTGGCACCTCTGTACAGGAAGTGAATCAAGTTTTGAAGCAATACCTGCAAATGCGCCAGATGATGAAGCAGTATGGCGCCCTTGCCGCTCAGGGCCGCCTAAAGGGCATTGGCAAGCTCAGCGGAATCTCCTAGAATCCAGCTTCCTCACCGCGGCCGGATACGCTCGGACCACCCTTTCCAGACAAACCTTGCCCTTTCAACCGCATCTGTCTTAGTAGGGCAACCGGGGGGCTGCGATAAATAGGCTTCCGGGCTATCGAAATCAGGCGGAACCAGCTATAATCAAAGGTCAGGAGGAAGTAAAACGTGCTGGCTATCCGCTTGGCAAGATTCGGCAAAAAGAAACAACCATTTTATCGCGTCGTGGTCCTCGACAAACGCAAGCCCCGCAACGGCAGGACTGTGGAAGTTGTCGGAACCTACGACCCGCTCAAGAAGCCCGCTTTGATTCAGTTGGATGCCGAGCGCGTAAAGTATTGGCTGTCGGTTGGTGCGCAACCCAGCGACACAGTGCGCAGCTTTTTTAAAGCCCAAAACATCGCTTGAACCGCTTAGCCCGTGGTTTAACGAATAAGGTTCCCCTGGCCCTCGGGAACCGTACAACTACGAACTCAAATTGAATCCTCATCTGCAGACGGTGGAGGGCCCCATGAAGGACCTTGTGGAAGCGATTGCGAAAGCTTTGGTTGATCATCCGGATGACGTGAAAGTGCGAGCAGTGGACGGGGAGCAAGTCACTGTCCTTGAATTGCGAGTACACCCCGAAGATTTAGGCAAGGTAATTGGACGGCAGGGGCGGACTGCAAAATCCATCCGTACCATCCTCGGCGCCGCCGGGATGAAAATTAAGAAACGCCTGACGCTTGAAATCCTCGAATAAATTGCCACCGGAAGAATTCACCGGCGTTACGCTGGCTAGAATTCTACGCGCGCGTGGCCTGCGCGGCGAAGTCGCCGCGGAAATTCTTACGGACTTCCCAGAGCGCCTCCCCAAATTGAAGGAGGCGTGGCTGTCTGACGGGCGAAGCGCGCCCCGCCACGTGCGCGTGCAACGCTGCTGGCTTTCGCCCAGCCGCGGCGGGCAGGCAATTTTTCATTTTGCAAACATCGATACGATGGATGACGCCGAGACCTTGCGCGGACTCGAAGTCCAGATTCCGATCGAGCAGCGCGCCAAGCTTGAGGCCGGAAATTATTTTGTCGGCGATCTCATCGGGTGCGAAGTTTGGGAAGCGGGCGCTGCCGCTGCGCTCGGCTCGGTCCGTGATGTGGAATTTCCCGGCGGCGTGCCGCTCCTTGCGGTCGATACGAATCGCGGCGAAGTCCTTGTGCCGCTGGCCTCACATTTCTGCACGCACATTGACGTGAAAGCGAAACGCATCGACGTCACCCTACCCGAAGGTTTGCTGGATTTGAATCGCAGCTGACCCTGGCTGCGCTACACTGTCCCTGCCATGCAGTTTGAGATCATCACTATTTTTCCGGAATTTTTTACAGGGCCGCTTGATTACGGCATTGTGCGCCGCGCCCGCGAGGCCCGCATCGCCGACGTGCGCGTGCACGATCTGCGCGCGTTCGCCCATGACCGGCATCGCACCGTCGATGACCGCCCGTTCGGCGGCGGCGAAGGCATGGTGCTCAAGCCTGAGCCTCTATTCGAGGCGGTAGAATCCGTGCTGGGGCAAGAAGGTTCGTCCAGCGCCGCGCCTCCACAGAGCGAAGCCACGCCAATCGCCCCGGCTGGCACGGCCATTGTCCTTCTCTCCGCGTCCGGAAAATTATTTCGGCAGGAAACAGCGCGTCGATTCGCGCAACGCGATCGAATCATTCTGCTGTGCGGCCGCTATGAAGGAGTGGACGAGCGCGTCACTAAACATCTCGTCACCGACGAACTTTCCATCGGCGATTATGTTTTATCCGGCGGCGAGCTAGGCGCCGCGCTGATCCTGGACGCCGTAACGCGCCTGCTGCCTGGCGCGCTGGGCAACGAAGATTCGACGATCAACGAGTCCTTTAGTGCAATCGAGGCCACAAGTGCTGGCGCGGATTTTTCGACCAGCGACCGTTCACCAATCGCCCGTCACGTCGTACCAGCCGCTTCCCACCTGATGCTCGACTATCCCCACTACACGCGCCCCGCCGAATTCCGCGGCTGGCCTGTGCCCGACGTTTTGCTCGGCGGCAACCACGAAGAAATCCGCAAATGGCGCCAACAAAAAGCCCTTGAAAAAACAAAACGTAACCGCCCGGATTTGTTGCCCGGCAATTTTTCTAGTTAGGTGAAATAGCGAATTAAGTGGCGCGGGCTTAAGCCTGCGGGGCTTGGTCCCTGCAAGGCCTAACCCCCGCAGGCTGAAGCCCGCGCTACTTTATTGCGCTCCGTCAATTGCGCCAGTGTACGGCCGCACGGTGGAATCATCTTCATCAGGTTCGAAAATCCACACATCGCGGTTGTGAAAATAATTGAGCAGCGGTTTCAGATCCACACCGGGAATTTCGCGCGCCCACACAATTTTGGCGTGATCGACATCCGCCTCGTTATACACATATTCTTCGCCCGAATTGTGGTCTTTCGAATACCGGACCAACACCAGATGCTCGCCCGGAATTGCATCCAGTTGTTTTTCGATTGGCTTTCGAAACGGCTCGTTAACATCATCCACAAAAGGAAACGCGTCCGCATATAAATTTCTTTGCATCTCGCAAAGCTGCAGCACGATGCAAAGGACCAGCAGAAATTCCAACGATGCGCCAAGCAATCTCCACTGGCAGTTCGCCGGGCGACGTGACAGCACGGCGGCTATTCTGAACGCAAACATTCCAAACAGTGCGATCAACAGCGGGAGCACTGGGTGCCGGTGCAGCCAATCGAATAATCCATTCGGCTGCGTCACTACCGTCTGCAGAAAATAAATCGGCCCAATCAGCACGGTAAAAAGAACAATGAGCCGGGTGAGTCCCACGCCGACGGGGCTGCCAAACAATTTGAGACGCCTGAGGACAGCCAGGCATTGCACGAGCAGCACAAACACGGTGGCCATGAGCGGCGCGGCATAATGCGCGTGGTAGTACACGATGATCCACAATCCGAATGCGGACAACGCTGTCTGAAATAACAGCAACCAATTCCGCGGTTTTTTTAAAATCCAGGGCAACGCGAGAAATGGAATCGAAAGCGCGGGCCCCAGAAAAAATTCCCAGAAATCTTGCGACTTATACCACCACTGTCCGACGGCCGCGGGCCAGCTGGCGTGATACAGGCCGGGCAAAAAATTATGGTAGAAATCGTCAAACTGAGGATTCGTGTAGGAAATTTGCGGCTTGTCGTGCTGCCACAGAAAGATCGCCGTGGTGATCATCTTCTGTTCGACGAAGTGCGGGAAAACGGTGGGACTTCCCGTCACGCGCGAATTATAAAAGCCTACGAATGCGGCAGCGCAAATAACGACGGCCGCCACGGGCAGGAGAATGCGCCTCATCGCAACTGCGCGCGTCTCAGCATCCAGCCGAATCGCCCACCACAATAGCGCGATGGCCAGGGGAAGCATAAAAATCGCGCCTTCGAGCGGCCGGCTGACGGCGAGAACGGCCGCGCCTGATCCAAAAATAATTGCATCGCGCAAACGACGTTGGTCCCAGATTCGCGCAAGCGCGCCTAACACCAGCGCGGCCCCGGTTGCGGCCACCGCGCCGCCCCAATAACTGTTAATCCAATAACTGAACACACCGAAGCGCGCCCAAACGAGAACGCCGCCAAGCAGCGCCCACTGCGGCGGCACCCAGGCCTGCAGCATCCATGTAAACGCCATGCACATGGCCGCGACGCTAAGCAGCACTCCAATCCATGGCTGCCCCAGAATTTTTCCAATGGCCAGCACCATCCCCTGCCCCGGCGGATACATCGAGGCGTAGGACGGATGTTGAATGACGTGAAATGTGTCAAAAAAAATCCAAAGCGGATGCGGCGGGTTGGCCAGCCGGCCGTGAGCAAAGGTATCCCCGGCCAGCAGATAGCTGAATTCGTCGTGAACTTTAGGTTGCGGCACCCCCTGCCAGGGCAAAAGAGCCGCGCGCGCGAGGATCGCGATCGCGCCAATGGCAACGATTGCCAGCCGCCTGTTTTGCGCGAAGCGGGAAAATTTCCCTTCGATCCACGCGAGGGCTGGCTCGCCCCAGCTCGTGGCAGGAGCGACGAGTGCCAAACAAATAGCGAGTACGATCCACTCTAGTTTTGACACGCGAATCCGTCCGGCGCGGGCACCTGTGGGTTACCTCTTAATGACTCGTAACCGCGTTTCAAAACGTAGTGAATCCTTCTCCTTGTTATCATAAAAATCATGGCAAATTTGATTTCCCTGGAACCGATCCTCCCTGCAGAAACGCCGAAATCCATTTTGCCACCAGCAGAAATTTCTCTGCTTCGCAAGCGAATCGCCGTCTGCTTGAATCCGGGCACCCTGATTGGCGTCGCCATACTCATCGCCTTGTGGGCTGTGAAACTGTACACGACTTGGGGAGCGTGGGGAAATCTGACTATCGACTCCGGACATGAACTGTATATACCCGCGATGTTGGCGAAAGGAAAAGTGC
>Ga0075522_10001851_pt1 | contig 15921 bp, 14 predicted proteins | sample NGEPerA_FD_74796 | JGI IMG/M metagenome (GOLD analysis project Ga0075522, IMG submission 74796) | Arctic peat soil microbial communities from the Barrow Environmental Observatory site, Barrow, Alaska, USA - NGEE PermafrostL2-A | ecosystem: Environmental > Terrestrial > Soil > Wetlands > Peat ... | reverse complement strand
CATATACATAAAAAAGGAGCGTGTGAAAGCCAATAAAAACGTCTCCCGCCAGGAGCGAAAGCATGGGAACGACAATCGCGGCGCGCTTACTTGAAAAATACGCGCCGCCAAACAATGCCAGTGCACCAATGGGCGCGAAATTCAAAGGATGCGGCGCAATGCGCAACGCCGCTGCGGCAATCACAACGCCCGTAACCAGCGCCGCGCGCGGATGAATCCAGTTTCTGGTTTCTTTTTCCAATTCCATATTTGTCCCCATTCACTCCGGCACCAAATCACAAAAACAAAATCCGTCCCGCACAACCTTTTCGCCGACCCGAACCGCGATAGGCGACTTAAAAATCGGGCCATCAAAAACAAATGTGTGGAACTCGCCGTTCTCGCCGCACGGGTCCACCCCGGATGGCAAATCGGCAAAAAAGGATGCGTCCAGTTCGCGCCCCGCAAAAGATGCATCGAGCACGCGGGGATCGACGCAAACGGCAATCGCGCGAAAACCATTCCCCACAAATTCCCGCGCCAGTTCACGTGTGTCTCGTTTCCAGATGGGAAAGATTGCAGTCATATCGACCTGAGCGAGATTATTCTCACGATACACACGCAGGTCTTCCAGAAAAATATCCCCGAACGCCACGCGCCGCACACCTTGAGAGAAATGCTGTGCGAGCGCTTCCTTCATGCGCAGCTCATACGTTGCATTGATGCACTGCGGAGGAATCAGCACAGGATGGAGGGGCAGGCCGAGAGCTTCGGCCTGCCGTTCGAGCACTACGCGTCGCACTCCGTGCATGCTGATGCGATCATAGCCTTCGGTAATCGTGGTCAGCAGCGCGGCGATGCGGCAGTCGCCCGCCGCCCGCAACGCGTGCAGCGCCATGGCGCTGTCTTTGCCGCCGCTCCAGCAAAAGAGCACGTCTTCCGGAATGTGCGAGTCACTCATGGCGCGTCGTGTATTTCACACCGATGCGAAATTCACGCCCCAATGCCGGAAATCCGTAGGCCTCTTCGTACTGTTTGTTGGCGAGGTTGTTGATGCGCCCGTAGAGGCTGAATCCGTTCCGGATATTGTAGGTGGCTGCGAGATTGATGAGGGCATAGCCGGGATCAATAATTTGTCCGGGATAGTTGTAATCGAAGCGCTGACCGGAAAAATAACCGGCAATATTCCAGTTCATCCGCCAATAGTTGGCGTTGAGCGAAACGTTTCCGGAGTTTACCGGCCTGCGAAGCAGGCGGCTGCCCACCAGATAATTCGGATCAATATTCGCGATATCGGTGGGTGCGGACAGCGTGCGCGTCGAATCATATGTGTAATTCGCGCTGCCGCTCAGCCAGCGGGTGATGCGCGCTTCGCCGGAAAAATTGCCGCCGCGCGCGCGCGCCAGATCGGTATTAAAAAATGTGCCTATTCCAAACGGGCAAGTGGATGTGGACGGGCTGTTAATGAAACTGATGATGTTGTGGAAGCGGCTGTCAAAATAATCCGCTGTGAAACGGACACGATCGGAAGCCAATTTCTGTTCCACACCCGCGTGGATCGTGCGGCTCTGTTCGGGAGACAGGGAAGGATTTCCAGGAAAACAGGGATCGTCGCCGAACGATTGATCGAAACGCGGTTCCACAATTCCTTCTCCATAGGTGGCGCGCAACCGTGTGTCTCCGAACGCACCTTGCGCGGTGCGCAATGCGTACGACGCTCCTGCACGCGGCACCACGCGCGTTCCATAATCGGAGTTGTCTTCAGCGCGAGCCCCCGCGCTGAGAATCAACCGCGCGAATGGCTGCCAGCGTAAATCCAAAAAGCCCGACTGATTGTTGCGGCGCGCGTGCATTCCTACAAAGCTAATGAATCCATTTTCAACTTCATATTCGTATCCGGCGGTGATCGCCAGCCTGCGATACAAAAACGTGGAATTCTCCGCAAATGCGGCGCGGTTGTATTGAAAGAACGAGGGAAAAGAAGGGTCGAAATTTAATTCGCGGAAATAGGTTTCTGCTCCGCTCACTTGATGATGCCAATGCGAACCGGTCGTAAAATCCGCGCGAAGTCCCGCGCTGAAGTTGTGGAGTGCGATGCTGTCTGTCAAATTGGGCGGCTGAAGGAGCGTTTGCCCGGGCGTGCCCGCTTCGCTGTCATTATCCCGGAGCGAAAGTCCGATGCGCGCCGTGTCCGACAGGCGCCAGCCGAAATTCCCGGAAAGCGTGCGATTGCGAAACGCGTCGTTCGCTCCCTGGCCGCTGGTTTCCATGTCGGAAGCCGCGGCGGAATAATCAAAACTTCCGAGGAGGCCGGACAGTTCAGCGCCTCCGTGACCGGTGGAGAAATTTCCTCCGTCCGCGAACGCGGTGAATTCGGGCGTGCGCGTTGTCCCGCGGTGCGTAAAAATCTGGATTACGCCGTCCATCGCGTCCGAACCGTACAGCGCGCTTTCCGCGCCGTGTACGATTTCAATTTTGTCTATATTTTCGAGCGTGAAATTGGAGTAGTCGATCAAGCCGCCCGGCGTATTCGCCGGCACACCATCCACCAGCACCTTTGCGTAATTGGAATTGCCGCCGTCAAGAAACAAGGAAGCAGTCCCTCCTTCCGCACCTGTGCGCCCCAGGCTGAAGCCCGGCTGCGTCGCCAACAAATCGGGCAGAGAGGTGGCGACGCGCTGATCGATCTGCTGACCGGTAAGAATCGTGAGCGGCGCGGGAGAAGAATCGGCGTCCACAGGCACAGCCTGCGCGGTAACCACCACTTTCGAGGAAAGTGGTTCCAGCACGAGGCGAACTTCCACCTCGCGGCTTTCTCCCGCGGTTAGATCAACGTCCTGTTCGACTGTCGTGAAGGAATCCCGCGTAATTTTCAGGTGATACCGTCCCGGCGGGAGAGTCAGCGAAAATCGCCCATCGCTGGTGGAAACTGCCTGCGCCGAGTTGGTCGCTGGGGAAACCGACTGGGCGCTCACCTGTGCTTGTGGAACGGCTGCGCCATGCGGATCGGTGATAGAGCCGGAGAACTTTGCGGAGTGCGATTGAGCAGACAAGCCAGGCGAAGAAAAAAGAATCAGGAAAAAAGCGGCGAACCACAGAAAAAATAAAACACGAACGGCGAAACGCATAGGAAAAGCCTCCTCTCCCTCTCGCGCGGGAGATAGGTTGACCGCACGTCCGGGATCGTTTCCGGCTTAGCGGTTGCGGACTCCGTCGGTCTCCTGGCTCGGCGGATGTTCGCCGCGCGTCCTTCCCACCCGGAAGTAAACGGGCAGTGGCACGCGCGGAATTTCTTCCGCCTTACAGTCGCGCGGCGGCGACGGTTTTTCACCGTCTTCCCGGCACGGAGTCTACGGTTATTGTGGCGAAGCACTTTGCTTCGGGTGAAAAGTGGCGCGGGCTTTAGCCTGCGGAATTTAGTCTCAGCAAAAGCCACCCATCTCAGGGATTAGTTTTCGCAAGGACTAAACCCCGACGGCTAAAACCTACGCCACAAAAAGACTGCGTCATCACGAAATATCCTCGCCCCGCCGCGCGCGTAAATTCACGCGCGGTCTTCCCGCGGGACCGAGTTCCACATCGAGCGGCGCATCGAACACTTGCTCGAGCAATTCTTTTTGATACACGGCCGCGGGCGTACCAACACGCAAGCAGCGCCCATGCTGCAGCAGCACCACCTGGTCTGCGAATTCCGCCGCGAGTCCGAGCTCGTGTGTGACCACCACAACCGTGTAGCGATTTTCCTGCGCCAACTGCCGCATCCGTTCCAATAATTCCACTTGCGCGCCGATATCCAGATGTAAAGTCGGCTCATCCAGCAGAATCAAGCGGGGCTGCTGCGCCAACGCCCGTGCCAATATCACACGCTGTTTTTCGCCGCCGGAGAGCTCGCCGATCGTGCGCTTTGCCAGATGCTCTCCGCCCACTTGCGAAAGCGCATTGCGCGCGATTTCAATATCTTCGCGATTCGCAAAGCGCAGCGCGCGCCCATAAGGGTAGCGCCCTTGCAGCACAAAATCGCCAGCCAGCGCCGGATAAACGACCGGGCTTTCCTGATGTACCATCGCGATGCGCTGCGCCCGCATTCTCACGTCGAGCCTGCTGGTTTCTTCGCCGTCGAGCTCGACGCGTCCGGAAAGCGGCGCAATCGTTCCCGCGATCAACCGCAGCAACGTGGACTTGCCGCTGGCATTCGGTCCGAGAATCGCAACGATTTCGCGCTCGCGCGTCTGAAAACTGGTCGTGCCCAACGTAAATGTGGGAACAGATTCCGCGGACGCCGAATACGCGTAGCTCGCTTGCTCCACGTTGAGCCGCACGGTTTGCTCGCGATTTGGTTTTTCATTCGTCTCGCTCGACGAATTCGCAAAGGCGTTGGGGGTGCTCATCGCAATCCCCGCCGCAGCAAATAAATAAACACGGGCGCCCCGGCGATCGCGGTCATCGCGCCCACCGGCAATTCCGTGGGAGGCACAATCGTGCGTGCCAGCGTATCGGCCAGCACGATGGCAATCGCGCCGCACAGCGCGGAGGCCGGGATCAGCAACCGGTAATCCGAGCCGAAAATTAATCTGACGATGTGCGGAATTAGCAGGCCCACATAGCCAATTGCGCCGCTCGAGGAAACGGCAAGTGCCGTCAGGATTGAGGCGGAAACGTAGACAACCAGTTTCACGCGGGTCACGTCGACGCCAAGGTGCGTTGCTTCGCGCTCGCCCGTGAGCAGTAGATTCAAATCCGCGGAGGTGCTGTAGATTGCGCCAGTCGCGGCAATTAGTCCCACTGCGAAGACCCATTGCATCCCAGCGGAGATCGGTGTCGACAAATCTCCCATCAGCCAGAACACCATGCCGCGCAAGTCGCGTCCGGCAAGCGTCGTCATTAGAAACATGATAATTGCGGAAAAAAATGACGCGCTGATAATTCCACCGAGGAGCAGCGTTGTGCTGTCCAGTTGGCCTTCGCGGCGGCCAAGGAAATAAACTCCGGCAATTGTCGCGATGGCTCCGATGAATGCGCCGATCGGCGTCATCAGCGCCAATCCCGGCGCGATAATCAGCGCGAGAATTGATCCGAGAGCCGCGCCGCTCGAAACCCCCAAGACATACGGGTCGGCCAGCGGATTGCGCAGCAGCGCCTGAAAACTTGCGCCTGCCACGGAAAGCGCGGCGCCCACCAGAATGCCCAGCAAAATGCGCGGCAGTCGCAAATCAAAAACAATCATTCGGTATTCGGTGGGTAATTCATTGGCGCGGCCGACTGCGATGCGGCCAAGATCCAGGACGAGTTCCGTGACGGACACCGGGACGGCGCCCAGTTTCAGCGCGAGCACCACGCTCGCCAGCAGCAACATGGCGAGGCCGCCGCAGGTCCACAACAATCGCCGGAGAGTTAATGGGTGCACAGGCAAGCCTCTTCCAAGTCCGATTCAGTTTCGGAATCTGCTGCGTCGATAGATCCGTGACCCGGCGGCACAGTGCGGGACGCGAACGCTTCTGGATGCAGCGCGCGTGCGAGTTGCTCAATCGCATCCACCATGCGCGGCGCGGGGCGATTGATCGCGTCGCTGACCACCACAATGTTGCCCTGTTGAATCGCGGTCAAATTTCTCCACCCAGGACGCGTGCGAAGTGTTTCGAGATCATGCCGCGCATCTCCCGCGTGTGCGCTCGCAAAAATCAGAAATTCCGGCTGCAGTTTCACGATTTCTTCCATGCTCACATGAGGCCACTCCGCGCTCGTATCCACAACGGAGCGGCCGCCCGCGCGGCGCAATGCATCGGCAATAAACGTGTCGCGCCCTACGGAAATCAGCGGCTCGGTCCACACCACGAAAAGCACGCGTCGTTGCGCCGCGCCGGCCACTCTGCGCTCCAGATCTGCCAGGCGCGCACGAAGATTTTCGCTCATCGCTTGGGCAGCTTTTTCTGCACCGATTGCGCTGCCAATATGTTCCACGGAAGCAATCATGTCTTCCACCGAATGCGGATCCGTCACATACACCGGCAAACCAATATGATCCAGGGCGTCTACGGTTTCCCGGCGGTTGATGGATTTCGACGCCAGAATAAGATCCGGCATAAGTGAAACAATTTCTTCTAGATTTGGATTCACCGCGCCGCCGACATGCGGTTTCTGCAGAGCTTCCGCCGGATAATCGCAAAAGTCAGTATCGCCGGCAAGATGATTTCCTTCCCCGAGCGCAAAAACAATCTCCGTGAGGTTCGGTGCGAGGGAAACCACGCGAGTCACTTGCTGCGGAATCTGCACGCGCCTGCCGACTTCGTCCGTTAGCGTGCGCGTCGCGGAAGCCTCGGCGCGGCCGGGATGAAGATCCTCCGCGTTGGTTTGCCAAGCCCAGGCCGCGCCGCACGGGAGCGCGAGAAGCACCAGAATCACTGCAGCAACAGGAGCGCACGCGCGATTGGGATGGCCCACGCCCGTGCGTCCAGCTGCGCGAATTTTGTTTTGCAATCGCATGAGTACGATTTCAGGCATCAAAATAAAAAAGCCTCGCGAGAAACACGAGGCACGTAAGGCCAAACCCTTTCTCGCGAAGGGTGAGGGCTGCGGCGGTCTGAGAGGGTGTCCTGACTTACGGCGTTTTGCCGATCACAGTGGCGGGACCGTGGCCGATTTTCACGGCCTTCCCCACTTCTCAAACCTGCTAAATGTCAAAAGCAGTCTATGGTGCCACATGGCGAGTGTCAACACGGGCGATTTCGTCGCGGCGAGCGGTTTGAGTTTCACATGCGAAAAGTCGCCCGTCTAAAAAACGGACGGCCATCGTAGCCATTCCAACTCCCAAATTAGCTTGAAACTTAAGAGAGATTCTACAAAATCCAATACGGAAGTGCGTTGGGTTTCGTAGCGCACTCTCCATTCCGGTCACAAAAAGCATGCTTGCTGGACACGAGGCTTCGGGACGGAGCGCGCAGCCTTCCGTCCCAAAGACATTGGAGCAAGGCGGTCCTCGCGTTGACACTCGGTGGGCGTGCCGCCATAATCGCGGGCGGGCAGGCAGGCACACGAGATGATTGCGCAGCTTCGCGGTACGCTTGGCGATAAACGGCCGAATTCAGTGCTGGTGGATGTGGGCGGCGTTGGCTACCTCGTTCACATTCCACTGTCGACGTTTTACGCGCTCGGCGATCTTCACTCCAACATAACGCTTCTGATTCACACGCAGGTGCGCGAGGACGCCATCGCGCTGTACGGTTTTCTGAGCGCGCGCGAAAAGCATTTGTTCGAGCTGCTCATTTCCGCTTCCGGCGTGGGCCCCTCGTTGGCTCTGAAAATTCTTTCCGGAATGAGTGTGGACGATCTGGTGCCCGCAGTGCGCGCAGGCGATTTGCCGCGACTCACGCGTATCCCCGGAGTGGGCCGCAAGACCGCTGAGCGCATCATCGTGGAGTTGCGCGACAAGCTTGCCGCCGAAGAATTTCCAGAAGATGCGCGCAAACCCGTTGCGACCACGGGCGCGGCGGGCGATGTGGTCTCCGCGCTGCTCAATCTTGGCTACGATCAGCATGCCGCAGAACTAGCCGTCGAGCGCGCGGGAAAAAAGGGAACCCCGGAAACATTTGAGACTCTTTTGCGCAGCGCTCTGCAGGAACTGACAGCGCCATCACAAAATTCCGCAAGGGCGGCCCGATAACATGAGTCATGGAGCCGGCAGCGAACCGAAAATGGATTCATCAGAACGCCGCATCGTGACGGGCGACCTGCTGGACGAAGACGCGCGCATTGACGCAAGCGTGCGCCCGCAGCGGTTTGCCGATTACATTGGCCAGACGCGCGTAAAAGAAAACATCGAAATTGCGATTCAGGCCGCCCGCAGCCGCGGCGAAGCGCTCGATCATGTCTTGCTCTACGGCCCGCCCGGGCTAGGCAAAACAACCTTGGCGCAAATCATCGCCAGCGAATTGGGCGTGACGATCAAGACGAGTTCCGGCCCGCTGCTCGAGCGTAAGGGCGATCTGACGGCGATCCTCACTTCGATGGAGCAGAAGGAAGTATTTTTCCTGGATGAAATTCACCGCCTCGTGCCCGCCATTGAAGAAGTTCTGTACCCGGCGATGGAAGATTATCGAATCGATTTGGTGATCGGGCAGGGCGCGGGAGCGCGCATTCATCCCTTTATTCTGAACAAGTTTACTTTGATTGGCGCCACCACGCGCGCGGGTCTCGTCACCGCGCCGTTGCGGTCGCGCTTTGGCATCGTTCACAGGCTGGAATTCTATACGCCCGAAGATCTGGTTACGATCATTCGACGTTCGGCCTCCATTCTCGGGATCGATGTGGACGACGAAGGGGCGTACGAAATGGCGCGCCGCAGTCGTGGCACGCCCCGCGTTGCAAATCGCCTGCTCCGCCGCGCGCGAGATTACGCGCAGGTGCGCGCGAACGGGCACATCACGCTGTCCGTGGCGAAGGAATCGCTGCAAATGCTCGGCATCGACGAGGACGGTCTGGACGAAGTGGATCGCAACCTGATGCTCACCATTCTGCAAAAATATGCGGGCGGCCCGGTGGGATTGAGCACGCTCGCGGCGTCAATCAGCGAAGAAGAAGACGCCATCGAAGAAATCTACGAGCCATACCTGATGCAGTTGGGCCTCTTGGACCGCACGCAACGCGGCCGCGTCGCCACAGCCCTCGCCTACAAACATTTTGGCCTTGAAGCGCCGCGCCGCCAGGGTGGCTTGTTTTAGGTTTTTGCTGGAACCACCGATGTACACGGATGAACACGGATAAAATTTAAAAAATAAGAAGAGAGTTTCCTGTAAGGGAAACGGATTGGAAACTGGCTGACTCGTAGAATCTGTTCAACTGATTGTCTGCATGAGTATTTTAACCGCGCTCTGGACAAAAAGGATTTCAGTCCCCGCACAGTCTTTGTGAGTCGTGGCTTCACTGGCTGCGGAAAAACCCGCAGTTTTGTCATTCTGAGCGAAGCGAAGAATCTCTCTTCAATTGAAAGTACAAGAAAACAAAAGAAAGAGAGATTCTTCGCTTCGCTCAGAATGACAAAATAAATACTTTTTCCGCGGCCTATTCAGCCGCGACGTTCAGGCCCGTGAAATATAAAAAGCTTTAGCGCCTGCAGCCTCATCGAGCGGGCGGCCTGATTAAACGGCCACCAGTTCAAATTGAAAAACTTCTTCTCGCCAATTTATTTTTTGTTTTTATCCGTGTTAATCCGTGTGCATCCGTGGTTTCATTCTTTCAATGGAAAACAGGAAACAAATTTATCTATCTCTCGGCTCGAACTTGGGTGACCGCGCTGCAAACGTCGCCCACGCCGTCGACGGGTTGTCCGCGATAGGCGTTCATGTGCTGAAGCGCTCCTCGATCTACGAAACCGAGCCAGTCGATTTTCTCGCGCAGCCCTGGTTTTTAAATTGCGCGATCGAAGCGGAGACCGAACTGGAACCTGTCCCGTTGCTCCGTGCACTCCAAGGAGTGGAGCGCGCCATGGGCAGCCAAAAACTCGTCCCTCGCGGGCCGCGAATCATTGATCTCGACATTCTTTTTTACGGGGATGCGATCATCCGCGAGCAGGGAATTGAAATCCCACACCCGCGCCTTTCCGAGCGGCGTTTCGTGCTTGTTCCCCTCGCGGAGATTGCTCCCGATTTGAAGCATCCCGTTTTGCGGGCATCAATTCAGGAATTGCTGACGTTCACGAAAGACCGCAGCGCTATTCGCGCATGGACGGAAAAAAAAGAGGCACCCAGGAATTAAGTTAGTAGCGGTGCAAGGCTTGCGGCAGGAAAACGCTTAGTAACGGTTTGCCAGCGGTTTCTTATACTTTCTATCGCGCTCTTCTTTTTCTGATTTTTCGTATTCCGCGATTTCTTCTTCCGTCATCACGTAGGCGTCGCGCTTTGCAAACATACTCGTGTTGCGTTGCGAGAACACGTTGCCGGATTCGCGAACTTCGCGGCCTTCCTTCCGTTTGCGCTCGAATGAGTTTGCATCGTGGCGCACACGCCGAATCGGATTCGCGAGCGCCGCCGCTTCCATCAGAAGATCGCTGACTTTTTCCAGGAGATCGTGGAATTGAAACGGTTTTAAGACAAACGGCAGGCGATCGCGCTCGATCGCAGGAAGAGTTTCCGTGACCGCCGATTCCGGGACCACAAATAGAATGCGTGCGCGAACCTTTCCATCCTCGACTGCCGGCGCCAGTGCCAGTTCCCGCAACGTCATATAGACCGGGCTGGTGAGCCCGACCATCTGAATGTTGGCAATCACGAGGGACCATTCGCCGCTGGACAACTCCACCAGTGCTTGGGTGACCACCGGCACGATGCGCACGTGCCATCCTTCCGAGTCTAGCAACTGCCGTAAGGCGGACTGATTGGCCTCGTCATTTTCAATAATCAATATGCCAATCTTGGACACGGTGCATTCCTCACTCCTTAAAAGTATAGCGGCGCATTTTTTGCGGGTCGCGAATGTCTGATGCGAAGCGACGCATGCGTCACCTGACCTTTTGTTCCGAGGGACAGCTGATCGTCGACGCAAAATGGGAAGGCGAACAAAAGGCAAAAAATAGTTGTTGACAAAGCGAAATAAAAGCGAAACACTGGGCCGTGCTTCGCGAGACGGGTGATGGCGACATTTACTTCCAATCCTGCGGCTTCCGAAATTTCTCGGAGGGCTTTGCGCGGCCGCAGGGTGAATCCCACACCCACCTTATTCCCCGACGTCCCTCCCCATAGGGACAGCGGGCCGAGTGCCCTGCTGCCACCAGGGCCAGTGCCCGAACGTGTCGGCATTGCCCGTCTCGCTTTTTCCTCCGCTCTTGCGGATACCAAGCGCGGCACCGAATATTTTCTGCTCCCCGTAAAATCGATCCTGAACCATTGCGATTCCGCCCGTGTGCCCTTTTCCTGGACGGTCAATCCCTATCGAGGCTGCGAATTCGGCTGCCAGTATTGCTATGCCCGCTACACGCACGAGTTTATGGATCTGGATGGCCACGATTTTGAGAAGAAGATTTATGTCAAGCTGGATGCCGGGCCGCTCGCCGGGCGGGACCTTGGGACTGAAAAAATCGACGGCGAACACATTGCCATCGGCACGGCCACCGATCCTTATCAACCGGCGGAGCGCGAATTTGGAGCCACGCGCGCGATTCTCGAACAAATGGCCGCACGCAAAGGGTTGAGCGTGTCGATCTCCACGAAGTCCGATCAGGTCCTTCGAGACGTGGATCTGCTGCGCCGAATTGCCGAGCACTCCACTATTTCGGTGAATTTGAGCATTACCACCCTGCGCAGAGGACTCGCGCGAATGCTGGAACCGCGAGCGCCGCGTCCCGATCTGCGCATGCGCGCCGTTCAAGAGTTGCGCCGCGCAGGGATTGCCGCGGGCGTGTTTGCGATGCCGGTCCTGCCGGGCATCACCGATTCGGAAGAAGATCTGGACTCTTTGGCGCATGCCGCGCGCGATGCCGGGGCGCAATGGTTTGCCGCGAGCGTTTTGTTTCTGATGCCCTCGGCGCTGCAACATTTTCTGCCGTTCCTCGAACAAAAATTTCCGAAACGAACCAAGCGCTACAGGGAATGGTATTCCCGCAACCCCTATGCTCCGGAAACGTATCGCAAGGAAATTGCCACTCGTGTAGCGGTTCTACGCAGAAAATACGGCTTGGGATCGCGCCCCATGGAAGCAGCGCGCCCGGCGGAGCCCGAAAAGCAGTTGAGCCTTGGATTAACGGTCGCGGCGGGTACTTGAAACGCACGCGTAACGCTGTGAAGAGAGCCTTCGTTACGGCAGGATAATGCGTGACTCTTCCTGCGCCATTCCCGCTTCAACCGGAAATTGGGAGCGCAGAAAATTGAGGAACGCGCGGGTGCGCGGGCGTCCATTGGACCGCAACCGGGCAAAACGCACAAAGAAAACGAGCAGATGAAATATTTCGGTCTCCTTCATCGCGGGGACTTCCGGATGCTCCGCCTCGCGCTTCTTTTCTTCTTCAATATACTTTGTGAGGGCGGCATAGAGGCCTGCGGCGACTGGAATTTCCGGAAGTTTTTCGTAATAAATTCCGGAAATCAGAGTGCGGCGGGTTTCCGCCAAGGCCTTTACGGCCGCGAAAACGTCGGAGTCGACTAGTGAGCGCTGCTCTTTGGCGTAAATCGCCACTGTGTAGCCAAGTTCGGACAGGACCGTTTCCCGGGTGCGAACGATGTCCGAAGAGAAAGATACCTCAGGAAAGGGAATCTCATTTTCGGCAAGTGGCTTCGGATGGCTCTGTTCCCATCGATGCGCGGCAATCAGGTGCGGGCAATCGCTGGGGCAGTCAATGGTGACTTCGCGTTCCGTGCCGCAATCGATGGCGCAGATTTGCTCGTCTTTCGCGGGGCAATACCGCTCCGCGCGCCGCTTGTTGCAGATGGGACAGATTTTTTTATCGGTCATTCGCTGTTGTCCCTGCGGATATCTGCGGGACGCTCCTGTGCTCCATAAATTTTTAATTGGTACGACGCATTCCGTTAGGCGGGAAGTTCAATAAATTCCAGCCGGTTTCCCCACGGATCTTCCGCATAAAATTGCCGCGTCCACGGCGAATCGGTATCATCGATCACCGGAACGCCGCGCTCCTTAAAACCTTCTGTAACTCGTCCATCCGGGGAACTAAAAACGCCGGATGAGCTTTCCGTGCCGCGTGAAAAGGTTTTTCGACTCCGCTATGGACTTGCTGCGACCCGCACTGAAACCAGCGCCCGACTCGAGCGCGAAGAACCGGCGGCTTTTCGATTTCCACGAGGCCTAGCAGCGATCCCTAAAAATCTCTTGCCGCACTTTCGCACCCCTCAGGCGCAGCAATTTGAATGTGGTCGATGCGAGCCACCCGCGGATTCATGCCACGCAGAATACCATGTTCCTTTGCGCGCCATAACCCGCGAGGATGAATTGCTAACGGCCAGCGCGCCGTTCCAAACACAAATGCGCCCGCTAGATCGCCGCTATTCGTGAAACCAGCGGCAATTCAGCGGGCGCAGATGATTTACTTCAGCGAATTGGGGTCCGAAAGATTCTTCGGAGATTTTTTGTTGAGCAGAGAAATAAGTTTCTGCCCCGACGCCGGTACGGGCGCAGCGCCATCGCGGATAATTTCGGTGGCTGTCAATTTTTTCCCGTAGAGCTTTTCGTTAGCATCGTTGTCCGGCCGCAGAGAGGATCCGTCGAGAGAGACGCCCGCAAACAAGCCGCGCGAACGGGAATAAGAAAGAATCTCGGCGCGCAGTGTTACGTCGGTAGCGGCCGTTGCGTTGCGTCCTTTTGGTCCGGCTGCCGCAGCGATGTCTGCTCCGAGCTTTACTTTATTGTTCAGCAGTGCTGTGGCTCCACGAGGATTCATCACCAACAGAACGAAATCAGTAGCTTGCCCGCCCAATTGAAATCCCACGCTTCCCGATTCCAGTGCCATCATCGAAGGAGCTCCCCACGGTCCGGTGAAGTGTTCCCCGCCGCGGCAGGTCATCGCGCCGCGCCCGTAGCTTCCTCCCACAATAAATGCCGCTTTCAGTACGGAAGGGAACACAATGACGCACTCGGCTTTATCCAGCAAATCCTGCGGGATGTCATCCGGAATGTTCATAATTTCTTCCATCACGGTGCCGGAATTTTCGAGCCGGTCCGTTTCTTTTTCATTGTCCGCCCGTGCTGCAAATATGGGAGCTGCAGAAAGGGCCAGGAGCATCCCGAGCGAAAGTAATTTCTTCATGAATTGATTCCTCCTCGTATTGTATCAACGCCAGGGCTTGGCTGGACTCCATATCCATTCTAGGGCTAGCAACATTTTTGCACAACGCTTGGGCGGGACGGCTGAAAGACTGCAATCTTACCGTCACTCAGGAATCCAAAGTCGACATTCGTTCCGGTTCCTTGAATCGCATGGACTATAATCAATTCTTCTAGATAAAAACCCCGAGGGAGCCACTCGTTGGTAGCGATAAACAAACTTCGCGCGCTTTTATTAGGATGCGCCCTTCTGAGCGCGGTTGTCTGCGCGCATATTCCCGCAGCCCGTGCCCAATCGCGTCCAACCAAAGCCGTAAACTCCAGAGTCGTAGCAAAGAATGTGAAGCCCGCGGCGCGAGCGGACATGGACCACTTTCGCCAGCGCGTTGACGCGGCACTTTCCGCGGCAGGACCGGACAAGGGAACGTGGGGAATTTTGGTAGAAGATGCCGACTCGGGAGAGGTTTTGTACGCTCGGAATCCCGACGGGTATTTCATGCCCGCGTCCAACGCGAAATTGTTTACCACTGCGCTGGCGCTGGCCACGCTCGGACCGGACTTTCGCGTGCGCACTACGGTCGCTTCGCCCGGCACGCTGGATGCGAGCGGCGTGCTGGGCGGCGACCTCATCCTGATCGGACGCGGCGACGCGAATCTTTCCAACCGCAAATTTCCATTTGGCAAAAGAGAAGAACGCGAAGGGCCTCCGGAAAAAGTGATGGCCGAATTTGCGGATGCCGTTGCGGCGCGAGGCGTAAAAGAAATTACGGGCGACGTAATCGCGGACGATAGCTTGTTCCAGCACGAAAAATTTCCCAGCGGCTGGCTGGTGGACGATATTTTGTGGTCGTACGGCGCGGCCGTGTCCGCCATCGCGGTGAATGACAACACGTTCACGCTTGATGTGCGCCCCGGCACGCAGCAGGGCGATCCTGCACGATATGACGCCGGCCTCGCCGCCGATTTTTACACCGTAGAAAATACGGTAGTGACGTCACCGCGCGGCACGGTAGAGAAATTGGCACTGGCACGCGATCCCGGTTCGCATCTGCTGCACCTGAGCGGGAACATTCCGGCCGATGCGCCTGTCCGCCGCCTGACGATCGCCATTGAAGAGCCGGCAGAGTACGCGGCAAGTCTGCTGACACACCTGCTCGAAGCCCGCGGAATCAAAATCGATGGCCATCCGCGCGCGCGCCACGCTGCCGATCCGGGCGTTGCGCCCGCAACCCTTCAGACGATTCTTACGGAGCGCAACTCCGTACCGCTCTCTGACGAAGTCCGTCTGACCAACAAGAACAGTGAAAACTTGCACGCCGAACTTTTGCTGCTGCTCGCCGCGCACGAAAAAGCGGGTGCCGAAAATTACGAAGACGCGATGAGTTTCGCATCCAATTTTTACAGGTCGGCGGGGATTGCCGATGGCGATGTGGTACTGAGTGATGGCTCCGGGTTATCGCGCAAAGATCTGGTGACGCCGCGCGCTGTGGTTCAACTGCTGCGTTATGCCACAAAGCAGCCGTGGGGAGAACTGTACCGCTCCACGCTGCCCGAGGCCGGAGAAGACGGCACGCTTGCGGAGCGTATGAAAAACACTCCGGCGGCTGCGCGAATTTTCGCAAAAACGGGGACGATCGGTCACGGGAACGCTCTGTCCGGGTACGCAACCACGGTGCACGGAGAGCGCCTCGCATTTTCAATTCTTGGAAATAACAACAACATGCATGCGCAGGATGCGAACAAGGTGATCGACGCGATTTGTATCGCGATGGTCGAAGAGCCAGGGGCGAAGGAAAAAGGGAAGTAGTAGAGGCCAGGTCTCTTGTGGGTTGCGGCTGTACGTAGCACAGCCACTCTGGCTGTGTGCATTTTGCAAAACCCGCACAGGCAGGAGTGCCTGTGCTACGCAAACATTCGCCCGACCATTTTTTCGGGCCCGTTAGGCGCAGGAGCAAAACGAAGCCATGACTGGGAATGCCAAAATCATTACGGTGTTTGGAAGCTCGCATCCGCAAGACGGGGACGAGGATTATGCGGAAGCGCTGGAACTTGGCGGCGCACTCGCCACCGCCGGATTTGCGGTTTGCACGGGCGGATACGGCGGAGTGATGGAAGCAGTATCGCGCGGCGCGAGTGAGGCCGGCGGGCATGTACTCGGCGTGACCTCCAGTTTTTTCAAAT
>Ga0075522_10001848_pt1 | contig 15926 bp, 13 predicted proteins | sample NGEPerA_FD_74796 | JGI IMG/M metagenome (GOLD analysis project Ga0075522, IMG submission 74796) | Arctic peat soil microbial communities from the Barrow Environmental Observatory site, Barrow, Alaska, USA - NGEE PermafrostL2-A | ecosystem: Environmental > Terrestrial > Soil > Wetlands > Peat ... | reverse complement strand
CTCCCCCACCGCGCCCTCGACGTACTCCCGCACCTTGTTGAAGTGCGCCTCGGATGACAGTGGCCCGAGCTTGGTGCTTGGGTCCTTGGGATCGCCAGCGACCATGGCGTCGGCGGCCGCGGTGAATGCATCGAGGAAAGCGTCGAAGATGCCCCGCTGAACGAAGAGCCTGCTTCCCGCAAGACACACCTGGCCGGCGTTGGAGAAAACCGCCTGGATCGACCAGCGCACTGCACGCTCGAGGTCGGCATCATCGAAGACGAGGTTGGCTCCCTTGCCGCCGAGCTCGAGGCTGACGGGGGTGAGATTCGCCGCGGCGGCCCGGGAGACGGCCCGGCCGGTGCCCGACTCGCCGGTGAAGGTGATCCTGTCGACGCGCGCATCCTCCGTGAGCGCCTGCCCGGCCGACTCGGGACCGTACCCCTGCACCACGTTGAGCACTCCCGGCGGCAGGCCCGCCTCGTTGGCGAGCCGGCCGAGGATGTGCGCCGACGCCGGAGTGTCCTCCGCAGGCTTGAGAACGACGCAGTTCCCCCACGCCAGTGCCGGGGCCACCTTCCATGTCTCCAGCATCAGCGGGAAGTTCCACGGCGCGATGGCCACGACGACGCCCGCAGGCTCGAAGCGCGTGTACGCGTGGTGGCCGGTGTCCATCGGCAAGAGGTCGCCGACCGACATGCGCGCGTGGTCGGCAAAGAAGCGGAGGTTGTGCGCCGACCGGGGCACGTCCATCGCCGTGGCGTCGGAGATCGGCTTGCCCATGTCGGTCGTGTCGGCCAGCGCCAACTCGCCGCCGCGTGCTTCGATGAGGTCGGCGAGCCGGTGCAGGATCTTGCCGCGCTCGGCGTACCCCATGCGCGGCCACGGTCCGGTGTCGAACGCACGCCGCGCAGCAGTCACCGCGCGCTCCGCATCCCTCGCGTCGCCGAGAGCGACCTCGGCCCAGGGTGCGCGCGTCCACGGGTCGACGCTCTCAAAGCGCGCGCCGTCGAGAGACTCCACCTCCTCGCCATCGATGACGTGGGGGATGAACGTCATCCGCGAGTGGGTCGGCTCTCGGCGAGTGTCACGTCGCCGGCCGCGTAATGGGTCGGCGGCACCTCGCGAACCACGACGCGGATGGTGTCGCGGGTCGCGCCGAGGCTTGTCTCCGTGGCGTCCGTCAACCGCGTGATCAGCGTGCGCAACTGCTCGGGGCTGCGTCCCTCGGTGAGGGTGATCTCGACAAACGGCATGGCTCTGTCTCCGTCCCGAGTCGGGAGTGGGGCACTGCAAACCGTCGAAGCTTACTCGGGTCGGGCGCGCCGACCTTCGCGCGTCCGCGTTGGGCGACTGCAGTGGTATTACCGCGATGCATGCACGCTTCACGAACGGTGGTGGTCCCGCCGCCAGGTGCGCGGCGTTTCGGCGCGGTGGCCTCGCACCGGATCCTATAGTAGAAATCGACCGGCCCACCGGCTGCGGTGCTTCGACGGCGGTCACTGGAGAGGGCATGAGTGACTTCCTGTCGGCAGCGTGGCTCGAGGCCTTTCGTGCCGCGGCGGACGCCGACCCCGAGTTGCGGGTCATCGGGACCCGGTCACGGTTCCGGCTGCTGCTACGGTCGGGTGACGCGCAGTGCCTCATCGTCTTTGACGCCCGCATCAGCGACGCGTCCCTCTCCATATCCATCGACGATGCCTGGGACTTCGGCCTCTCCGCGTCGCCGACAACGTGGCAGCGTTTTCTGGAGTCGACACCACCGCGCCACCACCACGATCTCTTCGCGATGTGGATGCGCGTCAGCGACTTCCGCGTCGACGGTGACCGGCGTCTGTTCATGGCGTCGGCGCGGGTGGTGCGCCGCCTCTCCGAGCTGGCTCGCGAGGTGGTCTCCGGCCCGTCCGCTCGCGACCGCCACCAGCCCGGCCCCGCGCTCGGAGTCGAACCCGTCACCGGGCGGTACCTGTGGCTGGAGTTCGAGGGCCGGCGCTATCGCGTGTACTACGAGGAAGCGGGCACGGGACGGCCGCTCCTGCTCCTGCACACTGCCGGCGCCGACTCGCGGCAGTTCATGCACATGCTAAACGACGCCGACCTCGCCGCGCGCTGGCGGCTCATTGCGTTCGACCTGCCCCGCCATGGCCGCTCCATGCCACCGGAAGGCTGGTGGCAGGAGGAATACCACCTGACCACGGACTTCTACGCTGGCTTCACCGCGGCGTTCGCGACAGCACTGGGATTGCAGGGGACGATCGCGCTCGGGTGCTCGATGGGCGGCGAGATTGTTCTCGAACTGGCGCTTCGCCGCCCCGACCTCTTCGCGGCGGTCGTCGGCTGCGAGAGCGCCGACCGGGTGGCGGGGCGTCGCATCAGCTGGACCCATCACCCGGAGGTCAACGAGTCCGAGGCGGTGCCGGCATGGGTCGACGGGCTGGTGGCACCACGCTCACCAGAGCTACACCGGCGCGAGACGTGGTGGATTTACAGCCAGGCCGGGGCCGCTGTCTTCAACGGCGACATCGACTTCTACAGCACCGATTGGAATGCCCAGGACCGAGTCGGCGGAATCGATACCAGCGCGTGCCCGGTGCATCTCATGACCGGCGATTACGACTATTCGTGCACACTCGAGCTGAGCCAGGCGACCGTCGAGAGAATTCCCGGCGCGCGGCTGCATCCGATGCCAGGACTCGGGCATTTCCCCATCACCGAGAACCCGCCCCTCTTCAAACAGTACCTTCTGCCGGTCCTCGACGAGATCGAGGAGGCGTCGAAGCGTTCGACGTGAGTCCGACCAGGGTCAGTGACCCTGGATGAGCGGCCAGGGATCCTGCATCTTTTCCACCGGCACCTCGATGATCGACGGCCTGTCCTCGTCGAGCGCGACGCGCAGGCAGCGGCCGAGATCGTCGGGGCCGACGGCGCGCAAACCTAGCACGCCGAAGCTGTCGGCGAGCTTCATGAAGTCGGGGTTGTACAGGTCCGAAGCGATGCGCCGACCGCCGTACTCGTCGTCCTGGGTGCGCAGCACGTTGCCGTACGCGTTGTCGTTGAAGAGCACGGTGATGGCGTTGATCTTGTGCTGCATAGCGGTGGCAAGCTCGCCGACGTTGAACATGAACCCGCCATCGCCGGCGAGGATGACCACGCGTTGATCCGGAGCGCCCACCTGCGCCCCGAGGCCGGTCGGCAGCTCGAAGCCGAGCGTGCCCTGGTAGCCGGGTGAGATGAAGGTGCGTGGCGTGTACACCGGGTAGCCGAAGCGGCTCCAATAGCCCACCTGGTTCATGCCATCGATGAGGATGGTGTCGTCGCTCAGGGTGTCGCGCAGTACCGTGCCGTACGCAGCCTGTGGCTGGATGGCGTCGGCCTCGGCGCGCAACCGCGACCTCAGCGTATCGAGGTGGCGCCACGAAGAGCCCCCGGTCAAGCCCCCGGGAAGCAAATCCACGATCAGGTCGGTCACCGCGCGCGCGTCACCTTCGATGGACACCTGCGGTGCGATGCCGCGCGTCAGCTCGCCGGCCTCCGCGTCCACCTTGATGAGCGTCTGGTGATCGCTCAGCGGCCACCGTGTGCCGCTGCGGGGAGCGAAGCGGGTGCCCACCGCCAGGATGACGTCGGCCTGCGACAGCAGGTGTGGAATGGCGGTGGCCTCGAACGCCAGCGCGTGGCGCGCAGTGAGCGAGCCTTTGCCGTTGGTGGTCATGATTACCGGCGCGCCGAGCCGCTCCGCCAGCGCGGTGATCTGCTCGCTCGCCCCCGAACGGATCACCCCCCCGCCGGCCATGATCAGCGGCCTCTCGGCGCGTAGCAATGCCTCGGCGGCGTGAGTGAGGGCGTCCGTGTCGGGGGCGGGACGGTGCGGCTGGGCGATGCGCACCTCCGGCACCGTCTCGCTCACCGCGGCGAGGACGTCCGGAGGAATCTCCACCTCGGCCGGAAGTGGCCGCCCCGTCAGCATCTCGCTGACCGCGGTGAACACCAGGTCGGGGATCTCCTCCGGACGCATCGCCCGGCCCGACCACTTAACGACGGCGCGCACCATCTCCAGTTGGTTCTTGATCTCGTGGAGAAGCCCAAGCCCCGCGTCGATGGTCGCCGACGGCGTCTGTCCGGTAACGCAGAGCACTGGTGAGGAACACGCGTAGGCCGTGGCGAGGCCGGCCATGGCGTTGAGCAGTCCCGGGCCGGGCACCACCATGCAGATCGACGGCCTGCCGGTGACGCGAGCGAAGCCGTCCGCCATGTACGCCGCACCCTGCTCGTGCCGCGTGTGCAACACGCGCACCTCGTCCGGCCGCTTGGCCAGCGCGTCGAAGGCAGGGTCGAGCTGCAAACCGGGCAGCGTGAAGATCGTCTCGAGGCCGTTCGCGATGAGCGACGCGACGAGCAGATCCCCGCCGGTGACCGGACCCTTGTGCATGACCATTCCTCAACTTGTTGGCTTCACCATCGATTGCAGCGCCGGCTGAAGGCAGCCTGTGTAGCCAGCGCGATGCTCAGCGCGGGATGAATGGGGAGGCCGGGAGGGAGCGCGGCGGCGCCAGCCCCCTCCCTCCTCTACGGCGCGGCGGCGCGGAGCTGGATGCACACCGCCTTGCTCTCCAGGTAGTTTGTGACCGCCTCCAGCCCCATCTCGCGTCCCCAGCCAGACTGCTTGTAACCGCCGAATGGCAGCGCGGGATCGAAAACCTGATAGCAGTTGATCCACACGCTGCCGGCGTTCAGGGACGCCGCCATGCGGTGGGCTTTGCTGAGGTCGTTGGTCCAGATGCCCGCGGCGAGCCCGTACACGGTGTCATTGGCAACCGGAGCAATCTCGTTGGGATCGTCGAAGGGCGCGGCGGTGACCACCGGGCCGAAGATCTCCTCACGAACCACCTTCATGTCCGGGGTGGTGTCGACGAGGACGGTGGGCTCGACGAAGAAGCCGCGGTCGCCGAAGCGTGAACCGCCGACGGCAGCGCGAGCGCCTTCCTTGTAGCCGGATTCCAGGTAGCCGGTGACCCGCTGAAACTGCTCATCGGACACGAGCGGGCCCATCTGCGTGGTCTCGTCGAGCCCGGGACCGAGTTTGATCTTTGACGCCGCCGCGGCCACCCCCTCGACCACCCGATCGAACAGCTTCCTCTCCACGTACAGACGCGAGCCCGCCGAGCACGATTGACCGTGGTTGAAGAAGATGGCGTTGGTGGCTCCCACGATGGCCAGTTCAGGATCGGCGTCTGCGAAGACGATGTTCGGCGACTTGCCTCCGAGTTCCAAGGTCAGCCGCTTGAGGTTGCCCGACGCCGCTTTGACGATGAGCTTGCCCACCTCGGTGGATCCGGTGAACGCGATCTTGTCGACGCCGTCGTGCTCGGCGAGGGCCGCACCCGCATCGCCGTAGCCGGTGACGATGTTGACCGCGCCCCGGGGCAGACCCGCTTCGAGCATCAACTCGCCCAGCCGCAGCGCCGTCAGCGGCGTCTGCTCGGCCGGCTTCAGTACGATGGCGCAGCCGGCGGCGAGCGCCGGTGCCAGCTTCCACGACGCCATGAGCAGCGGGAAGTTCCACGGGATGATCTGCCCGACCACCCCGACCGGTTCATGCAGCGTGTAGGCATGCCATGCAGCGCCGGGCACGCTCAGCGGGATCGTCCTCCCCTCGATCTTGGTGGCCCATCCGGCCATGTAGCGGAACATCTCCGCAGCCCCCGGAACATCGGCGACCCGGGCCACGCCGACCGGCTTGCCGTTGTCGAGGCTCTCCAGCTGCGCCAGCTCGTCGGTGTGCTCGTCGATCAGTTCGCCGATGCGCCAGATTATCTTGCTGCGTTGCGACGGGGTCATCGACCCCCAGTCACCCTCGAGCGCGCGGCGCGCGGCGCGCACCGCCCTGTCGATGTCGGCGGCTTCGCCGTGGGCGACATCTGCCAAGCGTTCGCCGGTGGCAGGGTCGATGGTCTCAAATGTCTTACCGGACGCCGCGTCCTGCCATTCGCCGTCGATGAGCAGTTTCCTCGGCGTCCGCCCCAGATCGCCGGCGCGAGCGCTGGGGTGTGTCTTGGGATCGGCGACGGCCATGACCGACTCCTTTAGGTGCACCATCTGCCCGCGGGCTCTGGCTGTTGCGTGTGCGTCGCTGGCAGGTATTTTGACCGTTTCGGACTGGGGCGCGACGCCATTGACCACGGCGATCGCCATGCCTGTTACCGATTCCATGATTCACGTCCGTGATCAACGGGTGCAGTGCTCGGACACCAGCGCCATCGTTATGAGGCGGTGCACTGAGTCAGTCAGTCAGTCAGTCAGATGCAGCCGCGACGCGCGCAAGAACAGTCTTGAGCTGTGTGTATCCGGCCAGCGCCTGCAGCCCCTTCTCGCGACCGATGCCACTTTCCTTGTACCCACCAAAGGGCGTCTCGACGCTATCGAGGGGGTACTCGTTGATGTGTACCTGGCCGGACTGCAGCAGTCGGGCCAGCCGGTGGGCTCGGGCGAAGTCACGCGTGAACACCGCTGAGCTCAGGCCGTAGGCGCTGTCGTTGGCCATGGCGAGGGCCTCCTCCTCGTCCGAGAAGCGCAGGACGCTCTGCACAGGGCCGAAGATCTCCTGGCGTGCCACCGTCATGTCATTGGTGACGTCGACCAGGACTGTGGGCTCGCAGAAGTACCCGTCCACGATCCCCTCCCCCTCTGCCCGCCCTCCGCCAACGACGATCCGCGCCCCCTCGGCGGTGGCGGTGCCGATCAGCTGCAGGACCCTGTGCAGCTGCCGCTCCGACACCAGCGGTCCGAGATCCGGGTCGGTCAGCCCGGGACCGAGCTTGAGGCCCGATACACGTGTGATGACCGCGTCGAGGAGCTGGTCGTGCACCGACTCGTGCACGAGAATCCTGGTGGTCGCGGAGCAGGACTGACCGGCGTTGCGGATCAGCGCCGCCGCAGCGGCGCGTGCCGCCGCGGGAACATCAGCGTCGTCGAAGACGAGGGTCGGCGACTTCCCGCCGAGCTCGAGTGTGCAGTGGGCCAGGTGCTCGGCGCTCGACGCGAGCACCCGCTTACCCGTCTGCACCGACCCGGTAAACGTGATCTGTCGCACCAAGGGGTGCGCGGTGAGGGCCGCGCCGGCAATGTCGCCGAGACCCGTGATCACGTTGTACACACCGTCCGGGATGCCCACCTCACGAATGAGCCGGCCCAGCACCAGCGGCGAGATCGGCGCCAGCTCCGAGGGTTTCACCACCACTGTGTTCCCGGCCGCGAGCGCCGGCGCCACGCCGCGTGCGAGTTGGGTGATCGGCGAGTTCCAGGGGATGATCTGGGCGACGACACCATACGGCTCACGCACGGTGTAGCTGAGGTCGGCCCGCTCCGCCCAGAAGGTCTCGCCCGACAGCTTGTCGGCGGCCTCGCCGAAGTAGGCAAAGTACCGAGCCGCGACTGCGACATCGCCGCGCGCTTGGCTTAGTGGCTTGCCGGTGTCGAGGCTCTCGAGGCGAGCGATGGGCTCTTGCTCGTCGAGCAGCCGGCCGGCGAGCAGCTGCAGAAGCGCGCCTCGTCGTGCCGGCGGCATCGGCGCCCATACATTGTGGTACGCGGCGTGGGCGGCCACCGCGGCGAAATCCACCTCGTCGGGACCGCCCGCCGCAACCGCGGCGAAGACGCGACCTGTCGCGGGGTCCTCGACGTCGACGCGCGACGTTTTCTCCGGCACCCAGCTGCGTCCATCCACCCAATGCGAAGGCGAGTCCGATACTCCAGCATCGGCAAGGATCTCTGCTGGTTGGTAGCTCGCGAACATCACTTTGAGCCTACCCGATGGCGATCATGAGGCGAGGCTGCAAGGGACGGGGCATCCCCCGTCGGCCGGTGCCGGGGGGATGCCCTCATCCGTGAACTCAGTGAACCTGCCGCCGGATCGGTCAGCCGGCCAGGGCGGTGACCTTGGCGAGGTCGGCCGCCGACATCTGCAGCACCGGATTCAGGGTCGTGCCATCACTCTGCAGCTGTAGGGCGTTGAAGGGACCGAAGACACCATGGTGGCTGTTCAAGTCCATGGGGCCCGTGGCGCCTTCGTAGTTGATCTTGTGGGCCGCCTTGATGGCCGCGACACCCTGCGCGTAGGTGTCAACCGTGGTGCCCGGAGGATTGCACACCTTCGGGAGGGCGGCGATGATGTCAGCGCTAGCTGTGCTGTGCGCCTGGGTTATGGCCAGGGCAATGGCTACCACCGCGTCGTACGTGTACCCGGAGTTGTCGGTCGGCTGAGTGCGCGCAGGGAACATCGCCTGGTACAGCGTCAGGAAGTGATCCGATGCTGGGCTCTTGAAAGTACCGACGTCAATGGAGGTCAGGAACTGCTCGGCGGTGGTGGCGCCGATCGCCTTGATCCACTGGTCGCCGTGAGTCACGTCGGTACCTACGAATGGCGCGGGGAGGATGCCGTTGTTGAGCTCCTTGAGGTTCTGGAAGAACGTGGCTGCGACGTCGGGAACCATCTGCGTGAAGACCACGTCCGGGTGCGCGTTGATCAGGTTCTGCGCCTCAGAGCGGTACGAGCTCTGGCCGGGCACGGGCTGGATGTCCCCCACGACGGACCCGCCGCTCTTGGTCCACGCAATCTGCACGAAGCTGCGCAGCGCCTGCAGGTCTTGCTCGTTCTGGAAGAGGAGGACCGCCTTCTTGTATCCCTTACTCAGGGCGTACTTGATCATGCCGGCACCCAGCGACGAGTCCGAGGGGACGCTGCGCCACAGCAACGGGTCATTCGCCTTGTCGAGTGAGATGTCGCCGCCGGAAGCGAAGAACGGGATCTTGGCGCGGTCAAACAGCGACTTCGCTGCCTGCAGCTGAGCCTGCTCGGGACCAACGTCTGCGACCGGGCGGTCGATGGTGATCAGCTTCTGCACCGCGGGAACGGTGTCGGCCGGGTCGGACGCCGAGTCGGCGGTGACCAGGTTGACCTGGTGACCGAGGATGCCCCCGTTGTCGTTGATCTCCTTGGCGGCTACTTGGGCGCCCTGCCCGACGCCCAGCCCGAATTCAGCGTCGATGCCCGTTTGATCGAACGTAGCTGCGATCGTGATAGGACCGCTGGGGATGCTCGCAGCGCTAGAGCTGGACGAGCTGGCGCTGCTTCCGCAGGCACTCAGTAGGGTCAGAGCGCCGACGCTCACGCACCCGATGACATTGATGTTTCTTGGCCAGCGCTTCATGGCTTGCTTCCCACCTCCGATTCACGATCTGCTTCTTCCTGTGTGCCTGTTGCCTTCGCAACCGCCGCCACTGTGCCTCGTTTGCCTATGTACATCTGGACCATCTCCTCATTGCCGAGCAGTTCCGCGCCGGTGCCCTCGAGCCGCCGGCGACCAAGCACGAGCACGTATGCCCAGTCGGCACCCTGCAATGCACGCCGCGTGTTCTGTTCCACGGCGATCACCGCGACACCCGTTTCCTTGACGCGCACTATGTGGTCCCAGACCACCGCCTCGTACCGTGGCGACAGCCCTGCCGTCGGCTCGTCGACGATGAGGACTGTGGGATCGCTCATCAGCCCGCGGGCCAGGGCGAGCATGTTCCGCTGACCGCCGCTGAGGTTTTGCGCTGTCTTCTTCAACGCCTCCTTGAGGTCGGGGAAGAGATCGCACATCTCGCTGATCTTCTCCTTGACTCCGCTCTTGCGCCGGAAGCCGCCCATCTCCAGGTTCTCGCGGACCGTCAGCGAGGGAAAGACGTTGGCCACCTGCGGCACGTAGGCCATCCCCAGGCGCACCAGGCGGTTCGATGGCATCCCCTGGACCTCCGCCCCGTTGAGCCGCACGCGGCCGGCGAGAACCGGGATCTCGCCCACGATGGCGCGAAGCAGTGTTGACTTGCCGGCGCCGTTGGGGCCGACGATAACCGTGACCTCGCAGCGTCGGGCGATGATGTCGACACCGTAGACGATAGGGACGGCGCCATATCCTGCGGTCAACCCCTCGGTGGTCAGGAGAGCTTCATTCGCCACCGGCCAAACCTCCGAGGTACGCGCCGATGACCTCCGGGTGGCGGCGCAGCTCGTCCATCGACCCGGTTGCGATGACCGCACCCACCGCCATGACCACCACCGTCGGGCACACCTCCTCGACGAACTCGAGGTTATGCTCGATCATCAAGACGGTGATGCCCGCTGCATTTAGGCGGCGAACACCCGCGACGATGCGCTCCGCCATGACCGGGTTGACCCCTGCCATCGGCTCGTCGAGCACCACCATGCGCGGGGCGGCCATCATAATCCGAACGAACTCGAGCAGCCGCTTCTGTCCGCCGCTGAGCGTCTCTGCGGTGTCGTTCTTGAGACCAATCATATCGAATTCTTCGAGCAGGCTTCGAGCACGGACGCGATCGGCGGACTCGGCCGCGCGGAGCTTGCGTGGGGTGAGGAACGCTTTCCAGATGACCTCGCGTCCCTGATCGGGGGCCGCCACGAGTGCGTTCTCCATGACCGTCAGAGTGGGCCACACACGCGCGATCTGGAAAGTGCGGACGAGCCCGGCGCGTGCTACTCGATAGGGGGGTAGTCCGGTGATGTCGCGGCCCTGAAAGAGAACCCGCCCCTTGTCGGGGTGCTTGAAACCGCTAACCAGGTCGGCGACGGTGCTCTTGCCAGCGCCGTTCGGCCCGATCAGTCCCACCACCGCCGCGTCGGCCACCGAGAGCGTGCATCCGGCGACGGCCGCCGCAGCCCCGAAGTACTTCCAGACGTCGACAAGTTCGAGCGCGGTCACGCGAGCCAAGTCGGTTGAACCGGGTGTTGCATCGGGATGCTTGACCTCAGAGGTGACGATCGACATCAATGCCCCCGCCGATCACAAGGTCGACGCTGCGGGAAGCGGCGCCGGATCGCGGTCGTGGCGCTCCGGGATGATGCCGCGCGGGCGCACGTAGAGCACGATGATGAGAAGGAAACCAATGATCACCCAGCGCAGCGCCGCAGCCGCGTCCGGGTACCCAGGTATCTGCGGGAGGAAACGGGTCAACTCCTGAAAGAGTCCGGCGGTGATGATAGTTCCGAGCACAACCCCGAAGTTGTTCGCCGTCCCGCCGAGGAAGATGCAGGCGAAGATCAGCAACGCCTCCCCGATGGTCCAGCTCTCCGTCGTCCACACACCGACGAAGTGCGCGGCCAGCGCGCCTCCCAGTCCTCCGATCGCGGAGCCGATGACCAGGGCCTTCAGCTTGTACACGTAGGCATTCCGCCCAAATGCCATCGCCGCGCGGTCATCCTCGCGCATGGCACGCAGAGCGCGTCCGTAGGGGCTCCACTGTAGCCGCCGGGTGAACCAGAACACGGCCACCACGATCACCATGCACATGCCGAGGAAAAAGTACGAGTAGGTATCCGCGTCGGTGTTGAGAATGTCAGCGAAAGGCTGAGGCAGCCCATACAAGCCTATGGAGCCGTTGAAGAGCGTCCTCTGATCGTTGACGACCTGGGCCAGGATGGCTGTGACCACCAGCGTGACGATGGCGAAATAATCGGCGCGCAGCCGGCGTAAGGCGACGGAACCGATCAGGAGCGCGAGGAGCCCGGCGACCAACATTGCGGTGAGCGCGCCAACCGGGAAGGGCATGCTGAGCCCGAGAATGTACGACGTGTAAGGGGGCATAGCCCCAGGCAGGGTGATCACCGCCGAGACGTAGGCGCCGACGCCGACGAACATGAAGAAGCCGAGGTTGAGCAAGCCTCCGAAGCCCCACGTCACATTGAGGCCGAGGGCCATGATCGCGAAGATCGCCGTGCTGGTCGCGACGCTGACAATGTAGGCCATTAGTCAACTGCCGGTCCGCGGAGTGTGGTGAAGAGTCCACTGGGGCGGAAGAGCAGCGCCAGCACCAGCGTCGATAGCGCGAAGACCTGCTTATAGCCGCTGCTCACGTAGAAAGCCGACCACTCGGTGACCAGTCCGACAATGAGTGCACCTACCAGCGCGCCGAACGGCTTGCCGATGCCACCGATGATGGCGGCCGAAAAGGTCACCAGCAAGAAGCCGAAGCCAAGGCCCGGCCCGAAGCTTCCTCCAGAAGTGGCCAGGCTGATGCCGGCCAATGCCCCGAGAACCCCGGCAGCGACCCAGGTGATCGCAACCACCTGCTCAGTGTTGATACCGCACGCCCTCGCCAGGACCCGATTGTCAGCAACCGCACGTTGCGCCTTGCCGAGCTTGGTGAAGCGGAGGACGAGGTACAGCCCGGTGATCGCGACGACCGCAGTGAGCATCACGAGCAGGTCGGTGGTCGTCCAGATGAACGGCCCAAGGTGGTGGGCGACCGGCTGGGGCAGTGCGACGATCTGATTGGTATTGCCGAAGAAGCCCCCCAATGCATTCTCCACTATCAGAGAAACGCCGGTCGTTGATATCAGCAAAACCACTACTCGCGCGCCCTTCTTAACGAACGGCTCAACCACAAGGAGGTTGACGAGGTATGCGGCGATGCCGCCCACGACGACCCCGATGAGCGCACCGATCAAGAGCGAGCCGGTGAGCTGCTGGCCGACGTACAAGCCGTAGGCGGCCAGCGTGAGGAATTCGCCGTGGGCAAAGTTGGGAACGTTGGAGACGCCGAACTGCAGCGAAAGCCCCACCGCGGACAGCGCGATGATCGAGGCGGTGACCAGACCGAATCCGGCCGTCTCAAAAAACTGACTCATGTAGGTCTCCGACCGAGTCCTGGACCGACGACGCCGAGCGCAGGGCATCCCAGGCTCCTGACCCTCTCAGGCACGGGACGATACCCCTGCATGGGGTCACGCGCAACGAGTGTGTCGTGATGCACCGATCACAATTCGTGAAGCCTTGCGGTGATTCATGGCGCTTGAACCGGGGTGCCTGCGTTGGCGGTAACGTCGCGAGGTGACTGCGGCGCACCGTTTCCTCATCTACGGTTCGGGCGCCGTCGGCGGCGTTCTGGGCGCGGCGCTGTGGTCATCTGGTCACCGTGTCACCCTGGTGGCACGCGGGCAACACCTCGCAGCCCTACGTGAGCACGGCCTCCAACTGCAGACGCCCGGCGGCACTGCCATCCACCGTATCCCTGCAGTCGAGCGGCCCGGCGACGCGGACATCGACAGCAGCACGGTCGTCATCCTCGCCGTCAAGTCCCAGGACACACAGGACGCGCTCGACACGCTTGCGCTGGCGGCGCCCCCGGAGGTCGCCGTGGTTTGCGCCCAGAACGGTGTGGAGAACGAGCGCGCGGCCTTGCGCGTGTTTCGCCGCGTTTATGGTGCTTCGGTGATCATCCCGGCGACTCACCTCGAGCCGGGACGGGTGGAGGCAAGGTCATGGCCGGTGCTGGGGGTACTCCAGGTGGGCCGATACCCGGAGGGCCGCGACGCCATGGCCGTGCACCTGGCGGCCCACCTCACCGCGGCGGGCTTCGCGGCTGGGGCGGTGGACGACGTGATGCGCTGGAAGTACGCCAAGCTTCTGAGCAACGTCGGCAACGCGGTCAACGCCGTCACCAGCCGCGGCGGACACGAGGGCCCGCTCTATGAGCGGGCGCGTGCCGAGGCCCTCAAGTGCTACGCGGCGGCCGGGATCGATTTCACCTCAACGGCCGAGGACGCGGAGCACCGTAACGTGCTGTCCCGTCCGCCGGCGAACAGCGCCGCCGCCTCCCCCATCGGCGCGTCGTCGTGGCAGAGCCTGGCCCGCAGCACCGGTCGCGTGGAGACCGATTTCCTCAATGGCGAGATCGTTCTTCTCGGCCGTCTGCACGGCGTAGCGACGCCGGTCAACGAGGCGCTGCAGTTGGTTCTTCGGCGCATGGCGGCGGAGCATGCCCAACCCGGCTCGGTGTCCGAAGAGCGCGTCCTCGCCGAGGCCGACGCTCTCGACGCGCATTCGGATGGGTTGATGGGAGCATGAAAAAAGATCGTTGGACGTCGGCGTGGGTGACCCCCTAGCCTGCGGTACCGGCGCGGCAAGGTTGGTAATGTGGCGGGACAGGTTGCCGACCGGAGGCGCGTCAGACTGTCGTGATCACGGTCAGCCGGCGGGCAGCAGGAGGTGGAGGCAGCATGGGCAGGCTCGATGGCAAGGTGGCGATCGTTACCGGTGGTGGTGGCGACTTCGGTTCGGCCACCTGCAGACGATTTGTGGCCGAGGGCGCCCGCGTCTGCGTCGCGGACATCGACCAAGACCGCGGCCGTTCCGTCGCCGAAGAACTCGGCGCTGCCGCGTTCGCCGTGCGCTGCGATCACACAGTGCGGGCCGAGGCCGATGCTGCGGTGGCGGAGACGGTGTCCAGGTGGGGCACACTGACCACCCTGTTCAACAACGCCGGGGTCGTCTGGACCGGCAAGTTCGACACCCTCGACGCAGCCGAGCTCCAGCGGCTTCTCACCGTCGACCTGGTGGGCATGGCGGAGATGACCCAGGCGGCGCTTCCAGCGCTGCGCCGTCATGCGGTAGCAGAACCGCACGCCGGCGCCGTCATCCTGTTCATGTCGTCGGGTCTTGGCCTGCGCGGCGCCCCCGGCACCAGCGGGTACGCGATTGCCAAGCACGGGGTCACGGGCCTGATGCGGAGCCTGGCGCAGGAGCTTGGACCGGAGAACATCCGGGTCAACGGGCTGGCGCCGGGAATCGCAGATACCGCGGGCATGCGCGCCGCCTGGGCGGCTCCCGACGAGGCGCTGCGGAACTTCCGAGAGCGGACGCCGCTGCGTCGCAACGTCGAGCCGATCGACGTCGCCAACGCCGCCCTATACCTGGTCTCCGATGAGGCCAGGAACATCCATTCCGTGTCCTTTCCCGTGGACGGCGGCATCTACGGACTCTGAGGAGAGCTGGCGCTCATGCTGTTCCTAGTCGACACCGATATCGACTTCTACCGCCTCGGGGAACGTCGCGAGGAGGTGTTCCAGGCCGAATGGACGGCCGTCGAGGCGCAGTGGAAGAAGGGAGTCATGCTGCGCCTGTGGCGAAAGGCCAACGGCAGGGGGATCATCGGCGTGTGGGACGTCCCCGACGGCGACGCGCTTCGCGCCGAGCTGACCGCCCTGCCGCTTTTCGTCTACTTCAGCGACATCCGGGTGACGCCGCTGCTGGCCCACCCGCAGTATCCCGACCACGCCATCGCCACCCAGATCCATCAGGATGAGGGCTGAGCCGGTGCCTGCCAGCGTCGCATCCGAGGGCAACGGCGACCTCCTCATCGAGGATGCGGCGCATGTCCGGGTGCTCACCATCAACCGGCCTGCCAGGGCCAATGCGCTGTCCTCCTCGCTGCGCCGGAAGCTGAGCGACGCCTTCCTCGACGCTTCTGACGATCCCGCCGTACGCGTCATCATGCTGACGGCGACGGGAGACCGTGTCTTCTGCGCCGGCGCCGATCTCAAGGAGATCGCCGAGGCGGACGGGCGCGGCGAGCGCTTTCGGCCGCCGACAGCTCAACTCGAGCGCACTGTCTACGAGGTCGTGTACGGCACCTACAAGCCGACCATCGCAGCGCTCAATGGCCACGCCATGGGTGGCGGGTTCGAATTGGCGCTCGCCTGCGACATCCGCCTTGCTGTGCCGGCCGCGACCCTGGCCTTCCCGGAGGCCAAAGTCGGCATGGGCGCACCGTTCGGGTCGGTGGCGCTGACGAGTCACCTGCCCCTGGGCGTTGCCCTCGCCATGCTGTTCACCGGCGACCCGATGAGCGCGGAGGACGCGCAGCGCTGGGGACTGATCAACCGGGTGGTCTCGGCCGCAGAGCTGCACAGTGAGGCACTTGCCCTGGCCCACCGGATCGCCGCCAACGCGCCACTCTCCGTCCAGCGTATGAAGGAGACGGCGGTGAAGACCCTGGACATGCCCGTGGCCGTCGGCTTGCGTCTCGATGTTGGTCCCAACCCCTACCGAAGTTGGGATCGGGCCGAGGGCGCCCGGGCGTTCGCCGAGAAGCGGCCGCCACGGTTCGAGGGC